>ENA-OVNL01000066-OVNL01000066.1-sediment-metagenome-genome-assembly--contig:-NODE-66-length-11566-cov-2.588215_pt1 | contig 11566 bp, 8 predicted proteins | sample MGYA00250099_ERZ650198 | MGnify/ENA primary metagenome ERZ650198 (study PRJEB26732, sample SAMN07278974) | sediment metagenome | biome: marsh; feature: saltmarsh; material: sediment | place: USA...
TGGCAACCATCCGGGCAAAGTTTCTCGAAGCGATAACATCGATGCTCGCACCGCAGACGCCAGTCTTACCATAGGGATCTTTGGAAGAAAGTCGACAAGGGCCCATGGCGCAGTGCTTGCAGCAGGCAGAGTCCGCGCCAATGGGACAGGCCTTCATGTCTGCCGCCCGGTGCATGGCGGTCTCCACGCCATCTTCCGCTGCCTTGCGCAACATCTGCTGGGTTGACTTGCAGGTGGTTACCTGCGCAATGGGCAGCTCCTTTTTCTTTTTCTCTTGCTTTACCTCTTCTGCCATATTGTTCTCCTTAAGAAATTTAGATTAGGGTGTTCCCTGGATATGAGAGCCAAAGTTCAATAGCTGAGCCAAAAGGTCTCATCTTTAAAAGCAGTAATCGTACCAAAAAAGGTAATATTGAAACATACATGATATTCAATAGTTACAGATACGATATAAATGTAGTCCAAAGCAAAATATGCCGTTTTGGAATGACACTATTCCAATTTGACAGAATGGAGTCTCAAGTTTTTTTCTATCGTTTGACTTAGGTCAATGGCTCTACCAATCTAATCTATTACGGTTACAATTATTCTAAGCAGAGAGTGAAAAACTGGCTTCACGCTTTGGATGATTTAACTATAGGCAAAGAATTAGAAAAGGAGGAGTTTTATGTTTTGTTATCAGTGTGAGCAAACGGCTAAAGGCGAAGGATGCACCAAGATAGGGGTTTGTGGCAAGGAACCCGAAATCGCTGCCCTTCAGGATCTCTTGGTATACGGTCTTATCGGCTTGTCCCAGTATGCAGTGGAGGGGCGGAAGGTAGGCGTTAACGACAGGGATATCAATGTCTTCACGGTTCAGGCCGCATTTTCCACCTTGACCAATGTGGACTTCGACCCGGATCGGTTCGTGGCCCTGATCAATGAGGCCGCAGAAAAACGGGAGCAGCTCAAGGATAAAGTCAAGGCAGCCGGAGGCAAGGTGGATTTCCCTGAGGGCCCGGCATCTTTTACCCCCGCCTCCACCCTAGATGATCTCATTCAGCAGGGTGAGGCTGTCGGCATACAATCATATCCCAGTGCCAATCCAGATATCCTTTCTCTCAAACACATCTTGTTGTTCGGCCTCAAAGGTGTTTGCGCCTATGCCGACCACGCCCAGATTCTCGGGCAGGAAGATGAGGCAGTATATGCCTTCGTCCACGAGGGTCTGGCCGCCATCCCGAGGGAGGACTTGGGACTTGAAGAGTGGATTGGCCTGGTCCTAAAGTGCGGTGAGGTCAACCTGAGGACCATGGAATTGCTGGATGCGGGGAACACAGGTACCTATGGCCATCCGGTGCCAACCACGGTTCCCCTGGGTGCGAAGAAAGGCAAGGCCATCCTGGTTTCGGGTCACGACCTGAAGGACCTTGAAGAGCTTCTCAAGCAAACCGAGGGCAAGGGTATTAATGTCTACAGTCACGGCGAGATGCTGCCCACCCACGGCTACCCCGAGTTAAAGAAATATGACCATTTTTACGGTCATTACGGCACGGCCTGGCAGAATCAGGCTAGGGAATTTTCCCAATTTCCCGGTGCCATCTTGATGACCACCAATTGCATCCAGAGACCAAAAGACCTCTACAAGAGCAACCTCTTTACCTGCGGCCTGGTGGGTTGGCCTGGAATAGCCCACATATCCGACCGCAATTTTCAGCCGGTCATCGATCGAGCTCTTGCTCTACCGGGGTTTCAAGAGGATCAAAACGGCAAGGAAGTAATGGTGGGTTTCGGCAGAAATACCGTTCTCGGTGTTGCCGATAAGGTCATCGAGGCGGTAAAGGGCAAAGCCATCCGTCACTTTTTTGTGGTGGCGGGCTGCGATGGAGCCAAGCCCGGTCGGAACTACTACACCGAGTTTGTGGAGAAGGTTCCCGAGGACACCGTGGTATTGACCTTCGCCTGCGGTAAGTTTCGCTTCTTCGACAAGGATCTGGGGGATATCGGTGGCATCCCGAGGTTACTCGACATCGGTCAGTGCAATGATGCTCATTCGGCAGTCCAGATTGCCGTGGCTCTTGCCAACGCTTTCGAAGTAGGTGTCAATGACCTGCCACTGTCCATTATTTGTTCCTGGTATGAGCAGAAGGCTGTGGCCATTCTCCTGTCCTTGCTCCATCTGGGAATCAAGGACATTCGCCTTGGACCTTCCTTGCCGGCATTTGTCTCCCCCAATGTTCTCGATGTCTTGGTTAAGAACTTTGACATCAAGCCCATTAGCACGCCGGATGAGGATTTGAAGGCGATTTTGGGATAAAGGGAGAATTCAGGGGCGGGGGTACGCCCCCGCCCTTCATTCAAATGATGTGTGATGTGAGATATGAGATAGAGGATACGAGTTGTTACCCAAATTCAGTGGATACGCCTGGTTTATCCCACATCTCACATCCCACATCTCATATCTCTTAAACGAAGAGCCGAGGTTGATAGAAAATGGCCCGACGAGTTGTTGTTGATCAGGATGAATGCATCGGTTGCGGAACCTGCGAAGGGATCTGTCCTGAAGTCTTCCAACTCAATGAAGAAACAGGCAAGTCGGAAGTGATCAAAGCGGAAGGAGGACCCGAGGATCTCATTGAAGAGGCCATTGATTCATGTCCGGTGGAGGCTATCCGCTGGGATGAGTGAGACCTATAGTACTTCAGGAGGAATGAGAAAGGATAATTATGGAGATACTCAAATTTTGCCTCATATTCTGCTGAGAAGCGATTTCTGAAGAATTCACTCTCGCTCCACTCTAAAAGCGACTTTCCAGTTTGAACTGATCTATTTTCTCTAGACCTAGACAAATTTCTAACACACTAACTTCTCAAGACTTGATCCAAAGGATCGAACATGGAGGGAACCCATGGCCAAGAAAAGCCTCCTGTCATCTCTCCGCTTTCTTCGACCTCGAGACGGGTGTGAAAAGGAAGCCATAGCCGGCGGTTGGGCCGAGACCCGCTGTGGCGAGCGGGAGTGGGAGGATTTCTACCGCAGAAGATGGCAATATGACAAAAAGGTCCGTTCCACCCACGGAGTTAACTGTACTGGATCCTGCTCCTGGGATGTGTACGTCAAAGACGGGATCATCGTCTGGGAGACTCAGAGGGGTGATTACCCCAGTTGCGGACCGGATTTGCCCGACCACGAGCCCCGTGGCTGCCCCAGAGGTGCCACTTTTTCCTGGTACACCTACAGCCCGGTTCGGCTGAAATATCCACTCGTACGCGCTGTTCTGTTAGAGATGTGGCGGGAGTCCCTTACGTCCCAGCCTGACCCTGTACTCGCCTGGCAGAGCGTTGTTGAGGACGAGGAGAAAAGGAAAAAATACCAACAAGCGCGGGGCAAAGGCGGGCTGGTCCGAGTTACCTGGGACGAGGCGGCCACGCTCATCGCCGCTTCAACCGTTCACACGATCAAGAAGTATGGCCCTGAACGAGTTTTCGGTTTCACTCCCATCCCTGCCATGTCCATGGTCTGTTATTCGTCTGGCGCCCGGTTTCTCTCGCTTATCGGCGCTTCCCTTATTAGCTTCTACGACTGGTACTGTGATTTGCCGCCTGCCTCTCCTCAAATCTGGGGTGAACAAACTGATGTTCCAGAGAGCGCGGACTGGTATGAATCAAGCTACATGATCGTTTGGGGTAGCAACCTGCCCATGACCCGTACCCCTGACGCCCACTTTTTTACCGAGGTACGGTACCGGGGAGCAAAGGTTACGGCGGTGGCTCCCGATTACGCTGAGTATGTGAAATTTGCCGACACCTGGCTGCCGGCAAAGGCGGGCACCGATTCCGCCCTTGCCATGGCCATGACCTTTGTGATTTTCAAAGAGTTCTATCTCGATCGACAGTCAGAGTATTTCACCTCATATGCAAAGGCCTTCACTGATCTACCCTTTGCTGTGGTTCTCAAACCCCAAGAAGACCAACACGTTTCGGAACGGTTCTTGAGAGCTTCAGATCTCGGTGTTAACCAGACTAATTCTGATTGGAAAACGCTTTACTACGATGTGAAAAGCAAAAGTTTTGTCATCCCCAACGGCAGTATTGGTTTTCGCTGGGATGAGGAGGGACGCTGGAATCTTCACCAGTTGGATTCAGAGAGTGGCGAACCGGTAGATCCTCTTTTAAGCTTTGCGGACGAAAATGATGGTTGGGTTTCCCTCAGGTTTCCATTTTTTGATTTTCATGGTGCCGAGGTAAGAATCGGCAAAGTCCCGGTAAAGAAGATCACTGGGGACGGCGGGGAAATTCTGGTTACAACGGTCTTTGATCTTATGGCCGCCAATCTCGGTGTGGACAGAGGTCAGGGAGGCGAAGTTGCAGAAGACTATGACGATTCTAAGCCATATACTCCCGCCTGGCAGGAATCGATAACCGGAGTACCCAAAGATGATGTGATTCGGGTTGCCCGCGAATTTGCCGAAAATGCCGAAAAAACCAAGGGAAAATCCATGATTTTTCTGGGTGCCGGCACCAATCACTGGTTTCACAATGACATGACCTATCGGGCTATCCTGAACCTCACCACTCTTTGTGGCTGTCAGGGGGTGAACGGCGGAGGCTGGGCCCACTATGTTGGTCAGGAAAAACTTCGCCCCCAAGCATCCTGGGCTGCCATTGCCTTCGGATTGGATTGGAGGAGACCTCCTCGGCAGCAGAATGGTACTTCCTTCTACTATTTCGCCACGGATCAGTATCGCTATGAGACCTTTGATGCTCAGCACATTGCCTCGCCGCTGGCCGATGGTGGGACGGATAAGCACCTGGCTGATTATAACGTCATTGCCGCCAGACTTGGGTGGCTGCCTTCCTATCCCCAGTTCAATCGAAATCCGTTGGATCTCTGTAGGGAAGCGTTGGAGAGCGGAGCGAGCTCTGACGAAGAGATCGTCTCTTATGTGGTGGACAAACTGAAGAAGGGCGAAGTTTCGTTCGCTCTTGAGGATCCGGACAGTCCAGAAAATTGGCCTCGACTTCTTTTTCTTTGGCGGGCAAACCTCCTGGGCGCCAGCGGCAAAGGCCACGAGTACTTTCTCAAACACCTTCTGGGAACGGACAACGCGGTACTGAACAAGGAAGGAGAGAAACGGCCAGAAGAGATACTGTGGAGAGACCCGGCTCCAGAAGGCAAGCTGGATCTTCTCGTTACTTTAGAACTCCGAATGTCCACCAGCGCCATGTACTCGGACGTGGCCCTGCCGGCAGCCTCCTGGTATGAGATGCACGATCTCAGTACCACAGATCTGCATTCCTTTATCCATCCTTTCAACCCTGCCATTGATCCTCCCTGGGAGACCAGGACCAATTGGGATCAGTTCAAGGCTATTGCTGAGAAGTTTTCGGAACTCGCTGCAACCCATCTTGGGGAACAGAAGGATTTGGTGGCTACCCCCCTACTCCATGATTCATCCGGTGAAATTGCCCAACCGACCGTCAAGGATTGGAAGAAAGGGGAAGTGGAGCCCATACCGGGGAAGACCCTGCCGAATCTCTCTGTGGTCACCAGAGATTACCCTAATACCTACAAAATGATGACAGCCCTGGGGCCTTTGGTTGAAAAGGTAGGCATAGGCTCTAAGGGAATTATGTGGAAGTCAGATGAAGAATATGAGGCACTGAAAGAGAAGCTCGGAATGGTAGCAGGTTCCGGAATAACGCAGGGCATGCCGGAATTGAAAACTGGCAAGCAAGTGGCTGAAGCAATCCTGTTGCTGGCCCCAGAGACCAATGGACGTACTGCGGTGAAAGCATGGGGCGGCTTAGAAAAGAAGACAGGGCTCAGCCTTGCCCATCTGAGTAAGGATAGAGAGGGAGAGAAGATGAGCTTCGCGGATCTGGATGGACGACCGCGCAAGATTATCACCAGCCCTATCTGGAGTGGTATCGAGTCTGAGGACCGAATGTACTCTCCCTTCGTCATTAACATAGAGGAGAAAGTTCCCTTCCGCACTCTCACGGGGCGGGCTCAATTCTACCAGGACCATGAGTGGATGCTGGCTTTTGGTGAGGGTCTGCCGGTGTTCCGGCCCCCTCTGGATATGCAAGCCCTGGGCTCTACAGAAATCACACGCGGGGCGGGCAAAGAGATTGTCCTGAACTACCTTACCCCGCACTCCAAGTGGTCTATCCACAGTACCTACTCTGACACCCTCATCATGCTGACCCTGTTTCGGGGAGGTGAAGCGATCTGGATTAATGACGAGGATGCAGCCTCAATTGGGGTTGAGGATAATGAGTGGCTTGAATGTTTCAATGTAAATGGGGTGGTGATGGCCAAGGCGGTGGTAAGTCATCGGATTCCCCCAGGGAAGGCCTTCATGTACCATGCCCAGGAGAGAATGATCAACACTCCGGGCTCAAAGCTTTCTGGGATGCGAGGCGGGACTCACAACAGTGTTACCCGCATATTGGTGAAACCCACCCAGATGATCGGTGGTTACGCCCAGCTGAGTTACGGTTTTAACTACTACGGCCCCACAGGCGCTCAGAGAGATGAAGTGATAGTAGTCCGCAAGGCGGGAAAGGTGGACTGGTATGAAGATTAAAGCGCAGATTGCCATGGTTTTGAATCTGGACAAATGTCTCGGCTGCCATACCTGCAGCATTCCCTGCAAGAATGTCTGGACCAACAGGAGTGGCGCCGAATACATCTGGTTCAACAATGTGGAGACCAAACCGGGGATTGGCTATCCGAAGAAGTGGGAGGATCAGGCTCTTCACAAAGGTGGCTGGGAGATGGGAAGAAAGCTCCGGCTCCGTGCCGGCGGTCGGCCGACTAAATTGCTGAACATATTTCATAACCCTGATCTGCCCGGTATCGACGAATACTACGAGCCCTGGACTTATGACTATGACAAACTGGTCTCCAGTCCCCAGAAAAAGCATCAGCCGTCAACGAGACCGAAATCCTTGATCAGCGGTAAGCCCTTGCGCCTCAAATGGGGTCCCAACTGGGAAGACGATCTTGCCGGGGTCAGCTCAACCGGCTCTGGTGATGTGAATTTCAAGAGGTTGGAGCACCAAATCTATCTACAATTCAAAAAGGTTTTTATGTTCTATCTGCCGCGGCTCTGTGAACATTGCTTGAATCCAGCCTGTGTGGCCTCTTGTCCCTCAGGTGCTCTCTACAAACGGGAGGAGGATGGCATTGTCCTGGTGGATCAGGAAAGGTGCCGTGGTTGGCGTTATTGTGTCTCTGGTTGTCCGTACAAGAAGGTCTACTTCAACTGGCAAACGGGGAGATCAGAGAAGTGTTTGTTCTGCTACCCAAGAATAGAAGCAGGTTTGACCAACCTCTGCGCTGAGACCTGCGTGGGCAAGATCCGTTATGTGGGAGTCATTCTCTACGATGCGGAAAAGATTGTGGCGGCAGCCTCCAGTAAGGAAGAGCCGGCTCTCTACCCAGCGCAAACAGAACTGTTCCTTGATCCAAATGACCCGGAGGTGGTGGCTGAGGCAATTTCTCAGGGCGTGGAGCAAAGCTACATTGAAGCGGCCCAGCGTTCACCGGTCTACAAGCTTGCGAATGACTGGGGATTGGCCTTCCCACTCCATCCGGAGTTCAGGACGCTACCCATGGTCTGGTACGTTCCTCCCTTGAGCCCACTGGTGAAGTTTTTCGAGGACTCGGATGATGATCTCGATAATCCCGAAGTGATGAGGATTCCATTGACCTATCTTGCCAATCTCCTGACCGCTGGGGATGAGGAGCCGGTTCGTCTTGCGCTTCGAAGGCTCATGGCGCTCCGCAGCTACATGCGCTCGAAACGGTTGGAGGGCGAGGCGGATAGTGGGGTCTTGGAGAAGGCAGGGATGACTGAGGAGATGGCAGAAGAGATGTATCGGTTACTGGCCATCGCCAAATATAAAGATCGGTTTGTGATTCCCACGGTTAAGAAGGAAAAGGAAGTAAATCTCTACTGTGAGCAAGGGGCTGCGGGATTCAATCCGCATGGGGCATAGGTAATGTAGGCCGGATCGTTCCCGCGTCAGCGGGGTTGATCCGACAAAAGGAAGGAATTGAACGGAGCGTGTTGAACAAATGACAAATGAAAAACGTCATCTCTTGAAGGTGCTATCTATACTACTTCAATACCCGGATGATGAATTTATTCTATCACTCGAGGAGTTGAAGGAAGCGGTGGCACAGATTCCTCAGACGGAGCAACGGGAGAGGTGTGTACATTTCTTAGACTGCCTCAGCAATAACTCGCTGATTCGTCTACAGGAGGAATACACCTCAACTTTTGACTTGAACCCAGCGACATCTCTTAACCTCACGTACCACAAATGGGGTGATTCCAGAGAACGAGGAAATGCTCTGGTGGACTTTCACCGGCTTTACCATGTAGCCGGCTACGAAGGTTCAACTGGCGAACTGCCTGATTATTTGCCGCTCGTCCTCGAGTACCTTTCAGTAAGCCGGAATGGTGACCACTCTCCGGTTCTTGGACAGTATTGCGAGGAGGTGGAAACCGTTCACTCCAGGCTTGAAAATGCCGGCAGTCTTTATGCCGGCCTTTTGGCGATAGTCACAGATCTTTTCACCGAAATGAAAACCATGGGAGTGTGAGGAAATGAATATCTTGAACACCCTGGCATTTCTGGTTTTTCCCTACCTGGCTCTTACCACTTTTGTGGTTGGCCTTCTGTATCGCTACCTGACGAATCCTTACGACTGGAACTCAAAGTCAAGTGAACTTCTTGATAAAGAAGGCTTGAAGATCGGTATTACGATATTTCATTGGGGGGTTATTTTGACTCTCCTGGGGCATGGCGGCGGGTTACTGATTCCTCAAAAGGTCTATGACGTCATGGGCATCGACAGCCAGGTCCACACCAGACTTGCCCTGGTGGTGGGATTCATCGTAGGAGGTGCGGCTCTTTTAGGTCTTGTACTTCTCACCTGGCGGCGGATCACCAAAGACCGAGTGCTAGCCACCACAACTTTGAACGATTTTGTCACCCTGGGTTTGCTGCTTTTTGTGATCACTGCCGGACTTGCCAATGTAGTCTATGGCTTTTTTGAACATTTCGATGTCCTGCACTCAATTGCTCCGTGGATTCGCGGGATTGTAACCATGACTCCCGATCCGACTCTCATGGTTCAGGTGCCGTTGAGATATAAGGTCCACATTCTCAGCGCCTTTGCCTTGATCGGGTTTTCTCCGTTCAGTCGACTGGTGCATATATGGAGTGCGCCGTTCACTTATCTTTTCCGCAGATGGATAGTATTTCGAAGGAGAGAAGTGAGTTTTTAATGCAGGATTAGAATGAAAGGTGTCAGGTTTCAGCATTTTCGTTTTAATTTCCCGAAACCTGAAACCTTATTGAAAAGGAGGTGAACTCCTATGAGTGAAGAAGCTGTCTGCTATGCTCAATCAAGCCGCGGTGCGGCTCTTGCCTGGACTACCTTGGCATTTTTTGCAGGTTTTGCCGGGGTATCCGCTTTCGGTCCTATCGTCACCAAGCTGAAACAATCCATGGCCCTGAGTCCTTTGCTGATGGGTCTCTTGGCAGCGAGCCCCGCCCTCAGCGGCTCGTTGTTGAGGATACCTTTTGGTGCTATGGTGGACCGCACGGGCGGGAAAAAACCCATTTTGATCCTTCTCGGCCTGGCCGTGGCGGGTATTACAGCTATTACGGTGCTGTTCAGTGTTTTTTCCACGCCCCAGCCCTCTCATTACCCTCTGTTCCTCATGGCTGGAATTCTTTGCGGCTGCGGCATTGCCGTGTTTTCTGTGGGCATTCCCACGGTGTCTTACTGGTACCCACAGAAAAAGCAAGGCGCCGCCCTAGCCATCTATGCCGGGTTGGGGAACATGGCCCCGGGAATGTTTGCCATGGCCCTGCCCTTTCTGGTGGTTTCTCTGGGATTTGCCATTTCTTATGTTCTTTGGCTCGGAATGCTCCTCTGTCTGCTTGTTGTTTTCTTGCTATACATGAAAGATGCGCCCTATTTTCAATACAAGGAGATGGGAATCCAGATTGACGAGGATGCCCTGGTCATTGCCTGTGGCCAGGAATTGATACCGTCGGGAAACATCACGGACTCTCTAAAAAAGGCGGGATCAAACTGGCGGACATGGATATTGACCACCTTTTATTTCGTTACCTTTGGTGGATTTATTGCCCTGACTGTCTGGTTTCCAACCTATTGGCGGGAGTATTTTGACACAAGCCTTGTTATGGCTGGTTCCCTCACAGCCTTGTATTCTTTGTCCGCTTCCTTACTCAGGGTTCTTGGCGGCTTTACCTCAGACAGGATTGGTGGAGAAAAGACCGTGTTCCTCTCCTTTGTTATAGTAACTGTTGGTGCGTTCCTTATGATCGTGGCAGGCCGATCTATGGCCACGGCGGTTACCGGGGAGATGTTCTTGGCACTCGGAATGGGTTTTGCCAATGCGGCTGTTTTCAAACTGGTTCCCAAGTACACACCCGAGACGGTTGGTGGTGCTGCCGGCATAGTGGGAGGTTTGGGAGCTTTCGGCGGCTTTGTGATTCCTCCCGTTATGGGACTGTTTGTCAAAGTGTCTGGAGTCGAAGGTTATGCTTTGGGTTTTGCCGTTTTTCTGGGGCTGTCGCTCCTCTCATTGGGGTTGTTTGTCATTTTGAACCGTTATGCTCCTGATACTGCTGTAGAGGCTGTGGCATAAGTTCAGCTGGCAGCCCTTCGGCAGACTCCTTGGGGCTATGCCCGGGACAGGCAGGCAGGTACATGAACTGGGCAGCAGGCACAAGAGACTAAACACCAGGAACCATGTGATGTAGGGAGGATGCTGACCTTCATGAAAGAGGCAGTTTGTGTTTGAGATGGTAGTTGAATCGCTTAATATCGGTCTTCCCAAGAAGGAAGTATTCTACGGCAAAGAGATCACGACTGGCATGTGCAAAAGGCCGGTTTCAGTCCCACTTCGTCTCAAAAAACGTGGTTTTGATGGGGATGGTGTGGCTGATACAAAAAATCATGGCGGAGTGGACAAAGCCGTTTGCGTTTACAGTCTTGATCATTATCCGTATTGGGAGGAAACTCTAGGAATCAGGTTACCTGCCGCTGCCTTTGGTGAGAACCTTTCTGTTTCCAATCTGGCGGAAGATACTGTTTGCATAGGTGATGTGTTTCAACTCGGTACAGCCGCAGTGCAGATAACTCAACCTCGCCAACCATGTAACACACTTGCGACCCGATATGGCAGGAATGATTTGGTAAAGCTCGTAGTTACTTCGGGATTTACCGGTTTTTACTTCAGGGTACTACAAGAGGGTATTGTGGAAATGGGAACCTCTTTGGTTCTTATGGAGAAAAATCCCCAGGAGATATCTGTGGCTTTTGCGAATCGAATTTTTCATCATGACAGGAAAAATCGTGAAGGAATCGAGGCTGTTCTGGGCGTCTCAGCCCTTTCTAAGTCCTGGCAAAGCTCCCTTCAAAGATTGAGGGAAAAATGTATTTAGTTTAGGTCACCTGAATGTGGCGATTCATCGATGTTTTCAATGGAAGGAGAAACAGGTATGGAGACAGGTAGCCGTGACTGGTTATA
>ENA-OVNL01000067-OVNL01000067.1-sediment-metagenome-genome-assembly--contig:-NODE-67-length-11488-cov-2.678643_pt1 | contig 11488 bp, 9 predicted proteins | sample MGYA00250099_ERZ650198 | MGnify/ENA primary metagenome ERZ650198 (study PRJEB26732, sample SAMN07278974) | sediment metagenome | biome: marsh; feature: saltmarsh; material: sediment | place: USA...
GTTTTTCTCTCCTATCCTCACCTTGAAACACCTGATGACACGGAAGGCAATATGGCCCTTTTTAATATCTGGTACGATTTGTTGTCCACCTGTGCTCTCACGCTTAGCCCCAACCCAAATGGGGTAAATCCGGCACGTATGATCGAGGTGGATGAGGAGAAGCTGGAACGGGTGCTGGAGATGGGGCAAGAGGCCGAAAAAGTTATTGCTCTGGGTGAAAGCTCTGACCTGTGGTCATGGCGCAACTCATGGTTGTTACAATGGAAAAGAGGTATCCTTGGAGCTGAGTTCGGCACCATTTTTGTTCTGCTGCAGGGGCTTGCAAAGGAGTTGGAACGTACAGGTGGCATCGCAAGCCTTTCCACGGAAAAGACCCCACGGCAAATGGAGGCGCAGTTTGACAAACTGCTGAAGCTTTGGAACTTGTTTACGGATAAGGGACTGATTTTGTTAGAGGAAGAGGCAAAGGATCTGCCTGATAGGGCCGCAAAGAGTGGGGCAGAGTTGAGTACCCAAGTACGAACCCTGCGGACTGAGATTTTCAACTGTACCCAATGCTACGGCAGTAAGAGTTATGGTGGTATCTATCGCCAGCTCTTGGACCAGATTGACAGTCTTCTCTTGGGAACCCTCCTGGTGAGGCAATTTACATAGCACTACTAACTAATCACCAACAAGTCATTACACTTCGCGCAGGTGCGCTTCGTTGTCAGTAGGGCTACGCCCGTCATTAGGCCTAACGGCCGTCATGCAGCCATCAAATCTTTACAATACATGACCATAAATGACAGCGTAGCATAATGACGGCCACTTTCAGTGGCCAAATGACTGCGAGTGACACCGAAGGCACATGACTCGCAGTACTAGTGGAAGCGACTTTCAGCCGAGATTTGGCGCTCGCCTTTAAATTGATTCGTAGAGCACAAACCTCCCAAAAGATGGTGGACACTCAGCTATCCTGCTAAAATGGCGAGGGGGGAAATGTGGTCCGTTGACAAGTAAATGGCCCTGCCAGGAATGATGTAGTCTGTCTTCCAGGGCGTAGAAGGGTTTATCTGGATAAAGGTAAAGTATGTCATAGGGGGCGAGATCAGCAACTAAATAATTTTGTTGGAGAAATATGACATTGTGTATGCCAAGCTGGTCTCGAATTTCCACTGACTTCTGATACAGTACTGCATCGGTCTCGTAACCGGTTACTTTTGTGAACAAAGAGCCAACCAGTGCCACCCTACCATCTCCGCTACCCAAATCCGCCAGGTGGGTATATCGATTTAGCTGGAAATGACAAAAAGCTCGATATACTTCTTTGAGGTCGGATGTTGCCCACATACCTGATTCTGTGCTTCGATACGGGAGTGCGCCATCGGCATTGAGTAATTGATAGAAGTTTTCGTAGGCGACTTCAACCCTCCGGAAGGTTCCATCTCTTTCATCGGACCGGCTAACCATATTGTCACGCCCATTTAAGCAGAATATCTAAAATCTTAGCCTGGTTGGATGATTGTTCAGACGTGGGGGGTTACACATGTTCTATGGCGTGGTCTCCTTTAGCCCATGAACTGAGGCCAAAGGCGGCTTAAGAAAATGATTGGCGGATAGCTGGGAATCCTATAGGCCAGCTTTCGTGCAGTTGATGGGCGATGGGAGCGTGTGGGTTCCCTTCGGACAGTATCATTACAAAGGTCACAGGGAGTTCGTGAACAAGAATTGCCGATACTATTCGCTGTCAACGCGCTCCTTCATCTCTTTTCCAACTTTGAAATAAGGGAGTTTCTTTTCTCTGACCTGAATTATCTCGCCTGTTTTGGGATTACGACCCTGATAGCTGTTGTAGCTTTTCACTTTAAAGCTGCCGAAACCCCGGATTTCGACACGGTCACCCTTGGCGAGAGAATCGGCCATGGAGTCGAAAACTACATTCACCACATTGGCAGCATTTTTAATGGTAATGCCCTCCTCTTTTGCAATGCGTTCAATCAGCTGGCTCTTATTCATCCTCGCTCCTCCCTGCAGAAGTGTTGACCCTGTTCTCCCCCATTTATAAGGCGGGTACGACGACGACCCCTTTCAGCTAGTAGCTCTGTTGCAGGCTTTTTACAAACTAGCTGAACCTTTCCGCTTTGTCAACGATAAATTTGCGATAATTAACTAAAATAATTACCAAAAAAACAGACACCTTAAAAAGTAAAGCTCATTGAAGGCTTTGTCCATTCTCCTCACCACTCACTGAGCGAAGCTGGAGGGAGCTCCAATCGCGGAATGAGTAAGTTCACATTCGTCAAGAGCAAAGCATTTTCAGTCTCGACTCGATAAGGGAATCTAACGAATAACCGAGCGGTCTCGATAGTATCCGCCTCTCACGGATATGCCCGGATATACTAGGCAACGACGACCTAGCAGGGTACCAGGGTTGGTGACCGAATTACAGCCAGTCTCGGTATCGTCACCAATAATGGCTCCGAATTTTCGCAGGCCGGTATCGTGTATTTTATCGTTTACCTTCACACTTACCTGGGTGGGTACTATTTTGAGATTCGCCAATTTCGTTCCTGCGCCCAAGTTGGTGCGGTTTCCCAAGATGCTGTCGCCGATATAGGCAAAATGGCCAGCCTTGGCACCATCTAACATAACCGAGTGCTTCATCTCCGTGGTGTGGCCCACAACGCAGCGATCTCCAACCAGACAATGACCACGTAAATAAGCACCTTGACGGATTTCACAGGAACCACCAATAATGGTGGGACCTTTGATCAGGGCACCGGGTTCCACCACACTACCAGGTCCTATGAAAATATTATCGTCCATCAGGCAAGCCCCTGCATAGAGAACAGAGGCTTCCTCGAGTACCACACCATCCTGGATCACTTGATAGTTTCCCTTGGTGGCATCACCTGGGCGCAATTCAAACCCCGAAGTGAGAACTTCTCCCTGCTGCAGTACGACCGTTTTCTGTAACACTGGAACGGAGTGGCTGAGTTCCGGCAAATTGGGCTGTAATACATCAGAGAGATAGGATTTGAGGCGAGTAAAAGCCTTCCAAACGGGCTCTTTCCTGGTGAAAAGTTCCGGGTGGGCCCAGTCACTTAAGTCGAAGAAATCCTCAGCGGCCAGCATTCTTTCTCCTCTTTGTTATCCGTGAATCATGAGGGCTTTGAATTGAAGAACTCCTTTGCCTCCTCCTTGAGAACGTCCAGTAGCTTCTTCCCTCTTTTCCTGGCGATTTCCCGGGCCTCATCCAGGAGCTGGGAGGCGGCCATATTCAATTCACCATCGTCTGGCAGGGGCGAATTTTCTTGCTGCAACTTCCAACGCAGAATTGATTTGACGAGTCGTAGTTCGCTCTGGCGAAGATGGTCGAATAGCGAATTTACTAATTTCTTCATATTATTAGGTATTTAAAGTAACTTTGTAAGTCTAGTCAAAAAGATAGTGGGCGTCAAGGAAAATGAGTCAAACTAAAAGATAGTAGCCAGTAGTCAGAAGCCAGAAGACAGCAGGCAGCTGACAGCGCGCAGCATGCAGCAATGATTCTGTTTACAGGATATCTTTTTCCTGCCTGCCGCCAGTTGCGCTCTTGTCCTGAGCTAGGTCGAAGGACTGCTAGCTGAAAGCCTCGTCTCGCCGTTTCTCCCCGTCCCCGCGCCTGCCCGCCATCGGCTTCGCCTTCAGGCGAGGCGGGCGGGTCGTCCCGCTGTGCGTAGTGCCGAGTTCTTAGTGTCTAGTGAACCCTGTCCTCATCTTTGCCAATGCTCTAACAACTCAGCAGCGTGATCCAGGGCTTCCTGGCGAGTGCTGATGCGGCCCTCCCACTGTAGTTCTGTCAGAATGTGCAGCAATTTTCCCACAGTGGGGCCAGGGGAAAGATTGAAACGGTTCATAAGCTCATCTCCCCTAATCAGAGGAGGCTCTCCCTCCTTCGGCTTCAGCTGTTTATGGTAGAAATCTAGCCATCTGTCTATTTGATGACGAAGTGGCCCTATGTCAGCTTTTCGTGATCGGGGACCGTTTATTGCCATGTAGTCGGAACCGAGCAGGAAAAGAAGCGGCCAGAAAAGTTCAGGCCCCAGTTTGAATAGACGGATCAGCGCTTTCCGTGAAGTCCGTTTGAGACTGAATAGATGGAATACGCTCATCTGCTGGCGAACTAACTGACTTACGAAATCTATTTCTTTGTTACTAAAGCAAAACCGGGCGCAAAGGGAGCCGGCCAGTCTAGCCCCAGCGACTTCGTGCCCGTAGAAGTGGGTAACACCATTATCATCTACAGTGCGGCAATTCGGTTTGCCGATATCATGGAGCAGAACCCCAAGTTTCAGCATGATCTCTCGAGTACGTTCGCCTGCAATCCTTTGGGTAAGAATCGGCAAAGCCTCGTCAGCATGCGTTCCTAGTAATTCCTGGGGGTTGGTCAGGAAGGATTCCAAAGCCTCCAGCGCCGAAAGGCTATGGTGCCAAACGTCCTGCTGGTGACAGTCATTTTGACTGCAATTCCTCCAAGGTTCATGTTCCGGTAGCAGCAGCTGCAGAACTTTATCATCGTTTAAGACTCCCAGGGTGTGGGCAGAATTAGCGGTAGAGAGGATGAGCACAAGTTCATCCCTAATGCGTTCCACCGCAACGTGATTGAGTCTATGACGCATTTCACGTATGCGATCGTGGGTATGACCCTCGAGGGTAAAATCGTGGGTCGCTGTCAGGCGGTATGCTCTCAAGATACGGAGGGGATCGTCTTCTAGAGAACGGGGAGAACAAAGCTGCAACCGTCCTGCTCGGAGATGAGAAAGTCCACCGAGAGGATCGAGGAGGTCGAAGGTGCCATCAGCCTGCCATGCTGATAACTCTACTGCCAGAGCATTTACGGTGAAATCGCGCTGATTGAGATCCGCGCTAATAGATGAACCTCGTAGAGAAGAGAGGTCAACCTGGTAGAGGTCATTGACTCTCTTTAATCCAGCAGGAGGTATGAGGCGGATAGTGCCGAATTTCCGATCGATAAGTGCTAACCTGGTGCCAGTCTTAGCGGCCAGAGATTTCGCCAGCTCTGAAGCTCGCCGGGTAACTAAGTCGACGTCCTTACAGTTCCGACCTAACAAAGTATCACGTATAAAGCCGCCAATCAGGTAGAGCTGATGTCCTTCTCTCTGGGCTACGTTAACGAGCGCGGAAATCAATCCATAGTTCTGCAGCAAATAGTTAATCGAGTTTCTCAGGTTTTTGATCTGATGAGAGGGGTCCATTTTTTTCTCATTACACGAAAGGAGAGATAGCTCATTGTAGTAAGGTCAGTTGGTCTGTCAAGTAGGGCCAAATTGATGCCCAATGTTCTCGTCTCGTTTTATGAATGGTAAAGGGGAAAATAATCTACTGTCTAAGTATATTTACGTAGTTGTAGACAGTCTAAATATCTAATTATACACACTGAATAATAATTAAGCATCCTGTAATCTTTCTACTGTCTAAGTATACTTATTTATCTAGACAGTAATGAGGTATTGTTTGCTTAATTTGTGCGATACTGAGTGCTCCGTACACAGTATAAATATTTAGGAGTATTGTATATAAATATTTTTTTGCCTACTGTCTAATTTTTTTCTTGACATTTGTTTTTAATACATATACTGTCTAAATCATTCCACCCTGTATCCTTTCTATTTTAGCTAGGGGATGTAATTTGACAGTCCAATTAGACAGTAAAGTTATTTCCAGTAAGGAACTCATCGCCAGAACAGGGATATCCAGAGCAACACTCAACAACTATATCTCCCTGAACCTCATCCCCGCTCCTTCAGTCCGGAAACCAGAAGAGCCTGGTGGACCGACTAAAATTGGTTATTTTCCTTTGTGGGTTGTTGAAAGGATTGAAAAGATCCAGGAACTCAAAGGTGCTGGTATGCGAATGGCTGCAATAGCTGATCACTTCAGCAAAGGTGAGGTTGAAGTGAGGGAAGATGAGATTGCAGAGGTTGGGGACTTCGCCTACCAGTCCATTGCAAAAATAATTTTTCCTGCGATCTTGGTCAATCAGCGCTGGGAGATCATTTGGATCAACCAGATGGCGGAGAGGGAATTTTTTAATGAACCGGTCCATGAAATTCCTACCGCAGCCAATCGGAACATTCTTAGGCTCTTTTTGCAAGAGGGCTTGATGAGGCGTTTTAGGAATTGGAAAGAAATCTTGGGAGTACATTTGCGTCTGGCCAAACGGGATTTGACTGAGGACCGGGTGGAGCAGATATGCCGCCAGGTTGAGACCTGCCCCATCGACGAACTCAGGCAACTATGGCGTCAATCCAAACCTCTGCAAGAGCGCCCCATCACCCAGCAAGAACTTGTTTTAAGGCCCCTCAAGGGAAAAACCACGAGGCACACGCTTTTTTCCAGCGATTTTCGTGAGGGTACCCTCCTCCTGTATACCCCGTTTAGCATGCAACTGGATCAGATTCTAAATCTTCTCATGGGTAGGGAAAGACTGGTGAAAGCTTTGCTTTCCCGAAGAATTCCTTCGCTGACACCTTTGTGCATTCTGTCGGGACGTCTTGAGTCGAGCCTTCATTTACGCACTGCCCTTCCACCACATGAATACTTTGATTTGATTAACCAGGTTATTTTGGCGTCACACCAATGCTTCAAGGACCACGGTGGCACGCCTGGTCGCTCAATTCAGGAAGGAGTTGTGTGTTTCTTCCTTTCAGGGCCAGATTCACCAAGACAATATCTCCACTCGGCCATTCAGTGCGCTCAGGCTCTAAAGCAAATGATTGCCGCTCTCGACAAGCGCTGGAAATATAAGAAGGTTTGGAAAAACAATTTGCAGCTGAACATGGGAATTCACTGCGGTGAAGAATGGCTCGGAACCATCCCCTCATCGCTAGCGTTTGAGTTTACCGTCATGGGTGAGACCCTCGTTGAGACAGTCAATCTGAGTGAGTTCGCTGATGGAGGCTCCATTTGGGCCAGCAAAAAGCTGATTGAAAACATGTTGCCTGAGGATCGTCAACGGGTCGAATTCGGTGTTCGACTCGGCACTGGCCGGGAAAAATTTATCAGTCCGGGAATTTACTCTCAGGTAAGGGAGTTAGTCAGCGGTGACGAACTGCAGCGCAAAGCACTGGAAGAGATACGTAATCTGGCGGTCACTGAGATAATTAACGTCCATCCAGCAGTCGATCAAGACCTGTAACATTCCTAGCAGCGGAAGGTTCGCCTGGTGATATCTGAAATCTCAACAGGTAGTCTGGGCAGTATGTTGAAGGATAGGGGTAGGCTTTTGTTCAAGAATGTTGCAAGCGCCCTCGGATTAGCAGAACAGCGGGTCTATTACGGCCTTGTTATGGCCTTTGGTCTTTTGTTTGTCCTGCCGAGTCTCGGATTCATTAATTTTGCCTACAAGTATCATTTTTTCTCTGATCATCATCTTGCCTATTATTTTCTTTCCATCCTTATATTTTCCTATCTGGGCTTTTTCATACTCCGTTCCCTTGCTGATAGAATCCACAATATCTCTGAGAGCATCGAACAATCTGTCGCAGGCACCCAGCATGAGTCTGGCGTGGGACAAACCAGTGAGCTGAACAAGATTGTCGTTTCTTTTCAGCACCTCATGGACAGGCTTGAGAAAAACAACCTGGCACTTGAATCACAGGCGATACAGCTTCGTTCCCTCGCCGAACTCACCGATCCCAATTCTGTCTCCATGGGCGCCAATCTGGTAATAAATCTCGGGTTGCAGAGGGCGTGTGAAGTCATTGGTGCCTCACGCGGCTGGATTCTGATGCTGGATGAAAGTCGTCGACATCACTTCACGATCGTTTCTGAGTTCGATTCCAACGGGAGTTCCCAGCGCCGGATGGGATTCCTCGTTCCTTTTGGCGACACCCAAGCCAAACAAGCGGTGATCAAGCGGAAGCCCTTGTTTCTGGCAGATCCCATCTGGGGCAAAACGTCCAAAGAGGTTGAAGAGGATACTATCCGAGACCGAGGAGCCGCACTGGCGGTTCCACTAACCACCGGCAGCGATGTTCTCGGAGTGATGTATCTGGAGGACAAAAAAGATGACTCTGCTTTTTCCCCCGCCGATCTAGACTTTGTTTTGCCCTTGGCCGCATGTCTCTCCTATCGTTACGAAAATCTACAGCTTCGAAATCAAATTGCGATTCAGACCGACCAGTTCAATTGCCTTTCGGCTTTCAACGAAATCTGCAACAGAGGACTGGTTCAGGGTAAGGTCTTCCAGTTGTTGGCCAGGGAACTGCAAACATATATGCCTATGAAAGTTTCCTTTCTGGCGCTCTCTGATACCAGTCAGGAATACTTGCAACTGCTTGAAGTTGCCTCCGAAGAACCTATTTCTCTCCGCAGCGGCATGACGCTGCCTCTCAGGGAGAGTCTGTTCAGATTGGTTCTCGAGGAAAATCGGGCAATACATAAAAAAGATATCACCGGTGTACTCAATCCTCTGGAAGCGCGATGGTTTCGAGAACTGGGTATCAACTCTTGCTACCTGGCTCCATTTCGTCTTCAAGGGGTCAATGCTGGAATCCTATTTGTTGGCAGTGATTCAAAGGAGGGTTTTTCCGACCCTCAGCAGGTAATCCTTCAACAAGCGGTCCAATACCTGGGACTTGCTGTCCACAACCAGATGCTTCTACAAAAGATAGACGAGCAGGGTCGTGAACTCGAGGCCCTTAATCGGATTGGCAACATGGTGACCTCGTCCCTGTTTGATTTGGACAAGGTGTTGGATGAGGTGGGTGTACTGGTTGATCAAATGATAACGGTGGAGGCTGGTGCCATTTATCTTCGAGAGGAAAATGGCCTTGCCGTTAAGAAAAGTTTTGGGACTAGGGCAAGCAGAATCGAGCCATTTAAAGTGAGGGATATCGAGGGAATATGCGGTTACGTCATGTCTCGGGGTGAATCGGTGCTTGTCAGAGATGCCTCACAAAACCCTCATGTATCTTCGATGGTCAAATATTTCGAGGGAGAGAAAGTACGCTCTATTCTCTGTGTGCCTATGGTGGTAGGAGGGGAAGTGATTGGTGCGATACACATGTGGAACAAAAGAGGCGGTTCTTTTAGCGTTCACGATAATAAAGTCATGAAATCAGTGGCTTCAAGCCTCGCCACTGCCATAGCAAGTTCCAGGCTGCACCGCATGTGCCAGCAATTAACAACAGGAGAGGCGTCGGCCTGCGGAACACCATGATAGTAATGGCTGGTGGAGGAGAATAAAAAAGATTGAGGCTCTGTGCACCAGTTGAACAACCGGCAGTTACCAAGCCATTTGGACCTGAAGATCGGGAGGAACTCATGCAGAACACCACTTTGCCATCACCTCGTGCTCACATTCTGCTTGTTGCAAGGAATCGAGGAGCTCTCGAACTTCTCGAATCTATGCTCTGTTGGAGGGGCTATCGCGTTACCACAGCGGTGGATGGTCGTGATGGCCTGGAAAAATTCCAGCATGGACACTTCCAACTCATTCTCACCAATCTTTCCACTCCCAGCATATCAGGATGGGAGTTGGGCCGCATTGTTAAAAAGAGCGAATCTTCGATCCCGGTGGCTCTTGTCACCGATATAGATTTCGGCGACAGACCAGACCATTCCCCCTTTGATGCGATTATCCCCGAGCCTATCCCTTTCGATGACTTAGAGTATGTCGTTGATTCCTTGATCGATTGCAAGAACGGAGGGGCTAGAAAACCAAGCACACTTGAATGTTTGTGCTTGGGGGAAGGAAGTTCATGATGTATCTTTGGCGCAGTTTTTTACATATGAAATCAAATATTTCTTGACTTCTAGTAGTTCACTCTGAACAGGGAGATGAGCACAAAGCCTCTCGACATAATTCCTCTCAAGCACCAGGCGACATGACATCGCGAAGTTCAGGTCAAATACCCACCCAAGGCGCAGCAATATCATGTCGTTTCGATTCCGCACCAAGCTAAAGTCCGGGACCTTTCCCGCCATAAGCTCAGCCACTATGTCGGGGCTAAAAGAGTCGCTCATCGGTATATAACCAGCGAGAGTTTCAAGCAAATTACCACGCCCTTCAAGTTCGCTGATGACCAACCCCCAAATATCTAGCTTGTCTGCATCCCGAAGGAGTGCGGAAAAAAGATGCTGCCGCTGGGAGAGGTTCGTGGGCAATTCTCTCAGATTATGGTGACGAATTGCCTCACAGATCAGCTCCTGTTCCTCCTGGGGTATCCCCGCTAAAATCTTGTGCTGGGAGACTACCTCCAAGCCCAGCAGTGCATGGTCCGCTGAGTCGCTGTCTATGAAGGTGGCATAGCGTTTCCATTGAGGAAATCGGCCGATATCGTGAAAGAGAGCCGCTGTCTCAGCCAGCAGTAAATCTTCATCGCTCAGACCAGAAGTGCGGCTCACAAGGACGATTTCTATGCAGGTGCGCTTGGTATGTTGCTCTTTTAAGAGAATAGGTTTTACCCCATCTCCGGAAAGGTCACGGTATTGAGCAACGTATTTTTTGAACCAGCGTTTGAAGTGATCTAGATCGGTCTGTTTCATGATAATACGCCTTATCCCTATCCGGGCTAGGAGGGTCTGACTGTCAAAATCGTCTGATCTCTATGCCAAAAGAGGCTAGATTATATTTACACCCGCAAAATATCTCAATAGTATAAAGAAATAACAGGAGTTTCTTCAAAAATGGATGGTTAACGTTTTTCCATCGAATCTATTTCCGAGGAGAGGCTCATTTGAAAGTGAAAATGTCATCCTGATGTTTCTTCCGTCGCTCCGAGGCTCCCGCCTCGTCACTTCAAGCGCACCCGTGGGTGGGGGCCGGCGCCCCCTCCCTGCTCCCGCCTGCGGCCGGCCCGGCGCCCGCATCGGGGCGGCGGGGCCGGTCGTGGAGAAGTGGAGAGAGACGACGGGGAACTGCTCGTTGGGCGGCAAGTCGATTTCGAGCCGCTGGCGCATTGGGATCTGGGTCCTGAGCTGGGGATCATCGATTTCGAGCGCGGTGTCAAGATCACCGGATCGCGCTTCTATGTACTCAGTGGCGCCGGCGCGCGCCTGCAGCGTGCGCTGATCGCCTGGATGCTGGATTTACACATCAGGCAGGGTTATACTGAGAAATACACCCCTTTTATGGTGAAGAGTGAAGTCTTATTTGGGGCTGGCCAGCTGCCCAAGTTTGCGGATAATCTCTATCGCGATCATGAGGAAGATCTTTGGATGGTGCCCACTGCTGAAGTCCCTCTGACCGGACTCCACATGGATGAAATCATTGAAGAAGCACAGCTTCCGCTGCATTACACTGCTTACACCCCCTGCTTTCGCAGAGAGAAGATGAGCGCAGGGCGAGATGTACGTGGGATCAAACGTGGTCACCAATTTGATAAAGTTGAGATGTACAAGTACTGTAAAGCTGAAGATTCACCAGCTGAATTCAAAAAAATGGTTGAGGCGATTCAGGTGGTTGAAAAAGCAATGGGTGCGGTAAAATATGAAGCCG
>ENA-OVNL01000068-OVNL01000068.1-sediment-metagenome-genome-assembly--contig:-NODE-68-length-11466-cov-2.849767_pt1 | contig 11466 bp, 14 predicted proteins | sample MGYA00250099_ERZ650198 | MGnify/ENA primary metagenome ERZ650198 (study PRJEB26732, sample SAMN07278974) | sediment metagenome | biome: marsh; feature: saltmarsh; material: sediment | place: USA...
CAGCAGAAGTTTTTTAAAGCAGTCAAGCAATGTTTTTCACTTCGATATTCTGCGGTTCCTTGTTCTGCGGTTCTGCGGTTAATATCCTGGCCTATTTGATAACAGATAGTAGAATACTGATCACTGAAGGCCCGGATTATCTACTGACGTTATTTCCCCCAGAGTACTGCTATGCATCTTTCACTAATCGGCATGTCGGGATCGGGGAAATCACACTGGTCTGTGCGGCTTGCTGAGAGTGGTTTCCACCGATTTTGCTGCGATGAAATGATAGCAAGGAACCTTTCTGCCGAATTGACTCGAGCAGATGGCACTGCCATGGATCTGGGTGAGTGGATGGGATTTCCTTACGAGCCCAACTATAAGGAACGTGAAGTCAGATATCTGACTCATGAGATAAGGGTGCTCGAGGAAATCCTGGGATTCATAGCAGACTCTGCTTGGGATTCTGGGAAGAACATCATTGTGGATACCACTGGCAGTGTCATTTATACTGGGGAAACAGTTTTGAAAAAATTGTGTTTACACACCACGGTTGTTCATTTCTCGACGCCCCCTGAGATTCAGGAACGCATGCTAGATGTTTATAAGGCCCAGCCGAGACCGATTTTGTGGAGGGACCTGTTTAGCAAAGAACCAGACGAGGCTAATGAAAAAGCCCTGGCGCGCTGCTATCCAGAACTGCTGTCTTCCAGGGAACGTTTGTACGAGAGATGTGCAGATGTGACCATAGACTATTACACCCGCAATGAAGATAGTTTTGGAGTGAGTGACTTTCTAAAAGAGATTGAGGCGGCAATATAGAGCTCATGTACAATCTACCTGAACAAGATCGAGAACAGCTCATGATGAGGGCGGCCGAATGCTTGGATGAAGGTTCGTCTATTGAAGATAAGATGAGAACGGCTCAATACATGTATGACTCGTGGTCCGATCAGTTAAGGCGTGAACCAGACATACACCACCTTATTGAGAAGCTGGAGATGTGCCTGGAAAACAGTCGCGCGGCCATGCTGGAAATTGGCATTGTTGAGATCTGCAAACACTGTGATGAAGAGGAAGGTGGAAGTTGCTGCGGCGCCGGTATGGAACATAAATTCGACACCCTTCTGTTACTGATGAATTTGCTGCTGGGTGTTTCTTTGCCGGAAGGCCACTGCAGACCCAACAGTTGCTATCTTCTAACAGAAAAGGGCTGCAGCTTGAAGGTAAGACTTGTATTGTGTGTGGACTTCCTCTGTCCTAAGATATTGAATACAATGAGTCGAGAGGACCTTATTAGACTCCAGCAGATTTCCGGTGATGAACTCACAACTGGATTTATGCTTTATGATGCACTTAAGAGATTTATGAGGAACACTAAGAACTGAGAACTGGACGCCGGTTGCGTCATAGATTTCAAATTTGTACTTACCGAAAATGAATCAAAAGAAAACACCCATGCTTTCAAAGTCTCGTTTCCTTGCCGGCACCCAGTGCCATCTTCGATTGTGGCACCAATGCTATAATCGCGAACTCGCCACTGCAGTAACTCCAGCACAGCAGGCTATTTTTGATGCAGGCCAGGAGGTGGGCAGGTTAGCAACCGGCCTATTCCCAGGGGGCGTTCTCATCGAGGAAGACCACTTCCACCACGAAGAGGCTGTTCAGTCCACACTGGCAGCCATACACAACCCAGATGTCCCGGCAATATTCGAAGCAGCTTTTATCCATGATGATGTGCGCGTGAGAGTGGACATTTTGGAAAGGCTTCAGAACGGAGGGTGGAATCTCATCGAGGTTAAGTCAGCCACCTCGGTGAAAGATGTTTATCATTCCGATGTGGGGGTTCAATACGCTGTTCTCAAAGGTTCGGACCTGAGCGTTGTGCGTGCTGGCATCCTTCATCTAAACAGCCGATATGTCTACGACGGCAACCAACATCAGCTGGACAGTCTTTTTACTTTCTCAGACTTGACGGAACTCGTTCTCGCCCTACAGGAGGATCTTCCTGCCAGGGTGGCTGAGCTGAAAAAAATGCTGGCAGCCGCCAGGGCACCACACATTCTTCCCTCGCGGCATTGCCACAGCCCATATGGTTGCGAATTCTGGGAGCATTGTACAGCAGATATGCCGGAGTTTTGGGTCATGCACCTTACAGGTATAAGAGAGGAGAGGTTAAATGAACTGGCGGCAATGGGTATCGAGGACATTCGTGATATCCCACCAGACTTTCACTTGACTGAGCTGCAGAACCGCATTAGATCGTGCGTGGTCGGCCGTGAGGAGTATGTTTCGCCCGAGTTGGAAGAGGAACTGACAGGGATTGAATATCCTCTCCACTTTCTGGACTTTGAGACTGTCAGCCCGCCAATTCCGCTGTACCCCAACACCAGACCCTACCAGGCCATCCCGTTCCTGTGGTCAGATCATATCCTCTCCGAAGAGAACGATTTGGCCCATTTCAGCTATCTATTTAAGGAGGATACCGATCCTCGGGAAGACTTTGCTGAAACCTTGCTGGAGGCCCTGGGTGATAGGGGCACGGTTTTTACCTATTCAAACTATGAGCGGAGAATGGTGACTGAGCTGGCAGAGTATTTGCCACAAAGAAGCGGGCGACTGTTGGCAACATTGGATCGATTCAAGGATTTGCAGGCTGCAATCAAGAGACATTTTTACAATGTTTCATTTCATGGTTCGTTCTCACTGAAGTCGGTGCTGCCAGCCCTGGTGTCCAGTATGAGCTACGACGATCTGCTCATTCAGGAAGGCACATACGCTTCGCTGCAATACCTACAGATGCTCAATCCCGAAACACCAGCAGAGGAAAAAAAGAAGATCGAGGAGGCTCTCCTGGCCTACTGCAGTCATGATACCCTTGCCATGGTGAAGATCCGCGAAGTTTTGCTGCGGAGGCTTTGACGGAGTGAAGCTGCAATATTATAGTAAATTTATTTGATCAAGAGGATAGAGCATGAAGCGACCATTTCCCCCTGGAAGCCCCAAACAGTGCCCTTGCGGCCACAGCCACGTCTCCTGGTCCGAAGGCGAGGATGAGGTTTACTGTTGGGACTGCAACAAAAAGTATCCCGTCTCAGCTTGCTTCAGCCTGCAGGACCGTACCCCCTCCGATACTACCGAAGAGGATTCATAGCCCTGATAATTCATGAAGGGCCAGGACAAAAAAAACCCCACCGATCCGTGTTACCCCTTAGCTGGTCTGCTGCGGCTGAACGATGGGGAAGGGGACGTAAGCTGACAGAGAAAAGAGCTTTGCGGTCTCCTTGCTGTTTGTAGGTGCAAACTCAGTGCCAAGAACTAAAAACTATAGGAGACTCCCATAAATATATGGTGAAGTGAGTCTACTGTATTACTCCTCACATCACTGATAAGAAGAGTGGGACCGATGCCTACGAAAGGCTGAAGGCGCCCGTTAGGGTAGCGAAGCAGGATGAAGCCGGATAAGGGGTCGAAATTTGTATCTGCATCTATGCTCGTATCCTGATTTTGTTCATCCGGCTGTAAAAGAGGAGCCTCCGTGGCAACTCCAAGCCAAGGGATATCTTGAAACCAGTATCCCAGTCGCTCATCATAGGAGTTAGAAGAGGCGTCATCGGAGTACATAAGGTCAGAGTTTTGATACAAGGTGGAGAAATGTAATTCAAAGTGTTCGTTCTCGGGTATCTGAGAGTCGAGTCCACTGTCTGTATACCATTCCGCTGTAGCCAGGTTGGGAACCATGAGCGCAAGAACCACCACCATCAGAAACGTCAGCCAAAGGCTTGGTCGTTTGATATCCCCTTTTCGCATTGTATCACCTTGCGTTGTGCTCTTGTAGGTTTTAGACAAGGTCGAGAACTATAACAATCAATCGGTTGATATTCAACCCACGAGCCTTCACTTTTTTTCAACAGCGAAAATCCCGCCTTGCGGGCGTCAGATCGCATAGAGCATAACTCATGGCGCATAGGATGGTAATTTCGAATTGCGGATTGCGAATTGCGAATTTTGAGTTGTGATTCCCTAATTTCGCAATTGTCCCTCGAACTCCCGCCCTTCGGGCGCGTTTACAGTTTGCGAATGGAGATTGCTGAGTGCTCATATAGTTTTTTGACTTCGTTTTTGTATTTTCAATTCGCAATTCGCAATCCGCAATCCGCAATCTCCAATTCGGATTCGGATTCTTTATTCCAGAAACAAATTTGACAACCGGGTATCTAAAGTGGTGAGGAAGGTGGCAAGGTGTGTCTTGGCCAAAAAGAAACCGAGGAACACACCAAAACCGTTTGCAATGATGTCCGCAGGGGAAAACGTTCGGAACTCGCTGAAAATTTGAAGCAGTTCCAAACACATTCCCATTGCAAAGAATGCAATACCCAGCCTCAGGTGATGGGGTCTCTGAGGGTAGATATTGGCAAACCACAGCATGAGTACCAGGTAGGCAAGACAATGAGCCAGCTTGTCACCTTGCTCGAACTCCAGTGGCTGTGGAGGTTTCGGCCACAACGACAAGAATATAACAGCTGCGACCAGTAACCACCCCAGTGTCAGCCATAGCTTGCTAAATCGAAGAGGGTGCATTCAGTTTGCCCTGTTTTTGCTGGCAGTTTTTAGTATGATGGCACAACCATCAGATTAGCAAAAAATGAGACACACCCAAAGACGTTTTAAGAAAATGGGGAAGCAATTCATTAGATCTGGAGAGGTAATATCATGTACGTGCTCAAGCTGAAAGGGGATGTGGTGTGGCAGACTGCCGGCCCCGATAAGTCTGACGATCCACTCGAGTTCGAACTTGAAGCCCTCTTATCAAAACGCCCGACACCCCTGCTTGTTTATGGAGAGGTACACCGCAGGATCAAGAAAACTCTCAACGTGGATCAGTTGGACGCTTTCACATTTGCAAAGTGCTTGGAAGAGTTCGCCGCAGAGATAAGAAAGGCCGCAGAATCTTATGAATGAAGGGTTTTAGTGAGGACTCTATGGTGAAGAGAAAAGTGTCGATGTTGTACCTGCTTGTTTTGCTTTTCTTGGCCTTGCCGCTTCCCGCCCGGGGTTGGTCCGGCAAGGTGATTGACGTGGCTGCAGGAGATACTATTACCGTGCTGCGAGACAAGCAACCAGTAAGGGTCCGTCTCTATGGGATTGATTGCCCCGAGGAGGGTCAACCCTTTGGCACGGAGGCAAAGCAGTTCACCGCAACCATGCTTTTGGGGAAGATGGTTGAAGTGGGAGCGATAAACGTCGACCACTATGGCAGGACTGTCTCTCTTGTATACCTTGATGGCAAAGGTGTTTGCGATGAGCTAATTAGGGCGGGACTAGCGTGGGTCTATTACCTTTACTGTAATCTACCAATCTGTGCAGAATGGAAGAATCTAGAGTCTGAGGCAAAGAAGGATAAACGGCTGCTTTGGAGCGATCCCGAGCCCATTCCGCCGTGGAGGTTTAGAAGGCAGAAAAGGAAGTGAAATATCTCGACTGCCGAAGCCCTTGTTTATGCCACCTCTTCTGCAGAGTCGTCTATCGGTATCAAATTGTCCATCAACGTGTCAGATTCCATACTAAATTTCTCAAGAATCTGAGCGTTGAGGCCACTGCCAACAGCGCAGAATTTCCCGAAGACAACCCCGATAACAAAGGCCACTATCAGCCAAACGAGTATTATTACTATTGAGTTCATTGCTCCTCCCCCCTTGTTTTCATAGAGAAAACAATGCAATGAACATGCCTAGTCATTACTCGCCTTGGCCTCGAGTCCATTTGCGTGTTACTGCTCCTCGTAACATTTTTTTCGCAAAGGTTTCTCTCTCGGTGTTTATACCATATGAGAAAAAAGCACTTCCTGAGTTGATGTAAATTTACCAATATTTACAAAGCGGACGATTTGTGCAATATTCGGGCTCGGGGAAATTCGGTGGTGCTTTCATAATATCTCATAGCGGAGGTATCAAAATGCAACTCAAGTCGCTGTTTACAAAGGTGATCATACTAGTGTTCTTGTGTGTATTTGCCTCAACTGGTTATGCACAGCCTATGGGGATACCGCAGGAGTCGGGGTTCAGCGGTCTTGTCAACGGTGGAGCTGGTTTGTGGAGAGTTGAAGACAACATGGTCAAGAAGATCGGTTATTTTAAAATTGGAGATAGTAACATTAGCTCCATTGATGACAAACCCAAGTCGGAATATTCAGTTTCACCCATTCTTAATTTTAATCTGAGGTATACTTTTGCCAGCACCCGTACTCAGATCTTTTTGGGTAATCAGTTGGAAGATCTCCTTCGCCTTGATACTGCCACCCTTCTTGGAGTGAGGCAGGAGCTGCCCGATCAAAGTATTATCGGTGTGAGTTACGTTTTTTCCGCTCTGGTAACAGAGGTCTACAAAGACCCTTATGATACGAGTGGCAGCCGAAACGGCACCGACCGGAGGATTAATGGTGCCCGTCTATCCTATGAAAACATCTTGAGCACCGACCTGAGCTTTCAATACACCTACCGCAACATAGACATCGAGGCAGAGAGAAGTGGTCAAGCGGCGTTGGGATATCGCGCCGGTAGATTGATCCGCGACGGAGACCAGCATGACGTTGAATTTCTCTACAGATACGTTTTTGAGGATGGGGGCATGACACACACATTCATTCCCAGCGTCAAATACTCGAGATTCGACCTGGATGGCGCTGCCATGAGCAACAACTTCTTTTCGTTTCGGCTCAACTACCGATACGACGTTGAACAATTCGCCATTTCTGTAAATGGCTACTATGGGTATGCCGACTATGACAAAAGTAATCCCATCTATGGCAAAACCCGGAACGATAATCGTTATGGTTTCGGTGTCATCGGCTTCTACAAACGATTTTTGGGGGTAGAAAGATTGGCTCTTACCGCTAACGCGACCATAAACAGGCAGGACTCCAACATAGATTTCTATGATTCAGAAATTGATCTTTATTTTGTGTCCTTGCTTTACACTTTTTGAGAGGTTTGACTTAAAATACATTCAACGGAAGGAAAAATAGTTAGGTTTCAACAAACGATCCCTACAAAGTACTCAAGGGGTTAGCTGCAGTAGCTAACCCCTTGATTTCATTTGGCAGTCCCAACGGGACTCGAACCCGTGTCTTCGGCGTGAGAGGCCGATATCCTAGACCACTAGACGATGGGACCGTGTTATTAAGTTATACGTTATCAGTTATAAGTTAATTGTCGTAGGAGAAAGCGATTCGGAATTAGGTCTCACGAGTGTTAGATGCGTAGAATGGCGGCTGATGTTTTTCCTATAACTAATGACGGATAACCAATAACGCTCAACACCAATGGCTGGGGGAGGAGGATTCGAACCCCCGTAGCATGATCCAGAGTCATGCGTCCTACCTCTAGACGATCCCCCAACGAAGCAAGAAAAATAGAACATAGGTCCACGAAAGTCAAGGGGAAAGTCGCAAATCGCAAAGCGCATAGCGCCTAGCGCAGAGCGTGCATGGATGTATCCAAAAATTAGTACAATAAGCATGTTGGTGTGAAATATGCAGCATGCAATTGACGTTTAAAAGGTTTGCCAGGAGTTCGATTCAGCTACTAAAAGGGCAAGACGCTATGCGCTACGCGCTCTGCGAATAGTGACAAAATGCTTGACAAAGCAAGGGCTTTTTTTATACTTACCCATTCAATCTTCACGTAAGTAACAGTTGAGGAGATGATGATCTTTGAAAGTTAGGGTGGATGAGCTTCCAGATTCCGGCAGGGTGATGCACTTCCACGAAACTGATGCCTGGTTTTCTACCAGGATACGTTCAGGAGAAGATGCGGCTGAAATAGCCCTGGCCCGACCTATTAACGTTGATCTGGAGCTTGTCCCAGAGGCGGAGCAGGTCAAGCTGAAGGGTCAATTGCGGGGAGCAGTGCGCCTCACATGCAGCAGATGTCTGCAAGATTACGTCTTGGAGCTGAATGAACTCATAGATTTAATGCTGCTGCACCCGTTGCCGGAAGATACTGCGGAAGAGATTGGCCTTCGACCTGAAGATCTGGACACGGAGTTCTTTGACGGTGTCACCATAGATGTAGACCGAGTCGTCGCTGAGCAAATTTTCTTGGCATTGCCGCAACAGCCGTTATGCCAACCTGATTGTCAAGGACTCTGTTCCGGTTGCGGCGCAGACCTGAATCGTGAAACATGTAAATGTGAAAAGAGCGAGACAACGTCCGCCTTTGATGTACTTCGGTCTGTAAAGCTGGAAAAATAGACAATTCGTAGCCGCGTCCCGGGCGGCCTTTCAGAAAAGGAGCATATCGGATGCCTCTTCCCAAGAGACGTCACTCAAAAAGTAGATCAAGAAAAAAGAGAACACACTACAAGCTCGAGCCCCCATCACTCTCCCTCTGTTCTCAGTGCAACGAACCCAAGTTGCCGCATCACGCATGCCAGAGCTGTGGAACGTACAAGGGGAGGGAGGTTATCCAGACAGAGGAGGAGGAGTAAACGACCCCAACGGTTTCTGGAGCCAGTCTCCAGCCGTTTATTTTTTTGTTTAGAATGCGGACCGGACCGTCCGGTCCGAAGGGGATTATAGCTAAGTATGGAGGAGGGGCTATCGTGAATCGAAGCGTAATCTTAGGAACAGGGTCAGCGGTTCCCAAGAAAATTCTTACCAATCAGGAGCTGGAGACCATGGTCGACACCTCAGACGAATGGATCTCCAGTCGTACGGGAATCAAGCAGCGCCATATAGCGGAAGACGGCGAGACCACTTCGTTACTGGCTGCGGAAGCAACCCGGCAGGCCTTGGAAATGGCAGGGGTAGAACCGGAAGAGGTGGACATGATTGTGGTGAGTACCACCTCGCCGGACATGATTATGCCCAATACTGGTGCATTGGTGCAAAAACATCTGGGGGCTTCCAACGCATTTGGTTTTGACCTTTATGCGGCTTGTGCCGGTTTTGTCTACGCCCTGAGCATCGCGGATAAATTTGTGAAAGACAAGCCGGAGAGCAAAGTCGCAGTCATCGGGGCCGAACTTCTCTCTTACATTACAGACTGGCAGGATCGAAATACCTGCGTGCTTTTCGGCGATGCCGCAGGGGCAGTTTTGGTGAGTGGCAGCAACGATGGTGATCGGGGCATTCTTTCCACCCACTTGCATTCAGATGGTAGGCTTTGGGAATTGCTTTATATCCCCGGCGGAGGGGTTGTGTATCCCCCCAGTGCGGAAATGGCCGAGAAAAGGGACCACTGTATTCGGATGCACGGCAACGAGGTGTTCAAGCATGCTGTGCGGTCAATGGCTGAGGTGGCCCAGGAGGCTCTGACCGCAAACGAGCTTGGACCGGACGATGTTGACCTTTTCATCCCACACCAAGCCAATATCCGCATAATGAAAAAGGTGGCGGAGCGCTTGGAGATCCCCCTTGAACGGGTTTATGTGAATATTGAGCGCTACGGCAATACCTCATCCGCGACTGTTCCAGTGGCCCTAGACGAGCTCAACCGCTCCGGCCGCCTTAAGCCGGGAGACCTGATCCTCCTCGATGCTTTTGGAGGTGGGTTCACCTGGGGGGCAATAATGATGCGCTGGTAGAAGTTCATGTGAGCAGTTCACCGCTTTTTCTGTGAGAGGAGAAATTACGTGGAGTATTTCCTGACTGAAGAACAGCAGATGGTCCAAGAGATTGCAGCGAAAATCGCCACAGAGAAGGTCCGTCCAATACGGGCTGAACTCGATGAGAGTGAGGAATTCCCCTGGGAGATTATGAAGATTCTGGCCCAATCAGACCTCTTTGGGGTCTATTTGCCGGAAGAGTATGGTGGTTTGGGAGGAGGGGTTCTCGAGAACTGCCTGGCAATCGAAGAAATGGGTCGCGCCTGTATTGCCGTTGCCACCACCTTTGCAGTCAGCGGCCTGGGGGCTTATCCCATACTGCTTTTCGGCAGTGAAGAGCAAAAACAGAAGTACTTACCACCCATTGCCAGCGGTGAGAAGCTAGCGGCATTTGGGGTAACAGAGGCCAATGCCGGCAGTGACGCAGGGGGCATTCAGACCACTGCCAAGCGTGATGGCGACTATTATATTCTCAACGGGACCAAGCAGTGGATCACCAACGCTGGAGAGGCCGAGATTTATACGGTGGTTGCCATAACAGATCGGACCAAAGGTGCCAGGGGAGCAAGCGCCTTTATTGTTGAGACGGGAGATTCGGGATTTTCCTTCGGCAAGAAGGAAAAGAAGATGGGTCTCAGGGCCTCGGCCACCCGAGAGCTCCTTTTCAACGATTGCCGCATCCCCGCAGACCGACTCGTCAGTAAGGAAGGCACGGGTTTTATCGTTACGATGAAAACTTTTGATGTGTCGCGGCCGGGTATCGGTGCCCTGGCAGTGGGTTTGAGCCAAGGAGCACTGGACATTTCGGTAGAATATGCCCGTAAGCGGGTGCAGTTCGGCAAGCCCATCATTGGATTTCAGGCCGTGCAACACATGCTCGCAGACATGGCCACAGAAACGGAGGCCTCCCGGGCTCTGGTCTATGCCGCAGCACGGTACATTGACAGTGGAGCCAAGGACATCTCTAAAATATCAGCCATTTCTAAACTCTATCCGACCGATGTTGCCATGCGGGTAACCACCAACGCTGTGCAGGTGCTGGGAGGCTACGGCTATATGCGTGATTACCCTGTGGAGAAAATGATGCGCGATGCCAAAATACTGCAAATCTACGAGGGAACAAACCAAATTCAGCGCAACATCATTGGTCAGGAATTGAACAAGGAATACGGCCGCATCAAAGAAACCTTTTTTTAGGTGCTTGATGGTCAATAACTAATTTTAGGCATTTTAGACACTTTAGTTCACATTAGACATTTTAGCTCACCGGAGTTCCTTCATGCACATCGTTGTTTGCATCAAACAGGTTCCTGATGCCAAAAACGTCCGCATTGACCCAGAGACCAATACCCTGGTGCGCCAGGGTGTGGACAGCATAGTCAATCCCCACGACTGGTATGCGGTGGAAGCTGCCTTGCTCCTACGGGACGAGTACGGCGGCAAGGTAACAGTAATGACAATGGGGCCGCCCCAGGCTGAGGAGGCGCTCAGAGAAACCCTGGCTTTGGGTGTGGACCAGGCGGTGCTTTTGTCCGACAGAGCCTTTGCTGGCGCAGATACGTGGGCTACCTCACTGACTCTGGCTCGGGCAGTGGCCAAGCTGGAACCGGTGGACCTGGTAATCTGCGGCAAGCAGGCCATTGATGGTGATACTGCCCAGGTAGGTCCACAGGTTGCCCAATTACTAGGTATACCGCAGATCACATATGCCGAATCAATCATCAGCATGGATCGCACCGAGATCGTTGTTAACCGCGCCTTAGATTTGGGAAGAGAATTAGGTTACAGGAATAAAAAATCCATACATTTGTTAAATGATGGGGAAAGATTAAAATTATAAATGCCTGTTTCATTGTTATTTATATAAAAAGAGGTAAA
>ENA-OVNL01000069-OVNL01000069.1-sediment-metagenome-genome-assembly--contig:-NODE-69-length-11262-cov-2.437103_pt1 | contig 11262 bp, 10 predicted proteins | sample MGYA00250099_ERZ650198 | MGnify/ENA primary metagenome ERZ650198 (study PRJEB26732, sample SAMN07278974) | sediment metagenome | biome: marsh; feature: saltmarsh; material: sediment | place: USA...
GAAATGCTCAATTTAGTTTATAGAATATTTGGATAAACCTTAGCACCCCACGCCTTAAGGTTTTTTGAAATGAATTCAATAATTTTTTGATGTATAACCTGCCCCTTTCCTTCTACAACCATCGGTTCTCCGAATTTAATATAGAGTTTCTTGCTGGGATCCACAGGCCCCATATCTTTGATAATTCTTCCGTTTCCTTGGAAGTCGGTCTTTAATGCAACAGGGACCACCGGAACATTGGCCCGTTGTGCAAGTTTAACCCCCAATGAATTAAATGTCGTTTCATCGAATATGGCATTTCTGGTGGCCTGAGGGAATATAATAATGGAACAGCCATTTGAGAGGATCTCCAAACCTTTGTTTAGCACTGTTTTTAAGTCTTGTCTTGGATTTTCCCGTGTGACGGCAATGGGGTGGATGGCCCTTATAATGGTGCCCAGAACCGGATACTTAAGGAGTCCTTCCTTAACCACAAACGTGACTCTACCGAATGACAACATTATGCAGGGGAGCACCAGCGTATCTAGAAGACTCATGTGGTTAGCGACATAAACAACCGGCCCTTTATGGTCACTAAGCGCTTTTAATCCGGATATATAAAACTTTCCACCTGCCGATTCTACAATTTTAAGGACTCCAATCGATCCTTTTGCCCATGTTTTGCCTTCATAAGGCATCTTGCGAGCAATCAGGCTTTCTGTAAGAATGATGTTAAAAAGCTGTGTATAATAGATGAGCGTCGCCCAACTGTGAAATTTCTCAACAAAAAAACGACGTTTTGGAAGACTTTGATAAGAGAATTCGGTTTTAAGAAGATGCCAGAAGCGATCTGTGGTCATTTGTTTTTCAGTTTTTGTGGAACCTAAATTTTATTACAAAAGCGCTTATATATCTTGTAGTTCGAAACTTATTGAATCTCAAGAGGCCAAACAATTTCTTTCTTCAAATAAAGAATTAATACGGTCTAAACGACTTCTTTGTTCTTTCACACAGGTTGCGATAGATTCTAAATTTTCTCCGGGATAAGGGAGCTTCTTCGCAATCTCAAGGCAAAAATCCAGCCCTTCTTCGAGATTTTTTTTATATTCAAGCATTGTTAAGATTTCTTTTTTTGTTTGGAATGAATTCGATACCTTCTTTTCAAAATCATCCATATACATTTCAATTTCCTTGGCAAACATATGGGGACGTTTTGATGAAACCAGAGATGGCCCTCTTCCATAAATATGGTCAATCATCTCTTTAAGCGTATAAAATTTGTCGAACCATTCAATATTGGGTCCAGGACATATTGACTGGGGTGCGTTTTTTTCATCGGCAATTCCCAAGGCAATGAGTGCTCCATTTCCCAAATGATCACAGATACAGTTTTTTACCACAACTTTTTCACGAAGTCTTTCTTCTTCATCCGTTGAAATTTCCATATTTTCAATTTCTTTTAGTTTTGCCGCTTGATATTGTCGTGATGCCAAACAGATCGGTTTCTTGGTAAATTCAGTGTTGGTTACAAGAAATTTCTTTGGGCATGGTGAGCCGGGCCTGCCTTCTTCCACCCTCTTTTTAGTCCATAATTCTGATCCAGTTCCACGGACATTGTTAAAAGGGATGCTTAACGGAGAAACATCACTTAGATAAAGGTCCTCCCCACGGGCTTCTCGCAAAAGCTCACGTGTGGAATCATCCACGCATGTAACTTCGGGAACCAGTAGAAAAGGACTGGCCCACCCTGTTAAATCCATACCAAAATCTTTTGTGAGTCTGCTTACCTCGCCATGGTTGCCGATTCCGCCTTGTACGGTGATAAGGGGATGAATGTTTATCGCCGATTCAGGATATTCCCATCCCATTTTTTTATAGTACTTTTGAATGAGCGGTTTAAATTCCGCAACCAGACTTTTCCGCTTTTCCTTGAATTCCTTAAGAAGTTTTGGAAGCAAAATACCATTGGAGGCAAAGGCATGGCCGCCGCAGTTCAAACCGGATTCGATACGAAACTCATATACCTCAAGTCCCTTTTTGGCTAAAAATTTACCCTGGATTAAAGCAGATCTGAAATCACTTACTTTTAGAATAATCCGTTTCTTGATCTGCCCCATTTTGTCTCTGTAGAAGTCACGGAATTTACTTATATAACTATACAAGCTTCGATTAATGCCTGCTGAAAATATAATTGAAGACTGAAGGCAGCTATTGGCATAGCCTCGAAGCCCTGCCTTGGCATCGGTAAATTCTTCACCAAGGGGATCGCCGTTTTTATTAAAACGAACCCGATCCAAATTTACCATGATATTGACATCGATTGAGCCGGGTTTCATACTGAATGTTAGATCTTTTTCAAGATTATTTCTTTCATCGCCGGCTTCCATTTTGAGCAATTTGTTATATTTTTGTTTCAGCGTCGATTCTTCAGGCAGCAGCTCGAAATATTTTTTCTTATTGTTGTTTTCAAAAAAAGGCTGTTGTCTTATTTCTTCCATCTTTTTTTGTACAATTTCATGGACGATATTAAGGTAGGCGGAAATGCGTTTCGCTCTCCCGTCTTCATCATTCGTTGCTATCTTACTGTACTGAAGATCATATGTTTCAGCGTAATATTTTCGGAGTTTTTCAAGAAGCAAGTCGTCGACGAGCGATATAACGGATGAAATGCCAAAGGGCGCAACACGGATAGGGGTGTCAGCAGAATGTCCCGTACCCATAACAGGAATGTGAAAACTATGAATTGAATCTGTCATTTAAATAGCATTAAAGTTAAAAAATAAGTTTTATTTTTTCTTTACCAGCGAATAAGGACAGAACCGCAGGTCAGTCCTGCGCCAAAAGCGTTCAACAAAACTGTTTGTCCTCTTTTAATTCGTCCGTCTCTATTGGCTTCATCCAACATCGTGGGAATCGTTGCAGCTGAAGTATTGCCATAACGATCTATATTTACAAGAACTTTTTCCATGGGAAGTTTGAGACGTTTGGCCACTGCCTCTATAATGCGAAGGTTGGCCTGGTGCGGTACAAACCAATCAAGCTCGTCAATGGCCATCTGATTCTTTTTCAATGCAGTAAGTGAAACATTGGTCAGTGTTTTTACGGCAACCTTGAAAATTTCTTTGCCTTTCATCTTTAATTTATTAAGTTTCTGTTCGTATCTTTCGGGGGTAATTTCCATATTCGAACCACCGCCAGGAACAAAAAGAAGATCCTTTAGATTCCCATCTGAGCGTAGATAGCTATTAAGAATTCGACGGCTGGAATCTGAAGGAACCTGTTCAACAACGGCCGCACCGGCTGCATCTCCGAATAAAATACAGGAATTACGGTCCTCCCAATCGAGGATAGGGTTCAGAACTTCACCGCCCACAACCAATGCCGTCTTGACCTGTTCGGACTGAATAAATTTCTCGGCTATTACCAGTCCATAGATAAATCCAGAACAGGCTGCATTGATATCCATGGCCCAAGCTTGATCGGCACCTATCTTATGCTGAAGCCAGCAAGCAGTGGATGGAAGCGGCATGTCGGGAGAGCAGGTTGCATAAATAATCTGATCGATGCTTTGCGGTGATTTCCCCGCCATCTCCATGGCTTTTTGTGCTGCCGAAAAACCGAGGGAAGAGTTATGTTCATTAGGGTTTCCGGCATCTGAAATCCGACGTTCACAGATCCCGGTTCTCTCGCGTATCCATTCGTCGCTGGTTTCAATACCTAATTCTGAAAGCTTTTTTACGATACAGTTGTTAGTGACTCGTTTTTTGGGGAAGGCTGATCCGGTTCCCGTAATCCTTGCTGCAAATTTCATAAATGGCCACTATTTATAATTTTCTCATAATCTTTTTCATAAAGAATTTATGATGTTAAGTAATTCAAATTTAGAGAGGTTCTATACAATATTTCTTAATGGTATATCAAGTCTTAACAGCAATACCCTGCCAATCAATGATATTCTTACTGCGATTGATATCAATTCACATATTTTTTAAGAATCAATGTCGCGTTTGTGCCCCCAAATCCAAATGAATTGGTCATGGCGCTTTGTACAACCATTTTTCGTGCTTTGTTCGGTACATAATCAAGGTCGCATTCTTCATCTGGATGATCTAGATTGATTGTCGGTGGAATGATACCGTCGGAAATTGCAAGTGCTGTAAATACCGTTTCGATACCCCCGGCACCGCCCAAGAGATGGCCTGTCATGGATTTGGTGGAGCTTACGGCTATGGATGATGCTTTTTCCTTAAATACGGATTTGATGGCTTTGGTTTCATAGACATCATTTAGTTGCGTTGATGTACCGTGGGCATTGATGTAGTCGATTTCGTCGCCGGTCATTTGTGCGTCCGAAAGGGCGGCGGCCATACACCGGGCTGCGCCTTCTCCTTCAGGTGCCGGTGCAGCCATGTGAAACCCATCTCCGCTCATACCATACCCGCACATTTCGGCATAAATTCGGGCACCCCTTTCTAAAGCGGCTTCAAGCGTTTCCAGAACCATAATTCCGCAGCCTTCACCGACAACGAAACCGTCTCGTTCGCGATCAAACGGGCGAGACGCTTTTTCAGGTTCGTCGTTCCGGGTGGAAAGTGCTTTCATGGCATTGAAACCCGCAATGCACGTAGGTGTGATTACAGATTCAACGCCGCCGGTGATCATGGCATCCGCATTACCTCTCTTGATGATGTTAAACGCATCGCCAACTGCGTGGGTTCCCGAAGCGCATGCCGTTGAAATTGAAGAATTGGGTCCCTTTGCACCCAGATAAATTGAAATCATTCCGGGTGCCATATTGCCGATTATCATCGGAATAAAAAACGGTGTTACCCGTTGAGGACCTTTCTTTTGCAAGGCAACGGTCGTTTTTTCCAACAAACGCAGCCCGCCAAGACCGCATCCTGTAAGAACACCGACTCTGTTTTCATTGGTTCTATCTATGGCTAATCGAGAATCTTCCAAAGCCATTCGGGACGCTGCAATAGCATAGGCAATGAATCGTTGAGTACGCTTGGCTTCTTTTTTAGAAAGAAAATCCTTTGGATTAAAATCCTTTACTTCTCCAGCAATTTTTGTGTCAAAGCTGGAAGCATCGAACCGAGTGATCTCTGATATCCCCGATTGACCTTTACAAAGGGCCGTCCATGTTTCATCCACACCGATACCCAAGGGCGTTACTAACCCAAGACCGGTGATAACCACCCGTCTACTCAAAAGGCCTCCTAAACAACCGGCAGATTTATACCGGTATTATAAAGGTCTCGTCTTAAATGACAATATTAGTGCTTAGCAATATAATCGAAAGCGTCTTTAACCGTTATCAGTTTTTCCGCTTCTTCGTCAGGAATATCAATATCAAACTCTTCTTCCATGGACATGATCAACTCTACTAGGTCGAGTGAATCAGCACCCAGATCATCCACAAAAGATGCTTCCGGTACAATCTCTTCAAGATCAACACTTAGCTTTTCCGCAATTATCTTCTTTACTTTATCTTCAATTGACATTCAGCTTACCTCCTTTAATAATTATCACCTAAACGAGCATTATAAATTTTAGGAATGATTAAATTCAAAATATTTTAAAGGAATTAAATCGTTTTTAATTCCTAAAATTTATAACCCTCAGGGATTTCCAATTTTGCCGCATCTCCTGCGTCAGATGCCGTTCCGCATAGTTGACTATAGCGGGCCGCCATCTTTCTTGTATATGCGGCAAACTTGAAAATCGCTCAATTTAGGTATCATATATACATTCCACCGCTAACATGAATTACCTGACCTGTGATATAAGATGCGCTGTCAGAAGCCAGAAATGCAACCGCTGCGGCAATATCTTCGGGATATCCTGGACGCCCCAGTGGAACCTGACTCAGCATTGCATTCCTTGCTTTTTCCGAAAGCGATGCCGTCATGTCTGTTTCTATAAAACCCGGAGCAATTGCATTTACAGTAACACCTCGGGATGCAAGCTCTTTTGCGGCTGTTTTTGTTAGCCCGATTAAACCTGCCTTGGACGCCGAATAATTCGCTTGTCCCGCATTACCGGTGACTCCCACAACTGACGCCATATTAATAATACGACCGCAACGCTGCTGCATCATGACTTTGGCAGCAATTTTTGTACAGGTGAATGCGCCTTTTAGGTTAATATTTAAGACGGCATCCCAGTCCTGCTCTTTCATACGGACCAAAAGCCCGTCTTTGGTTATACCGGCATTGTTTACCAGAACATCAATCCGACCGGTTTTATCAATAATTTCTTGAAAAAAGTTTACAACTTCATTTTCGTTTGCAATGTTAACACTTTTGCTTGCTGCAAAACCTTGTGCATCGGCTACAAGTTTTTCGGTTTCGGCAGCAGCAGCAGCTTCAGCATCAGGATCGCTTGGAGAAAAATAATTAAAATAAATACTGGTACCCGGTGCCGCCAATGCGATGCAAATAGCCCTGCCAATACCTCTCGAACCCCCTGTAACGATAACAATGCGTTCTTTTTGTTCAGTCATGATTACCTCGCAAACAGTATGTCAGCAACCAGATCCATATCATTAATGACATTAAGACTGCTGCAAACCAGTTGGTTATAAGAATGGGCTTCCATAAAATCATAGGCCGCCTTTTGATCAAATACACCACAACCCATCAGAATTTTTAGCGCGTTTTGGGAAACAAGTTGCGCGACTTCGTCGGCAAAGATTCTCGATATTGCTTTGTACTTTACGGTTTCCTGGCTGCCGTCTTTTGCAAGGGCGAAGGCTTTACGAGCCAGGCTTGCGCCAACTTCTACATAAGTCATCATATCTGCCAACAGGAACATGACATGTTGCTTCCGGGTCAGCTTGTTGTCATGAACCAACATAATGGTATCATTTAAAACTCCGGCAGCAAGACTGTAAAGCCCACATCCAACATCGCTCATTTCGCTATCCAGTGTTTCCATTTCCTTCAAAATAGCTTGATAATAATGGCCTTTTGACTTGCGTGTTTCTTTCCATCGAAACGTACTGATAATACTCTGCTGAATTTCGCTCGTCCCCTCATAGATGCAGGTGATCTTGACATCTCTTTTGATCTTCTCCACCTCAAACTCGGTGATATATCCATAACCACCAAGGGCCTGGATCGCATCATTTGCAGCCTTGTCGGCAGATTCTGTAGCAAAATATTTGGCAATGGAGCCTTCCACATGAAGATCAGATTCACCTGAATCGATTCTGATGGCAATTTCGTTCATATATGCTCTTGCAGCTGCAAATCTTACAGCATGAGGCACGACCAGTTTGTGAGTGTAGCCCTGTTTCTCTGAAAGTGGAGATCCAAATTGAATGCGTTCTTTGGCATATGGAATGACGATTTCAATTGCCGCTTCGCCGGCGCCTAACCCCATGGCAGCCACCATAAGTCGGGTATAACCAAAAACCTTACCCGCATGTTTCATTCCCATACCCGGTATGCCCCCGATGAGATTCTCTACTGGAACAAAAACATCCGTGAAAGACAGCGGGGAGGTGTTCGAAGCTCGAATGCCGTGTTTTTCTTCCCCCTTACCCTGAACGAATCCTGGTGTTCCCTTTTCAACTACAAAAAATGAAGGTCCTTCCGGGGTTTTGGCTAAAAGGGTAATAAAGTCTGCATATCCTCCAGTAGATATAAATTGCTTTGTGCCATTAATGACATATCCTGTGACTTCACCGGCATCGTTTTTCACCGGTTCGGCGTGGGTTTTCAAGGCCGCAAGGTTGCTGCCGGCACCCGCTTCTGTGACTGCATAAGCCACCAGGGAATTCCCTTCGGCGACTTGACCAAGCCACTTTGATTTTTGCGCTTCGGTACCTCCTACAATGATGGGTTCGGAACCCAGCTGGATGGCAAAAAAACCTGTGCCGATTCCAAGGCATATTTTACACACTTCAAGAATGACTTCGCAGCAGTCTCGGGCACCACCGCCCATCCCGCCATAGGCTTCAGGGATAAAAAGGAGCTGTAACCCGATATCGGGACCCAGTATTTCGCGGATGGCCTCTTCGGGGAAGATGTCGTTTTTATCGTATTCAAGTATTTTTTCACGTGTGAAAAGACGGTTTCTCATCTGCCTGATGGTATCGATGATCATCTGTCTCGATTCAGTGTCCAGTCCGTTGAGCACAGGTTTTTTATCGCTGGTAGATTCTGTCATATAATTATCCTTTTGTATTGCTCGTTAACAGATACGATGCGGCTGTTGCATTTACTGTAGCCGGTGTATTCATTATCCGGAAAGCATAAAATTACCGTAAAGGGGACGGTAGATTTGGTTCAAAATAGCCGTTTTTTTGTGAGTCCGTTTTATGAGGATTTTACTTAATTTTTTTGTATTTTGAAACGACAATAAGTAATATATAATAATAAAAGTCTGAATTTAATTAATATATTGTGAATGTCAAATGACTACGCATGCAGTTGGGCTTCTAGTAATTTAAACAAAAATGATTGTCAAGTGTTTTTCAGATGCTTTTTTTAGTACAGAGGGAATGTTACTCAAGCTTCGAAAGAAAATATGTTTAAAAAAACTTTAGGTTAGCAGGCGAAATAAATTTATTAAAGTGGAATATTTCATTTCACTGGTGATATTAAAAATTAAAGGTGGGAAAATGGAGTTAACAGTTTTATCTTGACTCAAATCTTGCTTTTTTGTATTTAAAAAATCTTACTAATTGAGGGATCGTCTAACGGCAGGACGACGGGTTCTGGCCCCGTTAATCCAGGTTCGAATCCTGGTCCCTCAGCCACGAAACTGTAGGGGGTTGTGAGCATTATTCACAACCCCTTTTTTAGTGCCCAACCATAAAGGTCTTTTTGTCCAATCTCTTCGTTATGCTCAAAAAATAATCCTCGGAATATCATTTATATGCCTGTGGTTATTTATTTCGCATGCCTTGATCTTGAACAAAAATCCTCATTTATGGTTGAACACTAATTTAAATAAGTGTCGGGGTGTTTTAATTGTAAACCGTTTATGTCAGCGGATTGGTCTACGCTTTCAGCTACGACCCAACAAGATGGATGATCTTTTTTTAAATCGGATGTTGCTTGAGTGGCTTATGGATCAAGGTAGGGATTGTGAAAATGATTCACAACCCCGTATTATTTTCCTGGTTCGAAATCAATTTGACATATCTGTGAATTAAGAACATTGAAATTTAATCTAAATTGAGCGATTTTCAAGTTTGCCGCAGATACAAGAAAGATGTTGTTTCGCTATAGTCGGCTATGCGGAACGGCATCTGACGCAGTAGATGCGGTGAAATTGAAAATCCCGTAGGGTTTCAAATTCTTGAAATTAAGAATAGCAGAATATCTTAAATATGTTATTTATTTAATCATTTCAAGAATATGGAACGCTCAGTTTAGATTTAGAATACAATCCCCACATACCCCACAAAGCTGTCTCCGGGACTTTTGTCGTAGCTGGTGGCATACGCTATGGTTTCGGCTTGTTCGGCACCGAGTGCTTTGGCAGCGGCAATTGCGGTTGCAGCAGCCCCACTGCAACAGGCATTCTGGCAGGTCATGGCTTCTTCAATGACTCTTTCAGGGTCCATGGCCAACATGGCATCAATCACACCCCGGTCATTTTCATTTCGAACCCAGTCTACTGCTGAGGAGCCCCTGCCATGGGTAATAAACCCGTAATTCGGGCCATAATGTGTTAGGTCCGTCGACCCGATAATTTTAACCTGAAGGCCAAGTCTCTTTGATATGGCGGCAATGGTTTCCCCGATTTCAAGGGAATGTTTTATCGGTGGTACACCGATGGGAACTATTTTTGCGTTATTGAAAAAATATTTAATGAAAGGGAGCTGAAGTTCGATGGTGTTGTCCTGGGTAAAGTGATCGGCTGTTTCAATCTGAAATGAAAATTTTTCATTCAGTTCGTCGGCGAGAGATGTTTCGATTTCTAAATTGCCAAAAGGGGTTTCCCATGCGCCTTCAGTCATGATATAGGCCGGTGATCCGCTGTGTAGATGCATGCCGAAAATCACGAAGACATCCGGTGATTTTTCTTTTGTAAGACAGTGAATGACGTTACATGCGATGCTGCCTGAAAAATACCATCCTGCGTGCGGCACGATGCCTCCGATTAAAGGTCTGTCCGATATGGTTTCCGTGCTGAATTCTTTTAGAAAACCTTTAATCTCTCTCTCACACGCAGAAGCATTACCCGGGTACCAGCTTCCTGAGAAGATAGATTTTCTCACCTTCATATCTAACACCTCCTTTTTCTGGATGAACACTAACTTAATTTCACACAGGCAGATAAAGATGTCCAATACTTTTGAGAAAAAAACTTCGATATTCCTTGACAGAGAGGGAAGTTGATCATTATTTTTTAGCAAAACTATTCGATTAAGGATTTACTAATGCACTCGGACAAGCTATTTTCCACAGACATCGAAGTCCGATTCCGTGATCTTGACGCCATTGGGCATGTGAACAATGCGGTTTTTTTTACCTATTTTGAAGAGGGCCGAAAACATTTTTCCAAAAAAATATTCGAGGTTTCAGACGTTTCGGATTTTAATTTCATCATGGCCCATATCCAATGCGATTTCATAAAGCCGATACAGTTTAATGACCGTGTCATTCTTCAGATGTGGGTTAAGGATATCGGAACCAAGAGTTTTTCTTTTGAATATCGTCTGGTTGATTTTTCAGATGAAGCAATGGTATATGCAACCGGTAAATCGATTCAGGTATGCTATGATTACCAAAAAAACAGATCAATTGAGGTTCCGGCCAAAATGAGAGAAAGGTTGACTCTGTATTTGAAAAGATGAATAAAAGATGAATAAAAATGAATAATAAAGGTCGTACAGACCTCTGGAGGTTCTGATGCCCATATACGAATATCAATGCGAAAAGTGCTGCCATTGTTTTGAAGTGCTTGTTTTCGGGAGTGACGATGAAACGGCAGACTGCCCCCAATGCGGCCATAGCCAAGTAAAGCGGCTTTTAAGCTCTGCATGTTTTCTCGGCTCGTCGTCGGATGGCGGAAGCTGTAAAACGGGCTCCAAAAAAGGTTTCTCTTGAGCGAGCTAACCAATGTGTGGCGGTCGGCCACAGATATTATAAGCCACTAATTTGTCATAGAAAAATGCTCAACTATGGTAAAGACCTTTTAGATGTGGGATTAGGTCTGCTTTCTTGAAGGCATTTTTCTTGACAGCTTTAATAAGAGGTGTTAATTCCCTAATTCATCGTAATAAAAGCTCAATTAGGGAACAATTTTTAGCAATAGAGG
>ENA-OVNL01000070-OVNL01000070.1-sediment-metagenome-genome-assembly--contig:-NODE-70-length-11208-cov-3.147606_pt1 | contig 11208 bp, 10 predicted proteins | sample MGYA00250099_ERZ650198 | MGnify/ENA primary metagenome ERZ650198 (study PRJEB26732, sample SAMN07278974) | sediment metagenome | biome: marsh; feature: saltmarsh; material: sediment | place: USA...
GAAATTGTGATTTCATTGCCCTGTGGATCCCTGGCGCGCTCCAACGGAAGATAATAAAATTCTATTTCCGGATATTCCTCCTGTTGCAATCCCTCTTGATCAAGATATTGATGGAAATAGCCCTTACGATACAGCAGTCCGACTCCGACAAGGGGCAACGCCATGTTGGAAGCAGCCTTCAAATAGTCTCCGGCAAGGACACCCAGTCCGCCGGCGAAAATGGGAATATTTTCATTGACACCGAATTCCATTGAAAAATAGGCTACCGGCCCCATTTTTTCATAAATAGACCGTGAAGGCTCCGAATTATCGACAACCCGCTTTTTGTAGCGATCTTTGACCCGTTGCAGATGGTTCAAAAAACTGTCATCTCCGGCCAACTCCTCCAATCGCTTCTGGCTAACATTAGACAATAGACGAATCGGGTTTCCTCTGGATTCTATCCAAATTTGCGGTTCAACGCGTCGAAACAACGTTATTGCATCTTGTTTCCAACCCCACCAAAGATTTCGAGAAAGCACTTCCAAAAAGGCCAGCGGCTTTGGTATGGCGGGATAGATCTGGTATGTGAGAATGCGTTTCATAGATGTTTTACTATTTAATCAAATTTGCTGAACTTTAATAATTCAACGATTTCCGTAAAATTATTTAGACACTTGGGAAAATGGAATTTATAAAAAATCGGTTCTCCGAGCTCTTCGAATGAAAAGTTTTTATTTAAAATAACACAACCTCGTTACGAAGTCATTTCAAGTCCCTAATACATTTTATATCCTTATCCATGCCTAGCATAATTAGAATGTCACTATCTTTGATAACAAAATCCGCCGGGGGAACCAGTACAAAATTTTCCTGTAAGACTTCCTTGATGGCAATAATATAAACACCATATTTAGCTCTAAGATCAAGTTGTCGGAACGTTTTCCCGATAAATGCCCGCGGCGGACCAACCTGAATAAGGCTATAGCCTTCCGCTAAAGGAATGAAATCGATAACATTGGGTTTCGACAGCTCCTTAGCAGCTCGGATAGCCATGGCCATTTCGGGATTTATGATTTTTGTGGCGCCCATCTTTATTAGTATTTTATTATGATCTTCATTTAATGCTTTGGCCAGAATATTTTTGACGCCGAATTCCTGTAAATGAAGACAGATTAATATGCTGCTGCTGATGTTGGAACCTGTGCTAACAACGATACAGTTCATCTCTTCAAGGCCAAGGGCTTTTAATCCTTCTGTTTCCGTAGCATCCATGACAATAGCTTCTGTACAGAAGTTACTGATGGCCTGAACCCGGATTCGATCCATGTCGATGGCGACCACTTCATGACCTTCCTCAAAAAGAGTTTTGGTCAAATAAAAACCAAATGTACCAATTCCAATTACTGCAAATTTTTTCATTAATAACCTCAATTACCCGAGCATTATATTCTCTTCGGCATATTCAATACCCTTGAGGGGAGCCGCTCCGGCAATGACATAAGAGAATGTTAACACACCCACTCTGCCGATTAGCATCGTCATCATAATCAACAACTTACCCCATTTGTCAATATCCGCTGTCACGCCCATGGAGAGCCCCACCGTCGAAAATGCTGAAACCACTTCAAACAGGTAGGATTGGAACTCATTATTTGTTGCAGTATTTATCAATTCACTCTGTTGACTTATAAGCAGCAAGAAGAACATCATGGAGATAACGCCAACGGCTAGAACAACAATCGAAAGGCTTTTTGAAATGGTTTCTTTTGGAATACTCTTTTTAAACATATTGACCCGAATTTTGCTTCTTAACCGGCTTAAAATAAACATCCCCAATACTGCGATAGTGGTCGTCTTTATCCCGCCGCCGCATGAACCCGGAGAAGCGCCAATAAACATCAAAAATATCATCAAGGCAACTGTTGCATTACCCAGATCAGCTATTTCAATCGTGTTGAAACCCGCGGTTCGGCAAGTAATTGATTGGAACAGGGCAACCCGCCAACTGTCACCCGGCAAACATTCTTTAAGCGTCTTATGAGATTCAAGAAATAGAAATAGAAACATTCCGGAAACAATCAATACAGCGGTGGTGATCAAAACAGTTTTGGTTTGAACAGACAGTTTAAAACCTCTTCTCTTTTCGCGAAATATCCGTCCGTAGATTTCGTAAACCACTGGGAACCCAATGCCGCCGAAAACGATCAAGCCACAAATTGTTAAATTCAGTAGCAAAGCACCTCGGTAGTCCATAAAGCTGTTACTGAACAGTGAAAATCCGGCGTTACAAAACGCTGAAACCGAATGAAAAGCGGCCAGATAGAGCGCCTCGCCGAAAGCGTATTCCCTGCTCCAATGGATGAATAACAGGATTGCGCCGGAGAGTTCTGCAATTCCAGTAAATAAAAAGATCGATTTGAGTAGGTTATAGAGATCCCCACGTGGTGTTTTTGCAAAGGTTTGCTGCATTGCCATACGCTGATGAAAAGAAACCTTTCTACCGACTAAGTGAAATATCGTTACTGAAACAGTCATGATCCCTAAACCGCCCAACTGGATTAGCAACAGAATAGTCAACTGGCCAAAAAGGGAAAAATAGGTCCCCGTGTCAACGACGGTCAATCCAGTGACACACACTGCGGAAGTAGCAGTATACATAGCTTCTATGAAGGAAATATCCTCTTCAACAGTAGCATAAGGCGTCAACAGCATAAATGTCCCAGCCCCCATAGCGAACAAATAGCTGAACAAAATAAGTGCCGCTGGATGAATTGTCCTTAATTTCCTTATATCCCAATCAAATACATTCACCATCATTTTAATTAGTTATTGTTAAACGATATAGATGCATCTTCTCAAAAAGAAGTGCTTGTTCCCACTTAGTTCTTTTTTGAATCTTACATATTTTTAGTTCATCATATTTTATACCTTGAATTTTGCATTAAGCGTGCCATGAAGAAATAATATTTTTCATTCAATGTTATCAGTTGCTTAACAAGCTTATGGCTAAAAACTGAATTCAAAGCCACATTATTATTAGAAAAATATCGAAATAATTTTAGAAAAATTTCGAAATGAGAAATCTATAACTGAATATTAGAGGTAGAAATTATCCAACCAAAGGAAGAAGAAAGCAGGGACAGTTATTACATGACCTTACGAGTGTTTGTTTTCAGAAAATGCTTTGTGCAGTCGAAGACAGAAAACCATGGGTTTACCCAAAATTAAAATATAAGGTAGTTATTAAGAAATTACGAAATAGGAAGATGTATTTCTTTTGTTAGTCAATCATTTCTTGGTAAAAACACGAATTGACCTATCCATATCCTTTTCTGTCTTTATTTTTTCTGTTAGGCTGTCTTTCCATGTTAATAGGACTTCAGGATCCGTGACGACTACGACTGCACATTTTGACCGGAAGCTAACGCGTTCCACCACACTACCGGCATACCATTTTCCGGCCTTTTCTTTTGTATGAGACCCCATCGCAATTAGGTCCACATCTTTTTTTTCGGCGCATTTTAGTATTTCCAGATGGGGTAACGCACCTCCCCAGACAATATACTCATGATCAGTTTCTCTGAGAAACTCATGGCAAAATTCTTTGAGTCTTTTTTTCGTCGTAACAATATCTGCTTCATACTCAGTCTTGGAGTATTTGGGAATCGGGGGGACAGGAATCATGTGAAACAAGAAAAGTTTTGAACCGTATTTCTGGGCTAATTTTACCGCAAGCCATAATGCACATTCACAGGATTTTGAGAAGTCGATACTCACCAAAATCCTTTTGAACCTCAAGATTTCTTTTTGGATTGAGGAATTAACAATTAATACCGGACAATTTTCATGCATGATAACACCTTCTACAGTGCTGCCAATCTTTCCGACGACTCTGACCACACCTTTTTCTTCAGCCCTTGCAGAATGAGGGCCTAACACAATCAGATCCGTACCCGCCTCTCTTGTCCATCTCAGGATTTCCTCCCAGGGAAAACCAGGAGTTACTCTGATTTCATAATTAACAGAAGGTTTCAAAACTTCGATATATACTTTATTTATTTCTTCCCTGACGGTTTCCTCGTAATCTGAACTGGTAATTATATCTTTTCCTGTTATAAAATGCTTAATAAGATGACGATCCACAGCAGAGGCGGATTCCAGCACATGAAGAATTTGTAATTTTGCATTGTTTTGTTTAGCAATTTGTGCAGCTGTTAAAACCGACGCATCACAAACTGTTACCAAATCTGTTGCCGCCAAAATTTTTTTAAACATTTTATTCTCCTTTTCGGCCATTCGGTGTAAGACTAGGACCCTAAAGCGACGATATAATCCTTGCCTAGAATCTGCTGCATGCAGTTTTCCAGTGTCTTTTCAGTATTAACACAAATATGCATTGCATCACCTACTTTATTAAACGGCTTAAATTTCTTTTTGAAGTATTCAAAATGGTGTAGACGTGCATCGGAAATCTGAAATTCAGTCTTTCTATTCGACAAGCGCTCTTTTAGCAACTTTTCTTTTAATACACATTCTACAAAGATGATGTTAATGTCCTTATCGCTTGCCATACGTAAAACTTCATCACGATGATGCTCATTAGCGTATGTTGCATCTAAAATAACAGAATTTCCCTTTTCAATCTCTTCCTGGGCCAATAAAAGGAGTTTGCCGTATGTAAGACCACTGGCGTTTTTTGAATAAATGCCTTCTTCAAATGGCAAGTCTGATGGATTAACAGGTTTCATACCGAACAATTCCTTGCGAATCACATCTGAATTAAATGTTTTGATTCCAAACACCATAGAAAGTTCTTTTGATATAGTGCTCTTACCCGAGCCCGGCATACCACACACTACCCAGAGTGTGGGACGTGTGAACTTCACAGCATATCGATAAGCAAGGTCAAAATACTTCATGCCCTCTTTAAGGAGCTTTCTTTTATTTTGCTCGGTTAGGCCACCTTCCTGTAGACGCATGCAAGTTACTTTGCACCGCACAAAAGCTCTATAACATTTGTAAAAGTCGATTAGAACAAACACATCTTGATCTTTTGAGTAGTTAACATAGGCATTTAGAAAGCGGATAGCAATCTGTGGAAAACCCTCGCAATCAAGATCCATTGCCAAAAATGCTATATCTGACGAGATATCATGATATCTGAAACGATCATTAAATTCGATACAGTCAATGATCTGAATTCCATCATCGGCAAAATAGATATGCCCGGTCCTCAGATCACCGTGGCAGTCCCGAATTTTTCCACTTTTGCTCCGATTGTCAAAGAGTTCTTTTCGTCTGCGCAAAAAAGAAAGTGTAGCGGATTGAATAATTTGAAATATACGTTTATCAAGCATTCCTCCGGCGAATGCCATCGTCTGTTTGAAATTTTCCTCACAATTTGCCTGAATGTTTTTCCATGACCCGGAGGATTGGATTTGTTCGGAGGGTGGACCTTGGCTATAAAAATTAGATAGAATTAAAGCAAGATCCTCAATTTTCTTTCTGTCAATTTTTGCTTTTTTCAACAGATTGACCATAGAACGGTTATCAGGAAGTTGACGCATTTTAACCGCATATTCAACGGGATTGTCTGATTCGGACAAATAGTATTTCCCGTTTTTGAAGGAGATGGCAACGACATTAAGATAAACACCGTGTGTCAGGCGACGATTCAGGATAACTTCCTGGCGGCAATAATATCGACGCTTTTCCAGAGTGGTGAAATCGAGAAATCCCAGGTTAACCGGTTTTTTGATCTTATAAACATAATCGCCGGTTAGAAAGACTTTAGAAATGTGTGTTTCTCGCTGTTCGATGCGACTCACGGGATGGGGGTAAAAATTTGGCTTCCCCATTGCCTGATAAAGTTTTGTCAGCTGTTGGATTTCCATTTTTAATCTATGTTATAATTGGAAATCGAATATATTGCAATCATGTCGTTCCTCGTCTGCTCGGATGGCGTTCCGTTTCAAATTTTTGCTCATCAACTGCCAAACATCTGGATAAAGGATAATCCTGACAAAAATATGAACTCATTTGATCTTATAAGGATTAATAACCAACACAGGAACGGGCGATTTCTTCACCACGTTGTCCGCCACACTACCAAATATCGTGTGCTCCAATCCTTTACGGCCGTGTGTCCCCATAATCAACAGGTCTATATCTTCGGATTCAACGACTTTTAGAATTTCATCGACCGTGTCTCCGGAAACGACCCGCTTTTGAAAGTTGGGGCAGCTTTGCAACTGATCTTCACAAACTTTATCCATGGACTTTTTAGCAACCTCGATGGCTTCTTTTTGGAATTTATCCATAGAAGGGTGGGGGACATAAAGCTTACCCCATTTGTTAAGGTCCTGCACCACATGGAGTAGGTAAACAATGCTGTCGTATTTCTCGGAAATAGACAACACATAAGGAAGAATCTTTGACGAATTTTCTGTCAAATCCAATGGGAAGAGAATCTTCTTGATTTTTATCATGGCATTAACCTCCTTCATCTTTTTCTGTTTTGATGATTTTAGAAATTCATGTTATTATTTATTTTCAAACTTTTAAAAGATCACAATTAATTCTCAATATTCATATTACGTAATTTTTTTTCGCTACAAACGCGGATCAATATGGCTTGGGCCTCCGCACTCCGGAGTGTAGCAGGTGACATCGATAAAATCACACTTTTCGCCACATTTAGGGCAAACATCCGGTGGCTTTCCGGCTGTAACGAGAAAACCACACTTTAAGCATTTCCAGTATGTCAAACCGCATTCAGGGCAGATATCTCCCACAAACCGACCGTCGGCTGTGTATCCACAAAGTGCGCATGCATATTTTTGTTGTTCTTTTCCCATTTCATTTTTCTCCTGTTCCGTTAATAGTTTTTTATACTATACGAATACGTTGATAAATATTCACTATAGTCCCTGAACCATAAAAATGGAGAACTATTCATCATAACAATCATATTTATTCCCTTGTCATGGCGGTTCCACATTTTGAACAGCGCTGCTCATAGCAGGGAGTTCCCAATTGGTGAGGTACTTTTTCACCACAATTTGGACAGACGCATGATCCACCAGGACCGGCGCCAAAACCATCACTACGCCGGCGCCCCCCTCTGCGCGCGCCCATGCCGCTTCCTGCGCCCGGTCTTTTACCGCTTGGACCTTTTCCATCGCCCCTGGGCATTCTACTCACCTCCTTTAAATCATTGATCCTTGATTTTGGCTATTTGATACTAGTTTCTTCAATCGAGCGTCGAGAATCAAATTTCAGATAAAGATATTGAATAACCATATGATCTTATCTTTTCTAAACTTTTTATTAGCATGAAGTATGCCACAAATTCATAACTTCAATTTAAACTAATTTTTCAATAAGTTGTATAATTGATTATATCAATTAACCTTGTAATACAGCAAAATTTCGAAATCTTTCGAAATCTCATTTCGAAAGATTTCGAAATCGAACACATCATCTCAGATTGCGTGAATAGATAAGTAAAGATATGAAAAAGTGGCCATCAACAAATGAAGTTAAGATAATCGAGTGACTGTAGGATATTTTGGAGACCATGTAATGGATAGTAATGGATTTTTATTTCTATGGCACACTTTATGCTAGTTTATAATTGATAAAATCGAAAAAGACGCTATTTGTCTTTTTACAATAGTACTCCCCATTCCGTATAGAAACAGGGCAAAATGACAGCAATCCTATCTCAAAAGGTCCTCCGTCAAATGGCTTCTCGATGGCTTGCCCCATCCCAGAGCCACCATCCCTTAACAATTCATACGGATACCACGGATTTTTTTAAAATAGAATATAACGATGTCGTCGTTTTAAACAGCGAACCTTATCTTATTCGCCATAATGCCAGGGAGGGTCGTTTTGGGCTGGATGATGAAGTTAAATTTTGGGTAAAACGTGCCATCGACCTCAAAACCGGTAACCTGAAAATCATCAAACTTGTATTTTATGAAAAGTTTAAAACCCGGATCGGGGGAATAGAATTCGAGTGTTTTCGCAGCCCTAAAAAGGAGGCCCGTATACTGGATGTGGTCAACGGTCACAGCAATTTCATGCATGGATATTCAATCGAGGATAAAGGGGGTAATATCGTTCGCGTGCTGGATTATATATTTGGGAAATCTCTCCATGCTTATATTGGAAATTTAAAGATGGATCACCACACCTATTTTTACAATTTTTTCTCCGACATCCTGCGTAATTTTATGGAATGTATCGAGGCGATCCGTTTTCTCCACCAACATGCTGAAAAACATGGAGATATTCGGCGTGATCATATATTGATAGACCGTGATAGTGGGCGATACCGCTGGATCGATTTTGATTTTAACTATCGCCATCGGGAAAACATATACGGTTACGATCTTTTTGGCCTGGGCAATGTTTTGATATTTTTAGTGGGTATGGGGGATGTGCTGCTGCTGGATCTAAAGAACCAGGGTCATCCTGCTTTGGGTGAGCTTCGGGAAGAAGATGTGAATATCGTGTTTAACAACCGCGTTGCCAATCTCAAAAAGATTTACCCTTACATACCCGAATCACTCAACCGGGTGTTGATGCATTTTTCTAAAGGTACCAACTGGTTTTATGAAAACACAACACAATTGCTGGAGGATTTGAGAGGATTTAAAATGTTGGCCTGAATGTCTTTATAAATATTTACCCCAAAAAAACTTTTACCTAAGCTGAGCGTTTCAAATTTTTGAAATGGTTAATTTAATAATATTTTTAAGGCATTCTGATATTTTGAATTACAATAATTTGAAACCCTGCGGGATTTCCAATTTTACCGCATCTACTGCGTCAGATGCCGTTCCGCATAGATGACTATAGCGAAACAACATCTTCCTTGTATCTGCGGCAAACTTGAAAATCGCTCATCTTAGGTTTTATTAAGGAGGCCGATGCATGATCGATAGGAACAAAATCTATAATAAGAACATCCTGATTGCCGTGGACGAGTCAGAAAATGCCCGACGGGCAGTTTCCTATGTGGGTCAGCTTTTGAAAGGCGCAAAAGGCTTTAGAGTCTTAATTCTGCATGTCATCAGTCAACCGGAAGAAGATTACTTTCCCACATCTGTTGAAAAAGAGAAATGGCTCAGTAAGTATAAGCTGAAAGTCGATGTCATGTTGGAGGAATATCGCCAAATATTGATACGTGAAGACTTTACCCCGGGTAATGTATCGGTACGGTCAACCCTTCGTTATTGTCCTTCCATGGCGGAGTGTATTTTAGCAGAGCGGGACGAGACGGAATACAGCACTATTGTGGTTGGCAGGCAGGGGCTTTCAAGGAGTGAAGAGTTCCTTTTTGGCAGCATTTCCAGCAAGATTGTCAATCATGCGCGCAACTGCACGGTCTGGGTTGTGGAATGATTATAAAAGCCGGTTGACACTTTTGAGGGTTGAGTAGATTTATGAGTTTACCGTCGTTTTTGGTGACATAAGTATGTACCTATGGAAACAAGATAAGGGGACTTTCCCGAAGGATGACGGTATGCATGTCACCCTTGCAGAAAGGATAAGAGAGTGGAATACGCGACATGAGTCCCTTCTCTGGCTCATTTTGTTAATTATTTTCCTCTATCTGTTTATTTTCAGCCTGGAATTGATGAGCACTTCCCTGAAGATGTTCGGAAAGGAATTCGCCAGGTCGCTTATTTACACTACGACAAATCCCGCTGCTGGTCTTTTTATCGGGATATTGGCAACTTCCATAATACAGTCCTCTTCATCAACCACCTCTATTGTGGTTGGAATGGTGGCCAGCGGTGCTTTGGAAATTTCATCCGCTATTCCAATTATTATGGGTGCCAATATCGGCACATCGGTTACAAACACCCTGGTTTCCCTGCCACACATTAATCGCAGTAATGAATTCAATCGAGCATTTTCCGCTGCTATCGTTAACGACGTTTTTAATATCTTTGCAGTTTTGGTCTTATTTCCGATTCAGATTGCTACAAATTTTCTAAATATTGGTGCCACTTTCATGGGAGAGGCTTTTCAATATATCGGTGCTCTTACTTTGCTTAGTCCTGTGAAAATGTTGACGTATCCGTTCGTTGATTTTCTGAAAGAACTTTTTGGAAACTATCCCTTCATTATTTTTATATTATCACTGTTGTTGCTCCTCTTCTCGTTGAAAATGATGGTTGATGCGTTGAGAGTTCTGGTTGTAAAGAAAGCCGCAGTTTGGTTCGATACATTTCTATTTAAAACAGCTTACCATGCCTTTCTCGTTGGTTTACTGTTAACAGTGCTGGTGCAAAGCAGTTCAATAATCACATCTTTGGTTGTACCGATGGCCGGTGCGGGCGTTCTCACGCTGGAGCAAATTTTCCCATATGCGTTGGGTAGCAATGTCGGAACAACAGTCACTGCCATTCTAGCTGCCCTGGTCACAGGAAATCTGGCTGCTATCACCGTGGCCTTTTCTCATTTACTCTTCAATATTTCTGGTATGATTATCTGGTGGCCTCTAAAATGTGTTCCCATTTTTGTGGCCCGCTCATTTTCTCAATATTCGATGAGAAACAAGATGATTCCGTTTGGCTATATAATTATTGTGTTTTTTATCGTTCCGTTGTTGGGTATTTATTTTTTTAGATAAGGGAGTTGAACAATGTTCAAAGAATGGCGGGCTCTTTTCCAAAAAGATTCACTGCTGGATCGGGCCTACCGGCGCTCCTCTACGATGTTAGATATCACTCTATCTATGTTTTTGAAGGCCAAGGTTTCACTCAGGTACACCGACAGTGATCAAGTAGACATTGATATTTATGATAAAGATGCCGAAGTGAATCGTTACCAGCGAGAAGTGCGACGGCATGTCTTTAAGCATCTAACACTGCGCGGAGTGGAAAGGCTGCCATCAGGATTGGTCCTGGTAAGCATCGTCATCAATATTGAAAGAATCGGTGATTATACAAAGAATATGATAGAACTGGCCATGAATCACTTACGTAGATTACATGGGGGGAAATTTGAGACGGATCTTCAACGAGTGGAAACTGCGGTGGAGGACAATTTCATTCGTACGAAAAGCTGTTTTGAATCCGCAGATGAGAAGACTGCGCTTCAACTATTGAAGGAGTACGAATGGGTGAGTCGTGTTTGTGATGATTGTCTTTTCCTGCTGATAAAAGAAGATGATAAGAACATCGGCAGCGGGGATGCCGTTTCTTT
>ENA-OVNL01000071-OVNL01000071.1-sediment-metagenome-genome-assembly--contig:-NODE-71-length-11187-cov-3.271557_pt1 | contig 11187 bp, 10 predicted proteins | sample MGYA00250099_ERZ650198 | MGnify/ENA primary metagenome ERZ650198 (study PRJEB26732, sample SAMN07278974) | sediment metagenome | biome: marsh; feature: saltmarsh; material: sediment | place: USA...
CGGGGTTAGCGAGCGAACTACAATAAAATGGAATCACTTCCTTACATTTCGAAGATTCCCTGTCCCGCTGTAGCGGGACTGCAGAAAGCTTCAATTTGTATCCTCATACAGGCTGTAATCATGCCAGTTTTCATACTTCCTTGCAAGGATATGAAAACGTATTGGTGCATAGATTAGTAAAGAATCCGGCACAAAGGGAACGGCTTGGTACTGGCCTCTACCGCCGTCGTCAGGCTAGGGCGTGACTATGGCGTGTCAAGGAGTGGGCTTGAATGCTCTTTCCCCGCTTGCGGAAATCTGGTAGAGTCATGGAGTTCAGTGATTTTAGATTTTAGAATGCAGATTTTAGATTTAAAAGCTTTAGACCAACCGGAGAAGAGTGCATACACCTCAATCTGCAATCTCCAATCTGCAATCATAAATCATACGTGCTCCAGTGCTCCAGAACAGGTCGCAATCTTTACCCTCGAGGCCATTGAACTCTGACCCCCGCAGGGCGGGATCGTGGACTGGCCCTGAGGAATAAATTTCTGATTTTGAATGAAACAAAGAAAGGAGAAGCACAGATGAAAGCTGTGGTTTACGAAGAGTATGCTCCGGATGATGATTTTAAGCGCATCTTGCAGGTAAAAGATGTAGACGATCCAAAACCAAAACCAAACGAGGTAGTTTTTCAAGTCAAAGCAGCTGCATTGAATTACAACGATATTTGGGGAATGAGAGGAACTCCCATACCGGTCCCGTTGCCCCACATTTCAGGCTCTGACGCAGCCGGTGAAGTAATCGCCGTGGGGGAGGATGTAGCCAGAATCAAAGTTGGGGACAGAGTTGTATCCCACTCTAATATGTCATGCCGAGTTTGTTCTGCCTGTACTGACGGTCGTGAGTATGACTGTAATAAGCGGACGATCTGGGGCTTCGAGACCGGCCCCCTGTGGGGTGGGTTTTCGGAAATTACCCATCTTCCGGAAGTCAACGTCATCAAGATTCCTGAAAACGTCAGCTTTGATGAGGCAGCTGCAGCCTCCATGACCCTGCTCACTTCCTGGCACATGCTTGTAGGCAGGGCCAAGATTAAACCAGGACAAACCGTACTGGTAATGGGAGGGGGTTCCGGTGTTGGTAGCTTTGGAATCCAGATTGCGAAACTCTACAACTGTACGGTGATTGCAACGGCGAGTCCTGATAAACTAGACAGATGTCTCGAACTTGGTGCCGATTACGCCGTGGATCATAGGAAGGATGACTGGCACAAGGAAGTCCGGGGTTTGTCCAAGGAAATCTCTCAAAAGACTGGGGTATCTCCGGGAATCGATGTATCTTTTGATCACATCGGCGAGACCCACTTCAACAAGCAGCTTACTCTGCTCAAATATGGCGGAACCCTGGTTCAATGCGGCGCCACCACAGGCTACGATGCCAAAGCAGACCTAAGACATATCTTCTTCAAAGGAACCAACATCCTTGGCTCAAGTCAGGGCACAAAGGCAGAGGTAGAACAGGGATTCTACTGGATGTCTCAGGGGAAGATAAAGGCTGCAATTGACTCAGTGTATCCCTTTGAAGAGGCAGCAGAAGCCCACACAAAGATGCTCACCGGAAAAGGGTTATTCGGAAAAATTCTGCTGAAACCTTAGTTAACCCTCATGCTTGTTACTACTCAGGGCTAGCTCTCAAAAGAGACTAGCCCTTTCATTTTTGTAGAGCTCTCGTATCTTCGCGCCCGGAGAAGGCTACTACACAGCCCCACTTTTCAGTGACCGCCGACCTTATATACTTACTTCTTGACTGCAACGGGAAGCGAGAATAAGCTCATACTAGCCCTGTAGGGGCGAGAAGAAAGGAGTTTGACATGAGACTTAATATAAAAGCCTTTGGACTGACCTGTGGGCTGTTCTGGGGATTTGGTCTTTTCTTGCTCACCTGGTGGATAATTGTTTTTGAGGGTCCATCTGTCGACCCTACCTTTATCGGCCGCATTTATAGGGGCTACAGCCTGACTCCTACTGGCAGCTTTATCGGTTTGATCTGGGCCCTGCTAGACGGTTTTATTGGTGGGGTAATTTTCGCTTGGCTTTACAACCTGATCATAGGACGCATTGCGACAAAGGCAGCATAGCTGGTCTGTGGCCAACGTAGTATCAATCCTCTTATCTCACCCCTTGGTCTAAGAGGACCTGTAATCGAAAGGGAAGATAACTATGGACAGTAAATCTTTCAAAGCCATGGTAGTGCAAGAAACAGCGGCTGGCACATATACCAGGCGGATTGCCGAGAAATCACTGGATGATTTGCCAGCAGGTGAAGTATTGGTCCGGGTTCACTATTCATCATTAAATTACAAAGACGGACTTTCAGCCACTGGTCACAGGGGGGTCACCAAGCATTATCCACACACGCCGGGAGTAGATGCCGCCGGTGTTGTAGAAGAAAGCCATAGTGAAGCGTTTCAGCCTGGGGACCAGGTAATTGTCACCAGTTATGATCTTGGTATGAACACCCCAGGTGGTTTTGGACAATACATTAGAGTACCGGCCGGTTGGGTGGTGCCGCTTCCGGAGAATCTCTCGCCAAAAGAAAGCATGGCATATGGTTCAGCCGGTCTTACGGCCGGATTTTGCATCTTTAAGCTCCAAGAGCATGGCATCACTCCCGATCAGGGAGAGATATTGGTTACAGGAGCCACCGGTGGAGTTGGGAGTTTTGCCGTGGCAATGCTTGCCAGAATAGGCTATCAAGTGATTGCAGTAACCGGAAAGATGGATGAGAAGCAGTTTCTTGTCGATCTTGGCGCCAAAGAAGTCATCTCCAGAGATGAGGCGACAGACACCTCGGGAAAGCCCCTTTTGAAAGGCCGTTGGGCTGGGGTAGTAGACGCGGTAGGGGGTGAGATCCTATCAACAGCCATCAGATCCACCAAACTCCACGGCGTGGTTACCTGCTGCGGCAATGTGGCATCGCCTGATTTGCATATTAACGTCTATCCCTTCATATTGAGGGGTATCTCTCTTGTGGGCATCGATTCCCAGAGCTTTCCAATGACCTTCCGGCGCCGGACATGGGAAAAAATTGCCAGTGAATGGAAACTGGATAACCTGAATAGGCAGACTTCCGTGTGCTCCTTAGAAGAGCTGGACTCCGAAATAGATCGCATCCTGGCTGGAAAGCAGAAAGGGAGAGTGATTGTGGATTTGGGGAGGTAGGAGTAGATGCGTAGGAAAGATAGAGAAATTACCGATACTGCCTTGATTGAAGACGTTATCGGCAACTCATTGGTTTGTCGTCTGGGTATGTCTAGAAATGATCAACCCTATGTTGTTCCTCTCTGTTTTGCTTACAGCAATAATACGCTTTATTTTCACTCCGCAGGCGACGGTTTGAAATTAGAGATACTCCAACACAATCCCAACGTCTGTGTTGAACTGAACCAGCGAGCGCATTCCCCGCAGCTTGTTGGAGCGGAGCGGAAATCCCGTCGCCGGGGCTGCGGGGTTAGCGAGCGAACTTTATAAAATAGACTAATTCCTTACAGTCGAAGATTCCCTGCAGCTTGCTGCAGGGAGCTTCAATTCGACCTAGACCAGGAGGCCATTCAGGACGATAATCCGTGCAAGTGGAGCATGAAATACCGCAGTGTTATAGCATTTGGTAAGGGTTCACTGGTTGAAGATCTCGAAGAGAAGAAAAAAGGGCTCGATGCAATTATGCAGCATTATGCAGGCAGATCTTTCGAATATGATGAGCGTGCCGTGAAAAGCACCGTTATCATAAAGGTCGAAATAGAAAGTATGACCGGCAAAGAATCTGGTTACTAGGTAATGATGGTTCCATGGGTGGACAAATAAAATGAAAATTACACTGGCACAACTGAATCCGACCGTTGGCGATATTTGCGGCAATGTGGCCAAGGTAACGCAGACGCTGTCACAGTGCAGTAAGGACTCTCCCGACCTGGTTGTTTTCCCGGAACTCTTTCTCGTCGGCTATCCACCCAGGGACCTCCTGGAGAGACCTTCTTTTATCGCCAGGACGAACGAGGCAATCCGAGAGCTCTCAGAGGTTTCACAGAAGTACCCGCATACGGGCATCATTGTGGGCGCTCCTCAACCTGGGAAGCAATCCACCGGCAAAGGCCTACACAATTCAGCGCTACTGCTCTATCAAGGCCGAATCCTCTTTACTCAGCACAAATCCCTGCTGCCTACCTATGACGTTTTTGACGAACCTAGGTACTTTGACCCAGCTACGGAGGATCCGGTAGTACAATTCAAGGACAAGATCCTGGGAATATCCATCTGTGAAGATGCCTGGAATGACCCGGCCCTATGGCACCTGCCCACGTATTCCTATGATCCTATCGAGGTTCTGGCCGAAAAGGGTGCGAACCTGATTATTAATATTGCTGCTTCCCCTTTCTATCGAGGCAAAGAAACGCTGAGATACAACATTGTCCGGAGCCATGCAACCAAGCACCGCATTCCATTTCTTTTCATTAACCAGGTGGGTGCTAACGACGAGCTAATCTTTGATGGCAGGAGTGTAGGTGTAGATGGGGCGGGTGATCCTTTTGTGGTTTTTCCTCCCTTCGAGGAGCACGTGCAGACAATTTCTGTGGACCGTGATGGTATCCCAGACTCGTATGTCCCCCAAGAAGAGATTGCAAGTGTTTATCAGGCGCTTGTTTTGGGCGTTCGGGACTACATGCGAAAATGTGGTTTCACCTCGGCTCTTGTTGGCCTCTCCGGCGGCATTGACTCTGCGGTGACCTGTTGTATAGCCGTAGAGGCAATTGGAGCTAAAAACGTTGTCGCAGTCACCATGCCTGGACCTTACTCTTCAACGGGTAGCATCGAAGATTCGAGGAAGCTGGCGGAGAACCTTGCTATTAGATTCGAAGTCATACCAATTTCTCCTGCCTACGAGGCTTATATGAAGTCCCTCCAGGACCATTTCGACGGGAGAGAACCTGACATCACCGAAGAGAACTTTCAGGCTAGGATTCGAGGCAACATCCTCATGGCACTTTCAAACAAATTTGGCCATCTGGTGCTTTCCACTGGCAACAAGAGCGAACTTGCAGTTGGCTATTGCACTTTGTATGGCGATATGAGCGGCGGGCTGAGTGTTATTGCCGATGTCCCCAAGACAATGGTGTACGAACTGGCGCAGTACATAAATCGAGACTCCATTATGATTCCGGAGGAGATTGTCAACAAACCGCCCTCAGCGGAATTGAGAGAAAATCAAACCGATCAGGACACCCTCCCACCCTATGAGGTGCTGGATGAAATTCTGCACTACTACGTGGACGAGCATTACTCCATGGCTGACCTTCTCCAACACAATTTCGACCCTGAAACAGTCAAATGGGTAATTCGAACAGTGGACCGAAACGAGTACAAACGCAGGCAAGCAGTTCCGGGACTGAAGGTTACCTCCAAGGCCTTTGGAATGGGTAGGAGAATGCCAATCGCCGCAAAATTTGATAACTAATGTGGACAGCTTGGCAGTTAGTAAAGAATCCGGACTCAAAGGACCCAAACTCAGGGTGTCAGGTGTCGGGTGTCAGGTGTCAGGAAAGAAAAACAAAAAACTGAAAACTGAAACCTCTTTTGCTGGCAAAGCCATTGAACTCTGACCTGGCTCTAAGGACCAGGTTTTCAATGTTGAAAGAATATGGTCGAACAGGAAAAAGTAGATATTGAGGTCTTAGCAACAGCCTTCGGAATCCAGCCGTCTTATTCGGACATCTGGGGTAATACCTATACCGTTCCACCTGAGACACTGGAGCTGCTGCTGGGAGCCATGGGAGTGGATGTCAGCAATCCGCGAGAGGTTTTACGGGATGTAGAACATCGTGCCTGGAATCAACTAGCCCCACCGGTACTGGTGGTATCAATCGATCAACTGCCCGCCGATTTTCTTTTTCAAGTGCCATCCAACAGTTCTCCCGGCGCAATGGCGGAGAAGAAACTTCAGGTTCGGTTGGAGATTACCGGCGAGAACACCTCCCCGATCAACCACTCCTATCATTTAGAACAGCTGAACTTCAAAAAGGATCACCAGCTTGATGACATCACCTATGAGTGCTGGTCCTTTCCTTTCCCCACCGCACTTTCCACTGGCTATTACCATTTCAAACTTACTGTTTCATATGATAACCACAAGCATCAACAAACAACTCTGGTTGCTATTTGTCCAGGGCAGGCCTATCTGCCACCGGCTCTCCAAGGAGATGGTAAGAGAGCCGGAATAGCCATTTCTCTGTATGGCCTTCGTTCTCAACACAATTGGGGGGTGGGAGACTTTGGTGACCTCAAGGAATTCATTCGCTGGGCAATCGGCTCTCTCCACGTGGATGTGATCGGCCTGAATCCTCTGCACGCCATCTCCAATCGGCAGCCTTACAACATCAGTCCCTATTTTCCCTCAAGCCGATTTTATCGAAATTATATCTATCTCGATATTGCCGCGATGGAGGATTTTCGCTCTTCTGCCGCGGCAAATGAGTTTGTGCAGGCTGCAGCGACCCAGAATCTACTGGCCGACCTTCGCGCCTCTGAGTTGGTGCAGTACGAGCGAGTGGCCACCTTGAAACTCCAAGTGCTCGAGAGGGTATTCCAAACATTTCTTGATGTCCATTGGCTCGACAAGGCAGGTATGACGGAACACTCCCGGCAATTTCAAGCTTACCTCCAAAAGGAAACCGCCTTGTTAGACTATTTCGCTACCTTCTGCGCCCTTGAGGATTCTTTTCGTCAGAAGGCCCCTGATGCATGGGCCTGGAGGCAATGGCCGGAGCCTTTTCAGAACCCTGCATCTCAGGAGGTGCAAGAGTTTCAACAAAACCACTGGCAAAGTATACTTTTCCATAAGTACTTGCAATGGCAGGTGGAGGAGCAGCTGAAGGAAGCACAGGATCTGGCTCAATCAATGGGAGCAAGTGTTGGTCTTTACCACGACCTTGCTTTGGGTAGTGACCCTGGCGGGGCCGACAACTGGGCCTACTCGGATTTCTTTGTTCCGGGAGTCACGGTGGGGGCACCACCTGATGATTTTGCCCTTGAAGGTCAGGACTGGGGCTTTCATCCGCCCCACAGAGAAAAGTACCGCAGCGACGGCTACTCCCTGTTCGTTCAAGAGATCAGAAAGAACTGTCAAGCGGCTGGGGCACTAAGAATTGATCACATAATGAGGTTTTTTCGTCTCTTCTGGATCATTCAAGGACAGCGAGCGAAGAATGGAACCTATGTGGAAGACTACTACCAGGATCTCCTTAAAATCTTGGCGCTCGAAAGTGACCGCGCCAAGACCCTAATCATTGGCGAGGATCTGGGCACGGTTCCTCCTCAGGTAAGGGATGCCTTAGCGTATTTCCGTATATTCTCCTATCGCCTTTTCTACTTTGAAAGAGACGATCAGGGTGGTTTGAGGGACCCGGAATCGTATCCGCCTTACGCTCTGGCTGCGGTGAGCACCCACGATCTTCCCACCCTGGCAGGATTTTGGACAGGAGAAGATCTTTCCTTGCGTAACAGTTTGGGCCTTTTCCCCAGCGAAGATCAATTTCATGCTGCTTTGCAGAGACGGACGCACGAAAAAGAGGAGATCGTCCAACGACTTGCCGCCTCGGGTTTCCTGGCGACGGAAGTGGGTAACGATTCGGCATTGCAGGCTGAAATAAGCGATGAACTTCACAGCGGTATCATCGGTTTCTTGTTGTCAACCCCGGCAAAGTTGGTGGTTATAAGTCAAGAGGACTTGTTCAGGGATACCCGGCAACAGAATGTGCCTGGAACAGTCACAGAGCATTCCAATTGGTCCACAAAGATGTACTATACACTGGAAGAACTGTGGCAAGACCCAGAGGTGGAAAAGTACGTGAGGGTATTCCGACAGTGGGTCTCCACTACTGGTAGAGGGATGCCACCATACTCTTGATCAAAGCTTTCCGAACCATGAGATTTTGCCATCTGGCTGGCATGCTCTTTGCTTGTTTCCATCATTGATTGGACCGGCACGTAGTGAGTTACATTGAACAGGCTCATACTTTGTACTGACCACTACCTTTCAAGATTATGGTTCTGACGGGCTAAACGGAAGGCTGAGACCATGGGAGCTCGGGCAGGCAAGCTCACTGAGATCATCCAGAGACTGAAAAAATTTGTCACTGAAGATGTCCGGAAAAACCGCATTCTGGGGCTTTATCTGGTAATCGGGGTGATGGTTCTGGGATACGGTATCTACTTCCTGGTTGTAATGTATAAGGATATTACCAGTGGTCCTGAGAAACGGGCTGCCGCCAAGCCTACAGTGGAGCAGGTAAGAAAGGCTCGAGGACCCAGGAAAAAACCTCCTGCTAAGAAGCAAGCACCTGTTCCAGCTCCGAAGCAGGAAGCCCCAAAACAGGTGGAACCAACGAAAAAGGTGGCCGAAAAGACCAAGCCTGCTCCCGATAACAAACTTGACGTTAGCACCTGGAAGAGTCTTACATTTCCGGATGGCTCCCATATTTCCTTTCCCAGTGACTGGAGCCAAAGTGAGGTGGATTCGGAAAATAGCATTATCCATGGCATTCGTCTGCAAGCGCCCGACAGTAAAGCAAGCTTTAAGTGCTACACTCGGAGTAGAGAAGTTGGGGACAATTACGCCCAAGCCTTGAAAGATACGCTGAAAAGAGGAGGCTATACCAAGGTCAAAGCAGAGAGCAAGCAGCTCAACCAGCGCGATGTCTCGCAAATAACTGGAGCCCTGGCTGATAAACGTATGGCCATCAGCATTTTTGAGCATCAGCCTGACAGGTATTTTATCGTTAGACTGATAGCCTCAAAACAAGAGTTCGCAAAACTGCAACCCTATTACACCGCCATTGTGGACAGTTATGGTGATGGGGCCACTTCGGCAACCTCGGGTGTTTCTATCGAGAAATTGGAACAACAACTTGAGAAGAGTATTGAAAAGAAAAGAGACTACTTGGTCGGCAGCACCGTGTATATCAAGATGAAAAACGGCGCCCTCCACAAAGGTGTGGTCATTGCTGAAGACGACAGCTCTATCACTCTAGAGAGTTTCCGCTTTGGTGGCAGGTACAGCTTTACCGTAAAGAGAACTGATATCGTGGAAATCATTCGTTAACGAACCTCATTCTTGCGCCCACCTGATCCATCTCCGACCTTTTCGAGTGTAATAAGCGTTACCTGTGGAGGAGAAAGAAAACGCATGGGCGGACCCCAGGTCCCGGTCCCCCGGCTTACATAGAGTGTACTGCCTTTGTCCAGACGGTAAAGTCCGTTCTGTTTGGGGTAGAAGTGTTGTACCACCAGATTGAAAGGAAATATCTGCCCCCCATGAGTGTGGCCACTCAATTGCAGATCAAAGTGTCCCAGGGATTCACTCTCCACCGTCGGCCGATGTTTCAGCAAGATAGTGAATACTTGTGAGTTTGAACGAGCAAGCAAATCTTTTTCGCTTCGGTTGCCTGCAGCCTCTTCCTTATAGCGGTTTCTTCCCACAGGGTCATCAATCCCCACAATACGAAATAGATCGTCCAGACCATACTCTTGATTCCGCAACAGCTTAAATCCCGCAGCCTTCAGGAACCCCTCACTTTGACGAACCCCTGCATAGAATTCATGATTGCCCATGACGGCGAATTTGCCCAATGGGGCCTTTATCTTTGCCAACATAGCTGCCAGGTTGTCGAACCGTTCCATCTGGGCATCAACGAGATCACCACTGCAAACCAGGACGTCCGGTTTAGCTCGTTCCAACAGCCTGATAATGCGGGACATTCTCCTCTCCCCCACCATCAGTCCCAAGTGTACATCAGATATTTGCGCAATGGTTAAACTGCTCTTGCCGGCAGGCAGTTTTGTGGTGTGCAGCACAACCCTATCCAAGCGAATCTGCCAGGCACTCAATGCAGACCAAACTCCCAGAATGACAACAGCAAGTGTTAGAAACACAAAGCTACTCTTCCCGGTCCAGACAAAACGGCTGGTGGCAGATCCCGGGAGGAAAGCCAAAATCCGCATGCTCACATTGAACACATCCAGGCAAATACTCATCCAGAAGAAAAAGAAGAGCAGTCCCATCCAGGTATAGCAAATATAGGCGAGATAGCGACTAGCCAGAGGCAGTCCGTGACGATCGAGTAACCGCACTGCTATGGGCGCAACCACCATGGCCACCAAAAACAGCGCCATCGCTAGACTGAGCCCAACCCCAGGCGATAGGGCAGACCTCGCCTTAAAGAATACGTAGAGATGGACGGCGCCGTAGACGGAAAGGAAGGTTATGAGAAAACGGACCATGGTCCTTTTCTTAACATGGTTTACTTTGTGTTTCCACTTGGAAAATGCTTAATCCCGAGAGCGAAACATCTTATACGTGGTGACTCGTCTTTTGCTGCTTGGGGTTTATCTGGCCAATCTCCCCAGCCTCAAACCACAGCCAGAGGAATTGGGTAACTGTGATTCTTGAGTGTTTGGCAGGGAAGGGTACCAGACCTTACACTGAGGTCTTGACACCCACGAAGAGGATCCTTAAAATAGAAAGTCTGGCATAAAATTGTGCAGTGAATATATTACCAGATAAATCAATAAAGAGAGGGAGTTAGCATGATCGAGGTTACTGAAAAAGCGACAGAGAAACTGAAGGAGTACCTGGAAGAGCGTGAGATCGAATCTGCAATTCGTATTTTTGTCTCCCAAGTTGGTTGAGGGGGCCCCTCATTGGGAATGGCTCTGGATGAGCCAAACGAGAAAGATCAGGTTGTCGAACATGACGGTCTTACCTACCTTGTTGATACCACTTTAATGGATCAGGCCAAACCCATAAAGGTGGATTACATGGAAGACGGTCACTGTTCTGGTTTTGCTATTACCTCAATGCTTTCCCAACCAGACGCTTGTGGTTCTTGCAGCTGTTAGGATACGCTAACGCTAAAAAAGCCGACTCCATTGCAGGGAGTCGGCTTTTTTTCATTCCTTCAACCACTGCCAGCCGGATTCCAGCAGCCTTTGCCGCAGCCAGGTTAGTACCTTGTCGAACTCATCGTGTAGGTGGCCCAGAGCCTTTCCCCTATGACTCACCAGATTCTTCTCCTCGGTGTTGAGTTGCGCGAAGGTCTTTTCCAATGGTGGATAGTAAAAGACCGGGTCGTAACCGAACCCCTGGTTGCCGATT
>ENA-OVNL01000072-OVNL01000072.1-sediment-metagenome-genome-assembly--contig:-NODE-72-length-11178-cov-2.349248_pt1 | contig 11178 bp, 10 predicted proteins | sample MGYA00250099_ERZ650198 | MGnify/ENA primary metagenome ERZ650198 (study PRJEB26732, sample SAMN07278974) | sediment metagenome | biome: marsh; feature: saltmarsh; material: sediment | place: USA...
AAAAACCACGCTTTTATAGGCAATTTTTCTTGGCCACATTATGGCTTGCTCAGAAGATAAAAGCAAACCTTTGCCATGTCGAGTGTGCTCTTTTTCAAAGCTGATAAAATAGGGGGACACCGGGCTAAAAGGAGTGCTTTAAGAAATATATCAACCTGCATTCTGGATTGCAACTGACAGTGCTTATTGAGAAAGTTCGCCGATGGTTTTGATATCAAAATTCTCTACCAGAACCTTGGCCGCGCTGGGGAAAAAATGCTGGCCAGCCCGCGTATCGTTGGATATTTCAATTCAGTTTACCCAGGAGGGCACGGAACCCCTTTTTCTAGAAATAGGAGGTGTAGTCTCAACAAACTCGTTACTCTTCTCGGGGCCTCTCGAGCAGAAAGTACAGAAAGTTGTCTGTAAATGCCGGGTCCTTGGTGATACCCAAATGACAATGCTAGCCTGGATGTTTCTATCCTTCAGCGGTGGATGCCCGCCGCACAGCCAATATGGTAACATCATCATCCTGTGGTGCGTTGTCAATGTGGGCAGATAAGCTAGCTGTGATCTGCTCCAGTAAGTCTGATGCTGAAGAGAAAGGTTGCTCCAATAATAATTGCAGTCGCTCTTTGGTAAATAGCTGATTGTGGGAAGAACGAGCGTCAGGGATTCCGTCTGTATAGCCAACCAAAGTGTCACCCGCTCCAAGCTGAGTTTGCTGAATTTTGAACTCGGTGTGAGGCATCACGCCTACTGCTGGCCCACTTGGACTGAGAGTTTCCTTCACCCCAACTGGGCCAATGATATAAAGAGGTTCATGGCCAGCATTAATGTATTTCAGCACGCCTGAAGCCGGGTCCAACACGCCGAAAAAGAGCGTGGCAAACATACCCGTCTCGCCATGATTTTTGGAGATGTAATTGTTGGTGAGTTGAACGGCTTCCAGGGCCTCCATCTTGCAGGAATTTCCCTCCGTCTCATCCAAGGCTGAACTGAATAGACTGGCAAGCGCTTGGTCGCCTAGAACACACACTCCATCCTGGGAAATCTGACCCGAGAATATCCGGATTAAGCTTCTGAACAGAGCCATAAAGAGTGCCGCACCTACCCCTTTGTCGCACACATCAGCAATAACTAAACCTATACGGTCATCGGGAAGCTCGAAGACGTCGTAGAAGTCGCCCGCCACCTGGCGTGCCGGTTTGAAGAAAGCAGTAATTTCCCATCCGGATTTATGCAGTAATTCAGTGGGTAGAAAGTTTGTCTGCATCTGCCGGCCCCGTTCCAATTCGTTGTTGAGAGCTATCGAATAGGCTTCAACTTGCTCGAGACTCTCTTGCAGTGAGTGTTCAGCCTGTTTCCGTTCACTGATCGCTTCTGAAATTTGGTTGAACATTTGCATAAACGCCGCTATGACCTCTCCCAACTCATCTTGGCGTTGAATGGAAGCAGAGTAGAATACCGGAGCTTTTTGATCCCTTTTAATTGCATCACCCGCACTGATCAGATCACCTCGTAGCTTGAGAATGGGAGTAACCACGATTGGTTTCAAGGCAATCAACGCCCCCAGGGTAACGAAAATTGAGATGATGACAACCAGACCGGCAATCCGCAGAATGAACGCATTTAAATCTTGCTTAACTGAAGATGCATCATGGCGAATGATCAAGGTGTAATCCCGTCCTAGCTGAGCCGCTGACCACACCACATCGTATCGGGAGCCATTTGGGCTTTGGAAATCAATGAAATCAGAGGTAGTAATCTTGGGAAATGCTAGTTCGGGCTCCTCGCCAAATATCCCAATCTTCTTTCCGTCTGAACTGTAAAGCGCTCCTCCCAGGATAGGATGATGAGTTTGCAGCTTTCTCAACTGATCCATAAGTTCTTCATCAGAGACACGTGGACTGGTTAGCTCCATAATGACAGCAATTTTCGCTGAAGTAACCTCTCTTAGTTGCGCTAGAAGCTCTTGCTTACGATTGTTGTAGGAAGGAATAAGAATTATAGCTTCTATTACAATAACGCTTACAAAAACCCATAACACTATGCGGCGAGATAAGCGGGCTGTCGGTAGTTCCTTTAGCTCTCTAAGAATATCTGACATTAACTTTTCTCCTGGCTCTGAACAATCCGACTGGGCAGTATCTTCAGAAACGTTGGCCAGCACCTTATAGTATATTCCTACAAGAATCTACTTGGGACCCTGATAAGGAGTCTAAACGAGCGGATATTCCAGTTTTCCCGATATAGAGGTAGTACAATTGTAGGAATTAGTCTCGCTTCTCCGGCTATTATTACATCGCCGACCGCTTAACCTCATTTGTCGCTTGAGCAGTGAAATAGTTACAGTTAGATAAAAGGTGTGGCTGGTTAGGAATGGGGACTCTAGCACATGAAGATTTGGGAAAATGAACCGTTAGGCTCTATCCCAGCCTGGCTTGAGATAATCAAAGAAAACGCAGAGCCATTGCTAGCGCCGGATAGGATGGCAGGCGTCATAACCCTTTTTTCTCGGGTCAGCATAGAATACGGTGGGTGGATCAAAAGGAGCCGGAGTCGGAGATGACTCTGCCTTTTTAGATCCTGGAGTATCAACTTTTTTTCCTAACTTCCTTTCGAATCCAGCGAGACCAACTACCCCATCTGCCTTTATTTCTTCTCTATTTTGACTTTTACTCGTGTCCCTTTACTTACGACATCGTACACTGGCGACAGTCTGCTTAGCGCCTTTAGTCTTTCCACATTTTCAGCATCGGTCTTGACCTTGAATTTTACCCGGATTTCCTCATAACCTGGCCTCACTTTATCTGAGATTGCCAAGAAGCCCTTCAGGTCAATATCGCCCTCATACTCTGATTCCACTTCCTCCAACTTTATGCCACGAACCGCGGCATGGTAGACCATGGTGGTAGTCATACAAGACGCCAGAGCATTCAGAAGGTGCTCTACGGGATTGGCCCCTTTATCATGTCCCGCCAGAACGGGGGGTTCGTCTGCATCCAGGACAAACGGTTCGGTATGAGCAATCTCCTGACCAGCACCGTAAAAGCCGGTGATGGTAGTACGATTATGGCCACCGTCGATCCACTCATTGTTAGCTCGAAATATGGACTCGGCAAGGTCAGGTTTTTCTTGTACGGCGTCAATCAAAACTAAAACCGCATCCACATCCACACCGTTTAAGATTGTTTGGCTCTTTTCAGCTGTTTGTTCTGCCATTGCCTCAACTCCTTGTCTTCTGATATCCCCAGTAAATAGCCACTAAGTGCTTGAAAAAACCTTCGTTTGACTTAGGAAAGGTAACTCTAGAAAAATCATAGTCAATACGAAAAACCACTACTATAGTAGTAATTATAAGCATAAATAGTAGGTTTTTCCAACAGGTGGGCAGCCAGGGAGAATGTGAGTAGAGCCGCATGGAGGGGTGAGAGTTGACTTTTTGTTACATCCCTTGCTCCAAACTTTACTTCTAAAAAACCCACTGCAGCCGGGCTCGTGAAGAGCAGCTTATTGATTTTTCGGAAGCGGGGTAAAGATCGCACCTGGTGCTCGACTAAGATTGTAGCTCAAGCAAATTGCTTGCAGCGAGCAAATGCAATCCATTGACAAAGAAGTTTTTCGCGGACTGAAAAATAAGGAACATTCAGATGAAATTGTAAAGGTTTCTTCCGTAACACTCATTTTCTCGCAGTATCTTCCACGACAAACGGCGAACAGCGTAGCCCCATACTCTTTTTCTCGACCCAAATTCGTGCCATTGAAATGGTTTTCCCTTCTATATCCACCAGACTTGGCAGTTCTTCCACATAAGAAATATCTTCAGCCTCAAATTCGTAATAGAATGTGTGGGTGCTGAACGGATCTGGTATTAAGATGACCTTTTCAGGCTCATAGGGATGTCTCTGTGGTGCGCCAGAGAAAGGAACATGGGTATTGATCAAGTCCCTAATGTTCTGTGGTCTCTTGTATGCTTGAATTTCAAACTTCTTACTCTTTCCTGGGATAGTTTCATCTGACATCTTGAAGCCCTCTCCAGCAGAGAAACAATCTTACCATTATTCATCTTCAGATAATCTATCAATGAGGAGCGTTATATGCAACTCCACATCCCTCAAGCCTATGTCCTCCATTGACAGTCTTATTTTCATCCCATTACCCACTCTGGGAGGCACGCTTAAAGAAAATTCTCTTTTGGTCGGCCCCTCGACTGACCCCCAAAATGACATAGTAATCTCTAGCCATAGTATTCCTCCCAGAACAAACAATTGACATCACGGGAAAAATAGTTTTTAAGGCCACAGATATAGATCAAAACAATTGATTATTGGTCTTTTAGAAGTCACTAAAATTTGATGTCATCAAAAAAATAAGCTGTCTGAACCACTTCGTCAAGTCCCTGGATATGGGGTTTACTCCATCATTTCCTTTCATGGCTTTCGGGGGAAAGTTACTCATTATAAATTGCTAAAGATTGTTCTCTGGCATTAATCGAGAGAATTTGAGCCGGTGCCAATTTGATGATTGCAAAGCTCAAAAAAATCAGTCTCACGCAATGCTTGACAAGGTTGGAAGGACTGCTTAATTTTTGCTCATATCAAACACTTTTGTCCGGCTTCGAGCGGGTAGTACGGCGAACGGACAGTGAAACTTTCAACGATTTACAAGTTCCGAAAGGAGGGATAAGCCATGGCAGTTGTAAGATGGAAACCTGGTTTTTTTGGCTGGCATCGTGATCCCTTCACTGAAGTGGATCGTCTGAGAAGGGAAGTGGACAACCTTTTCGGTGCACATGGGAGAGGGATCGCCTCTACCGCTGGCGTCTTTCCAGCGCTCAACCTATCTGAGGATGAGGACAATCTCTATGTCCGGGCTGAATTGCCCGGGGTAGTGCCTGAAGAGATCGAAATTACCACCAAGGAAAACAACCTCATCATAAAGGGAGAGAGGAAGATTGCCGCTGAAGGCGAAAAAGTCTCCTACCACCGCAGGGAACGAGAAGCAGGCTCATTCAGGCGTATTATCTCTCTGCCCACTCGGGTTGATGCCGAGAAGGTCACTGCGGTATGCAAGAACGGAGTGCTCACCGTAACCTTACCCAGGGCAGCCGAACTGAAACCACGTAAGATCGAGGTAGCGTCTACCTAAGCGCACCTTGGTTCGCTAATAAAGGAGGTGAACACCATGGCAGAAAAAGAGCTACAGGTCAGAGAAAAGCAGGAAGTGCAGACTGATGCAGAACATACCATGCCGGGTGCGGTTTTTACTCCCGCAGTGGATATATTTGAATCAGAGGAAGAAATTACCCTGCTCGCTGACATGCCTGGAGTGCCCAGTGATGGTGTAACCATCGATCTGCATAATGACGAGTTGAAGGTTATGGGAGAGGTTGAGTCTCAAGGGTCTAAAAATGAAACACCCCTGGTTCGTGAGTATGAAACCGGTAGATTCCATCGTCATTTTAGTCTTTCTGACCGCATTGATCAGGATAAAATCAGCGCCTCCATGAAAGATGGCGTCCTGCGGCTGGTATTGCCGAAAGTAGAAAAGGCAAAGCCTAGGAGAATTGAGGTTAAGTCGAATTGATAAACAGGGATTTGGCTAAACCTTACTAGGTATGTTGAGCGGGCTTTACGCCCGCTTTTTTCTTCTGTGCGTTTCTTTGTTACAAAACGGGTGTGAAATTGTGGATTCCCGCAATCTAAACTTTTGCTGGTCTTGACTCTTGCCCAAGATGTTAAATCTTAGAGAAGTTTACATATGGTAGGGATAATTAAAATCTTAGGGTATGCAACCAATTACGGGATTCAGTTTTTTTCATCCCTGACACCTGAAACCCGACACCTGAAACCTGATATTTTGCTTGGCTCCCTGAGAAGAGTTGATTCATTAGACGAATTTAATGACCACGAGAGTAATGTCATCCTCGGGTTTGCGGCCAGATCTAAAGCTATCTAAATCGTTATAGATGGCGTTGAGAATTTCGTTGGCTTCTAAACTGGCGTTATGGCGAATGATGCTGTGGAAGCGCTTCTTACCATACATCTCTCCATCGCCGTTGAAGGCCTCCCATATTCCATCGGTGCCGATGGCGATGATTTGTCCGCTGGCAAGTTCTGTCTTCACGTTTTCCTCGTAGATAAATTTTTCATCGAGGCCGAGCGCCAGCCCGCTGCCTTTTAGTTCCTCAAATCGGTCTTGAACCGGGTCGTATACTATGGCCGGATCATGACCGGCCCGAACCCAGCGCAGATGTCTATTGTCCGTATCAATAGCCATATACAGCAAAGTCATAAACCTACCTGTATCGAGGACATCTCGGGTTAAGTGACGGTTCATCTCATTGACAATTTGGGAAATACTCCCAGGCTGAGAGGAGCGCATGCGAAGAAAAGCGCGAGCCGAGGTCATCAGAAGAGCCGCATCAACTCCGTGGCCGGTGATATCACCAACCACCACGGAAAAAGGCCTTTCTGGGTACTCTTCACCCAACAGATAATCGAAATAGTCTCCTCCGATTTCCTCACAGGGGATGCTCTTCCCTGCTACATCGAGGCCGTCAAAACGGAGATTCTTTTGGGGCAGGAGGCTTTTTTGTACCTCTCCGGCAAGCTCCAGGGACTTTTTCTGCTCGGTCATGTCCGTGATAAACGCCATGTTCCCTATTACGGTTCCCCGGTCATCCGTTAGTCTACTACCGTGCACGAGAATCGGCACTTGTCGACCGTCTTTGGCAACCACTGCTCCCTCGAACTCCCCGTATTCGTTTGATAATAACTCGTCTCTTTTCTGCACCAAGGATTGCTTGTATTCTTGCGTGGCGATATCGAAAACTGTTTTGCCTATAAGTTCTTGTCGACTGTAGCCGACCATCCTGCAGTAGGCGTCATTTACGTCTGTAATGATCAGGTCCTTATCCATCAGCAAAAAACCTTCCCCGGCAGTTTCTACTATGCGGCGGTATTTTTCCTCGCTTTGCCGCACTTCTGACTCGGCGCGCAGGCGTTGCAGTTCGGCAGTAGCACGGGCAGCAAAAATTCGGAATAAGGCGAGACCGCCTGGTTCCTCCGGCATGGGCCGAGTATCAAGAACTGCCAAGTTACCGAGAATCTTGCCGTCAAGGTCCATCAGAGGCACGCCCATATAGCTGACAGCACCAATTCCCTTTAGATCAGAATCCCCCGGAAACAGTTCCGCAAGATTTTCCCGAAAATGGACAAGGCGAGCTTCATCAATCACCTGCTCGCATGGCGTTCCCATAATGTCATACTCGTAGTCACTGAGAAATCGCCCACCCATCCAAGCGGCAAGTGACCTCAGCCTCCGGGTCTCTTCGATGTATTCGGTGACCCACGCCCCTTGTGTGCTCAGGGCTCTAGCGAGGTTTTCAACCAGTGCAGCAAAGAACTTCTCTCCGGTTTCAGTGGCCGTTCCTTCCAAGATGGTGCGCAGAGCTGCATCTTCATCGAGCTCACGCAAGAAAAGCCGATCGGATGTTGTCATGGTTTTTGTCTCCTCCTAGACTGGGTGCACCAATCTAGACTGAACTAACTCGCCCTCACTTCTTTCCTTTTACGCCCATATAATCATTAGAAAATAACTACGACGTTACGACTATTCAATAAGAAAAACCACCATGTCACTATGAATTGCTATCAAAAAAAGAGGTCGTCTCCAGCTTTTCCCAGTCAGAGGAAAAATTGTATACGACTGATCACCATATGGTAAGCAAATCCAGGCCTCTTCTTGGGGCAGGACTTTGCTCATGATTCTAGTGAGCGCTTGACTTCAACAACGTGCTCCTTAATATGACATAAGCTACTTGATACAACGGAGGAGAAGATGAAAATATACACGGGTGGTGGAGACCGCGGCAAAACCAGCCTTTTCAGTGGGGAGCGAGTGAATAAATCTGATCTCCGCGTTGAGGCCTACGGGGACGTTGATGAACTGAATAGCGCTCTCGGTGCTCTCGTGGCCTTTTTACCATCAGGGGAGGCAGCCCTTGCAGAGGAATTACAGCGAATTCAGTCAGATCTCTTGCATGTTGGCGCTTGGCTTGCTGTCACTCCGGGGTCGCCAGCCTCCAGCGAATTACCCTCCATCACAGAAGAGCACGCAAAGGGCCTGGAGGCGGCCATTGATCGATTGGAGGAGGAATTACCAGCTCTAAAAGATTTCCTCCTCCCGGGCGGACATGTCTCTGCTGCCTGGGCCCACGTGGCCAGAGCCGTTTGCCGCAGAGCCGAAAGACATGTGGTCCGGTTGCTGGCTGGAAACGATGAGGATGAGACCTCCCTGCAACTTCGAGGTGTAGTAACCTATCTCAACCGCCTCTCCGATTATCTTTTTGTGCTCGCCAGGTACTGCAACAAGGTTCAGGGTCAGCCAGATACGATTTGGAGGAAGTAAAGAGCATGCCGAGAGAACACAGTTCTCTCCGGGAGGAATGGAGTAGTGGAGCGTTGCATCAATGCAAAATATAGGTCCCAAGCATCAAACCGGGGCCCCGCCCGGAGGGTGGGGACTCCGAAGGAGAAATCTCAGGGTGTCAGGTGTCAGGAAAAAGAAACAGAGAAGCTGAAACCTGAACACTGAAACCTGAAACCCACAGTTTTGATTCCGCCTTCAACCGATGAATAGCTACACTCTTTTATCTTCTTCAACTTCCCTTAGAACTGTAGGTTCTGCCCTTCCACTGAGAGGTTTGGCCTCGCCAGTGGTTGATTGCTGATGTCCAGGTCATGGCCAGATAGAGTGAGCTAATCAGAGGCATGGCGAAGGCCCACCAAACCGACATGCGGTAAAACTTGAGCGTGGGCAGATAGGTCAGCACCATGCTGATCAGACAGAATGCTGAGAGAAGCTTAACAGAAAGAGGAGACAATAAGAGGCCAACTCCTGGCATCCCGAAACTTGCCAGCATTATCACTGTGCACAAAATCAAGAGAGGTTTTGAATAGCGCAATTGGGTAAAGGCGGTCCGCGCCACCATGTTCCATATGGCCCGCATAGTATTGTAGGGTCGAAGGCTCCTCACCGAATGGCTAAGGCCCATCCAGGTCCTGTATCCCCTCGATTTCACCTTCTTCGCTAGAGCGCAATCATCAATCAGTGCTCCCCGCAAGGAATTGAATCCCCCTATTTCATCCAGCACCCGGGTTTCCAAAAGGATACACCCCCCAGCGGCGGCAGCAACTCTGGAAGATGAAGAATTTGATAGACGAAAAGGATAGAGCAGTTTGAAAAAGTAAATAAAGGCCGGCATCAATAGCCGCTCCCAAAAGGTTTCCATTCGTAATACTGCCATAAGTGAAATGAGGTGAACATTCTTCTCGCGCATCGTCTTTCTAAGCTCTGCGATAATACCCGGCAGAGGCTCAATATCGGCATCGAGCAGCAGGACAAGGGAGGTACTGAGGTGACCACGACCCTGCTCGAGGGCCCAGAGTTTGCCACTCCAGCCAGCAGGTGGTGCTTTTCCACGAAGAATATGCAGATTTGCACCTCCTGCTCCCCGCGCCGCCTCAGAAGTTCCATCAATCGACTGATCATCTACTATAATGATATTGAGACCACTGCCCTGTTCGTTCAAGGCCGGCAAGGTGGCCTGCAACATATCCGCCTCATTGCGGGCAGGAATAAGCACAGTGATGTCACTCAGATTCTCATCGGCAGAGGGAGAAGACGCATCGAGAACTTCGCGTGTACCCCAAGGACGCCAGGGCAAGAGCAGAATGGTTAGCCAGGTGATGGCTCCAGTTATGGCGAAAAGAATCAGAATTGTTTCCATCGCTTGCAGCTCTCTTGGGCTTTCTCCTCTCCTCAGTGACTGTGTCACCATTCGTCATCCCGGCCAAGTTCGCCTGCGGACGCGAGCCGGGATCCAGGAAAAATGAGACAATGTTCAAATCTCTCTGGATTCCGGGTCTCGCTCCGCGAAACGGAGCTTGCCCGGAATGCCGGCTTCGGCGCCTCGGAGACAGTCTCCCGGTGGGGGAGGAGAAGATTTTTTGTAACATGCCAGAATAATGGGAAAAATTCTGGACAGTAACCGGGTGCACAACAGGAAACTATATGCTATATTGGACCGCCTGTGTCAAAGCTATCGTTTCCAAGCAAACACTCTGGCTCTGAAAATATCGCATTTTTACTATAATGTATTATGAGATTTACTTGTATTCTGAAGTTGAAATCGCTATAACCCGGATATTTCATGAATTGCTGTCGCGAGACCATGGAAATGGGCGTGCCACCTGGCAACCGCAGGGGGTTGGTTCCGAGGCGTACATGAACGGTACGTCGCAGGAAATGACACCCGAGGACGCCAGGAAGGACGTCCATATAATTCGCGCTCGCTGCGCTCCGCTCAGTCCCGCAAGCGGGTTCCCAGTTTCGTGGTCGCAGCAAGTTATTCATGAAATATCCGGGTTAGGAGGACTTAAATTTACAGTACGGTTTTGGAAAGTTTCTGTAACTCTCACATGGAGACGGGCATGTTAATGAGAGCTTTCTGTTGCAGTGCAGTTCTATTCCTGTTGATCTTTGGTCTGGCTGCTCCTACCGAGGCTGGAGAACCCACCGATCAGATGAAGCTGACAATCGATAAAATAATCGATATTCTAAATGATCCGGCTCTCAAAGATCCAACCAAGGCTGAAGAGAGAAGAACGCGGATGCGCCACGTTGCTAATGAGCGTTTTGACTGGAGAGAAATGGCACGGCGCGCCCTGGCAAAGCACTGGACTCAGCGAACCGAAGAGGAGAAGAAAGAGTTTGTCCCACTGTTTACCGATATACTCGAGCAAGCCTACTTAAAAAGAATCGAAAATTACTCGGGAGACAAGGTCTCCTATGAAGGAGAAAGAGTCAAAGGTAAGTACAGTATCGTCAAGGTCAGAATCTTTACCGATAAACAAGCTGAAATTCCCGTAGCTTACAAGATGCAGAAGAAAGGCCAGGAGTGGAAGATCTATGACGTCTCCATTGAGGGAGTAAGCCTGGTCAAGAATTACCGCCAACAATTCGACAGTGTTATTCTGAGTTCCTCCTACGAGGGATTGGTAGAAAAGCTCAAGGAGAAAGTTGCTAAGAATTAGGATCCGTGCATCAAGTGTCATATGTCAGGAAAAAGAAACAGAGAAGCTGAAACCTGAACACTGAAACCTGAAACCTCAGTCATTGTGATTTGACCTG
>ENA-OVNL01000073-OVNL01000073.1-sediment-metagenome-genome-assembly--contig:-NODE-73-length-11016-cov-2.784898_pt1 | contig 11016 bp, 8 predicted proteins | sample MGYA00250099_ERZ650198 | MGnify/ENA primary metagenome ERZ650198 (study PRJEB26732, sample SAMN07278974) | sediment metagenome | biome: marsh; feature: saltmarsh; material: sediment | place: USA...
CCTAGCCGCCGAAAAAATACATTGGGAATCGCCCCAAGCAGGTGCAAATGTTTGGAGAAAGGAATATAGATGAGGAATACCAGGATGACCACGGTATGACCCCACCAGCAGAAACTGTACCAGGCTTGCAAACCCTCTTTCGTGAGCCCTGCAAAGAGACGAGAGAAAGCAACCGAGACGAATGCCAACCTGGGAAAGTATCTATTTGCCTCCCCTTGGGCCAGAAGATATTCCGCAGCCCGCGCCCCAAAAAGCAGTAAAATCAACACAAGGATGAGACCAATGATGATGCAGGCGTCTTGGTTTGTTGCCTTCTGATCCTCGTATCTGAGACGCTCGGGTTTAACCACAAAGCGTCTATAAAGCGCAACGCACAAGACAACCACAACGGCCGCGCAAAACAGGTCCTGCAGCAAATAGAGTAAGTTGGTGAGACCTTTGCCCAGGAACTTCCAATAGGCAAAACCATGGTAAATACCAACCCCGAATGTCTCTATGCTGCCAATGGTAATGATTACGAAACCCCAGAAAATGAAAAAATGACCCCAGCCAGCTGGCTCGCGTATCACCCGCCGTTGTCCCAAGACGAAGGTCACCACACTCTTGATCCGCTCCGATGTTTGGTCGAATCGGTCTTCCGGCTTACCCAGTCTTAGAATCCGATACAGCTTGTAGGCGGTGAATAAGAAGAACGCATTGGCAGCAACGAAAATCAGAATGAACAGGACATTGGCGGGGAAGTAACCTGGTTGCATGATATCAGCCTCCGGCTTTGCGCAGAGCGCTAAGCGCAGAGCGCAAAGCGAAAACGCCAAGCGCTATGCGCTATGCGCTGTGAGACTAACACGTTGACTTCAGTGTCTTCACTTCCTCAATAAAGGCCGGTAAAAACTGGAAGAGATCCTCCACTATACCGTAGTCTGCCTTGCTGAAGATTGGAGCCTCGGAATCCTTGTTGACTGCGACAATATATTTGCTCGAACTCATACCGGCAAGGTGCTGAATGGCTCCTGATATACCGCAGGCAACATACAGATTCGGGGTGACCACTTTCCCGGTTTGACCCACCTGATCCGCATGGGGACGCCAGCCCGAATCCACTGCAGAGCGAGAAGCGCCGACCGTACCGCCAAGGATACCAGCCAGCTCCTCCAGCATGGCAAAGTTCTCCGGCCCCTTCATGCCTCGGCCACCAGAGACGATAACCTCTGCCTCGGTAAGGTCGAGCTTGCCGCCTGCATCCTTTTCAATGCTCACCACCTGGGTAAGATTTCCCGCAGGTAATGCTACATCAGCCTTCTCAACCTCAGCCTTCTTGGATGCGTCCGCTGCAAGACAATCCATCACATTTGGCCGGCAAGAAGCCACCTGGGGCCAGGTCCCATCCGACCATTCACACCAGGCAAATGCTTTCCCTGCATACATCGGCCTCTTCGCCTTGAGTCCGCCTCCCTCGACCTTTAACTCGGTGCAGTCCGTTGCCAAGCCAGCCTCGAGCCTGGCTGCCAGTCTTGCACTGAGATCCTTACCGTCCACCGAAGCCGCAGTGAGGACCACCTTCGGGCTGAGGTTTTGCAGGATTTCGGCTGCAACCGGCACATACGTTTCAGCCCGATAGTCCTTGAGGAGCGCATCATCAACCACGTAAACCTTTTCTACCCCGTAACCTCCAAGATCTGAAGCAACCGCTTCCACACCTTCACCTAAGGCAACAGCCAGGAGAGGTTCCCCCAATTCATCCGCAATCCTCCTGCCCTCACTGGCTATTTCAAAGGAAACACGCCGAAACGCACCTTCTCGAAACTCCGTGATTATGCATACTCCCTGTGCCATCATTATTCTCCTAATATAGTAAATTTTTAAAAATTTTAGACATTTTAGGCACTTTAGCTCATTTTAGACATTTCATATGACTTTTGCTTCCTCATGTAGAAGACGGGTCAACTCTTTGGCCTTCTCAACCGTATCACCCTCAAGCTTCCGACCCGGTTGCCGTTCTTGGGGCATCTCCATGGCGGTCACGCTCACTTTGGCAGCTTGAGCCCCTACCTCATCTGCAGAAAGTCCTAAGTCAGCAAGCGTTTTTGTCTCCAAAGGCTTCTTCTTGGCCTTCATGATACCCGGCAACGACGCATACCTTGGATTCCACACTGCATGGGCCCCACCAAAGGTTACCAACGCCGGAAGTGTTGCCTCCATGGTCACCTTGGCTCCTTCTATGGGACGTTGTACTTTCACTGTGCCGTCCGTAACCTCTGCCGATACGGCTAGGCCCAGATGCGGAATACCTGCGAGTTCGGCCACCATGATTCCCACCTGATTCTCATCGCTGTCGACCGCCCGATGGCCGCAAAAAACCAAGTCGAACTCCAGACTCTTCAGCGCTGCCGCAAGAACTTTGGCCTTGCCCAGACCGTCACTTCCCTCTGTTGCCGGGTCGTCAACCAGAACCCCCGTGTCTGCTCCCATGGCCAGAGCAGTGCGGATGGATTCCACTGTTCTCTCAGGCCCCATGCTCAGAATGGTGACGCTGGCCCCAACGCTGTCCTGGAGACGAAGAGCTGCTTCAACGGCATACTCGTCGTACGGGTTCATGACCCACTTGATCTCGCTGGTTTCAATGGATTTGCCGTCAGCGCCGATCTTGATCTTCGTCTCAGTGTCCGGCACCTGTTTAACCAAGACTACTATGTTCACCGTGCTTCTCCTTTCTGCCAGTCTGGTTTTGGCCGATGTATTCTTATTATTATCATCGGAGTTTCAAAAGCTCCTCAATCCGCAAAGCTAAATGCCCAAAAGCTAAAATCCCAAATCCCAAGCACCAAATTACAAATAAATCTCAAATTCCAATATTCAATGACCAAAACATATTTGGAATTCTCTTTTTTTAAGATGATATGAACGTTTGGAATTTTGAATTTCGGTCATTGTTATTTGTTTGTTATTTGGGTTTTGTGATTTGTAATTTCCCTATTCCAATCTGCAATCTCAAATCCACAATCTAAAATGTCCCTCACTCATTTCATGAGAAACTTCTAATCTTCAGTTAATCCGCTTTTAATGTTCAGCGCTTATCCTAATGGAAACGGACAATCGCTCTACTATGGAAAGACTGGTCAGAGGAGTTCAGGTCATAAGGAACGGAGGAGTGAAAATGAGTGAACAGTTGATGGATTGCTCAACGGCGACAGAATGCACTCCGGCCATACGAGTCGCGATAGTTGCGGTGGGAGACGAAGTGAGGGGGATACGGGCACTCTATGCATGTCTGCAGCGATCGCGCATGGAACGGGTGATTCTGGGAGTTCAACCCGTTAGAAAAGGAGAAATGACGATGAGTGAGATGTTGATGGATTGCTCAACAATGACAGATCACACTCTGGCCAAGCGACCCACGATACTCTTGGTGGAGGACGAAGAGAGGGTGAGACGAGCACTGCATGCATTACTGCAGCGACCGGGCTATGAGGTCATTGGCGTCGGAACGGTGGAGGAGGCTGAGCAGTGCATAGCGGCAAGGGGTAGCGAGAATATTGCTGTGATCCTCTGCGACATTCATTTGCACCCCGACCCAAAAGAACTCGAGGCATATGAATTTTATCAGCGCTGGACAGCCGAGTATCCAGAACTCCCCTTCATTCTGATGAGCGGGGATCATAGCAGTTGGGACCTACCAGCTGTTCGCTCGGGGGCTGTGCACTTTTTGGCAAAGCCTTTTAATGTCTATGATCTGCTGGCTGTTATGCAGTCAGTCCTGGAAGAGTGAACTCCAACCGGGTTGGTCACGAGCAAGCACGACCCAATAAAACCTTGCACATCAGCACAGGAGGAACTGAGATGATTGCGAAACTCAAGGAAAATCTTAACAATAAACGCTATGGGGTGAAGGGATTAATAGCAGTCGGGCTTCCCTTTCTGGTGGCCGGGCTGTTGATGGCTTCAGGCCTCAACTGGACAAAACCCTCAGTGGCTGAGGACCTCATGAGTGGACCTCATGTGTCTACTACGTCACCACCGGCGATGCCGAGTTCCTTTGCCGAGTTGGCAGACAAACTGAGTCCGACGGTGGTTAATGTTAAGGTGACCAAGATCGAAAAGGCTGACTTTCATGGACCTCAATTTCCTGAGGGAAATTTCGGGGAATTTTTCGAGCGATTTTTCAAAGAGATGCCTCGTATGCCTGAGAACCACCGGACCCAGGGGGCGGGTTCAGGAGTCATCATCAGTGAAGACGGCTACATCCTCACCAACAACCATGTGGTTGAAGGCGCCAAAGAGGTAACCGTCACCCTGGCCGATAAGAAGGAGTACGGAGCCCAAGTGGTGGGACGCGATCCCAAAACGGATCTTGCAGTTCTGAAGATCGAGGCAAAGAAACCTCTTCCAGCGGCCGCCATGGGGGACTCCGAGCACCTGAGGGTCGGTGATTGGGTAGTGGCCATCGGCAATCCTTTTGGCCTGAGCCACACCGTAACCTCCGGGATTGTTAGCGCCAAAGGACGTGTCATCGGTGCCGGACCCTACGATGACTTCATCCAGACCGATGCCTCTATCAATCCCGGGAATTCTGGTGGTCCCCTCTTCAACATGAGCGGTGAGGTGGTAGGGATCAACACCGCCATCATTCCCTATGGCCAGGGAATCGGCTTTGCCATTCCGGTAAACACTGCCAAACCCTTGATTCCCCAGTTGGTGACCAAGGGTGAGGTAACCAGAGGCTACCTCGGGGTGAGCATCCAAACCATTACCCCTGATCTCGCCAAGGCACTGAAGGTCAAGGATCATGAAGGCGCCCTGGTGGCTGATGTTATCTCGGGCAGTCCAGCCGAAAAGGGTGGAATCGAGCGCGGCGATATCATCATTGCTTATGACGGCAAGGCCGTAAAGGACAGTCACGACTTGCCCCCCATGGTTGCTGCAACTCCCGTGGATGAGGAAGTGACGGTGACCGTTCTTCGCGATGGCAAAGAGCATAAGCTTCCCATGAAGGTGGGCAAGCTGCCATCCGAGGAAGCCAAGATTGAGAAGTCTGTGCAGCCGGCCAAAGGCAAGTGGGGACTTCAGCTCCATGATCTCAATCCCCAGATAGCCCACCAGCTTGGCCTCAAGGATGAGCAGGGCGTCGTAGTTGTCGGGGTGGAGCCAGGGAGTCCGGCAGATGAAGCTGGTATCCAGCAAGGTGACGTTATCGTTGAGATGGACCGTCATTCGGTACATTCGGTCAACGACATCAAAGAGAACATTGACAAGTCCAAGGACAAAGACCATGTGTTGCTGCTGGTGCAAAGGGATAATGGAACGTTTTATATACCTTTAGAGCAGCAAGGATAAAACTCCTCATTAAAGGGGCGGTTGCTTGTGCAGCCGCCCCCTTATCCGGTTAGAGATGAACAGTGGCTAAGCACTCACCCACCATCAGAAGTCAGGGTGACGGAGCCACCAGAACGTAAGAAATCGTCTAACCTTCCTGAAATACATCACACACTGTCCTCTCACCTAATGACTTCAGTATCTTGAGTATAGGTATCCCACCAAGAGAACAATCTTGAGTTTCTTGGTCTAACCCTCTAATATGAAGTCTTCAAGCTCCAGTTCAAATCCTGCTGACAAATCTCGCCGCAGTGGCGGGGGTGGGGTAAATGCCATGGGAAAACTTCTGCTTTTAATTGCCATAGTGTTACTCTTCGGTTGTGCTGCTTGTAGTGGACCGGTGCTGGAAGGTCCACCTTCCTCCCAGGAAGAATGCGTGGGCGCATGCCTCGATGATTACTCTCCCTGCATCCTCGAGTGTGACAAAACTGAAGCCATAGGTGCGAAACTGGATTCCTGTTACCAGCAATGCAAGCAGAAGTGGGCCGAGTGCAAGGATGATTGTTCAAAAGTTCCAGATCTTCAGTGATTGAAGCTCCCTGCAGCAAGACCTGTCGACGAGACTTGTCGACGAGACCTGTCGACGAGCTCAAGTCGTGTCGCTCAAGTCGAGTCACTACGGGGAATGCGCTCGCTGGAGCATTTTCAAGTCCAAGGACAGTTCCGTCTCTTAGATCAACGGTCGGACCACTTGCCCCTAGCCCGCACGGGCCTTTTCACTCAAAAATTAATACCAGGCCAGGTTGAGATGGGATCGGTTGAGCGGACAATGTGCATACCGGCGGCGGCAAATTTCTCAAAAGCCGCAGTGGCCTGCTCGGTGTAATCTATGACTCCGGGAATAACAACTGGAGAAGAGCAGTCTTCCAGAAGGTAGACTTTCTCAGCAAGCTTTCTGCCTGAAACCTGAATCTCTTCCAACAGATCGTCGATTGTCCAAGCGAGACAGTGACTCTTGGCCTGCCCGGCAATAACAACTGCATCAAAGTTTAAGAGCTTCTCAATGAATCCCACATTCTTTTCGGCGATCTGCTCTCCCACCGCGTCCTCTAACACCTCTGGTTTGAGAACCGAGTAGTTTTCGGTGAAGGGATTGCCTCCTTTGACTTGAAAATCCGGCTGGCTGTATCGAGCGATACTATGAAAAAAAATGGCTTCCTCAACCGCTGAAACCAGGGCATGGCCAATGCCGCCTAACATGGCATGATACGGCCAGATGGTGAGATCATACTTGCCGCCTTCCTTCAATTGCCGAGTGTAATGGCGCACATATTCCTGACCGTACGTTTCGTCAATATTCAGGCTGGAGGAAAGGTCGGGGTTGAATCGCCAAAGACCTTGCTCCATGTCTTCCGAACTAATGAGTGTATAGGGTTCTGGGTGTTCTCCTTTGTCGTTTACCAGGAAAATGGAGTGAAAAATCTGCATGGCCTGATGGGTGTCCATGGTTGGGCATATCTCAGTAATCGCACCTAGATTGCCATAGATGAATTCGCACAACCTGCGATTGTCATCTACAGCTCCTGTTCCTGTGGCACCGCCGACAAAAAGCTCAAAATCTGGAATGCAGAAGGTGTTCTGCACGTCAACCAAGAGCAGGGAAATCCGGAATTCGTCTAGAGAAGAGGGTTTTAGCTGGTGTTCTTTTGTCCATTTTTTAGCATCCTGCGCCCGTTCCTGATAAGGAACTTTCCACACTTCACCCACTTTTCCTGGCTCAAAGTGCGGCGGGATAGGAAGGTGTTGCCTAGCCATGGGTGCTCCTCTTCCCTTTTTTGCCTAATCATAATGTATCATAGGATAGATTACTGGTCATAAATCATGTAGCGGCGCACCTCTTTCGTTGCTGCACCACCCAACAAGCATTCCATTAACAGGAATACCACCTCTAAAGATGACCCGGGCCCGTCGCAGGAGATTATCCGATCATCCATAACCACGTGTCTGTCGTTCACCACTTGAGCTCCAGCCTCCCGAAGTCGGCCAATGTTGTCATGGGAGCGACTGTGAGGGTAGGTGGTGGCCTCTTTACCTGTGAGCAGACCTGCGTCTGCAATGGGCAGGACTCCGACGCACATGGTGGCGATGTAGCCCCCGTTTTGATGGATTTTGGCTGCGAGCTCGTGGATTCTTGCATCGTAGGCTTGATCAAAACCGTGGCTGTGGAAGCCTCCAGGTAGCACAAGTGCTTGATAATCATGAGGATTAATCTCAGGGTAGAGGAGGTCGGGGGTGATGCTTATACCAAATCGACTCTTGATGACCTTGTGAAAACCTGCTGTGGTGACTGACACCCTGGGTAAATGCTCTCGATATTGAGTCCAGCCAAAAATATCAAGGGTTGCCACCGCCTCAAGGTCTTCAAAACCTTGGGTCAGGAAAAGCAAAATCTTGGTCATTTTCTCTGACATAACTTACAATTAACTCAAAATGTTAAGGTTATATGAAGGAGAGCATACCAGCTTGCTAACATGACTGTTAACATGGAGCTTCAAGAAGAGTGGAGCTAAGATTTCAACTGGTCTAGGTACCTTTAAATCTACAATCTCCAATCCACTCTAGTCCCATTTTCTCAGATCCAGGATGCGCTTTTCGGACTCTCGGAGGTCACCGGCTTGGACAAAGGTCACATCCGCTCTCAGCTTGAGCACACTGCGAATTTTCTCCTGGAGAGAAGGGGCCAATCCTTCTTGAGATGACGTTTGGTCTAACACCGCACAAAAGGTGAGTTTGTCGCGGTCCTGTTCGCGCTCCACAACCGCCTGTGCCGCTTGAATTTCTGGGAAGGCAGCTACCACCTCTTCCACCTGGGAGGGATGGATGAACATGCCACGTACTTTGGTAACCTGGTCAACCCGACCTACGAGTTTCATGAGACGAGGTGAGGTGCGACCGCAGGGACAGGATTCGTCCTCGTAATAGGAAAGATCCCCAGTGCCAAAGCGGATCAAGGGATAGACGGGGTTTTCAAGTAAAGTCACCACTACCTCACCAACTTGCCCTGCTCCCAGTTGCTTGCCGGTTTCAGGGTCTACCACCTCTGTGATTCGATAGTCAGCGAAGTGCATCCCATTCTTCTCGCCGCACTCATAGGCAATGGCGCCCACATCCGCTGTGGCGAGGAACTGGCGCACGAGAATACCATAGTCTTCTTCCAGCCGTCGGCGGCTTACATCGGTTAGCATCTCACCTGCGGTGACTGCTATTTCCAGACTACAATCCCGGCGGAAATCCTTGCCCTCCTGTTCTGCTCGTTCAATGATGGCCTGGAGAAAACTGGGGACTCCCACATAACCGGTAAGCTTGAGCTCCTCCATAAGCTGGACTTGAGTTTCAGTGTTGCCTATGCCTCCCGGGACCACGCTGCAGCCTATACCGCTCAAACCCTCATCACACATGAGACCCCCGGGGGTGAGGTGGTAAGAGAAGGTATTGAGCACTCTGTCCGCGGGGCGGAAGCCGGTATTAAAAAAAACTCCCTGCAACCTCCAGTAGTCAGCTTGATGTCCCTCGGGATCAAAAATAGCTCCTGGAGAAGTGTAAATCCGGCGGAGTTTGTCCATATCTACCCCTAAGAAGCCACCAAAAGGGGGAGAGGCTTGCTGTAGTTGGCGCATCTGGGCTTTCGGAGTGATGGCCAGTGACTGGAGATCTTCAAGGGAGCGGATGTCGGTGGGTCCCATTCCTGCTTCGTTGAATTTTTCTCGCATAGCGGGGGCTTCTTCAAAGGCGATCAGCACTGCCCGCTGCAGTTGATTTTCCAAAAGCCGTTTTTTCTCTTCCCAGGGAAGTGTTTCCAGCTGTTCATCGTGGTAGCCGCGCAAGCGCTCCTCTTTTTTCATGGTCTCTTTCCTCGGTATGTTGGACGTAAGAGCGGAGAGATGGGGTAATGCTGAAAAGGCTCAGACGAAATACTCCAAGCGTGGATCAACCTAGCCCAGTTCTTTTTTACTAATTTCTTTACGGACTTGATCCTGAAGTGCTTGAAGCCGTGGAGTTATCTCCACTGGATAGTTTGGGTTTCCTTCCAGGTCCTTGTACGTTTCCGGGAGCAGAGCAAATTCCTTACGAAAAAGTTCCTGAATCTTAGGCAAGGGCTCTGCTGGAAACAGCCTCTTGCCATCTTTCATCACCGGTACGAGCAGTGATTCAGAGTCGGCAATGTCCTCGTCAAGCAAGCCGATCAAATCCCGCTTGAAAAAACCGTCTTTCGTCCGTTGACGAAACACCTGCTTCGGGCCCGCCAAGGAAATCTTGCCGCTACTCAATTTCAATACTGGTCTGCCGTTATACATGACCATCTTGTATGCCATGTTAAGGTAGGGAGCATCAGCAGATACCCCCATTCTTGTGCCAACACCGAAGGCATCGATATTGGCGCCAGCGGCCAGTATTTTCTGGATTTTGAATTCGTCGAAACCACCGCTGGCAAAGATTCTAACCTCTGGAAAGCCTGCCTCATCGAAGATTTCCCGCACCTGTTGGCTGAGCTGAACCATGTCGCCGCTATCCAAGCGAACAGCTCTCAGACTCTTGCCGGCCTGTTGCATCTCGCGGGCCACGGTCACCGCTTTTCGTGCCCCGGCCAGGGTGTCATAGGTGTCTATAAGGAGGACGGTATTATCCGGAAATGACTTGGCAAATGCCCGAAATGCATCGATTTCTCGGTCAAAACTCTCAACGTAAGAGTGAGCCATGGTCCCGTGGATGGGCAGACCGTACATCTTACCCGCCTGGACATTGCTGGTGCCGATGAAACCACCAATAAAACTAGACCTGGCTACCATGAGACCGGCATGCATGCCGTGAGTGCGGCGCAAGGAAAAATCCACCAGTCGTCGCTCACCAGCTGCATGGAGACAACGAGAGGCTTTTGTGGCGACCAATGTTGGTAAGTTAATGGAATTAATAACAAAAGTCTCAACCAGCTGGGCTTGCATAACAGGGGCGCTAATCTCAACCAAGGGCTCATCACAGAAAGCAATGTGGCCTTCGGGAATTGCTCTGACCTCGCCAGTAAAGCGAAGGGTTTCCAAGAACTGAAGGAATCTGGCGGGGAAAATAGAAGTTTGTTCCAAGTATTCGAGATCGTCAGGACGGAAGTGGAACGACTCCAGATAATCGAGGAGAGGATCCAGGCCAGCGCAGACCAGGTAGGATCGTTTTGAGGGATACTCACGTACCATAAGACTAAAGGTGGCCGGAGCGTACATGTCTTGTTCAAAATAACTGGCGGCCATGGTGAGCTCATACAGATCAGTCATAATCTCTCTGCTGTGCGGCTGATCTGAGGCCATTGGCAAGACCCTCTTCTCTGGAGCGCTACTATTTTTGGCGATGAACAAACTCTTCCCTGTTTAGCAGAAAGGGATCAATGGTTCAAGATATTATACAATTCACAAGGTTAGCAGATATCACGCTGACGATAAGGGGCAACCTACCATTGCGGATCTAGGGCCAGTCCAAGGTCCCGCTTCTTGCGGGGGTCAGATTTCAATGCCTTTACCGGTAAAGATTGCGAGCTGTTTTGGAGTACTGAAGTATTGGAGGAATAGAAATACCAAATCACAAATCTCAAATATCAAACAAATAACAATGACCAAAATTCGAAATTCCAAACCTGTTTTGGTCATTTAGTATTGGAAT
>ENA-OVNL01000074-OVNL01000074.1-sediment-metagenome-genome-assembly--contig:-NODE-74-length-10947-cov-2.677277_pt1 | contig 10947 bp, 12 predicted proteins | sample MGYA00250099_ERZ650198 | MGnify/ENA primary metagenome ERZ650198 (study PRJEB26732, sample SAMN07278974) | sediment metagenome | biome: marsh; feature: saltmarsh; material: sediment | place: USA...
TTCAAAATTCCAAACCTGTGTTTTGTTTTGGTCATTGAATATTGGAATTTGAGATTTGTTTGTTATTTGGATTTTGTGATTTGGAATTTATCTTTCTACCCTCTAGCTTCTGTCCCCTGTCGTCTCTTCTGTGTTTTCCGCTTCCTCTACCCCGCTTTTCACCCGTAGCCGGCCCACGGCGATGTAGATAAATGCTCCAATGGGTGGCAGGAGGGTCACCACCGCAAACCAGATTACCTTTGTTTTGAGACTGGGAAAGCTTTTGTAAGCTATATCTCTAATGGCCCACACGGTTGGAAGAAAGAGCAGTATAAACACCCCAACAAGCAGCAGTATTCTTAAAATAACTCCCGTTTCCATTTCTTTACCTGTCCACTTTTCGCAATAGAAATTGAGGCTAAAAGCCTCTCCCACGAACAGCATTAGGGGACCGCATCCTGTGGGAGCGGCTTTCCAGCCGCGATGAAGACGTCCAAAATGTTTCGGGCAACAACCGGTTGGAACGAAATCATATTGTGGTTACGGTCTTCTTTTTCCCAAGGCAGCGCGATTCTACCACAGTCAGGGTCATTTATCATCTCGCCTTGCGCATTGCACATCTCAAAGCCGAAATTGTCCTGCGGACTCCCACCCTTCGGGCGGGTCCCAGTTTCGCAATCCGCAATTCGAAATTATTTCTTTCTGCCTTCTGTCCCTCTGCCTGCTGCCTGCTGCTTGCTGCTTGCTGTTTACCCCACCACCATCGCCACCGTGTGTTTCAGGGTTGCCCCAATCAAGTCCAACACCGGCATGGGATAGAAACCCAACAAAACGACAATAAGGGCCAGGGGTGTCAGGGTAAAGGCCTCACGCAGGCTGATTTCCGGAAGGTCGGCCCACTTTTTGTTTTGGGGTCCCAGGAATACGCGCTGCATGGTCCAGAGAAAATAGGCGGCGGTGAGGATGATGCCGGTGGTGGCCGTTATGGTGATTATCTTGTATTGCTGAAAAGAACCCACCAGCACCAATGCTTCGCTGATGAAACTGGACAGTCCCGGCAGCCCCAGGGCCGCAAAGAAGGCCAGGCCGGTATAGCCCGCATAGACCGGCATGGTTTTGGCCAGACCGCCAAAACTGTCTATATCTCGAATGTGAGCCCTATCATAGATCACCCCCACCAGCAGAAAAAGCATGGCGGTGACAGTGCCGTGGTTGAACATCTGCAGAACCGCCCCGTTAATTGCAGTGGTATTACTGAATACCGACATGCCCAGCATCACGAAACCCATGTGGCTGATGCTGGAATAGGCGATGAGTTTCTTCAAATCCGTCTGCGCCATGGCGCAGAGGGCACCATAGATGATGCTGATGAGTCCTAAGGTAGCAGCGAATAGCGCGAATTCGCGCGCCATGTCGGGGAGCAGTGGGTAGGAAATCCGTAGGATCCCATAGGTTCCCATTTTCAGGAGAATGCCAGCCAGAATGACGCTTATGGCAGTGGGTGCTTCGACGTGAGCATCAGGCAGCCAGGTGTGGAAGGGCACCAGAGGGATCTTGATGGCAAAGCCAATGAACAACCCGAGGTAGCAGAGCCAGCGGATGGTATGGCTCTGCAGGAAGGCCTGGTGCACGGACTGGTCTGCCAGAATGGTGAGGTCAAAGGAGTGCAGCCCGGTGGCGGGTTCCACTGAGCCAAAATAGAAGACCAGCATAACAACAAGCATCAGCACACTGCCTACCAGGGTAAAGAGAAAAAACTTGATCGCTGCATATTCCTTCCTGGGCCCACCCCATATCCCGATAAGGAAATACATAGGCAACAGCATCAATTCCCAGAACACATAGAACATGAAAAAGTCCAGGGCACAGAAAACTCCCTTCATACTTGTATCTAGAAGGAGAAAGAGGGCGAAGTATCCCCGCACATGTTCATTGATGTTCCAGGAGGCGATGATGCAGATAAAACTCAGCAGGGCAGTAAGCAACACCATGGGAACACTGATCCCATCTATGCCCAAGTAATAGTGGATATTAAAAGCCCTAATCCAGGGGACCTTTTCCACGTATTGGAATCCCGTTCCCCACCGATCAAATTGGACGTAGAGGTTTGCCGCCCACCAGAGAGGCGGGATAGTGGCAGCCAAGGCAATTCCTTTCATCACGGTGGGATACCTTTTGGGCACGAAGAGGATGAGGCCAGCTCCAAGAAGCGGAAAGAAGATCATCCAAGACAAGAGGTGGTCTGGCAACATTTGTCAATTCTCCTATTTAAGTCACCCTAGAGTCGCTTAGTATTTAAGATATGAGATGTGAGATACGAGATTCATGTTGAGTGGGCCCAGATCCCACATCTCAGATCGATTCAACCCTATCTAAACTTCAAAACAAGAACATGAACACACAAAGGCCAAATATCCCCAGAACGACAGAATACAGATAATGCTGTACTTTGCCTGTCTGCAAATGCCGAAGCGCTGCGCCCCAGCGCTTAAAGATCTCGGCTAGACCGTTGACTGCGCCATCTACTATTTTCAAATCCTCCCAACCTATGAGAAAAGAGAATTTGGCGGTGACTCTGGAAGAAAGATTCACCGCACCGTCAATGGTGTTCAGGTCGAAACGGCCACTGAGAGCTACCAACTTCAGTAGTGGGCGCACAAAGAGAGCCTGATAGATTTCATCTACATAGTATTTCTGCTCGAGCACCTGATACATTCTAGCGAAACGAGCGGCCACCTTGCCTGGTAGTTCTGGCCGTTTCACATAGAAGAGCCATCCTAGATAGATACCAGTGGTAGCGACCCCAATGGATATCAGCATCAGAAGTAGTTCCAGCCAATAAGCATGTGCTTGATGGCCGGATGCTCCATGGCTGCTGAGCACCGGTCCGAGAAAATCGTGAAGCAGATTAGGCAAATGTGTCACTGCCGGCAGACCGATCACGCCTCCCACCACTGAGAGCACGGCAAGAGCCATGAGAGGGAACGTCATTACCGACGGGGATTCGTGCAGGTGTTTCTCCTTTTCTAAACCACCCCTGAAACTACCCATAAAGGTTAATGCAATCAATCGGGTCATGTAAAAGGCGGTGATCCCTGCAGTCAGCAAACCCAGGGCCCAGAGTGCTTTCCCCAAGCCTGCCACTGGTAGGTGGCTGTTAAAGGTGGCCCAGAGAATTTCATCCTTACTCACAAACCCAGAAAACGGGGGTATTCCGGATATGGCCAAGTACGCCGCCATGAAGGTCAAGTAAGTGTGCGGCATATATTTCTTCAGTCCACCCATCTCCAGCATGTCATTGGAGTGGACAGCATGGATTACACTCCCGGCCCCCAGGAAAAGCAGAGCCTTGAAAAAGGCGTGTGTCACCAGGTGAAAAATCCCGGTGCTAAAGGCCGCCACTCCCACGGCCAGAAACATATAGCCCAACTGACTAATGGTGGAATACGCAAGGACGCGCTTGATGTCATTTTGAGTCAAGGCAATGGTAGCAGCATAAAAGGCGGTCACCCCGCCCACCACTGCAACCACCGCCATGGCAGTCGGAGCGATCACGTAGAGAAAGTTAAGTCTGACAATCATGTAAACTCCGGCCGTCACCATCGTTGCCGCGTGAATGAAGGCACTAACCGGTGTGGGGCCAGCCATGGCATCGGGCAACCAAATGTAGAGTGGAATCTGCGCCGATTTGCCGGTGGCACCAACGAAAAACAACAGTCCAATCCAGGTAGCTACCCCAACTCCCAGAATAGGACTAGCCGAATTCAACAAGGGTGTGGCTTCCCGCAGCTGTTGGAAACCCAAGCCGGTGATAGTACCGTTGCTGCCCTCAAAAAGAGTCCAGAAAAGGAGCATCAACCCCACAAAGAAGCCAAAATCCCCCACTCGGTTTACAATAAAGGCCTTCATGCCCGCCTGTGCCTTCTCCAAATCAGTAAACCAAAAGCCAATGAGCAGGTAAGAGCAGAGGCCCACACCTTCCCAGCCAACGAACATGAGCAACAGGTTGTCGGCCAGGACCAGCAGTAGCATGGAGAAGGTAAACAGGTTTAGGTAGGCAAAATAGCGAGCCTGGCTCTAATACAATGCAATATAGCAGACCGCATAGAGATGAATGAGAAATCCCACTCCCGTGACTACCAGGCAAAGAGTCATGGAGAGAGGGTCCAACCTGAAGGCCACCTGCAGGCTGAAACTGCCCTGATGCCAGACGGTGAGTATCCACTGGTACAGGGGCTGAATGATAAACCGCTGGTGGGGCTCTTCAATCCCAAGGAGTGTAAAAAATCCAGCCACAGAGATCAGAAATGCCAAGAATACGCTGGCACAGCCAACGAAATGGACCAGACGTACGGGAAGCCGTTTGCCCAATAGTCCGTTGATCACCGCCCCGGCTAGGGGAGGACAAGGGATCAACCAGAGGATATTTTTCATATGTTGCGGATCAATTAAGTTGGTCATAATTCTCTATTAGAAAGAACATCTATTAAATCCGAATATCGAAACAAAAAAAATTTAGGTATTTGCCGGTATCCTTGTTTGGAGCATTGGAACATTCGGATTTTGAATTTGTTTCGTGCTTCGTGCTTAGTATTTCGAATTTCAGTTGCATCAAACTGAAAATCTTTTGCTAGGGTAATTTTTCTGGTTCATGACCGAGCGATGAATGTTTATCCTTGCAATTGCTTGAAGTCTTCCACATCAATGCTTTTCGACCTGCTGTAGAGAGAAAGGACGATGGCTAGAGCCACGGCCACCTCGGCAGCGGCCACGGCAATGATGAACAAGGTAAAAATCTGACCGCTGAGCAGATTCGTCGTCTGAGAAGGTTCCAGAAAGCGCGAAAAGGCAACAAAGTTGAGGCCGGCACCATTCAGCACAAGTTCAATACCCATAAGAATGCCAATTGCATTCCTCCGGGTAAGCACGGTGTACATGCCCAAACAAAAAAGGAGTGAACTCACAATCAGGAAACTTGGCAAGCTGTACTGCACTACTATTCTCCTCTCACACTGCGCCTGGCTATCAAGACCGCGCCAATCAATGCCGCCAAAAGCAACACCGAGGCAATTTCGAAAGGAATAAGATACTTGCCCAGGAGCAGATCGCCGATTGCCGCCGATGTAAGCTGGGGTTCGCCTAGCACAGCTGCCACGGGCCACAGGGTCCGGGTTGCCGACAATAATAAGGCAGCCAGGATAACCCCGGTGAGGACAGCACCGAAAAGTTTGCCGGGTAACTGAATGGAAAGCGGCAATAACTTGCCTCTCTGGGTCATCATCACCCCAAAAATGATTAGTACTAAAATACCACCAATGTAGACAATCACCTGGATTACCCCGATGAAATCGGCACCCAGCAGCACATATAGCCCGGCAATCCCAAATAAGGTAATGAGCAAGGAGAACGCGGCATGGACGATATTGCTGGACAGCGCCACCCAGAAACAAGGAATGATCGTCAACAGTATAAAAACATTGAAAATTATATCTTTCATTTGCCTCTATCCAATCGCGAGGAACAAGCAACTCAGGTTTCGGGCATGGAGCATGGAGCTAAAAATTAAGGTAAAAGGTAAGATTTGTCTGAGTCTTCTCACTTGTGCCTTGTGCCTTACGCCATGTCTTTGCTGACTACTGCTCTTTCTCCTCGCTCTTCTGTTTCTTCCTTTTCTTCTCCATGTCTTTCTTTTTGGCAACTTCAGCCAACTGTAACCGCTCCAGCGAAAGCTCGGGATTTATGAATTCCCTGATCAAATTACGGTACTCGAAAGTGGCCCCCTCAAACTGCCGGGTGAAAAAAACAGCATCAGTTGGGCATACCTCCACACAGAACCCGCAAAACATGCATTTGGAGTAGTCAATGCGAAAGGTTGTCGGCGCCTTGCCCTTGCGTCCTTCAATCTTGACGCCCTTAACCCTGATCACATCAATAGGGCAGTTTTGAGCACACAGAAGACAGGATATACACTTGAGTTCATCGTATCCCAGCAGACCCCGGTAGCGTTCCGTTACCTGGGTATTGAGAGGGCCTCTGTAGGTTTGCTGGCTAGCCCCAAGCAGGGGTTCAAAAGGTGGCTTCAATTTTTTCTTGCTAGGGATAGATTTATCTTTCGATTCACCCTTGATGACATCATGAGAGGGATACTGGAGGGTCACCTTGCGCTCAAAGATGGCTGTCTTGAAAGTAATCCACATACCCATAGAAATGGTAGTGACACTCTCGTAGATGTTACCGAAGTAACCTGTTATACTTTTGATAATTTGCAACTTTCCTCCTCACCCTCAGCGAAAGAGCCACATCCAGAATCCCTGTCCAACCAGACAGGCAAATCCAATGGGAATAAGATACTTCCAGCACACCCCCATCAACTGATCTACGCGCAATCTGGGAAGAGTCCAGCGCCACCAGAGCACCACAAATGAGAGCAGCATGGCCTTGGTAAAAAAGACCAGAAACGGTACAAGATATTGAAAAAGCAACCGATAAATAGCGGGAAGATAGGCGCGGAGCGGCAGGTGAAGGGCCAATACCAAAGCACCGCCAGTAAAGAGCAGCCCCAAAACCAACAATTCGGTATTGAGACGCACGAAGCGGCTGCCGAAGAAAGCCCGTTTGCGACGCACATCCCATACAAAAGCCCGCAACGCCTTCCAGGCCAGCACGGTAATACCGAGAGCCACGACTAACATTAGTATCAAAACGTCACCACGGCCTAAGAAATTACCCACACCACGGCCCACTGGCCCTAGATCACCTACGTCAAGAAGTGGGATTTGCCAGCCCCCAAAAAAACAGGTCACCGCCACTGCGCTGATCACGTAAATATTGCCGAACTCAGCCGCAAAAAAAACACCAAAGCGCATGGCGCTGTACTCGATATTATAGCCAGCTACAAGCTCGGACTCTGCCTCAGGAATGTCAAAGGGCACACGGTTGATCTCGGCTATGGCCGAAATGAAATAGATAAAAAAGGCCAAGAAACTAAACGGACTCCTGAAGAGGAACCAGTGATGAACGCCGCCAGCCTGGGCCCGGATAATTCCCTGCATGCTCATGGTCCCGGCGGTGAGCACCACCACAAGAATGGCCAGAGCATTGGGAATCTCGTAACTGACAATCTGGGCGGCTGAGCGCATACCCCCCAGCAGGGCATACTTGTTGTTGGAGGCCCAGCCCGCCATGATAAGCCCGATCACAGTGAAGGAACCCGTGGCCAGTACGTATAAAACCCCGACATTTAAATCGGCTATGATCCATGTGGGCCCGAATGGAATCACCACGAAAGAGAGGGCCGTGCCCAACAGGAGCAAATACGGGGCGAACTTAAAAATACTTCGGTCAGCAGCGGCGGGGATGATATCCTCTTTGAGGATGAGCTTCCCCCCATCGGCCATAAATTGTACCAGCCCGTAGGGTCCTACTCGGTTGGGTCCTCTGCGAGCGTTGGTCCATCCCGCAACCTTTCTTTCGAAAAAGGTAAAAAGGCCTGACATTAAGCCAAAGAAGTTCAAAACCACCAGACCACAAGCCAACATCACAATCGCAGCCGTCGGCACGTAGCCCAGCTTCTGAAAAAGGGCGAATTGTCCAAAAAGATCGTTTACCAGGTTTTCCATAAGAGCAAGTGTCTAAAGTGAGCTAAAGTGTCTAAAATGTCTAAAATTGCTGATTGGTTAATGGTAATAGGTCATGGGTAATGGGTAATGGGTTGTTAAATCACTAAACTCACAAAAATCATTCCGCTTTTCGGAAATCCGCAATCCGCAATCCGAAATCTGCCTGCTGCCTGCTGCCACCTGCCTGCTGGTTAACGGTCCACCTCCGGTGCGACCACGTCCAGACTGGCGATGAGTGCTACCAAATCAGCCACCATAAGACCGGAGCCCAATTCTTCTACAATGCTCATTGCCGAAAAAGAACCGGTCCTAATTTTCAGCCGATGCGGCCGAATTCCCCCACGGCTTATCAAATAGAAACCCAATTCACCTCGGGGCGCCTCGGTGCGCACATAAATCTCTCCCGGCTCCACCTTCAGTTTTCTCTTCGTCTTGGTCAAATAGGGACCCTCGGGCATCTTGGCGATACACTGGCGCAGAATGCGCACACTCTGTTCCATTTCCCAGATCCGGACCCAGTAGCGAGCGTAGCAGTCTCCCACCCCAAATTCAGAGATTCCAAGGGGAACATCAAATTCTAGATCCCCATATACTGAATAGGGTTCATCTCTCCTCAGGTCCCAATCAACGCCGGAGGCCCGCAGATTGGGACCCACCAGAGCGTAATCAAGAGCTTGTTCCCGGCTAATTACCGCCACCCCCACCAGCCGTTCCTTGAAGATTTTGTTCTTGGATATGAACCGGTTGTATTGCTCTAGCCGCGGCTCGAAGTAGTCCAGAAATTGGCTCAACCGCTCAAGAAACCCTTCAGGCAAATCGAAGGCCACCCCGCCAAAGCGAATGTAGTTATAGGTAAGCCTTGCGCCGCAGAGTTCCTCGAATAAATCATTGACCCATTCCCTCTCCCGTATGGTGTGAGTGAAAGGAGTTACCGCCCCAATGTCCATGGCAAAGGTGCCCACTGAGATCAAGTGGCTAATAATCCGATTCAGTTCAGCCACCAGAACCCGGATGTACTCGGCTCGCGGCGGTACTTCGACATCTGCTGCCTGCTCCACCGTGATGGCATAACCGAGGTTGCAGTTCATGGCGGCAAGGTAGTCAAGACGATCCGTATAAGGCATGAAGTGGGCGTAAGGGAGCTGCTCGGCAATCTTCTCCAGACCGCGATGCAGGTAGCCTATATCCGGCCGGCACATGTGGATCACCTCACCATCAGTGCGCAGGATAAAGCGCAGAACCCCATGGGTACTGGGGTGGTGTGGGCCCATGTTAAGGACCATTGTTTCCGTAGTTAAAGGCATCAACCGATCTCCTCAGCCAATACTCCTTTTATTTCTTCCCGCGTAGTACCTATCCCTCGGTAGGCATCAGATTCTTGATAGTCTTTCTGCAATGGGTGGCCTTCCCAGTCAGTGGGAAGAAGCAATCGGCGGAAATCATTATGGCCCACAAAATGGATGCCGAACATGTCATAGGCCTCTCGTTCCATCCAGGCCGCGGCAGGCCAGATACCCGATACTGAATCTACCCTCAAATAGAAGTGGGGGAAAAATGCTGGCCGGTCCAACGTGACTTTCAGAATAAATTGGTGGCGGTGCCGCAGTGAATAAAGGTGGTAGACCACCTCCATCTCATCATGTTCCCCCATGTTGTGTACACCGCTCAGACACATGAGGGTATCAAAGGCGAGATGAGGATCTCCCTTCAGGTAAATGGCCAGCCGCCGCAGTTTTTCTTTGGGAATAACGAGATAGGAGTCTCCAGGCTGGTCGTCGACCCAAACCAGATCAGCATCACCAATGATTCTCTTGATCCTTTCGAGGATACCCTGCGCTTCCACTATGGACTCTTCACCAGGAATCGTTCAGTGCGAATTTTCTCTTGGAGCTTCAAAATGCCTTCCGTGAGCGCCTCAGGCCTGGGCGGACAGCCAGGGACATAGACGTCCACTGGCACGATTTTGTCCACCCCTTTTACTACCGAGTAGGAGAGTTGAAAAAGACCACCGCAATTGGCGCAACTACCCATGGCGATAACATATTTTGGCTCAGCCATCTGGTCGTAGAGAAGACGCAGCCGCGAGGCCATCTTATAGGTGAGGGTTCCGGCCACGATCATCAAGTCAGCCTGCCTAGGAGTGGGACGAGGCACGGAACCTATCCGATCAATGTCAGTTCGCGGCCCACCGGTCTGCATCAGTTCTATTCCACAGCAGGCCAGGCCGAAGAGAAGGTACCAGACCGATGAGAGTCTGAACCAGTTAAGGGCTCTATCCACCGTGGTAAATGCAGCGCCAAAAAAGCCCTCAGAAGGCATTTTGTTGTAAAGATAAACCATCTCCATTCTCCTTGGAGGGTTTTAGATGATAAATCAAAAGGTGATGGGTTTCTCTTCTTCCAGCACCAATCCCTCTTCCATCTCCTCAGGTACTTCTTTGGTCCACTTGAGGTCACCTCGGTTCCACATATAAATCAAACCCAAAAACAGGATTCCCACAAAAACTGTAATTTCAATGAGGGCAAACAAACCGCTGCCAGCCTTTAACCACTTCTGGTAAACAGAGATACAAGGAAAGACCAACGCCAATTCGATGTCAAAAATGAGGAACGCCAACGCCACCGCATAAAACCTGAAATTAAAGAGTATCCAGGCTGAACCAACGGGCCGCTCCCCGCATTCATAGGTGGTGAACTTGTCGGGGATGTCCGAAACCCGGGGGGCAAGCAATCTGGAGACTGTAATGATCACGAATGTCATTAACAGCCCCAGAATGATGAAGATAAAAACGTTGGCAAAGTCAAAAAACACAGTACTCCCCTTCCCTCGCTAAGTATCTTTAGCCACTAAATCTCGCGAGGACACAGCGATTCCGAAAATCTTCCTTGGTTTGCTCTTGTGGTCATGCCCATAATGTAGACAAACATGGGGGAAGAGAGGATTTCCAATAAAGCCATATGTCTAATATATACTGACCCGCTAGGGATAACACAATTTAAAAAGGGGCGCAACTGGTAGAACAGGAGAACGAAGATACCGACCAGCGAGAATCAGGGCGAAGTGACTTCGGTGTCCACGCTCAACAGCCAAAAAACGCTGCGAGCAGGGAACGTGTATCAGATGGTCTCAAACGTCAGCAGCGCCGATCCCGATAGCCTGCGCGCTGCCGGCCAGGATTACCCGGATTGGATGGAGCTGCGCTATCTGCAACTGCCAGACACGGTAACCGACCGCACCCAGGCCCTAGCACAGGAGATCACGGCTGATTATGAAAATGCCTTTGACAAAGCTCAGGCCATTGAGCAGTATCTGCGTGAAAATCTACGCTACGATCTGTCAGTGCCGGCAC
>ENA-OVNL01000075-OVNL01000075.1-sediment-metagenome-genome-assembly--contig:-NODE-75-length-10924-cov-3.177653_pt1 | contig 10924 bp, 14 predicted proteins | sample MGYA00250099_ERZ650198 | MGnify/ENA primary metagenome ERZ650198 (study PRJEB26732, sample SAMN07278974) | sediment metagenome | biome: marsh; feature: saltmarsh; material: sediment | place: USA...
AGCATCTCCATGGTGATGACGGATCCTATCGCAGATTTTCTCACCCAGATTCGCAACGGGTGTATGGCAAGGTTTGAACAGGTTGATATTCCTGCTTCCAAGATGAAGTTGAGTCTCGCTAAATTACTAAAAGAAGAGGGCTATATTAAGAACTACAAGCTCATTAAAGATAAAAGGCAGGGTAGACTGCGACTCTATCTGAAATATGATGCAGATAATGTTCCAGTTATTGCTGGTCTAGAGCGTATAAGTAAGCCAAGCTGTAGAGTTTATGTGCACCACGATAAAATTCCCCCTGTGCTCAATGGCTATGGCACCGCAATTCTCTCTACCTCAAAAGGCGTACTAACTGATCGGGAGGCCCGCAAGCAGAGGGTTGGAGGGGAGCTTCTTTGTAAGGTGTGGTAGCCCGACTGCAAGGAAACCAGGATCCACTGAGGAGGATCTTACATGTCTCGTATTGGTAAAAAACCTGTTGAAATTCCGGCAGGCGTCAAAGTGAATCTCCGGGGTTCGGAGATCGAAGTAAGTGGGACCAAGGGTACACTTAAGCGTGAACTTCCACCGCGGGTAAAGGTGGAAATGACCGATGGCACTATTACAGTGAGTCCGGCAGATAACGGTAGAGAGGCGAGGGCGCTCCATGGGTTGACCCGAACCTTGATCAACAACATGGTGAAAGGTGTGACCAATGGTTATACCAAGGTATTGGAGATTAGCGGCGTTGGCTATCGTGCCGACGTTAAGGGTGATACCCTTCATCTGAGTTTGGGTTATTCGCACCCTATCGAGTTCAAGTTGCCCAAAGGAATAGAGGCTTCAGTTGACAAAAAGAACCGCATTACCTTGACCGGTGTTGACAAAGAAATGCTGGGTATGGCCGCCGCTAAGATTCGCGATTTCCGCCGCTGCGAACCCTACAAGGGCAAAGGTATCAAATATGCCGACGAAGTGGTGCGGCGGAAGGTTGGTAAAGCCGGAGTAAAGTAATTTAGAATCCAGTATCTATAAAGATTATGGCTAAACGTATTTTACTAACTAATTGAGTAGAGATATGGCTTCAAAGACTAATCCCAGGCAGCAGGCACGGCTCAAGCGGAAGAAACGGATACGCAAAAAAATATCAGGAAATCCGGAGCGACCAAGGCTTAGCGTTTTTCGGTCCAGCAAACACATTTATGCCCAACTGATCGATGATGACAACGGTTTGACCTTGGTTGCCGTCTCCACCTTGCATCCAGATGTTCGTCAACAAGAAAAGGTTAAGGGTAAGATCGAGGACGCCAAAAGGGTGGGCAAGATGATTGCCGATCAGGCCAAGGCGAAAGGGATTACCGAGGTAGTATTTGATCGCAACGGTTTTTTGTATCATGGCCGAGTGCGAGCTCTTGCCACGGCGGCCAGGGAAGCAGGACTGGAGTTTTAGAAGCTGTCAGCTATCGGCCCTCAGCAACTGAAGACTCAAAGCTGATTGCTGAAGGCGGAATGCTAAAAAAGGAGATAAGCCCTTGTATGAAATGGACGCAACGGAGCTGCAGTTAATTGACAAGGTGGTGCACATTAGCCGTGTAGCCAAGGTGGTGAAAGGCGGGCGGCGTTTCAGCTTCAGTGCCATCGTTGTAGTGGGTGACGGGCAGGGTTCAGTGGGTGCTGCTTTGGGAAAGGCGAACGAGGTACCAGAGGCAATCCGCAAGGGAGTGGAAATGGCCAAGAAGAATATGTTTGATGTACCTCTTATCAACAACACCATTCCCTATCAGATTTTGGGTAAGTTTGGTGCGGCAAGTGTGCTCCTCAAACCTGCCTCTGAGGGAACAGGAGTAATTGCCGGAGGTGCTGTTCGCGCCATCATGGAAGCAGCCGGTGTCCACAACATCCTCACAAAATGTTTGGGTTCAAACAATCCTCACAATGTGGTGAAAGCGACCATAGAGGGATTGCGTATGCTGCGCAAGCCAGAGGAGATTGCCAAGAGACGCGGCAAGACCCTTGATGAGATCAAGATTTAATCTTGTTAGTTGGCAGGCGGAATAAGGAAGAGGGTACAGCATGTCAAAGGAGATCAAGGTAAGACTTATTCGCAGTATGGTAGGAAGACCCGAAAGACATCGGAAGATTCTGAGAAGCCTTGGCCTCACTCGGATGCACAAGACGGTTACGCTCTATGATACCCCTCAAATTATGGGGGCAATTCGTAAAGTGAAACACATGGTGGAAGTATCTCAGGCGTAAAGGATCGCTTAAGGCTCCACCTATTGAGCATAGTGGGTTAGCGATGAGACTTGATGAGTTGAAACCTCCTAAGGGAGCGAAGAAAAAAGCCAAGCGATTTGGCCGTGGGCCGGGATCGGGACGTGGCAAAACAGCTGGCCGGGGCAGCAAGGGCCAGGGGTCACGTTCGGGAGGAGGCACACCACCAGGATTTGAGGGTGGTCAAATGCCTTTGCAGCGCCGACTTCCCAAGAGGGGTTTTTATAACCCCTTCAAAAAGGCCTACGCGGAGGTCAATGTCAGGGATCTGGAGCAGTTTGATCCTGAGAGCGTTGTGGATGAAGAGATCCTCCGCCAGAGGGGGCTGGTCAAAGGGCAATGGGATGGCGTTAAGTTGCTGGGTACCGGCGAGATCAGTAAGCCGCTTACGGTGAAAGTAGACCGGTGCAGTGCTGCGGCCCGACAAAAAATTGAGGCTGCGGGAGGCAAGGTGGAGACAGCTTCGGCTGATTTGAAAGCACCTATTCCGGATGAAGGGAGCTAGGCTCAAGTGATTGGTGGATTCCAGGCAATAGGCAAGATTCCTGAGCTCAAACGTCGCATACTGATGACGTTCGCGCTTTTGGCGGTGTATCGCATAGGCGTGCACGTGCCAACGCCAGGAATCAACGCTGAGGCCCTGCAGGCGTTTTTCAACCAAGCACAGGGCACTCTCCTGGGGCTCTTCGACATGTTTGCTGGCGGTGCTCTCCGCAATCTTTCTGTCTTTGCTCTGGGAATTATGCCTTACATCAGTGCCTCCATTATTCTCCAGTTATTGACCGTGGTCATTCCCTATCTGGACCGACTCAACAAAGAGGGAGAGGCGGGCCGGAAGAAGATCACTCAATATACTCGCTATGGCACGGTGCTTCTCAGTCTCATCCAGGGCTTTGGCATTGCCGTCGGCCTGGAAGGCATGAGCGGACCTGGGGGCGAGATGGTGGTCTTAAGTCCAGGGTGGGGCTTTCGTTTGATGACTGTTATCACCCTTACCGCGGGCACAGCTTTCATCATGTGGCTGGGAGAGCAAATCACCGAGCGGGGGATTGGCAACGGCATTTCGCTCATCATTTTTGCCGGCATCGTTGCTCGCATGCCGGCTGCCATTATCAACACTGTTCGGATGTGGAGAGCCGACACGATCTCCACCTTTATGATACTCATTATAACGGTGATGATGGTTGTCGTGGTGGCGATAATTATTTATGTGGAAAGAGGTCAGCGTAAGATCCCGGTGCAGTATGCCAAGCGTGTTGTTGGCCGCAAGATGTACGGAGGGCAGTCCACTCACCTGCCGCTCAAGGTAAACACAGCCGGAGTAATCCCGCCGATTTTTGCTTCCTCCATTATCATGTTTCCCGCCACCATTGCCAACTTCATCCAAATCCCCTGGATGAAAACTGTTGCCGATGCAGTGGCGCCAGGAAAGCTGGTTTACAGCCTGCTGTATGTGGGATTTATTATTTTCTTTTGCTATTTCTACACCGCAGTGGTCTTCAATCCGGTGGACGCTGCCGATAACATGAAAAAGTACGGAGGCTTCATCCCTGGCATTCGACCTGGTAAGCGTACCGCTGACTACATTGACCGGGTGCTGTCACGAATAACATTTGGTGGTGCTATTTACGTCTCAGCGGTGTGTGTGCTTCCCACCATACTCATTCAGAAGTTCAGGGTTCCGTTCTATTTTGGTGGTACTGCCTTGCTGATTGTGGTGGGTGTGGCTATCGATACGGTGGCACAGATAGAATCCCATATGTTGACTCGCCACTATGAGGGTTTCATTAAAAAATCAAGAGTGAAAGGAAGACGGTAAAGTTCGTTCGCGAGGCGAACGTTGCAGTGGTTAGTTTGTGTTGGTTTAGTTCCGGTCACAGATCATCTTAATTCAGGGAGATGGAGGGTTTTATGAACATCATTTTGCTAGGGCCACCGGGAGCAGGAAAAGGAACTCAAGCTAAAATGCTCGTTGAAAAGTATCAGATTCCTCAGATCTCCACGGGAGACATTCTGCGGGCTGCGGTCAAAGAAGGAAGCCCCTTGGGGAAGGAGGCCAAGGCGTGCATGGACAAGGGTGAACTGGTCCCCGATTCGGTGGTAATTGGTATCGTCGAAGAGCGGATTCAGCAGCCTGACTGCACCAAAGGGTACATGTTGGATGGTTTCCCCAGGACTGTTCCACAGGCCGAGGCCCTGGATGGAATGCTGCAGAATCTGAGCTCGAAGATCGACCACGTTGTGAGCATTGAAGTGGCCAACGAGGAGCTGGTCGGGCGTCTCACGGGGCGACGCACCTGTCGCGACTGCGGTGCCGGATTCCATGTTATGTTCGATCCGCCGGACAAAGAAGGGGTGTGCGACAAGTGCGGCGGCGAACTTTATCAACGGGATGATGATAACGTGGAGACCGTGACTTCACGGTTGGATGTCTATGAGTCGCAGACCATGCCGCTCATAGACTATTATACGGCTCAAGGCAAGATAAGGCCCATTGACGGCGTAGGGGAGATCAAAGAGATCTTCAAACGGGTCACTGAGGTACTTTCCTGAGGGAGGAATAGACGCTACCAGCGGTAACGAAGGATTGTAGTCTTTCGGCCCATTTTGAGCATTCGCTAGCCATAACCGAAAACGGCCACAGAATCGTTACCCATATCTCTAGAAAGATGCGTATGCCTTTTATCAAGATTCTTCCCGGAGATCAGGTGGCCCTTGAGCTGTCACCGTATGATGTGACTCGAGGTCGAATTACCCATCGAGGCAAATAGCCGCAGTTGCTACGGGAGGCAATAGCCACCGCCGAGAGGCGGGCAGATGGAGAGGGATTTATGAAAGTACGGGCTTCGGTTAAACGTATGTGTCGAAAGTGTAAAATTATCAGACGTCACGGCGTCGTACGTGTCATTTGTGAAAATCCGAGGCACAAACAGCGTCAGGGATAATAACGGAGGATAGAACCATTGGCACGAATTGCAGGCATTGACTTGCCGAAAAACAAGCGAATCGAGATAGCTCTTACTTACATTTACGGAATCGGCCGCACTACATCGCAAAAGATTCTGGACAAGGCCAATGTAGACCGCGACACCAAGTCAGATCTTCTCACCGAGGAGGAGATCAACGCCATCCGCCAAGTCATTGACAGTGATCACAAGGTGGAAGGTGATTTGAGGACTGAGGTCTCCATGAACATCAAGCGGCTTATGGATCTGGGTTGCTATCGAGGACTTCGTCACCGACGAGGGATGCCGGTTCGTGGACAGCGAACCCATACCAATGCCCGCACTCGTAAGGGACCTCGTCGATCCATGATAGGTCGACGCAAGAAGCATTAAGAGGCAGGTGGAAAAATGGCCAAACCAAAGGGCAGAGTTTCCCGGAAAAAGAAAGAACGAAAGAACATACAAAACGGTATTGCTCATATCCAATCAACTTTCAACAATACCATTATTACCATCACTGACACCAGTGGCAACACCATAGCCTGGTCCAGCGCTGGCAGTCAGGGTTTTAAGGGCTCCCGCAAGAGCACGCCTTTCGCAGCGCAGCTTGCCGCAGATGACGCCGCAAAGAAAGCGCAAGAACATGGGGTGCAGAACATTGAGGTTTACGTAAAAGGACCAGGGTCCGGCCGAGAAGCTGCCCTCCGAGCCCTACAGGCAGCTGGCTTTAACGTCACACTCATCCGAGATGTAACACCCATTCCCCATAATGGATGCCGTCCACCCAAAAGGAGACGGGTATAAGTAAGGAGGTTTACTTTGGCTCGATATACCGAATCTGTATGTCGCATCTGTCGCCGCGAAAACCTTAAATTGTATCTGAAAGGCGACCGCTGTTATTCGGACAAATGTGCCTATGAAAGACGCAGCTATCCTCCGGGCCAGCACGGCCAGGGGCGGAAGAAGTTTTCCGACTACGGCATCCAGTTACGGGAAAAGCAGAAGGTGAAACGCATGTACGGTCTGCTGGAACGTCAATTTCGCTTCTACTTTCACAAGGCGGAGCGGCAGAAGGGGGTTACCGGCACGAACCTTCTCATTCTCCTGGAACGGCGTTTGGACAACGTGGTCTACCGCATGGGTTTTGCGAATTCCCGGGCTCAGGCGAGGCAGTTGGTGCGCCACAACCACTTCGTTGTCAACGGCAAGCGGGTTAACATTCCGTCTTATCTCATCAAAGAGAATGACACCGTTGAGGTGAAAGAGAAGAGTAGAAATATTGTTCCCATTGCAGAGGCAATGGAGGCCGTAGCCAGACGAGGAGTGCCGCAGTGGCTGGAGATAGAAAAGGACAAGTTCAAAGGGACAATTAAGGGATACCCGGCTCGCGACGAGTTGACCATGCCTATTCAGGAGCAGCTCATTGTGGAGCTCTACTCCAAATAGACGGCCCCCCTGGCCTGATCCTCGGCATCTGGCTCCTGCCTCTCTTCTCACATCTGGCCGGTTGGGGTTATCATAAGAGGAGTTACAATGCATAAAAATTGGCGTGAATTGATCAGCCCAAAACGTTTGGAACTGGATGCAAAGACCGCTTCTAGGTTTTTCGGAAAATTCTCCTGCGAACCTTTAGAGCGGGGCTTTGGCATTACCATCGGTAACGCCCTGAGACGCATCTTGCTGTCATCGCTGCAAGGTTCTGCGATCAGCTCGGTGAAAATAGATGGGGTCCTGCATGAATTCTCCACCATTGCCGGAGTTCGGGAAGATGTTACCGATGTTATCCTGAACTTGAAAGAAGTCAGGCTCAAACTACATGGAGAAGAGCCCAAGACCATCTCGGTGGACAAAGCAGGTGAGGCCACGGTTACGGCAGGTGATTTTGTCTGTCCGCCCGAGGTGGAAATTCTCAATCCAGAGCAGCACATTGCCTCTTTGTCAAAAGACGGCAGGCTACAGATGGAGATGCAGATCAAAAGCGGGAAGGGCTACATTCCGGCTGAGCGCAATGTGGAAGAGGATGCTGCCATTGGAGTCATTCCCATGGATGCTATCTTCTCTCCCATTCGCAAAGTGAATTATGTGGTGAGTCAGGCCCGTGTCGGCCAGATTACGGACTACGACAAGTTGACTATGGAGATCTGGACCGATGGCAGTGTGCTTCCAGAAGATGCTCTGGCTTTTGCTGCAAAGATTTTGAAAGAGCAGATGGCCATCTTTATTAACTTCGATGAGGAACCAGAAATCGAAGCTCCCGAAGAAGAGGTAGAGGAACCGAAACTGAACGACAACCTCTTTCGTTCGGTGGACGAGCTCGAATTGTCAGTACGTTCAGCAAATTGTCTCAAGAACGCCAATATCCGGCTGATTGGCGAACTTGTCCAGAAAACCGAAGCGGAGATGCTAAAAACAAAGAATTTTGGCCGCAAGTCGCTCAATGAGATCAAAGAGATTCTGGCAGAAATGGGCTTGTCGCTGGGTATGAAGTTGGAAAACTTCCCCTCGAGGGAAGAAATAGAGGCGAGAAAGGAACAGGAATAGATGCGACACGGCAAGAGTGGGAGAAAGCTGAATCGCTCTTCCAGCCATCGGTTGGCCATGTTTCGCAACATGGTGACTTCGCTGCTGGATCACGAACGTATATACACCACCCATGCCAAGGCCAAGGAGCTTCGGCGCTGGGCTGATTGGATGATAACCTTGGGCAAAAGGGGAGATCTGCACGCCAGACGCCAGGCACTCCAAGTCATACGAGATAAGGCGGTGGTTCACAAATTATTTACTGATCTGGCCCAGCGTTATCAGGCCCGCAGTGGCGGCTACACTCGTATGGTAAGAGTAGGTTTTCGGGTTGGTGATGGTGCCCCATTGAGTCTCATCGAGCTGATGACCGGGGAAGCTGTAAAGAAGAAAAAGAAGAGGAAACGCAAACCCCGCAAAGCTGTAGAGGCTGCACCTCCGGCTGTTGAGGAGATAGTAGAGGAGGAAGCTGCAACTGAAGAGGCGGTAGCAGAGGAAGCTGTCGAGCAGAAAAAGAAGAAGCGCAAGCCCGCGAAAAAGGCGAAAGCCGAAGTACCCGCAGCTGACGAGGCCTCAGAGCCTGAGTCAGAGAAAGCTACAAAAACTGCCAAAAAGAAAAAAGGTAGGACCAAGAAAGCCAAAGACGAGGACGGGAAGTAGTAGTTTTTTTCCACGGTGACTCATAAAGAGGGCAGTCTGCAGATGGACTGCCCTTTCTTATTTAGTCTTAGGAAACCTGGTCCGAAGGACAAACCGTAAAGCGCTGGGGTCCTTTTACGCACAGCGGGATCTTCGATGGGCCCGGATTCTTTACTGCTCCTGACGTTAACCCCTCGAGAATTGGTCAGCGGCTGGCAGCTTCGTCTTGGTGGAATTTCCAGGAGCGCTGGAGCATGGTTTGGTTGCTACACCATATGGTATCTGGCTCTCAAGCGGTACACGGTGGATTAAAGTATGCTATATAAAATTTCGACAAACTGCTATGCAATGTAGATAATAACTCTTGGGTTAACCACAACCTAATCCAGAAATTACCTGAAACTCAGAGCAATTGATGCCTCCTAAGAAATTTAAATAATTATTTAGGGCTGAGTCCATATAACAATCGAGTCCAGTAATTAGCAGATGATCAACTCTATGAGCTGTCAAGCTGAAGTGCACTCCAGAGCCGTTGGACAAACGATTGACGATCGTTGACTGGGACAGTTGAATTTGCAAGGTAAGAATCCAAGAACAAGTCAAAACCAGAGGCCAGAATAGCCTCCCGATCTTCTCTATAGCGAAATATGACCCTAAAATTTCTGACTCGTTTTGACAGGCTCAGAGCAGATCGGGAGAAGTAGACCTCTGACACATCAATCAAGCCGAACTCACCATTGGGAGTAATAACAACGTTCCCGAAATGAGTTGCACGAAAATAGATCCCTCCTTCATGCAGGCTTACAAAAAATGCCGCAAAGTTCATGATCAGGGCTTTTTGATTATTGAGGTCTCTCAATGCTTGCCGCAGGGACCTACCCTCGAGAGGATAATAAACCACGGCATCTCTCCTGATAGATTTCACTCGATAGGTGCCGACCACTTCTACAGTTGGAATCTGTCGTTCACGAAGCTTTCTCGCCCCAGCTTCAAATCTTTTTGCATAAGGCCATAAAAGGTCGGAGGAAAATCCTCGTTTTCGACGGAAGAGCTTGAGCATAAGACCATCAGGAAGTTCTAGAACTTTTTCACCATAACTGTCGGCAGAGAGCACTCTAGCTCCGGCAACCAGTCGTTCATAGTCTGCTAGATCTAGTCTTTCCATCTGCGTCCATACCTAGAACGATTATTTACCGTTTATAGATATTTTCAGGGAAGGACTTTACGCCTAACAACAAAGTACCATTGTCGAGAAATTCCAGGTCGCGTCGCTATCGATCTCTCAATAAGAAGATCCGCGGCATCTATATCACGAGCAAAGACACCATAACCGATTGGGATGCGGTCCGACGGCTTTTTCCGCCTGATTGCATTTTTAAGATGAAACACTAATGCATCAAGCGCCAGATTACAGAAAAATGAAACCACAATTGTTCCGGTACAGAGTCGGTGAAGTTCTCTCAGGGCATTCCGGCGAATTTGCGGCTCCCTAAAGTGGTGAAACAATCGGTTGCAGATTGCTGCATCGAAAGTATCATCTTTCAAACCGGTGTCAAAAATACTGGAAACAAGAAACTCTGTTTCTTTCTTAAATCCTCTGGTTTCCGCCCGTTGGCGGGCAAGAGCAACCATATGGGGGGATGAGTCGACAGCGACAACCTGAAGACCCAGGGCCGTGAGTGAGGGCAGTAACCTACCCGCTCCGCAGGGAAGATCGAGCACCTTCGCACCTACAGGAACCATTTGCAGCGCACGTTGGATGCACTTTTGTTCCCTTAGATGTGTCTTTGTCCCTTCTAAAGCAGTCGAGTATTTCTCCGCTGCGGCCGGAGTCCCAAACCGGTCAATCGTTTTTTCCGCAGATGTCCTTACAACCTTTCTAACCATTCATCGCTCTCTAATGATAAGAATTCCCGTTAGGAATAAGGAAATCGATAAGAAAGAACGATTTTATCAGAGAAGTGGCCAGTAACCAATATCTCTTTGTCAAGTGTCACCACGTGACCTCAATCGTCCCATTCGGCAAGAATCCCAATCCAATGAGGGACTAGATCAAGTTTTCTGTTTGAAGAGTTGCCCAAACTGTGGCTGAAGATGAAATATATGAACGAAGCTAGCACGACGGCAAGCGCTCATTACATCCCTTAATGCACACTCGGCTGGATTTCAGTCTGGCACAGAATATTGGAAAACGTTAAGGGCGCAACACCAAAAAAATGCCCCCACTGGCCAGAGCCAGTGAGGGCAAAGCCTGCGGGAGTAGGATAATGCAGAAAACCTGAATCTCCTACCCTGTGATCCATTGACATTTTACCACAAGTGAACCGAAAAAACACCATTCTGAGCCAATTAGAAAGCGAAACCGAAGCTCCGCATGGTTTTTAGCAATCGATTTGAATTAGTGAGAATAAAATCTATCAAGGGCCGAGAGAAACCATTTTAACAGCGTCTTTTCCCTCGAATGGGGTTCCATCCATAAGTAGACCCGTAAGCTTCCCTTCAGTGTCCTCGCACCTAAGAACAGTGTCACCCATACGGAAGCGAAACACAAGATCGATGTCTCCATCGCC
>ENA-OVNL01000076-OVNL01000076.1-sediment-metagenome-genome-assembly--contig:-NODE-76-length-10919-cov-2.931747_pt1 | contig 10919 bp, 7 predicted proteins | sample MGYA00250099_ERZ650198 | MGnify/ENA primary metagenome ERZ650198 (study PRJEB26732, sample SAMN07278974) | sediment metagenome | biome: marsh; feature: saltmarsh; material: sediment | place: USA...
TTTAGATTCAGGAGCCAAGAGTCAGAATCCAGAATTCAGAAACCAAAAGAAAAAAAGACTAATTTCTTCTAACTTCTGAATACTGGCCGCCGACTACTAGGCTTATCGCGGCTGGAAAGCCGCTCCCACAGAGACTACTGCTGGCGGGCACAGTTTGTGGCCCGCCTCATCCGAATAGCAGAGCATGGGGTAGATTTAAGTTACTCTATGCTCTTTACTTCTGGATTCTGACTCCTGTCTCCTGAATTCTTATTCACTTTGGTGCCTAGTGCATAGTTCTTAGTGACTAGTTGAAGCTGCTGCCCGCCAACTTCTTACCTCTGACTTCTCACCCCATGCTCCGTTGCCTGTGCTGTGGTAGCAGTAGATGATTCATGTAATATGCGGGCTACGTTCAGGCATCATATTTGCAGATTCCTGGTGACGCTTACGTTATAGCCCTTGGAGTCCGCAAGAATGAATGATCGCCATGAGCAAAAAGAAAAACCAAGAGGTACCCACGTTGGACTATGCCAACGTATTGCTGAACTGGAAGCTGCAGAAGTAGAGCGCGAACAAACTGAGGAGGCGCTAAGTGAGAGTGAGCGAAAATACCGTGATCTTGTGGACAACTCAATCGTGGGAATATACCGGACTAATTCGGCAGGTAAGATTCTTTATGTAAATGAAGCTTTGGCAAGGATGCTGGAATTTGACTCGCCTGAAGAGATGATGGCAGAGGGTGTTCTTGCTCGATACAAGAACAACAAGGACAGGGAACATTTGCTTGAAATTCTGAAGAAGTCTGGCAGGGTTGACAATTTTGAATTTGACTTGCTTACCAGAAAAGGGGAGACAGTAACTGCTCTTTTGAGTGCAGTTCTCGATCAAGATATTATATCTGGCATGATTATGGACATTTCTGAGCGCAAGCGAATCGAGAAGGCGTTGCGCGAGAGTGAACAACGCTATCGTAGCCTTTTCAAGAACAACCACTCAGTGATTCTCCTGGTTGATCCGGAGAGTGGAGACATAGTAGATGCCAATACTGCAGCCTGCTCCTTCTATGGCTGGAGCCTGGAAGAACTTACAAGCATGAAGGTTACGGATATCAATATGCTGCCCAACGAGCAGATTTTTCAGGAAATTGAGCGAGCCAAATCCGAAGCACGCAATCATTTTTTGTTCCAGCACCGTTTGGCGAATGAGGAAATCCGTGATGTTGAAGTATACAGTGGACCGATCAGTCTACACGGCAAAGAGCTACTCTACTCTATCATTCATGATATCAGCGAACGCACACGAGCTGAGCAGGAACTACGCGAGTCCAAGAACTTGTTTCAAAAAGTTTTTGAAAGTCAGTGGGACGCACTTTTCATTTTGGACGCCTCAGATCCAGCGAGAATCTCAGACTGCAACCCAGCAGCCATAAAAGTGTTCGGCTACAATCGCCAGGAGATGTTAGGCCGCACTACCAATTTCTTGCACGTTGACGAATCATCATTACGAAAATTCCAAGAGCAGGTCTATCCCGCCGTGACTGAGCAAGGTTTCTTCCATCTGCCCGCGTTCAAGATGAAGCGAAAGGACGGCACAGTCTTTCCTACCGAGCACACTGTACTAGGGTTGGAAGACGAAAAAGGCGAGCGTCTTGGTTGGGTAAGCGTCGTCCGGGATATTTCTGAGCACGAACATGCAGAGAAAGAAAAAAAGAAACTGGAAGGACAACTGCTTCAAACCAAAAAGTTGGAGGCCATTTCTACCCTATCGGGCGGGGTTGCTCAAGAACTCAGCAACTTGTTTCAGGCAGTTCATGGTTACGTTGAGCGTCTCATGTGGGGTAAAGAGCAGGATGATCCAAGATACCAGGAATTACTGGAGATCACCAATGCGGCCTTCCGGGGAGCGGTCCTGTCAAAGCGACTCCTTGCTTTCAGCGGAGCCATAGAGAGTAAAAAACACCCGATTGACCTCAACCAAGAAATAAAAAAGGTCCACAAATTGTTGATGAGAACCATGCCAGAGACAATCAAACTGGAGCTTCATTTGGCGAATGAAATCACGATCATTAATGGAGACCCGAACCAGATTGAACAGGCGTTGTTAGCCTTGGCTGTCAACGCCCGAGAGGCCATGCCGAGTGGTGGAAAAATTATCATCAAAACAAAAAGGATGATTTTGGACGACGATTTTCTTCGAACTCACGCCGGAGCCGCAATGGGAGAGTGTGCCCTTATCACCGTATCTGACACCGGGCCGGGCCTGGGCCAAAAAACTTTGGAACACGTTTTCGATCCCTTCTATTCCAAAGATGACAGTAGTGAGAAGACAGGTCTGGGGTTATCCATGGTCTATGGAATCGTCAAAAACCATGGTGGCTATATCTCATGTTCCAGTGAACCGGAGGTTGGCACTACCTTCATGATCTATTTGCCGGTAAGCGAAAAAGATCCGTAAAAAACAGGTTTCAGGTGTCGGGTGTCAGGTGTCAGGAAAAAAAGACAAAAAAACTGAAACCTGAACACTGAAACCTGAAACCTCCCACCACCAGTCTTATCCCTTGTTATTTCGTGCCTGGTGGTTACAATAGAGCCATGTCTTGGAATCGCATCTTACTGGTGGAAGATGATGACTCTCTGCGCCTTACCCAAGCCATGTACCTGGAACGTGAAGGCTTTCAGGTAACTGCTGTGGGCAGTGGTGCTGAGGCAGTAAACCGTATCGCCGTTGATCAATATCAAGCAGTGGTCACTGATCTCCGACTTGATGAAGTGGATGGTCTCGAAGTTCTGGCAGCAGTCAAAAGACGGTCTCCAGAGACAGAAGTGATCCTCATCACCGGCTTCGGTTCAATTGACACCGCTGTTGAAGCCATGAAGTCCGGGGCCTACGACTACCTTAGCAAACCGGTCGATCCTGACGATCTTGTACTCACCTTGAAAAAAGCAATTGAGCGGCGGCAGTTACGCCGTCAAGTCGCCTACCTCCAGAAAGAGGTGGCAGAGCAGGCAGGACTCGGCCACATTGTCGCAGTTAGCTCGGAGATGCGGCAGATTATGACACTCATTCAACAGGTTGCCCAAAACGACTCCACCGTGCTCATCGAGGGAGAAAGCGGCACCGGCAAAGAACTACTGGCCAAGTATATTCATCACACCGGCCATAGGGCTGGCGGCCCTTTTGTGGCCATCAACTGTGGTGCTCTTCCCGAAAATCTTCTTGAAAGTGAACTGTTCGGGCACGTCAAAGGCTCTTTCACCGGCGCTATCAAAGACAAAAAAGGTCTGTTTGAGGTTGCTGATGGTGGCACTCTTTTCCTTGACGAAATCGGTGAAACCAGCCCAGGCTTCCAAGTCAAACTCCTGCGTGTCCTGGAAGATGGTACCTTTCGAAGGGTTGGCGGCACCTCTGAGCACCAGGTAAATGTACGGATTATCGCTGCGAGCAATAAGGATCTGGGCCGTTTAGTCCAGAAAGGAGAATTTCGCCGGGACCTTTACTATCGCCTCAAAGTAATACCCATTTTCCTCCCTCCACTCCGAGAAAGACCGGCGGACATTAAGCCGTTGGCAGAGCATTTCGTATCCCACTACACAGACCGTATGGGGAGGAGAAAGAGCTCGCTCTCACCGAAGGCAATGAAGAAACTGAAGTCCCACTCTTGGCACGGTAACGTGCGAGAACTGGAGAATGCCATTGAACGAGCGCTGATCTTTTGTCAAGGTGAAGAGATCCAACCTGCTGATCTTCCACTGGAAGCCTGCACTCCCCCTGTCGAAGAATTTGTCTCCTCTGAGATGAACAGCGATCTGAGCCTGGAAGCTATGGAACAGAGTCACATACGTCAGATATTGGAACACTGTCAGTGGAACCGAAGCCGTGCTGCTCGAGAACTGGGTATTGGCTATAATACCCTCTGGAGGAAGATGAAGAAGTATGGCATCGAACCACCAGATTAAAAGACTTGATGTGCGATGTGAGATGTGTGATGTGCGATATTGAGAGCGGCATAGCGCCTGTCTAGTTTGCATCCCACATCCCATATCTCATATCTCACATCGACAAATGACTTCCTACCTGACCACATCGAAATCGGAGAACCATGGCCGTCAAAGAAACCAACAACCGCATTCTGAATGAAAGGGATCGGCTGCGTGCCATTTTCGAGAATCTCACAGACGGAGTCTTTACAACCGATCGCAATTTCAGAATCGATTTTGTCAATCAGGACCTACGGTATCAGTTCGGTGATGGTATTGGTAAGACTTGCCACCAATTCCTCGGCCTCTCCTCCACCAATTGTCTGCAGTGTCATGAGGGTATGGGCGCTTTCGGGCCTCCCCTGCGACTGGAGTGGACCTCTCTGGTTACCGGCAACACATACGATATGCTGGTCTCGCCACTTTCTAATCCAGACGGTACTACCTCAAGGCTCCACCTCCTTCGGGATATTACTGAGCAGAAGAAACTGGAAGCAACGTTGTTTGAATACTCTCAAAATCTAGAGGGGAAGGTGGCCGAACAGGCAGATCGTCTGAGGCGGCAGGAGCGAATGGCCGTTTTGGGAGAGATTGCCTCGGGTCTGGCCCATGAAATCCGCACCCCGCTCGGGGCTCTTTTAACTGGCATCAAACTGCTGGAAAAAGGTGGACAGGAGCATACAGATGAGGAGTTCGTCCTCTCACTTCTCAAGAAAGAAACTCTGCGGTTGAAGGAAAAGCTCTCTGAATTTCTCGCCTATGCCCGGCCGAGTAAACCAGAACTGACCCCTGGACTTGTGGCCGACCTGTTGAACGAGACAGTGGCCCAGCTCCATCAGGACTCCGAACTTACCAAGGATGTTAAGATCATTTACGAACCTGCGGGGGAAGAATCGGTCTGTAATTTTGATCGAGCTAAAATGAAAGAGGTGCTTTTGAACCTCACAGTAAACGCACTGCAGGCACTAAACGGCGAGGGCACCCTCAGGCTGAACAGCTATCAATCCCACGGGCAGCAATTGATCCAGGTATCAGACAATGGCCCTGGTATCGCTGAAGAGGACCTGGACCAAATTTTCAAACCGTTCTTTACCCGTAAAAAAGAAGGTACCGGCCTGGGGCTGGCCATAGCCCAGGGGGTGGTAGAGGATCACGGAGGAAAAATTAAAGTCACCAGCGTTTCAGGCAAAAAAACCATCTTTACTGTCTCCTGGCCGATGTCGGGAACAGCAGAGGAAAAAGCATAAGTAATTGCGGATTGCGGAATTGCAGATTTGGGATGTGAGATGTGAGATGTGAGATTCTGGATTTTGCCTTGTGCCTTGTGCCCTGAGCCTAGTGCCTTACGCCTCCTGACACCTGAAACCCTGAGATTTGGTGCTTAGTTTTTTTTCTGCCCGCTGCCAGCTGCAATCTGCCTGCTGTCTTTTCTCTATGCCCTATGCCTCTAAATCTACTTCGACCTGTACTGCCGTGCCTTGATCCTGTTCCGAGTTTATCTGCAACCTGCCGCCGATGGCCTTGGCTCGCTCCTCCATGATAAATAGTCCCATTCCGCGCTGCTCAATGTCACGTTGACTGACATCTTTCAAGCTAAAGCCAGTGCCGTTATCTTTGACCATCACTCCCAAACGGCCGTCTCCCACCGACATCTCAAACAGAACTGAGCTGCACTTCGAGTGCTTGACTATATTGGTAAGAGCCTCCTGGACAATTCTATAAAGATTAACCTCCACAGCTTCGTCAATGTCCAAATCCTGCATGTGAATAGAGGAGCGCACCTCAATTCCTGTTCCCCCTTGGAAACGGTCGATGAGATTGTGAACGCCTGCCACTAACCCCAACTCCTGAACCAGGCGAGGGTGAAGACCACTGGATATGTCTCGTAATTTGTCGCCTGTCTCACGGATCACGTTCCTCATGTTGTCAATTAGACCACTGATGCTCTCACGACTGGTCGCATCAAGTATCTCCACTATGGTGGCAAGATTGAAATCGAGGATGCCTATATTCTGACCAATGGTATCATGCAAAACCCTGGAGATTCTGCTCCTTTCACTTTCCAGAAGGTTTAATAGCCTGGACCGCATGCGCTCCAAAGCGTTTTCCATCCGCCGACGCTCGGTCACATTCCGCATCACGACCATTATTGCGGATGCCCCTTTATATTCTATGACGCATGGCTTAACCTCCATGGTCACCGCCTCCCCAGACCGGGTCATGAGTCTTACCTCGTACTCGTCTGGGACTTGCTCTCCTTGAAGGCGCTTATAGTAATGTTGACTTACCGTTTCTCTGTCTTCCGGGACCACGAAGTCGAGAAAACTTTGGTCTGTGGTCTCGTTCACCCCGTAGCCAAGTAAGTTTTCGTAAGTGGGATTACGATACACCGTTTTTTCATCTTGAATGATGATAATAGCATCGTTAGCCCGCTCTACCAGTGTACGATATTGTTCCTCAGCTTCCCTCAATGAATCTTCTGCCATTTCCAACTGATCAATTCGTTGGCGCAGCATATCTAATTCTTCTAGGAGTTGATCTTTTGTCTTGTCTGTTTGGCTCATTTCACTGATCTCCCAGGAAAAATCTGCAAGCTGCAATCTAACATCTATTGAACTCTGTCACACAATCTTAGAAACTGTCAAGCTGAGGAGATTCAATAAATTTATTGGTAAGGGGTCAAGGACCATTTCGAGATCATCAAAAAACCCGGCAAGATCTACTCTCACCGGGTCTTCTTATTGCTAGATAAATCTCTTCGTGGTTTAAAAATTCACCATTTATTCCGCAAGAAGACGCTCACGAGCAACTCGTTTGCCGGCTTCTGTCTGGATCTTACTGTCAACCAGCCGTTCAAGGGCGGCCTCTTCAAGGAGAGCCTTTTTCTCCAAAAGATCAACAAGCATCAGTGCATCGGAGACAATCTTAGAGTCGAGGTCCGTAGCACTTTCTCCATTGATCCTCTGTTCGATGATCTGGCAAACCTGATCGGTCACCTCTTTTTCAGTCCCTATATCGGCGAGAACCTTTCTAGTAATCGCGCTGGGACTATCCCCCTGGAATGAAGAAGTTTCTTGCTGTCCTTGGGGCGGCGAATTCAACACCAAGTTCCCCAGAATTGTAGCCGCGAATACCACTTTCGGTTGGCCACCCTCAGCATCGAGAATTTCCTCTGCCAGTTCCGCTATTTTCTGGCTGCGCTCAAGGCTAGCATCCTCCGGTTTCAGTGCAATCTTGGCAGTAACCAGAAGCCGATCACGGTAGAGAGCCTTGAGGTTTTCCCCTTCGAACATCTCGGGCATGCACTGCTCAGCGTACTTGCAATATTCCAGGCAACCCAGGTCGCGCTTTGGGTTCAGAAAGCGATGCCCGCACTTGCACGTGCGTTTGCTATCGTCTTTCCAGAATTCCACCGGCCGGTCACAGCTAGGACATCTAACATCATAGATATCGTCTGGCTTCCAGAACATGGTGTTCTGACCAGGACAAGTAATGTCGTCTTTTTGCATTGGTCTACCTCCTCCAAGTGTCGCCTCAAGTCTATCTGAGTGCAGAGGAGATTGCTTTGACTTATGTCAAGGAGCCAGGAGTCAGGAGTCAGAATCTAGGAGAATTATTAAAACAAACGTCATACCCGCGAAAGCGGGTATCCAGTGCACCCTGGATTCCCGCCGGAGTCTATCCCGCACTTGATGCGGGACCAGAATGACTATTCAAATGGTCTGTCGTCTGCCGTCTGTCGTCTGCCGTCTGTCCTCTGCTCCCCGCGTCTCCGTCTCTCCGTTTCTCCGCGTCGTCCCACTGTGCCTAGTTCTTAGTTTCTCTCTGCCTGCTGTCCGCTGCCTGCTGTCTCCTGTCTTCCCTCTACTGCGCCTCACTCAGCATTTCCTCCGGCAGCTCACACACTGCCTCACCCGACTTCTTCATCTCCACATAATAGGCTGCAACCAGCGCGGCAGTACATCCGTCAGCAGCGGCTATCACTATCTGCTTGGCATATTTCTCTCTCAGATCACCGATCACGTATATACCCGGCATATTTGTTTCACACTTTTCGTTAGTCACCACATACCCATCAGCATTCATTTTTATGCCGGCAGGTACCAGCTGGTTGTTCGGAACAAAACCCACAAAGATAAAAACACCATCAGTTGCCAGTTCGCGTTGCTCCCCTGTTTTGGTGTCCTGTAATTTGACTCCATTAACGCCTTCGTTATTTGCTTTTACTTCGGTGACGATCGTATTCCAGAGAATCTCGATCTTGCATTCATCATTGACCCGCTGCTGGAGGATCATGCTGGCCCGCAGCGCATCCCGCCTGTGGACCAGATAAACGTGCTTAGCCAGTTTAGACAGATAGAGTGCCTCCTCTGTGGCTGTATCTCCACCCCCCACAACTACTACAGTTTTCTCCCTGAAAAAGAAACCGTCACACACGCCACAATATGATACACCCTTGCCATAGTAATCATCTTCACCAGGGATTTCTAGCTTCCGGGGACTGCCACCGGTTGCCAGAATAACCGTGTGTGTTTTAAGGATATCGCCATTGGCGAGCCGAACGGTATGAAGATCCAGCCCCGGCTCCACTGCCACGACCTCTTCCTGGACTAACTCCATACCGTACGATCGAGCATGCTCGAGGAATTTCTGCGATAGTTCATAACCGGTTATTTGCTCAAAACCGGGATAATTCTCCACCGCATCAGACATGGCTACCTGACCACCGGCAGCGCCTTTCTCGATGAGGATCGTCTTTAGCGCTGCCCTCATGGCATATATTCCGGCACTAAGCCCACCAGGACCACCCCCAACGATTACGACATCATATAAATCAGACCCCGACATTAACAGCCTCCCTTCGATAACATAACCCCGTAGCGACAAAAGGGGTCAAAACCGTTGCCATTACCCAGAATAAGGATAACAATTGCAAATTTTTATTTTATCTGACTTTTCTGGAGAAGTCTAATTGGCCCCGACAATTTGCTGGTAAGCACTATAGTAATTGCAGATTTGGAAAGGCATGGAGCATAGGGCAGAGGGTAGATTGAAGAGAGGCGCAAAGCTCAGTGAAAGTCGTTAAAGTCGTTGAAATCGTTAAAACCGTTTAAATCGCAAGCCAAGCTTGCTCCTACAGGACATTTTGAAGCTGAGATTGTTTTCTAACTGCTGCCTGCTGTCCGCTGCCTGCTGTCTCCTAGACGCGAAGCGCCTTGGCTGGCACAGCCATCAGCGTAACCAGGGCCTTGGCCACCAGTTTTTCTCCTCCCTTACCCTGACTGAAGACTTCAGAGTCAGCTACCAGAATATTCTTACCCTCCTTGACCACCCGGGCACGACATGCTAGTCCATCGCCCGCGGCTGGCCGGAGGAAATTGATTTTGAATTCCAAGGTGAGGATCCGATAATCCTCTGTAACAACTGAAAAGGCCGCGTAGCCGGCAGTATGGTCCGCCATAGTAGCCATGACACCGGCATGAGCAAAATCATCCTGCTGGCTGTGAGCTCCAGTGATCTTCAAACGTGACTCTGCCCGCCCGCGCTCCAATGAAGCCAGTCTGATCCCACAGGTCTTTATGAAGCCTTGAAAGAACTCTTCTTTCAAGCTTGAAATTCGTTCTTCACTAAGCGCTTTATCCATAAGCATGCCTTTTTTCTTGCCCTCTTATCCAAAGGAGTCAGGAGCCAGAAGTCAGAAATGGAACGGAATATTGGAATAATGAAAGATTGGAATGGTGGGGAGAACAAAGCACGTATAAATTATTCCAGGTCCCTTTAACCCAACATTCCCAAAGCGCTCGAGTGCTTCTTCTGGATTCTAGATTCTGAATTCTGAATTCTCCACTACCCAGTTCCTAGTGCTCACTGCGCCCTGCGCCTCATGCCGACCTCCCTGCCACTACCGCAGCAACTGGCGTGCAATTATCAACCTCTGGATTTCACTCGTGCCTTCATAGATGGTGCAAACTCGCGCATCTCGGGCCATTCGTTCCAGGGGGTGTTCACGAGAATAGCCGTACCCTCCAAGAATTTGCATGGCGTCATAGCAGGCCCGATTTGCTGACTCGGAGGCGTAAAGCTTTGCCATTGAAGCTGTTTTTGTAAAGTCTTTACCCTGGTCCTTTAAATGGGCCGCTTGGAGCAGCAATAGTCGTGCTGCCTCGAGTTCAGTGTAGCGATCGGCCAGTTTCCATTGAATCGCCTGGAATTCGGCAATGGGCCTACCAAACTGTACTCGCTCTTTGGCATATTCTTTAGCATAATCCATTGCGGCCAAACCGATGCCCAACGCCATAGAACCAATGCCGATTCGTCCTCCCGCCAACTCTGAAACCGCAATTCGATAGCCGTTGCTAACGTCGCCCAGCAGGTTCTCCCGGGGAACTCGACAATCTTCCATAACGAGTTCATTGGCGGCAGAGCCGACCTGCCCCATCTTTTCTTCATCTTTGCCCACCACAAAACCCGCAAACTCCGGTTCCACTAGAAAAGCACCTATTCCCTCGCCCCTGGGTGCTTCTTTGTCAACAACAGCCCAGATAATGAAGATTCCAGCATAAGCACCGCTGGTAATGAATATTTTCCGTCCATTGAGAATCCAGTGATCTCCCCGGAGAACCGCAGTCGTACAAACAGCCGAGGCATCGGACCCGGCCTCAGGCTCAGTGAGTCCGAAGCCAGCAGCAGGGTATTCACCGTTGCAAATTTTGCTGAGGTATTTTTTCCTCTGTGCCTCGGTACCCATGGACTCAATTGCCTCAGCTACCATGTTGGTTACCGAAGTGGTCACCGCGGTTGCAGCACAACCCCGGCCTAGTTCCGTCAAGACTAAACTCAGAGCCACCGAGTTGCTATCGGTACCCCCGTATTCAGAGCGAATATTTACCCCCATAAAACCGAGTTCGACCAGTTTCTTCAAATGTGCTAGCAGAATAGCTCGATTATTGGTACGATCAA
>ENA-OVNL01000077-OVNL01000077.1-sediment-metagenome-genome-assembly--contig:-NODE-77-length-10903-cov-2.670238_pt1 | contig 10903 bp, 7 predicted proteins | sample MGYA00250099_ERZ650198 | MGnify/ENA primary metagenome ERZ650198 (study PRJEB26732, sample SAMN07278974) | sediment metagenome | biome: marsh; feature: saltmarsh; material: sediment | place: USA...
ACCGTGTCGAGATGCACGAGGACGGAGTCTCTCCCGGCGACCGGGTGCTGATCATCGACGACCTGATCGCGACGGGCGGAACGGCGCGCGCCTGCGCCAAGCTGGTCGAGACCGCCGGCCTTGCCCTGCGATCCGAGCGCGGGTTCTATGACCGGTTTCGGGGCCGGCTGCTGTTCCCGATCGCCGCCGGCGTCTGCGGCGGCCAGCAGCGCCAGTGCGGTAAAACGGGGGCAGACGAGGTCGGTATACGCACCGTGCGGGGCCGTCGGCATCCTGTCCGGCCAGCCGGTCAGCTCACACAGCCGCCACTCGCCATCCCGGAAAACAGGCGCCTTGATTGCTTCCAACAGGGTCCGATAAAAAGTTTGAAGATTTTGAGCTACCTGTTCAAAGGGGCGCCGGCCCAACTGCACCGGCAGCTTGACCTGCCGCCCTTCGAATTGTCCCTGGTGGAATAGTTTTGCTCCCGGTAGTGTTGCAATGGTTACCGCGGCCGCGCCTAAACGTTGCGGCGAAAAGATGCTAGCAGCACGAGGTTCATCGTGGTTCTCGATGAAACGGACCAGCTTCTCTTGGTAATTCGGATCGGCTCGCAGGTGTTGCCGAATGGTCTCTGCCGGCTCGTGCACTAGACAGTCGTAGAGTCGCTTGTCGTAGCAGTAGTCGAATCCCTGCTGCTGCAGTTCCCACTCCATGTCCCAGTAGGCCTCGGCCATAAACAGAAAGCCATGATGCTTCTCGCGGACTGCTTGTATCACCTGCCACCAGAATTCAGACGCAGCCCGTTCTCCGGCCCGATGCCCCCACGTTTCCTCAAAGACACTATCAATGAAAAGCATGGCCATGTCGCAGCGCACGCCGTCGCATTGAGCGCTGATCTCACCTAGCGTGTCGATGGTCCCTTGGCGCAGTTCCGGAGAAAAAGCGCTCAGTTGCGCGGTGTCAGTCCACGGCGGAAAATGGGGATCCCGCCCGTGAGCGAAAACCTTTCCGCCCGTCTCGAAGAACTCACCAGGTCTCTCTGCCAGATCATCACCGTCTCCTTGGATGAAGTATTCAGGGTGCTCGACAACCCAGGGGTGATCCAGCGCCACATGGTTCGGCACGAAGTCCAGCATCAGCAAGATGTTTCTTTCTGCCAAGGCCTTGCGTGCCGCGGCCAACCCTTCCGGGCCCCCGAGGTGCTCATCCACCAGGTAGCGGTGCACGCAATACGGTGACCCCACGACGTCTTCTGGCGAAAAGTCTGCTAAGACCCGCTGATATTCGGTTTGCAGGTCATCATGCTGGCGAGCGATCTGGGTGCCCACCGGACTCCGCTCCCAGACGCCCATCAACCAGACCGCATCAACGCCCAATCCAGAGATCTTGTCCCATTCCTCCGGTGGTACGATCGCCAAGGTAATTGACTGTTCGTAACGCTGACTCAGTTCGTGGAGCCAGACCCATGTGTTTATTTCATAGATGATGGGATTTTTTGGCCACGGTGTCACCGCCATCTCTCCTGGAAGCTAAAACACTCGCCTTTCGAAGCTACAAGATGATACCATACAACAATTGCTATTTTTCATGTCATGTTTAAAAAGAGGACGGGTGAAACATGGAACCGACAATATCCGCTGAACAAGTGGAAGCCATCGTACGCAACCTGCATCATGACCCATTCCAGATTTTGGGACCGCATGAACTGGAAGTCAACGGTCACAAAAACTGGGTGGTGCGTGCCTTTGTGCCGGACTCCACTGAAGTATATGTAATCAATCCGGAGACTGGCGAAGAGTACCCCATGCGGTCCACACATAACGAGCATTTTTTTGAAGTGGTTTTACCTGGGCCGGAAGAGATTTTTATGTACCAGTACCGAATCGTGGCCACAAATGGTCATGAGCGTTTTGTGTACGATCCGTATTTCTTTTTGCCACAGATGGGTGAATTGGATTTATATCTTTTCGGACAGGGCGATCATCATAAGATTTACGAAAAGCTTGGCGCGCATCCGATGGAGGTCAACGGTGTTAAAGGAGTGTACTTCGCGGTGTGGGCGCCTAACGCGCGCAATGTGAGTGTCATTGGCAACTTTAATGTCTGGCATGGCGGCAAACACCAAATGCGAGTCTTGGGTTCCTCTGGGGTCTGGGAACTCTTTGTGCCCGATATCGGCGTGGGAGAAGTCTACAAATATGAAATCAAGGATCAATCTGGGAACATCTTTGAAAAGTCTGATCCGTATGGCTTCCAGTTCGAAGTTCGTCCCGCCACTGGCTCAATTGTCTTTGACACAAATAAACACAAATGGGCTGATCAGCAATGGATGGAGAGACGTGAGAAGGCAGACCCTTTAGGCCAGCCGATTTCAATCTATGAGGTCCACCTTGGTTCATGGATGCGGGTGGTGGAAGACGGCAATCGCTTCCTGACCTATCGCGAGTTAGCCCACGAGCTCGTGGATTATGTAAAAGAGATGGGCTACACCCATATCCAGCTTCTCCCAGTGGCGGAGCACCCATTTGATGCTTCCTGGGGATATCAAGTTTTGGGCTATTTTGCCCCCACCTCGCGTTTTGGCACACCCGAGGATTTTCAGTACTTTGTTGATTACTGCCACCAGAATGACATTGGTGTCATCGTCGATTGGGTGCCGGCCCATTTTCCGCGTGATGCCCACGGATTGGCATTTTTCGATGGCACGCACCTGTACGAGCACGCTGATCCACGCAAGGGAGAACACCAGGACTGGGATACGAAGATCTTTAATTTCGACCGCAACGAGGTGCGCAACTTCCTCCTCGCCAACACTCTGTTTTGGTTCGAAAAGTACCACATTGACGGTATCCGGGTGGACGCTGTGGCCTCCATGCTTTACCTGGATTATTCAAGAAAGGAAGGCGAGTGGATTCCCAATCAATTTGGCGGGCGTGAAAATCTAGGGGCCATAGATTTTTTGAAACGGCTGAATGAACTAATCTTCAGTTATTACCCGGGCGTGCTGTCCATCGCCGAAGAATCTACAGCCTGGCCGGGTGTCTCACGGCCAACCTATCTCGGCGGTCTCGGCTTTAATTTAAAATGGAATATGGGTTGGATGAATGATTTCTTGACATATCTTTCCAAAGATCCGGTCCATCGCAAGTACCATCACAACATGATTACCTTTGCGCTGTTGTATGCTTTTCATGAAAATTTCGTTTTGGTCCTTTCCCATGACGAGGTGGTGCATGGCAAACGCGCCCTCCTGAACAAGATGCCTGGCGATATGTGGCAAAAATTTGCGAACCTTCGAGCCTTACTTGCTTTTATGTTCGGTCATCCGGGCAAGAAATTGTTGTTCATGGGCACAGAAATCGGCCAGTGGGATGAGTGGGAAGAGGACCACAGTTTAGATTGGCATCTACTGCAATACGAACCACATCGAAAGCTGCAGCTCTTTGTGAAAGAATTAAATAGACTGTATAGAAACGAGCCAGCCTTATACCAAGTCGATTTCGATTATACTGGTTTTGAGTGGATCGATTTCCTGGATTCTGACAACAGCATTATTACTTTCATGCGCAAAGCCAGCGATTATAAAGACCTGTTGGTCTTCGTCTGCAATTTCACGCCGGTGTATCGCGAGGACTATCGGGTGGGAGTGCCTTTTCAGTGCGAATACATAGAGCTTTTGAATAGCGATTCTGAAATGTATTGGGGCAGCAATAAAGGCAATTATGGCGGCCTATGGAGCGATGAAATTGCCTGGCATAATCAACCGTATTCACTCAAGTTGATCATTCCGCCACTCTCAACAATGATTTTCAAACCCCAAGGTTTGCCACTTGACTTAGAGTGTTTCGACCGCAGCAGCTGCAACTGAATCTGAGCAGTCCTAGGCTAATCCGGATGAGAACTGATCAGCAATTCAGAATCCAATACAGCCTGCGAGGCGGACTGGACTGTTTCAGACCCGGGGGGTTGGCCCTTTGCCACAGGAGACGGAGATTGTTTCGGGGAACGGTTGAACCACCACCCTGAGAAGATCAAAACCGTCACTAAAGCAACGACGCCTAATATCACCATCCCTTTTTTCCTGGAAAACCCAGGCCGTGGCCGTGGGTGACCAGAGAATTGCTGCCACCAAGGCCGACGAAGACGGCTCATGTCCTCTTCTACCTTAAGCAACCTGGCATGGATTTTTTCCAATAAATCCTGATTGTGAGCCCTTGTCGTGCTCTTGAACTCCCCCGGCCTATTCTGCTGTTCTTTCTCCAGTGCCCTGAGTCTGGTCTCAGTCCCCTTCCATTCATTGGCTTGGATCTCTACGTTTTGTTTTAACTCATTCACTTCGAATGTCAGCTTCTCCAACTCCGTATCCTTAGCCTCCAATGCTGCCTTACATCGAAGGAGATATTGACGTTCACTTTCAAGCAGTCCAAAACTAGCCAAGGGTTGCTTTGGCCTGTCCCTCTCTTTATTGACAGACGCCCTCTTGCTTCTCGCAGCTGATGGGAGAATAGAGGGTTTGACCTGGGGTCTTCTCTTTGTCTCACCAAGAGTCCGCACTTCATCCATAGAGACATAGATACGGCCTGCCTCTTTTACCCGGGTTAACAGTCCCTCATTGAAATAGGTGATTATCGTGCCCTTGGTGACACCGAGGGTCTTGGCAGCCACCTGGATGGTTACTTTTTCCTCCGGAGGTTCCGAAGGTTCTGGGCCGGAAAGGAAAAGGTGAGACACCTTTGCCAGCCCTCTCCCTTGTTTTTTTCTACCTTTCATGGAAGGACCCAAGCAAGATCACAAGTTGATAACTGAATTTACGCCTCCGTAGGCATCGTCAGCTGTTGTCTCGTTGTCAGGATCAGGTATCCAACGTTCATCAACCAGGTATTTGTACTCATAGGACCCCTGCCTGAGAGAAATGGTTTTGTGCCACAGCGGTCTCCCCTGGGATTCAGTGAAATGAAGGGATTCCGGTATCCACTCGTTGAAATCTCCAGCGATCTGCACCATGGCAGTCTCAGGCGCTTCCAGTTTGAAGACAATCTCCCTTTCCACCTGAGACTTCAACAGCCCTTCAGCTTCCAAGAGCGATCCAATGGTAAAACCTTTCTTCTTCATTGCAGCTTCCTGCTTGAGAATCTCCATGGTCAGATCTTGATAATCACGGAAACCGGCGCAGTGTGTATTGTATTCGGCTATGGCCTTTCCGTGGCTTGCGGCTTCTCGCAGCTTGGTGCAGGTATTGATAATAGTCTTGAAGCAGTTTTTAGAAAACCTGTCCCTCAACGACTTCACTACCTCTCTACAAAATGTGGTCCTGCGGTCAATGTTCGTGGCCAGAATCTTGACAGAGAGCCGATGATCCACTTTCTCGTCGATTATTTGGATTGTATCGAGAAGCTTCCCCAGACCGTTGAGAGAAAAGGAACTGGCGTCGACGGGAATGATTGCCTCCTCAGCTGCCACCAGCCCATTAAAAGTCAAAAGACCTACGCTGGGAGGACTGTCAATGATGAGATAGTCGTAATCGCCTTCAATGTCCACAAGGCTCTGGGCAAGTTTATACTCCCGCTCGTGTCCGCCGGCCATGACTTGTTCAAAGGCACTCAGGATCACATCGCTCAGGACAACGTCAAGATTTTCTGCCACTGTCTGGATGGCTTCACTCATTGGTGCTTCGCCCAATAAGACCTCGTAGATCGTCTTTTCCGCCTGGTCACCCTGTGCCCCAAGTCCAAGTCCTGCATGCCCTTGCGGGTCCAGGTCAATGAGCAGGACCTTCTTGCCTTTACCTGCAAGGAAGGATGCTACATTTATTGCCGTAGTCGTCTTGCCGCAACCGCCTTTTTGATTGACGAGAGCAATTTTTCTCATGGCTCCCCCTCCTTTCTTATTAAGAGCAGGGAAAGAAGATGGATCTCTCCCTTTGGTTGATCCCGTATGGGAACGATTAAACTTCATACCTTTACCAATAATGCTACGAATCAGGTCACCAACCGTTCGAAGTGCAACTTTTTCGGTTAGTAGCCTTCGCGCACGTCTCAGTATGTCTGCGGGGTAATTCTTGCGTGAAGGGAGTTTTGAGGAATCTGGTGAAGCAGAGGGGAGGTTTGCCACTTTATCTGGCGCACGAACGAAAGCACCCCATGCGGACCTCAGTACTTCTGTCCACTTTTGGTGCTGGTGCACCCGAATGCTTTCCCTTAGGCGGCGAAGGGACATGATGATGCCAAGGCGCTTCGGTGGTTGCTATAAAATCACCGGCCTAGATAGATATGGGCCGAACAGCCTTGTCACAATTTCCGTATGTTGTGATGTACTATCATCAACCTCCTATATCATGTACCACCTGGTGGGACTTAAATCACACTTTATTGGACATGTCAAGTAAATAGACAACCTTCATCTGCTGGAGCAAAAGATATTTAAGACTGCAGATCGTAGCTTGGAAATTTCCTCAGCTGACCGTTAGACTAACGCCTTTGATTGCAGCTTGCCTGGTTATCTAGCCCCAGGATAAATATTTTGGCTCCTATCAATTTGAAATCCGCAATCTTTGGTTGGCATGTTTATTGCTGGTTTAAGGAATTTGGGAGATGTCGAACCCTGCAGAAATTCATGGGTAATGAAGATAATGATGAAACTAACTGAGAGACAAAAGCTGTTGTTAGAGTCCGCCAGCGACTGGATTCAGACCAATTATCCAGAGTCGGATTTGGTGGGTATTGCCTGGTGGTTTTTGGACTGCGGCTGCATGGCTGGAATGGGATTTTCCCTTGAATCCGGGATCGTCACTCCTACTGTTCGCGTTGATAGGGCATTGGTTGAAGACGGAGCGGTGCCGGAGTGTGCACGATGCCCGGAAAACAATACCACCAATCCAGATAGAAAGTTTGCCCTCGGAACAACGTGGTTTAGGCCTGTAATGGATTCGGATATAAGAGATAAGATAAAAAAAGAATTATTCGGTCCGCTATTAGGGAAGGAAATTGTCGAAATGTACCAAGAGGGTGAATTTCAACCCACACACTGAACTAAGAAAAGTCCAGTCTCGTCCCAAACCACCAGTCCGAGAAAGAAGGGGGAGACAGCAAAGTTCTTGCTCTCACGCCTTCATCAATCCAGCGCATCGATAGGACAGCAACTGTTTTCCTCCGGGTTCCCCTACTCCCGGCAAGGATCTCCCGAGGTCATTTCTCCTGCCCCACGTTACTTCTCAATACAGGCTAGACAGTCAAAATGTTGTTGAGGGTGCCGAAGGAGTTCGCTACCATTTGATCGTTGTTGGGATCATTCTGCCATTGCCCATCCACGAAAAACTTGTACTCGTACCTCCCAGGGGCAAGAGTAACAATCTTGGTCCACCTCCCTTTATTGTCCTTCTTCATCGTGTGCTTTTTGAGATCCCAGCTGTTGAAGTCCCCTACCAAGATGGCCTCTCTTGCTTCAGATGCCTCCAACTTGAACGTAATCCTTCTGTTCTGTGTCTTCTTACTGCGTGTTTTTTTGGGCATTTTTCGTCCTCCCCACTTTTCTGTCGCAGTTCAAACACACGACCTGATCTCCTCCGATTGCCGCCTTCCAGCCGGCAAATCATCGGAGAAATCCAAGATGCAAAAAGCCTTCGTGGAACCAAAAACCCAGACAAAAACATGGTAGCCCAAGCATGCGATCCAGGTCAATACGAAAAACCATGATTTTGCTCTGAATTGAGTAGTTGAAGCTCCCTGCAGTCCCGCTTTAGCGGGACAGGGAATCTTCGAAATGTAAGGAAGTGATTCCATTTTATTGTAGTTCGCTCGCTGTAGCATTTTCAATTTTCTCAATCCTCCACATCATACTTGTCCATATAACCCCGTGGGGTCACCATGAAAGAACCATGGGTGAAGGTCCTGGAGTTGCCGACAATGATTACTGTTTGCATGTCTATAGGAAAGGAGAGCATATTATCCAGGTCGGTAATGGCGACTTTCTCACCCTCACGTGTTGCCCTGCTTACAATGCCCACCGGGGTGCTGCCTTTCCGATTTTCAAGCAAAATCTCGCGAACCTTGCCAATCTGCCAATCCCGTTTCTTGCTCTTTGGGTTATACAGATTAATGACGAAATCCGCGCCTGCCGCGCACCTGACCCTTTTCTCAATCACCTCCCAGGGAGTGAGGAGATCGCTGAGCGAGATTGCGGCAAAATCGTGCATAAGCGGAGCACCCAAAAGAGAGCCGGCAGCGACAAAAGCCGGCACCCCTGGGACGCAAGTAATCTGGAGCCCGTCCGGTTCTGATGATAGGGAAATCCCCTTAGCTCGACACATCTCCAAAACCAGCCCTGCCATCCCGTAGATCCCCGCATCTCCACTTGAAACCAGTGAGACAGTCTCGCCAGCCAGGGCCCGATCCAAAGCCACCCGAACCCTCTCCAATTCCTGGCGCATCCCCGTAGCCACCACTTCTTGATCTCTGAGGATGGGCTTGATCAGATCCACATAGGTCCGGTAGCCTACCACCAGATGCGATTCGTCGAGGGCTCTTTGTGCCGCAGGCGTCAGATGGTCTTCACTTCCGGGGCCCAGGCTCACAATATAGAGCCGACCCTGGCCACTGCCACGGTGACGTTTCCCATAACCTTTTTCGCCACCAGCAGCTCCTTGGTTTCGGCGCTGAGCATCGCCGCTTTCTCGCATACGCTTTCAACTCCTACGTGTTTCCTCACTACCTCTGAGGGGGTTGGCACTGAATCGCCTGCCTGCAACTCATCGGCCGAGTAGTAGGTCGATGTCCAACCGCGCTCTCTCAGCAATTCATTCAACCCATTCTCGTCTCTCTTGAGCTCCGCGGTGGCCACATTGCGAACGGCAAAAAGACTCAAACTTTGCTCCCGGAATACGCTGTCCACAGCTGCGCCGATTTCAGCCGCAGTGGTTCCCCGGTTGCATCCCACTCCCACTACCAGACTTTTCGGTCGCAAAACCAGACAGGGCGGCGGTTCAAAAAAACCGAGCACGTCATCTACATATATCCAACCAGACAGTTCCGCCACCCTGGCTTCCTCCAACCCCTCTAATACCTTAATCCCTGCAGAATCAGGAACGAGAGGCTGAAGCCATCTTCCTGGGTCAAACAGACCAATCTGTCGCTGCTCCAGTACAGCCATGTTCAGGGTCTTGACCCTGTCCAAGTTTTCGATCACCAGCCCGGCGCGCTGGGCCAGGTCATCAAAACTGAGCTTTCCCTGGACATCTGTGGCTGTGGTGATTACCGGTTGACCGCCGGTGACAGCCGCTACCTCTTTGGCCAGACGGTTGGCGCCTCCCAGGTGTCCGGAAACAAGGCTAATTGCATTGCGACCCACCTCATCAACCACCACTACAGCCGGATCGCTCTCCTTCCCCGCCAGCAAAGAAGTCAGAAGCCGCACTACGATGCCTGTGGCCATCACACACACAAGCCCTTTATGTTTTTTGAAACAGCTGACAAAAGTGGTTTTGAAATCACTAAAACCTTGTGCTGCCGCATACCCAGAGCTTTCTTTCTTTGGCAGGTAGAGGCTTGTCCCTTGGATGTTGGCGGCTATGTTAGCGGCCAGCTTGCTTCCTCCGGGGGTCAGAGCCATCACTGCCACACCCTGCGGCCCGGCATCTCCCTCCTCTTTTGACTCCCGGAAGCCGTGGTCAAAGGTGGGATCGTAGAGTTTGCTGCGAGCCTTCAATTCTCCTCGCAACGCTTCACCCACCAAGATCACCGCCTGTCTCTCTATTCCACTTTCCTCCACTCTCTGGGCAATATCTGCCAGCTTGCCGTGGATAAATCTTTCCTCAGGCCAGCCTACCCGATACGCGACTACCACAGGAGTGTCAGCCGGATATCCCTGCTCTAACTCGGCCACCACTTCACGAATTCGGGTTACGCTGAGATAAATAACCAGAGTCGATCGGTGCTGGGCAAGCCCACTCAAATTCTCGCTCTCAGGGACCGGCGTTCGTCCTGCCAGTCTCGTGAAAATCAGGGTCTGGCTCCCCCCGGGCTGAGTGAACTGCCGCCCAAGGACAGCCGCAGCCGCAAAGGCGGCCGTGACTCCGGGCACCACCTCACATGGAATCTCTTCCTCTTGCAGTAGCTGGATTTGCTCCTGAATGGCACCGTATAATGCGGGATCGCCCGTGTGGACCCGGGCCACAATAAGGTCTTTTCCGACGCCTTCAGCGAGAAGGGCATGGGTCTCCTCCAGGCTAAGACTGGAGCTGTCATGGATGCTTGCTCCCTCCTTTGCCTGGGCCAAAAGAGTCTGCGGCACCAAGGAACCGGCGTAGACGATCAGGTCTGCGGCCTTAATGATGTCAGCACCGCGTACTGTGATCAGTTCCGGATCACCCGGGCCTGCCCCAACAAAATAAACTATGCCTTTCTCGATCGGCTTCAGTTTTGGATCCTCCATAAATACCCAGTCGAAGGTTGGAAAAAACCACGAAGAGCACAAAGAACACGAAAAAAAGCAAGGCAGATGTCATAGGGATTACAAACATTGTGAGAGTATGACCGCATACGGTAGTATTCTTTAGCCGCACAGCTGAGTCTGACAATGTAGATTTTTCAGAAACGCCTATGCACTTAACTCCGCAAGAATCTCTTCTCCCCATGGAAAATATGCCACAGTTCACTGAACCCGTCATTCCGGACGAGTCCGCCCAGGCGGGCGAGATCCGTGGTTCGACAGGCTCACCACCCTGAGCGAAGTCGAAGGGGAATCCAGTGAATGTTCAAGGACGTCATTTGGTGTCTGATTCCCCGCCTTCGCGGGGACGTTGTCTGGATCCCGGCTCGCGTCCTCCGTAGGCGGACTTGGCCGGGATGACGAATTGCTCACCGTCTATTGAGGGGAGAGGGGACATGTAATTATCCTGCGGATACTACCTCCAAGCCACGCTCAATCA
>ENA-OVNL01000078-OVNL01000078.1-sediment-metagenome-genome-assembly--contig:-NODE-78-length-10895-cov-2.279719_pt1 | contig 10895 bp, 8 predicted proteins | sample MGYA00250099_ERZ650198 | MGnify/ENA primary metagenome ERZ650198 (study PRJEB26732, sample SAMN07278974) | sediment metagenome | biome: marsh; feature: saltmarsh; material: sediment | place: USA...
AAAAGAGAGTATAGCTAGGATGGTAACGGGAAGAAGCGCACAGGTGATAAACAGAAGAAAGATTCTTCTGGCCACCTTGCTGCGGAGAAATGTACGGTCAACTTTCATACTGTGAAATCCGGTTAGAATTTAGCCCCCTCCCCCACATAGCGCCCGTTCGCAGCTCGAACAATGTCATCAGCCCCCTTGTTTGCGGTGATCTGGTTGTGGGTGGGAACTTGTCTGTCAGGTCCCACACTGTACAGGTCAAAATCGTAGTTGAGAGGATTATAGCTCCGGTCCCTGCGACAAAACTTCGGTTTTCCACCTCCAGTATGCTCCCCTTGGGCGAGATTTCTGTATTGGTATGGTGTCCCCCATGGGTCATGGAATCGGTCCCTGCCAATCTCCTGCATGCTCTCGAGCATGAACGATACGATGGGTTCTTTCCCACCAGGATAATAGCCTTTCTCCGTCTCAAACAAGATGATTTCTTTTTCCAGTCCACGGATTTCCGCAATAGCCCGTGTCACGTTCGCCTGATGGATATAATCTGCGGTCAACGGTACCGCAATGCCGGCAAGGGTTAGCACGATGAGAATGGCGATGAGGATTTCGATCAGAGTAAAACCATGACACGGCCCCGCTGGTCCCCGCTTATATATTGGAGCCCTATCAAGATGCGGCAGCGGCACCGACAAACATACAGACACTGATTTCAGTCCATACTTGTCCATACGTTTCCACTTGGTGCCGCGGTTCATACAGTGCGTTTTGCCCCCGTCCCTCGAGCTCCAGCGTCTCAGGGCAGCGGTTCTGATCCCACCCTGACCGGTGGCGGCACAACATGGGCGTTACAAGATCTGATCCACACCTATCACCGGCAGCGCCAACGGAGCAGCCAACCGGCCGCGGCGAAAAATTGCTTTTGACAATTTTCCCTCTCTTCGCCTCATTGCCCTTGAATTCTTAACTGCTCAGTCTCAAGAGGCTAAAACAGCAAGAAACATACCATCCTAACTTGCGCCTGTCCACCCCGGGCAGACTTGTGGGGTAAGGGGGAAATCCATTAAAAAACATAAAGATTTTTGACTTTTACCCTTAATTGAAGCTCCTTGCAGTACGCCTGCGGCGGACTACGGGGAATGCGCTCGCCCTGTTGAATTTCCCAAAGGGAACCCTATTCAACAGGGCGAGCTGGAGCATTTTCACCACCCCAACACTCCAGGCAAAGGGAGGGACAACTTCAGTTTACCTTGTTCAATGGTTTTGCCGATGAAGAATTGCGAGCTATTTGGGAGTACTGGCGGAATAGAAATTCCAAATCACAATGAGTGAGGTTTCAGTTTTTTTGTTTTTCTTGCCTGACACCTGACACCTCTATTACCACTTTTTCCTTGCCACTTTTTCCTCCTTCTTGTAGCCTAAAATTAGCCCATTTTCTGCTTGCCGGCGCGATCTTATCGGCTTACATCTCCAGTTGCTCCTTGAGGATTACCTCTATTGGGCCATGGTGAAGCTTAGCAGAATTGATCCGATGTCCTTATCAAGAAGAATCGGTATGGCTGACCAAGATAAAGCAAAAAGTGAACTCATTGATGAGCTGGTCATTTTACGTCAGAGGATCGCCGAACTGGAAGCTATAGAGGTCAGGCACGAAGAGATAGAGAACACCCTACGCGAAAGGGAAGAGAGATATCGCGCCATGGTAAAAGCCTTTGACGGCATTATTTATATATGCTCCGAAGATTTCCATATTGAATTTATGAACGAGGAGTGCATCAAACGAGCCGGTTACGATGCCATCGGAGAATTGTGTTACCAAGTTCTTCATGATCGTGATTCAGTTTGCCCCTGGTGTGTCAACGAGCGGGTGCTGAAAGGCGAGACTGTACGATGGGAAGTGCAAAGTCCCAAAGACAACCGTTGGTACTATGCTGTAAATGCACCGATTTACAACTCTGATGGCACTGTGTCCAAACAATCCATGATTATGGACATCACCGACCGAAAGGAAATGGAGGAGGCCCTGGAAAGAAGCGCTGAAAAAATAAAACGATTTGCCTACTCCGTATCGCACGATCTCAAGAGTCCTGCTGCTGCTATTTATGGCCTGACAAAACGTCTTCATGAACGTTATGGCGATAGTCTTGATGAAAAAGGCAGGAGGTACTGTGGTCAGATATTGAAAGCTTCCCTGCATGTCGGAGCGCTCATCGAGAAGATTAACGCCTACATCGAGGCCAAGGAAGCGCCACTAAGCGCTGAAGAGATTGATGTCAGAGAGATCCTTCAAATCATTAAAGATGAGTTCTCTCCTCGGTTAACCATTCGTCAAATCACCTGGTTGGAGCCTGAAATCATACCTGCAATCAAAGCTGATAAGTTGTCCATGCTCAGGGTCTTTCGGAATTTTGTGGACAACGCCTTGAAATACGGTGGAGAAGATCTCAGTGAAATCAGCATTGGATATCAGGGGAACGACAGTTTCCACATCTTTTCTGTGAGCGATAACGGAGAAGGCATCCGAGGGGGAGATTACGACAGTCTCTTTACCGCGTTTCGCAGAGATGTCACCTCCAAGGCAGTGGAGGGAGCTGGACTTGGATTAGCCATAGTGAGCGAGATAGCAGAGCGCCACAAGGGCACAGTTTGGGGGGAGCCTGGGAAAGACCAGGGAGCAACATTTTTTATCTCGGTGTCCAGGGATCTCTGAACATTTCTTTCCCACATGCAGGCGCCAACGACAGAGTCTTCCCTGTTAGACCGATCCCGCTGCAGTAGGCAAAGAAAAAACCGGTTCCTGTCTCTCCAATCAACATTTAGCATTCAACCAGCCTTTTTCAAATCGTTGAGAATAAGAACCGCAGAATATCGAAGTGCATTAGCTTTCAAATACTTCTGCTGTTCGAAATTTCTTGTTCGACATTGTCCTTCGGACTCCCCACCCTGCGGGCGGGTCCCAAGTTTCGATATTCAAAATAATGAGGCTGAATCCCGCTCACAGTGTTACGAAAAGTTCAGCGCCGTATGACTTCAGGCAGAGCTACCTGCCTCTGACCACGCACATCGAAGATCCCGCTGCGATGGAATGGAGGTGTTTTCCCAGAAATAATAATGCCCAGGAGGTCAACTATGGGTGAGCGCAAGAGACTTTTCTTGCTGGTGCTCATCATGACAATTGTTTCCTTAATGGTTGCCGGAATTACCATCTCCGTGTTGTATGGCACCGCCTTTGAGCAACAACGAGAACGACTGGTGGAGGCGGCTCAGAGTCAGGCTCGTCTGATAGAAGCCATCGCACGCTTTGATGCCGCTCATGAAAGAAGCGACCCGGGATCTTATCCTGGTGGGGCAACCGTGGCCACCTTAAGCCAGATCATTGATGCACACGGGCATTACAAAGGCTTTGGTGAGACCGGCGAATTCACCCTGGCTCGTCGTGTGGGGGACAATATTTTCTTTTTGCTCCGACACCGCCACTTTGATCTCGATCAACCAAAATCCGTTCCCCTGGGCTCAGATCTGGCCGAGCCCATGAGAAGGGCATTGTCCGGTTTATCCGGTACCGTGGTAGGACTTGATTACCGTGGAGAGACAGTACTGGCAGCATACGAGCCGCTGGCTGAATTGGGGTTTGGCATAGTGGCCAAGATTGACCTGGCTGAGATTCGGGCTCCGTTTATTCGGGCGGGCCTCATGGCCATTTGTGCTGCCCTTCTGGTGGTCTTCGTGGGTGCAGTTGTTTTTCTCCGCGTCAGCAATCCCATAATGAGACGTTTGGAGGAGCGCACTGCTGATCTCACGATAGCAAATGAAAGGCTTGAACTCGAAATCCAAGAACGTAAAGGGGCAGAAGAGGCTTTGTTATGGGAGGTTTCAATAAATGGTGCGCTAGCAAAATTATCAAGTGCCTTGATTATGCCCAAACCCATCGAGGATATCTCTTGGATGGTGCTCGAAAATGCGAAACATCTCACACGCAGCGGTTTCGGCTACGTTGGCTTCATTGAGCCAGATACTGGCTATCTCGTTAGTGTGACCATGACCAGAGACATCTGGGACACATGCCATGTGCCGGATAAAGAAATCATCTTTAAAAAATTCAGCGGGCTGTGGGGATGGGTTTTAGACAACCGCAAGCCTCTGCTGACAAACTCACCGGCACAGGAGCCCATGTCCTCTGGAACTCCTCCTGGGCATATACCTATTAGTCGTTTCCTTTCAGTCCCTGCAATGCTCGGCGACAGCCTGGTCGGACAAATTGCTCTGGCAAACTCTGAACGAGATTATACTGAAGATGACCTTACTTTGATCGAACGGCTGGCAACCCTTTATGCGGTTGCTATTCAGCGCAACCAGGTGGAGGAAAAGCTGCAACACGCACACGCCGAGCTTGAACAACGAGTGGAGGAGCGTACTGCTGAACTGCTGCAGGCAAACAAGCAACTACAGCGCGAAATAGATGAGCGTTTGCGGGCGGAGGAAGAGATCAAAAGGGCTGAGGAGAAATATAGACTATTGGTGCAGAATCTCCCAAGTGTAGTCTACAAAAGATACGAAGACTGGTCAGTGGAGTTTTTTGATGAAAAGGTTACGTCATTAATGGGCTATAGTGCCGATGACTTTCATTCCAAGAAACTGAAATGGAGCGATTTAATCATTGAGGAAGATATTGAGGGCGTTCGGAGAGAATTCGTCGAGGCTTTAAGAGCAGATAAGTCCTATGTGAGAGAATATAGGACGAAAACTCGGGCTGGAGATATTCTTTGGATACAAGATAGAGGACAGATAATTTGTGGTGAAGATGGGATGGTTGATTATGTGAGTGGTGCCTTTTTTGATGTCACAGACCGCAAGATGGCTGAAGAGGCATTGCGGGAATCGGAGAAGGAACTTCGCTTGCTCTCTGGCCAGCTTCTTGCGGCCCAGGAACAGGAAAGAGGACGGATCGCCAGAGAACTGCACGATGGCATTGGCCAATCCTTGAGTGCCATCAAGTTTAGAATTGAAGATGCCCTCGGGCAGATGGGTAAAGACGTAGCCGAGTCAACTGTCAATTCATTGAACAGTCTCATCCCGATAATTCAGAGCACTGTTGAAGAGGTTCGAAGAATAACCATGGACTTGCGGCCATCTACCTTGGATGACCTGGGTATCTTGGCAACAATCGGTTGGTTTTGCCGTGAGTTCCAAGAAACCTATGCAACAGTCAGAATCGAAAAAGAGATCCGCTTAGAAGAGGCTGACATTCCTGAATCTCTGAAGACAGTTATCTATAGAGTTTTGCAGGAAGCCCTGAACAACGTGGCAAAACACAGCGGCGCAGACAGGGTCACTATCTTCCTGACGAAGAGGGGCCATACCATAGAGTTGACCATTGAGGATAATGGACGCGGCTTCGATCTTAAAGAGGCCTACGATATCGATGGCTCCAAGAGAGGTTTCGGGCTCGGGAGCATGAAGGAGCGAATAGAACTCTCCGGAGGATCTTTTTCCCTTCAGTCAATCAGGCGAGAAGGAACAACTGTCAAGGCATCTTGGCAAGGCTAAGGGAGATATAAGATTGCAGATCTCAGACTGCAGATCTCAGATTGCAGATTGAAAGTTTCTCATCATCTACGTCTTTTTCAAATCTACAATCTAAAATCTCAAATCTGCAATGTTCTTACCTTGTTATCAGTCCCCTTTCCATGGCATAGGTAGTCAAGGCCGCGGCACTGTGGAGATCTAATTTTTTCATGAGGTTAGCCCGGTGTTTTTCTACCGTCTTTACACTGATGTACAGGTAGGCGGCGATCTCTTTGTTTCTATGGCCCTCGGCAATAAGTTTGAGAATTTCTCGCTCCCGCTTGGTGAGTGTGTCCCACGGGGAACTCGACGTAAAGCTCTTCCTGCCCTCGAGGTATCCTTCTATTACCATTTGCGAAACGGAGGGACTCAGGTAACGCTTTCCCCCGAGAACGCTCTTTATAGCCATCATCAGTTCCTCAGACGAAGCATCTTTTAAAATATATCCGTCCGCCCCAGCCTGCAGAACCTCGAGAATGAATTCTTCTGCCTTGTGAACCGTCAGGGCCAAAACCTTCGTCTCTGGAGCACGTTTTTTGATCTCTCTGATGGCCTCAACTCCATTCATCTTCGGCATAGAGAGGTCCGTCAGGATAAGATCAGGCCCGAGTTCCTCCACCCGCCGAATGGCTTGTCTGCCATCTTCTGCCTCGCCTACCACTTCGAGATCAGATGCAGCGGAGAGCAGTGCCCGTAGCCCATCTCTGAGAATAGTATGATCCTCGGCAATAACGACTCTATGTCTTGCTTTCACCTGCTTCACCTGAGCATAGAGTTGGCGGTTTTTTTCAGAATACAATTTGAAAAGAAAACTGTAAAGCAATTGCCGTAACTGGCAGTTTGGCCGCAAACTCACCGCACTGGAAAATACCGTGTAATATTTCCATATCTACTGTATCCGCCCCATTTCTACTCACCGGGTGGTTGTTGTAAGGTGTAGAAGTGCTTTTCTATCCTCTAGCCCGGGTTCTGCACGAATAATCCGGGCAACAAGGGCAATTCTTCCCAAAATCACGCCCATTGCGGGGTAAACCCAGATGTTCAAGACATTGCTTGTTGAGGACAACGCTCCTTTTCGTCAGTCTCTCAGGGAAATGCTGTGCGAGCGATTTCCTCAAATGGTCGTCGAGGAGGCGGTGGACGGAGAGGAAGCACTGCAAAAAATAGAGAGTTTGCTCCCGCATCTCGTTTTTATGGACATAAAATTGCCAGGGGCAAACGGCCTCGAGATAACCAGAAAGATAAAGGAACGCTATTCCACGATACAAGTAATAATCCTAACAAGTTATGACTTTCCGGAGTACCGAGAGGCTGCAGCCCAGTATGGAGCCGATCACTTCCTTTCAAAAGAATCAGCGAGTCGAGAGGACATTCTGGCATTAGTCGATACTATCTATTCTGAGGATGATGAGATGGACGGAGGGTAATTGTCAGGGATATTGATCCGTTGGCCGAATACAGTATTTTTTCCCTAAATTTACTCAATTCACCTGATTTACTTCTCAGACAATTTCAGTAGGCTGGGGGATATTTTGCCGTCTCCCTTTTTCAAATACTGCTTGATACGGTCCTTTTTGCTATTCACTTTTTATTGAGGAGTGTGATCATGTCAGCCTCTCTCAATCATTCGGACTCGGGGCTTACCATTGAAGATCTGTACCCGGATTATGTTTGGGACAATGGGATATCTGGTTCTGGCGAGGATGGTGGTGCAATTGACAGAGAGCAACAATTGACTCAAGTGGAAGAGCAACAAGATCATTCAGGAGAGATAGGTCCCCTGGATGCCAGCGTGGCCTCGGACACTGAGGAAGACAATTTATTTCAGACCAATCTCATCAATTGCTACCTCCAAGATGTCTCCCGATTTCACCTACTCAGCCAAGAACGTGAGATTGAGTTGGCGCGAACCATTAAGGAAGGTCAAGAAGAAGTGGTCAACCTGGCGGTCACTTACTGCGTTGCAGAAAAATACTTTGGCGGCTTTCGCAAGAAGATTCTCAAGTGGCAGAGCGAAGTGGAATCGTATCCTGGACTGCGCGAAAAAATGGTGGAGCACATTGTCTCGACCCTGGAACGCTGCGCCGGCGGCAATGGTTCAGCTGAAATATGCCAGAGACTTCTCGCTGAGGTTAGGGCCGTAATTTACAGAATCGACACGGCCAGGGATGAAATGGTTGAGGCTAACCTTCGGTTGGTGCTCAGTATTGCTAAGCGGTACCGTGGTCGAGGTCTGAGTTTTTTGGATCTTATCCAAGAGGGCAACATGGGACTGATCAGAGCAGTCTCCCGATACGATTACACCAAGGGTAACCGTTTCAGCACCTACGCTACCTGGTGGGTGAGGCAGGGTATTATCCGAGCCCTTTATGAAAAGACAAACACTATCCGACTGCCTGTTCATGTGATCGAGATGAAAAGCTCCTTCTACAGAATTGTGTCCGAGCTTGCCGAAGATCTTGACCGCGAACCCACTCCGGTGGAGATTGCCGAGCGCAGCGGTTTATCTGTTGACAAAGTTACAATGCTCGCCCAGTTGTCCACGCGGCCGGCCTCTTTGGAAGCGACGGTTGGCAACAGAGAGCAGCGGTTAGGAGATTTCTTAGAAGATAAAAGAACCGTGTCACCTTTGGAGGGGATCAGCCAACAGGAACTGGTTGAGGTCACCCGTGAGGTCCTGGCCTCTCTGTCTCCTCGCGAGGAGGGAGTGTTAAAGTCTCGTTTTGGTATTGATGGCAGACCGACGCAGACACTCAAGACCATTGGCGGGCACTTTGGAGTATCAAAGGAACGTATCCGGCAGATCGAGAAGAGGGCCATCCAAAAACTGCGGCACGCTCAGCGCTCAGATAAGCTCAAGTGCTTTCTAGAATAAAGAATCCGGGCCAAGACAACCTGACTTTGAGCCGCTCTCAGAGTGGTTTCTAGACGTCTTTCATTCATGCAGAAATCTGGTGGAGTAATGGAGTGATAGAGTGATGAGTAATGAAAAAAGATAATGACTACGGCTTCACTTGATCTGAGAAGTAAGAACGTAATTTAGGTCATTGCACCTCCACAAGCGATACCCCTCTTTGGCAATTAGAAGAGGGGTTTGTTATTTTATTGAAGGAAAGAATCTGGGCCAGAGGAGACGGCTTTGGGCAACCCCCATGACGCAAAGCGCTAAGCGCAGAGCGCAAAGCGTGAGATAAACAGGAAACGGAGAACGGTAAACCGATTATGCGCTGGCTCTGCTACTGTTCACCGTTTACCATTTACCCTTTACTTTTTTTCGCTATGCGCTATGGGATCGGACCTGGCCTAAGCACCAGGTTTTCGATGTTGAAAAAAATACCCCACCCTTGCGGCTCCGGCAAGGGTGGGGCAAATCCAGGGAGGTTTCAATAGGATAGGGTCAATACGGGGAATTTCAATACCCTACCCGTTTAATAGTATAACCAGAAAACACCAGAGAGTAAAGAGGCACGAAATTAAATACCTTGGCCAGAAGAACAGGTTCAGGGCCTGTGTTAGGCAGCAGCAGACAGCAGGCAGCATGCAGTAGACACTAGAAACTAGGAACTAAGTACAGCGGGACGACGCGGAGAGACGGAGAAACGGCGAGACGGGAGTCTTGTCCGTTGTCAGTGGTCCGTTGTCCGTTGCGGCAAAAACAAAGACCATATGGAGATAATTGTGAATTTCAAAATTCCAGATTAGAATTGTGCCTTGTGCAGTTCCCTTAGGTACAACTCACTTCCAGGACGTCCAAATCCATGGTCGCAGCAGGCGATTCATGAAATATACGGGCTAGATCAAAAATGACAAATGTGAAATGATGTGGCGTTCTGTTCTTTGCGCTTCGCCGACACAAGAGAGAGGAGAAATAACCTTGGCTTGGACAATTGATGACGCAGTCTCACACAAAACCTTGAATGATATCAAAATCTTCGTTCGCGAAGTGTCTTTCCGTCTTGGTGACTTGGCACCTAAGATTCGTATAAAATTGTTCAGGTACCCTGGAGACAAGGAGATCTATTTTGAGCAAAGTCACTTTCTTCAAACCCCTGACCAGACAAGCCCAGTTGTACCTCCCTTGAAATCGGATAATAATGAAGCGTATGCTCTGAGCCATGCTGTTGAAACTCTCATCCTTGCTTACGAAGCTGCGGTTGCTCTGGGACACGAACCCTCTGAAGAGTGGCTGATTTCTAACCCGGATTATTGATGAAAGTCTCTGGCTTCAACATGGAAAGCGACTTTAAAGAATGCATTTTATGCGAACACAGGTGCGGTGTGGACCGTTCAGCTGGAGAGCTTGGTGTCTGTCGCATGTCTACGCCTGTAGTTGCATCCAGGACTCTCCATCCTGCCCCTCCCGAAAGCTATACCATTTTTGTGGCGGGATGTAATTTCAAGTGTCTGGGTTGTCAGAACTGGACCATATCCCAATTTCCAGACAACAGGATGCCTGTGGACGGATACCTGGACCCTAAATCCCTCGCCCAGGAATCCGTGAGGATGATTCAGTCAACCTCAGGTACTCTTATGGGGGCAGACAGGATTTTTTTCTCTGGTGGTGAGCCCACAATCCACCTCCCTTTCATTGAAAAAGTTGTAGATGAGGCCCGGCGCCTCAGCCCCAAGCTGAAGGTCAATTTCGACACCAACGGTTTTATGACTGAGGAATCCCTGCACAGAGTACTTGGCTTTACCACCTCTCTTACCTTCGATATCAAAGCCTTTTACGACGACACCATGAAGGCTATCTCCGGCACACCTGTTGGCCCCATCTTGAGAAATGCTGAAATAGTAGCCAGAACCGCCCATGATAAGCTTTGGGAGTATCGAATAGTTGCCATCCCTGAAGTGAACGAGGAGGACATTGAACCACTTTGTCGCTTTCTCGCTTCCATCTCTGAAGAACTGCCTGTTGCTTTTCTCGCTTTCCGGCCGAACTATGTCCTGGATGAACATCACGGGGCAACACGGGAGCTCTTGAAAAAATGTGTTGAACTGGCAAGAGGGGCCGGGTTGAGAAACGTCACTTATGCCGGCATGACTAATATTCCGGGAAAGAAAGGTATTCTCTCGGAAGAGGTGGAAGGGGCCTACGAGAGGGCGGGCGCCAAATTAGCCGCTTCGTATGCCCGCTCAAAAGGCTGCACCACTCACCCCAGGAATTGTGGTGGCTGCCCTTCCATGAGCAAATGCCCCCTTAAAAAGTATATCCCTATGAGGAATTGCTAGCCCGGGGCATGGGGAGATTATTGCATATTTCGGACTTTCTTATATTTTGAATATCGAAACTTGGGACCCGCCCGCAGGGTGGGGAGTCCGAAGGACAATATCGAACAAGGAAT
>ENA-OVNL01000081-OVNL01000081.1-sediment-metagenome-genome-assembly--contig:-NODE-81-length-10841-cov-2.943887_pt1 | contig 10841 bp, 9 predicted proteins | sample MGYA00250099_ERZ650198 | MGnify/ENA primary metagenome ERZ650198 (study PRJEB26732, sample SAMN07278974) | sediment metagenome | biome: marsh; feature: saltmarsh; material: sediment | place: USA...
ACATGAAAGACTCACCACCGGCAGTGAAGTACCGTGTGGTGTCTACAGATGTAACGCTTGTGCCAAACAAATAGATGTGCAAGAGGATAAAACCAAGTTACCCCAATGCAGCGCCTGCGGGGGCTTTGCCTGGCGGACCAAAAGGGAGTGCAAGATAAGCGATTCTACTCAACAATCTAGATGAGGAGGAAGATATGACGAAAAAAAGGTACGAAGTTAAGGGAGCATGCCCCCACTGTGGCTGTGGCACGGTGTCTCATTTGAGTGCTGATGAGATCAAGGCCAAGACCATTGACGGAGAAAACCTTGAGATCAATTGCCCCGAGTGTATGGAAGTACATAGGGCAAACATCAAGTCGGCCTGTCCTGATTACGCCGATGAATGTCACCTTTAAGGGAAGACGGTCGGGTTTGGAAAGGAGATACCATGGCGAAGCCAGAGGACATGTATCAGTGTCAGACTGTAAACTGCGGTTGCTTTTACGACCCGGACCGAGGGGACAGAAGGGGCAAGATCCCCAAAGGAACCCAGTTCGAGGAAATACCGGAAGAGTGGAAATGTCCCGTCTGTGGTGCCGGGAAAAAGATGTTCAGACCGCTGGCAGGCCCAGGTTCAGTTGCTGAAGAAGGGTCTTAATATTTCCTATTAATATCTGTATAAGAAAGTAAATAATTTTGAGACCTTGCAGCGAATCAATTAAGAAAACGATTGATATGGTTAAAACTATGCTCTAACTAGCAGACGAGGGCGATGCTGTGCGCGAAGATGTGGGGTGTGGCATACTGTACGCTGTGCTGCGTGATTCGGCTTATAAAATAAAGAAGCTAGCCGAAGCTGAGCGGGAAGCTCATAGCCAGAAAGGCTGGTGGGGAGAGTAATGAGGAGGAGATGAAACTATGGCTACGTTCAAGTGCACCAACTGCGGTCATGAGAAAGAGGGCAGATGCAAGCCTCAGAAGTGTCCTGAGTGTGACGGCAAGAAGACTTTTGAAAAGAAGGAATAGTGGTGGCGGAGAGGTCTAATGCGATTCGGTCCCATTGAACTCTACAAGAAGTTAGCAAAGACCAATTGTGGTGACTGTGGCCAACCCTCTTGCCTGGCTTTTGCCACCCAGGTGGTGGGATTTGGACAGGAACTGAGGGACTGCCCCCATTTGAATGAGGCCACGCTCGATGAGGTGGCCAGGACAATTGCGGAGCAAAGGGATAAGGGTATCTTTGTCAAGAAAGATAACCACAAGATAACTCGTGAGCACCTGAGGGAGAAGATTGGAAATCACGACTTCGAGGCCATCGCTCCGGGTTTGGGGCTGAAATATACGACACGAAACGGTATGGATGCTCTGGAAATTCCTTACTTCGATCGTACTGTCACCATGAGTCGTACCGGTATTGTGGCAGGAGGAACAGAGGAGTTCGATCCTTGGGATGAGGTGCTTCTCTATAATTATATCTTTTTCTCCGGTTCAAAGCCTTTAAGCGGAGAATGGGTAGGGCTGGAAAGCTTTCCGAACTCTTTACCTAAGCGCGTAGCACTGGAAGAGGGTTGCCACAAACGTATCCATCAGTATTTTGCTGGAGCAAGACCTGAGTTGGAGATCGCCTGCCAAAGGCTGGGAGGTATTCCGGTCTTAAATGGTCACAATGGAGATCTGGCGTTCCAGTTTACGCCACTTCCCAGAATGCCGCTTCTCTTGCTTTTTTGGGACGAGGATCAGGAAGAGGGATTTGAGGCTCAAGCAAAGATTCTTTTCGATGCGACTGCCCTTGATTATCTGGATCTTGAAGGTCTAACTTTTGTGGCCGAGAAACTGGCCGATAAATTAACATCCATCTAACTATCTAAAAGGAGGAACTTAATGTCTAAGTCAGAACAACATTTGAGGGATGCGTTTGCAGGGGAGTCCCAGGCCAACCGTAAATATCTCGCCTTCGCCGAGAAGGCTGAGAAGGAGGGTTATCCACAGGTTGCCAAACTTTTTAGGGCTGCGGGAGCGGCTGAAACCGTTCACGCCCACGCTCACCTGCGCGCTCTGGGAGAAATTGGAAAAACTATGGATAATCTGAAGGTGGCAGTAGAGGGCGAGACCCACGAGTTCAAGCACATGTATCCTGAGATGATCGCTGACGCCAAAGAGGAGGGCAACAAGACGGCGGAGCGGAGCTTCGTTTATGCCAACGAGGTGGAGCAGGTCCATGCGAAGCTCTATCAGAATGCTATGGACAATCTGGACAGTCTGGAAGAAGTGGACTACCATGTCTGCAGTGTCTGCGGCATGACCGTTGAGGGTGAGGCGCCGGATAACTGCCCGGTGTGCGGAGCACCAGCGAGTGCGTTTTTCAAGGTGGATTAATAAACCCTAACGGTGCATACCCAAGGAGTCATCCAACAGCTGAGAGAGGGCGTGATCGGATGCTGAGCATAGAAGAGATCAAGGAGAACCAGGAAATCATGGACTGTCTGAATCTGGAGATGACTCCTGAAAAGGCGGTGGCGCTCTATCTAGAGTGGGGATCGTCCTGGGCCCATGGTCGGGACTTTGTCCGCTCTGACAGCGATGTGAGTTGCTACTTCACCATTGATGCCTGGAAGACCCCAGCTCAACTCCTTCTTGTGCGGCATAGCACGGCGGAGGCCGAAGTTGTCGGAGAGGTGGCGGTTCCCGCTGATCTGATGAAAAGGGAACTGGAGTCGTGGGGTGGCAGGAGAGGTACTTACGGGATCAGCGAAGAGGTCAAGAACTGGTTCCGTAGAAAGCTGGCCTTGGACTGAACCGGATGTGGGTTTACGGGCGATGAGACGGAACATGAGAGAGCCAGTCTCCATGCGGGACTGGCTCTTTTTGTGCCGTATGGTGAGAGTTAAGGGGTAGTGATAGATCTTGACGAACTTGAGTTGTACAAACTATTATCAAATAAAACTATCCAATTATTTGATACATCTGCGGGAGGTTAAGAATGAAAAAAGAGGAATTGATAGCTATGTTGAATAAGGACATAGCTGAGGAGCATGCGGCCATACTGCGTTATCTGATTCACAGCTATCTGGAAGGGGAGGATACACCCCTGGGGGCCAGTCTGCTGTCGCGAGCCAGGGAAGAGATGTGGCACATGCACTGGCTTGGGATGATTATCGGGAGGCTGGGGGGAGAACCAAACCTGACCCCGGCCCCGTATCCATATGACCCCACCAACCGTGCGACCATATTCAAATCATATGTTGACTACGAGCTGAAACTGATACCTCACTACAATGGTGAGGCGGACAAAGTTGATGATCCTCACATCAAGCGGGTTCTCCAGAGGGAGGCCTGGGAATCAGAATACCATGCCAGGAAGTTTCAGCGGATTCTGGACAAGATGACACCTGAGCAGGCAGAGGGACTGCCAGGCGAAGAAAATGAACTTCCTGAGGGTTTTATTGAACGACTCCAGGGGTTGGTGGCCGGCAAGTACACAGAAATGTTGCAGCACATCCGCTCCTCCTGGGTGTTCCAGCAGGAATCCATCGTTGGCTGGCAACTCATGGATTTCGCCATGACCAAGATGAAGCAGCTCGCCCACCTCGCCGAGGAGATCGCCGAGAATGGCATCACGCCGCGGTTTGAGGCTGGGAAGATTGACCTGAGCGCGTCAGTTGGCGCCGCACTCAAGAAGGGCCTCGAAGATGTGCGAGGGGCTCGTGAGGAGCACGTTACATTCCAAGGTGAAAGTGAGACGCAAAAACATTCGGGTCTCTTAATTGAGCTGGACCTTGCCCTCAAGCAGGAGGAATACGAGGCTGCAGAGCTTGAAGACTGGAGCAAGAAACCGTGAGGTAAATATTCGGGCACTTTAACGGAGGACTTAGAGAAAAATCATGGAAGAAGGTAGAGGCCAGAGAAAGAGTCTTCGGGTACCAGTCAATCTGGATGTACGTTGCGATCTGGCTGACGGCGTCAGTATTAGGGCCAAGATCGTTAACCTTGGCACGGAGGGAATTTTCATTAAATCAGCCACTCCACTCAGCCCTGGAGATAGCTTATCCATGGAGTTCCTTTTGCCGGGCACCCTCAATTCAATCGAGCTGGATGGAGAAGTAATGTATTCTCGGGTTCACGAAGAGGAGCAAGGCCAGGATGAAAATATCCATATGGCGGGGATCGAATTCTCTGATCTAAAAGAACCGTATCACGGTATGATCCGGGACTACACACTTAAGATGCTCAACAACGAGGAGTTGTTGCGGGATGGGGGTATCCTCCTGGTGCTCGATGACCTCCGCAATCTCCCACCCGAGGACCGTTTGAAGGCTTACAATATTTTGATAAAGAAAGGCTCAGGGCATATTCTGTGAGGTTGCCTGCGGCGATTGTAGATTCAAGATTGTAGATTTCAGATCTATAAAAGAAGAACGAAAATCAATCTGCAATCTGAATTCTAAAATCTGCAATTCAAGGTACTCTATCTAGAGTAACTTGAAGACCTCAAGCCAGCCTTGCCGCTCTGCAGCAACGGTTTCAAGAGCGCTGGCCGAGCCCACTACCTTCACCAACCCGCTCCGTTTCACCCCCTCTAAAACATCAGCGAAGTTTCTGAAATCCTCAACTGAGGTGCTGAGTACATTTTCGCGCAACAGTTGGCGCTTCTCTTCAGTGTCTTTGCTGAGATAGCGCACCATGGAAGTAAATCCCTTGGCATCCGGGAGAAGATGTCTGTCGATCTCTCCAATTGTTCCGATGATACTCTTGGTGATTTCATCATCTGTGAGGTCGGTGGACCGTAAGAAATTTACTGTTTCGTCAAATGTTTCTATTGTCTTGATGAGATTGGGGTCTCTGTAAGAGACAAAAGTTAGGGTGCCTGATAGATGATTGAATAAACAGAAGGCACCGTAAGCTCCCCCCTGGACGCGAACACGGTCCCACAGCCAAGCTGTCCGCAGGTAGCGTGAGATTACATGCGCCGAGCCGTGTAAGCGGTAGCCCAGTTGATAGAGATTCGCCCCTTTGCCCACGTAATTAACCTGTGCCGGTATGATCATTCCTTCGAAACCGGCAGACTCCTCAGGTGACCACTTGAATTCTTGGACATTATTCGCTGGCAATTGTTTTAACAATCCATCCAGATGAGGATTGAACTCCGACCAGTCATTCTCGTCGCAGGTGGCGTTGATGATCATGTTCTGTCGGCTCACCAAAGTTTGACGCATATGTTCCAGGCTGGCCAGTACATCGGCCCAGTCCTCGTCCACCTTACGAGTGAGGTCTCGCAAGAAAAATAAATAACTGACGCCTTTCATCTGTTCGGCAACCCAGTCCGCCTCGCTAAAATGGGCCCGTAGCCTCATGTTGACCACCTGATGTCCTTCGGGCACTAACCGCTGTTCATGCCGGGCCTTCTCCTCCATGAGCATTTGCCGAAAGCGCTCCTTGTTGTCGAACTGCACCGTGAGAAGTACATCCCGTAGAATGGCCGTCAGGTCATGGCTCTGCGCCAGCATGGACTTGCCGCGCAGAAAGAGCCAGGACGCTCCCCGCTCTTCGCCACCGACAGCAGAAGCGAAAGATTGGGGGTGGATTCCTCCAGTCTTGCAACCAATACGCTGCGTGAGGGTGACGAAATCTTCTTTCTCGGTGCCCATCTCGAGAAGAGCCCGGCCAAAGAGAGGGACGAATGGCAGGTACTGTTGTTCCATTGCCTGGAGGTTGCAACCCACGTCCAGGTAGACAATAGAGCTGGTGGCCAAATCGTGAAAAAGAACCTTGGTGTTTCTTTGTTCGGTGATGGTCAGAGGAATGGTCTTATTTTTTTTGTTTAAATCGCTAAGCTTCAAAATAGGAATAGTCGCCAAGGCCTCGGGCGGATCGGGGGCTTGTTGGATGCGCTTGAGTTCGTTGGTCTGGTCAATGACGGTTTGGAGTTTCTCTTTGCTCATTGCCGAGCGGGCTGCGGCGAGGCGCTCTCGCTCTCGAGCCTCTTCCTTCTCGAGCAGGGTGGGGTCAGGCTGAAGTATGAGAGTGGCGCGGTGTGGATTTTTCAAAAAGAAACGTTCGATCATTCCCTCAAAAAATGAAGAATCTGCTGTCAGCTGGGATTTTATCTTTGCAAGGGGAGCCTCAAAGGCAAGCAAGGCCAAGGGGTCAGCGTCGTAAAGCCAGGTGGTAAGTGCGCGCAACATCAGTAACAGTCCCTGAGGATAACCTCTTGAGTTGTTTTCTCGCAGACGGAATTCGACTGTATTGAGTGCTGCCTCTATTGTGAGGGGGTCAATCCCCTCTGTGGCCAGACTGTTCAGGGTCTGGAAAATAAGGTCCTCAACACGATCTCCATTGCTTATGTCGATGCCCTTAAGCCCAGTTGAAAAATACATCTGCCGCAGTTCATCCTCGAGACCAACACCGGCCAGATCCTCGCCCAAACCTGAGTCAATCAGCGCTTTGCGTAAGGGTGAGGCAGGCATGCCGAGAAGGATATGGTTGAGTATTCTAAGGGCCAGGTTTTTTTCCGCATCGGCTGTCTCAATGAGCAGCCAGTTGACGGTGATCATCCCTTTCAGGTCGCTGCTATCATCTGAACCGGTACCAAAAGACCTGATGATACGTTTCGGTTCTTTAAAGGGTTGTTGTACACGTATGGCTGAGTCAATTTCCTGGCGTTCAAACTCTTTGAGATAATCATTCACCAAGCGAAGCCTGTGCTCCGGGTCATCATCACCGTGAAAGAAGATACGGGCATTGGATGGATGGTAGTATTGCTGGTGAAATGAGGTGAACTGCTCAAAGGTGAGGCTGGGGATGTGCCTGGGTTCTCCACCTGAATCGTAACCATAGGTATGATCAGGGAAGAGGGACTGCTGGCTGTACTCAGCCAGTACCCTGTCTGGAGACGAGTAGGCACCTTTCATCTCGTTGTAGACTACACCTTTATAGATAAGTGGTTTGTCCAGTTCTTCCAGCTCAAAGTGGTGTCCTTCCTGTTGCAAGGTAAATGGGGTAAGGCGCGGATAGAGCACGGCATCCAAGTAGACATCAATAAGATTGTAAAAGTCCTGCAGGTTTTGACTGGCCACAGGGTAGCAAGTCTTGTCGGGATAGGTGAAGGCATTGAGGAAGGTTTGCAAAGAACCTTTCATGAGTTCCACAAAGGGTTCCCTTAAAGGATATTTGCGCGAACCGCAGAGTACGGAATGTTCTAAGATATGAGCCACACCAGTTGAATCGGTGGGTGGGGTACGGAAGATGATTCCGAAGACCTTATTTTCGTCATTGTTGACGAGGGACAAGAGCTCTGCTCCTGTCTTTAGGTGGCGATACAGCTCAGCCGTAGTCTCCAACTCTGAAATGTGTTCTTCCGTAATACGCTCGAATCCATGGATGATTTTCATCAGTGTCTCCAGATTACTATCGAATAGTTTCCTATATAGTAAGACCGTATTTACGCTTGTCTAGCCCAAGCCCGGTATTGCTATCGTCTGGTTTTTCCGCCAGCTTGCCGCATAGTCTATCAGTTCTAGCCTGTGATCCTCGTTTAGCGTGTCAATATTGACATATTGACTGCTTTCAACAATGAGATTGTTGTTGCATTTAAGGTAGAGTATTCGAACGGTTATGTCATAATTGACATAACCGTTTATTCTTGACAGTCCCCTCGGATGTGCTATTTTGGCTTTATATGTTTGAGCTTCTCAACCTTTAACTGTTTGTCCATCTTATTTCAGCGTCACTGCGCCCATGAGGCGCCCACTGTAACCAGACAGAATCTCAGGCTACAGCATGTCTATTCGCAATTACTATTTGGTTGCCTTTTAGGAGCAAAGGCTGGGCCTTGGCATTGCTAGGTAGAGATACATCCAGGTTTTGTCTCGAGCGGGTTAATCAACAGCGGAGAGTTTGAGCTGAGACTTTCAAGTAAACGGGAAACGGACAAAAATATAACTGAACCAGACAACGAGAGGCGTATGGACCTCTAAGGCGTGAAAGGGGGTGTTAAGAGACAGTCTAAACCATGATCGCAGTGTACCGATGTTTCATGAAAGGAGGGAAAATTAAACCCATGCAGATCACAAGAAGAGATTTCATGAAAATCTCTGGTGCTGCGGCAGGTGGCCTCGCTCTCGGTGGCTTGGGTTTTAACCTTGCACCGGTAGAGGCGCGTGCCCAAACGTTGAGAATTCGCTGGGCCAAGGAAACCACCACCATCTGCCCCTACTGCGCAGTTGGCTGTGGCATCATTGTCCACACCGCCAGAGATGGATCGGGCAAGATCATCAATACTGAAGGCGATCCAGATCACCCCATCAACCAGGGCTCACTCTGTGCCAAAGGCGCAGCTCTGTACCAGTTGGTCACCACAGAGAGTCGCATCAAGCGGCCTCTCTATCGTGCCCCTTACAGTGACAAATGGGTGGAGATATCCTGGGAACAGGCCTTGGGCGAGATTGCCAGGCGAGTAAAGCAAAGTCGCGACGATAGCTTTACGACTACCAACGCCAAGGGTCAGGTGGTTAACAGAACAGATGGCATCGCCCATGTGGGTAGCGCCGCACTGGATAATGAGGAGTGCTGGGCGCTGCAGGCGATGATGAGAGCCCTAGGTCTGGTCTACATTGAACACCAGGCCCGTATCTGACACAGCGCCACTGTTGCGGCTCTGGCAGAGTCGTTCGGACGCGGCGCAATGACCAACCACTGGATTGACATCGGCAACAGCGATTGCATCCTTATCATGGGAAGCAACGCCGCCGAAAATCACCCCATCTCCATGAAATGGGTAGGCAAAGCCATGGAAAATGGGGCCACCCTTCTCAGTGTTGATCCCCGTTTTACCCGGACCTCATCAAAGGCAGATTTCTACACCGCCCTGCGTTCAGGGACCGACATTGCCTTTCTGGGTGGGATGATCAACTACATCATCAGCAACAACCTGTATCACAAGGAGTATCTGGCGTATTACACCAACGCCAGCTTCATCCTGGGTAAGAAGTACGGTTTCAAGGATGGGCTTTTCTCCGGCTACAACAACAAGACCAAGTCTTACGATAAGTCTTACTGGGCCTTTGAAAAAGACAAAGAGGGTATTCCCAAAAGAGACCACAGCCTGAAGAATTCGCGCTGCGTGTTTCAACAGCTGAAGAAACACTTCTCCCGCTATGATCTCAAGAAGGTCTCGGCCATTACGGGTACACCCACGGCTGATTTGGAAAAGGTCTACAAGACGTATACGGCCTCGGGCAAAAAGGGCAAAGCCGCTACCATCATGTACGCCATGGGCTGGACGCAGCACACCGTAGGTGTGCAGAATATTCGGGCCATGGCCATGATCCAGTTGCTTCTCGGCAACATGGGAGTTGCCGGCGGCGGCGTCAATGCCCTGCGTGGCGAGTCCAACGTCCAGGGTTCCACGGACCACTGCCTGCTTTGGCACATTTGGCCCGGCTATCTGAAAACGGCCAGGGCGTCCAATGTTTCATTGACTGCCTATAACCAGAAGTGGACTCCGACGACCAACGATCCACTCAGCGCCAACTGGTGGGGGAACTACCCTAAGTATTCTGTGAGTTTCCTGAAGTCCATGTTTGGTGAAAATGCAACTCCGTCCAACGGCTTTGGCTACGATTGGATGCCCAAGGTCGATGATGGTAAAGCCTATTCGTGGCTAGATCTGTTTGATGCCATGTATAGGGGTGAGTTCACCGGCTTTTTTGCTTGGGGTCAGAATCCGGCCTGCTCCGGCGCCAATGCCAACAAGAACCGTGAGGCATTCAGCAGGCTGGACTGGATGGTAAACGTCAACCTGTTTGATAACGAGACCGGCTCTTTCTGGAAGGGTCCAGGTATGGATCCCAAGAAGATCAAGACCGAGGTCTTTTTCCTGCCCTGCGCTGCTTCTGTGGAGAAAGAGGGCTCCATTACCAATAGTGGCCGTTGGAGCCAGTGGCGCTACAAAGCGGCCGATCCTCCCGGAGATACTCTGCCTGATGGTGACATCATGATCGAGCTCATGAACAAGATCCGCAAGCTCTACCAGGTAGAGGGAGGAGCTTTTCCTGAGCCTATCTTAAACCTCAAGTGGGACTACACCACCAACGGCAAGTACGACTCCCACAAAGTGGCCAAGGAGATCAACGGCTACTTCCTGGCGGATGTAACCGTCAAGGGAAAAATGTACAAGGCGGGTACCCTGGTGCCCAGTTTTGCCTTTTTGCAGGCTGACGGCACCACTTCCTCGGGCAACTGGCTTTACTGCCAGAGCTACACCGAGAAGGGTAACATGGCGGCGCGCCGCAGCACCCAGGATAAATCGGGCATCGGCCTCTACTCGGAGTGGTCCTGGTGCTGGCCGGTAAACCGTCGGATCATTTACAACAGAGCCTCGGTGGACCGTTACGGTAAACCGTGGGATAAAGAGCATCCGGTCATCAGTTGGACGGGCAAAGGCTGGTCCGGCGATGTGCCTGACGGTGGTTGGCCACCCATGCTAACCGCTGACGGCAAGCTGAATCCCAAGACCAAGTACCCCTTCATCATGAAGCCCTCGGGCCATGCCCACGTGTTCGGACCGGGTCGCGCTGATGGACCTTTTCCGGAGCACTATGAGCCTCTGGAGTGTCCCATTGACAAGAACTTGATGAGTGATCAGTTCATCAATCCCACCATCAAAGAATTCGGGACTGCCGCTGACACCCGGGCCACCTGCGACCCGCGCTACCCAATAGTTGCCAGCACCTACCGGGTCACTGATCACTGGCAGACAGGTGTAATGACCAGGTGGCAGCCGTGGTTGCTTGAGACGCAGCCCCAGCTTTTCTGCGAAATGAGCCACGAGTTGGCAAAGCTCAAAGGGATCAAGAACGGAGGCA
>ENA-OVNL01000082-OVNL01000082.1-sediment-metagenome-genome-assembly--contig:-NODE-82-length-10763-cov-2.584222_pt1 | contig 10763 bp, 10 predicted proteins | sample MGYA00250099_ERZ650198 | MGnify/ENA primary metagenome ERZ650198 (study PRJEB26732, sample SAMN07278974) | sediment metagenome | biome: marsh; feature: saltmarsh; material: sediment | place: USA...
GTCCATTAGTATGCACCGATCAAAATTTAAGAAAGAGCGGTTCGATAACATAAGGCGAGATGTACATGAGAAAGATGCTGAAAAACAGGAAGACAGCCCACACCCACAGCCACCACCACCCTGGGCTGAGGCGAACAAGAAAAAGGGCAGCCGCAACCAGAAGCACTAAGAGCACGGTGGAGATGACAGTGGACTTCAGCAAATCGCTTAGCCAGAGCCGCCCTGTCATGGTATTGAAGCCGTAGCGGTTCTCAATGTTGAAATTCTTGTAGAGACTGAAGGGGATACTGAAGATGGTCCCAGCGTACATGAGACCCAGGACAAAAAAGACCCCCCGCACGACAAAGGACTGTGAGAGGGAAGTGACCCAGCCATCGTAAATGGTGATAAATCCGCCGAACAGAAAAACAATCACCAGAAGGGTATTGAACAGCGACAAGACAGTACTGAGTCTGCTGGTTTCAGCCGTGTACGATACGGTTTTTCGTAAGGTCTCAGCATCAATGGCAGTGGAGAATTCGGCAGGGACTTGATGGCCTTTTTCTTTCAGGTGCTTGATGTTCAACCACTTGAGTCCGAGGGAGACACTGAAAAAAGCTAGATAAATAATGAGGATAATCACTTTCATGGAGCAAATGATACTGCATTCGTCTCCTGGAGTCGAGAGCCATGGTCAGGAAGCAGCGGGCAGTCGGCAGGAGGCAGCTGCGGTAAGGAGTAAGCGGTAAACAGTACGCCGTCGGCAAAAAATGTCGGTCTAATCTGCTTACTGCTTGCCGCTCACCGCTCAATGGAAACTATGGGTGAAACGAATTACCGTGAACCTTTCGCCTTCTTTTGTCTCTTCGCTTCCTTATAAAGCTCGTAGAGCTCGGGAAAATGCTTTTTCACATGCGCTACCGCCTGATCGCCGCTCAACCCTTCCTTCTGGCTCAGCGTTTTTACGAGCTGATCCCAAGCCTTTAGCAGTTTCTCATTTTTTGTCATCTACGCTCCTTGGGATCAGTGGCAACACCACGTTCTTTTGTAGACGTCTCCACCGAGGAGAGTTTCTCATCAACTTGACTCAGAAGTTTCTTCATGACCTTTTCCAAGATAATCCGCGCCAGGTAAGCCTTCTTGATTCCGTTCTTTTCAGCATGGAGCAGCCGTTCTTCCGCCAGGTGTAATTCCTCGGCTAACGCATTTTGATGATCAGCGGTAGCTTTCTCCAAATCCATATACAGGTCCTGCACTCGATCTTGCAAACGCGGTGCCAAGGATTCGTTTGCACCAAAAGGGCCCAACGAGTGATGAAAAAAGGCAGGATCCAGCGGGCAACAAGCAGAGAGTCTCGTATACAGTGCTAGGTTCTACCGTCTACTGGATGTCTTTGGTCGGAGGTGCTTTCCCAGTGCTCGCCGGCGGCGATTCTGCTTTTTTCGTCACCCGTCCAGACACCCAGCCCACAATAATACCCAGAATGAAAGCCCCCAGCAAAATAAGAGCCCGAGATGCCTGTGTGCCCCAAAAGAGAAACCGCACCTGCACCACATCAGAATTCTGAATAATGAACGTTGCAAACAGCACTCCGAGAACCAGGAAAACAATTCGCTTAGGAGTCATTACTACCATCCTTTCCACATTAAATGCCTAAGATGAACTAAAGTGAGCTAAAGTGACTAGAGTAACTAGAGTCAGCCAATGGGAGGTTCCAAAAAACCGTCCGTAGCTTCACTATGCTTTGCCTCTCTTTCTTCTGTCTTTTGCCTTCTGCTTACCTATCCCGCCCTCAGTCGCGGACTGCGTGCTGTCTGCTGCCTGCTGCCTACTTTCTGCTGCCTTCTCAGCTACTGTCTTCTCGTAGAGCTTTAAGTATTGTTCAGCGGAGGACAGCCAACTGAAATCCGTGGCCATGCCGTTCTTCATAATTTGCCGCCAGGTCTCAGTTTGGGAAAAGAGATCGAGAGCTGTCTTGGCGGTCTCCCAGAACGATTCCGGTTTGTAATCGGTGAATCGGAAGCCAACACCTTTGCCTTTGGTGGAATTGAAAGGGGTGATGGTGTCGTACAGGCCGCCGGTGGCCCGCGCGATCGGCACGGTGCCGTAGCGCAGACTATACATCTGATTCAGGCCGCAGGGTTCGTACTGGGACGGCATCAGGAACATATCAGCGCCGGCTTCGATTTTGTGGGCCAACCTTTCATCGAATTCCAGCCGTACTGCGACTTTTTCTGGATAGCGCTCAGCGAGCGCGGTCAGCAGTGTGTGATACTTATCTTCCCCAACCCCAAGAATTACCAGGCCCAGATCATAAGCCACGAATTTGTCCATAACAGCCGCTAAAAGATTTAACCCCTTCTGATCTGCCAATCTGGAAACAACTCCAAGCAGCGGCCTGTTCATTAGTCTTTCTGGAAGCTTTACCGTGCGCAACAAGTCCAGCTTGCACATGTGCTTGCCTTCCAGGTTCTCCCTGGAGTAGTTGGCGGCGATATACGGGTCGTTTTCCGGATTCCATTCCTCGTAGTTGGCACCATTTATAATTCCGTGCAGCTTGCGCTGATGCATTTGAAGAACGCCTTCCAACTTATGTCCGTATTCCTTGGTCTGGATCTCCTCGCTGTAACGAGGGCTGACTGTGGTAATGACATCCGCACAAACTATAGCCGCCTTCATGAAGTTGATCCCGCCCCAGAATTCCATGCCATCCACGCTGAAAAAACTGTCGGGCAACCCGGTCTGTGGGAACAGGTTTGCCGCGAACTGCCCCTGATAGGCGATGTTGTGTATGGTAAACATACTCGCGGTCGCGGCCAAGGGGTCCTCAGCTGCAACCAAGTGTTTCAGGTAGGCTGGGATCAGGCCGCTCTGCCAGTCATGACAGTGCACGAGGTCAGGCTGGAACTGTACCGCAGGGCATATGGAAAGAACAGCTTTACAGAAGTAGGTGAAGCGCTGGAAATTATCAAAATAATCACCTTTTGGGGTTCCATAGAGATAGGTTCGGTCAAAGAATTCATCCCTGCGGATGAAGTAGACTTCTATGCTATCGTTGAGTTGGCCGCGATAGATGTCTGTGTCAATCACCTGGGAGCCTAACACCACTGGTACGTTCTCTACCACAGGGTCCGCCTCAGCTAACTCCTTGACGAAGCGGTTATAGAAAGGCGTTACAATTCGCACTTGGCAGCCCAGGTTGCTCAAAGCAAGGGGCAAAGCACCGCCCACGTCGGCAAGCCCCCCGGTTTTGGCAAAAGGCGCAACCTCGGAAAACGCCATGAGTACCCGCAGTGGTGATCTTTTCTTTTTCATCCTTGTTGACCGTCCATATCAGTGGTGCTGAATTGGTATGTTTATATTGGGAAATTCAGGGGAAGTGTTGCGACACTATCTATTTACATTTCTGTGCTCTCAATGCCCGCAGACCCTCGATAATTTCTATAGAGTCCTTGAGTTCTCCATACCTATTATCAGATATGAGCTTGTTGAGCGTATCTTTCTCCTCTTTGATCAACTCGTCAATTGTCCTACAATAGACCATGTTTGCAATGCGTGCCTTCACCTTTTTGGGTGTACTTTCTATCTTTATACTCCCATCTTTTTGTTGTTTTACCGTCAGCTGTTGACAGAATGTTGAGCTGACGACTGTCAAGTTCAACATCAACAGAGATACGAAAATACACGCTGCCTTTTTTGTTTTTCTACTCATACAGTTGTCTCCTTTGAGAGTAAAAGAACTGTGCAGCTCTTCCTATTTTTTGCGGATTACTGCGATAATGATGGCGAGACTCCCTACCCTGTATATTTCATAAACATCGGGGTTAACAGGGAATCCTTGAGTACAAAGAGGTTTGGTCTACAAATAGATTACTCAATTGAATTTACTGAGGCAAGAGAAAAGATGAGACTTCGCCCCTTAGTCAACAATTGTAACCAGAACACCAACTGTGTATGTGGTAACGCTGCATAGCCAAACCGGTAAAAATCGCTGCTCTCGCCTGTTAGCGCTTGCAAATCAGCCGGGCAGGAGGGTAAACTATTCCGCGAATTGCACCGCTCCGCAGCCCGAAACAGGGCTGCGACTGGTTTCCGTAATCGGGGACGACAACCCTCTTGAGGTTCTGATCGCACTTCACTGAGAATTGTTGCCCAGTGGACAGGTAATTGGTACCTTATAGACGTAGTGCGAGGGTGGCGGAATCTGGTAGACGCACTGGATTTAGGATCCAGCGCCTTCGGGTGTGGGGGTTCGAATCCCCCCTCTCGCACCAGCGGCAATTGCAAAGGGTTGGCTCAGGCCGGGCCAACCCTTTTTTTGAGCTTTTTGGCCCGGATTATTCACAAAAGGGCTACTGTCAGTGCACATATGGCGTTGTCAATATCACGGTTAAGGGTTGCCAGATACCACTTACTATGATTATATTGTCGGGCGGTTCAGGGAGCACTACCTGCGATGTGTTGCCTGTGGATTCTTACAACCAGCTTGCAGGAGTTGAAGCTGGGCTCATTGCAAGCCACATTGGGGAGGAGTAGTAGATCATAGACAAATGAAGATTTCCGTTGAAGAAATTAGTGAGATTGCACGCAAGGTGCATGTAGAACTCCCTGAGGATAAGGTGAATCGTCACCTTAAGAAGGCTTATCGACAGCTTAATCGTACTGCTAAGGTCAGAGGATTTCGCCCCGGCAAGGTCCCGTTGGCAATTCTCAAGCGGCAGTATGCGGACCAGATCTACCATGAGGTGGGCTTGGAACTCGTCAACGAGACGTTAATGGAAGCCCTGGAACAAATCGACATTGAGGCTGTTGGTCAGTCTGACCTTGACAGAGAACCATTACAGGAGGGAGAACCATTCCGCTATTCATTTATAGTGGAGGTGAGACCGGAAGTCGTTGTCAATGATTACAAAAAGATACCGGCTCAGAGAAAACAACGAGTTGTCAATGAGGAAGAAGTTGACGCTGAACTCGAGTTGCGGCGGCAAGCCAACTCTTATCTCAAATCTCTTGAGGAGCCGCGTCCCATTCAACAAGGAGATCACGCGGTCCTTGATTTCAAAGCCTTCGCTGAGGGTAAGCCTGTTCCTGATGGTGAAGCCAAGGGCTTTCACCTGGAAGTAGGTGGTAACCGCTTCAACCCCGATTTCGAAACCAAGCTTATTGGTGCAAGCAAGGGTGAACAAAGAGAGATCGAGGTCACTTTTCCACCTGACTATGGCAACAAGAATCTCGCGGGCAAGAAAGCCACCTTTCAGGTGGAAATCAAGGATATTAAAGAGCAAGGGCTTCCAGAGCTGGATGATGAGTTTGCCAAGAACCTTGGTGATTTCGACAATCTTGAAGATTTGCGCACTGCTGTACGCCAGGAATTGGAAAGCAAGAAGGAGCAGCAAGTAGATGCGGAGGTCTGGGCGCAAGTCTTGGATGAGTTGATCAGCCGTAATCCCTTTGATGTTCCTCAGAGCATGGTGGAACAGGAATTGCAAAGAATGTTGGACACCATTCGTTATCGCCTATCAGCACAGAATCTCACCCTAGCGCAGGCAGGAATGGATGAAGAGACCTTCAAGGAACGCAATCGAGAAGCTGCTGAAAGAAGGGTGCGAGCCACTATTCTCCTGGAACGAATTGCTCAGCAGGAAAGCCTGGAGGTCAGCGATGAGGAAGTTGACCAGGGGCTCCACAGATCCGCAGAGGATATGAACCAATCGTATGAACAGGTGAGAGATTTTTACAAAAATAACAATTTGATGGAACCCTACAAGCGCCAGTTAATGGAGGAAAAGGTTATCAATTTCCTCCGGGACCACGCGGACCTGACAGAAGTTGAGGAAGTGGCCTCTGGCCCCGGGGAAGACAAAAATAAAAGAGAGGAACGTTCATGACCCTGATACCCATCGTTGTTGAGCAAAGCAGCCGCGGGGAGCGTGCGTATGATATTTACTCCAGGCTGCTCAAAGATCGCATCATTTTTCTGGGCACGGCGGTGTCCGATGAGGTGGCTAACCTGATTATCGCCCAGATGCTATTTTTGGAATCTGAGGACCCGGATAAAGACATAAACTTTTATATTAATTCACCTGGAGGACTGGTCACTTCCGGCTTGGCCATCTACGACACCATGCAGTACATCAAACCGGATGTGGCAACCCTGTGTTTGGGACAGGCCTCCAGCATGGGTGCTCTCTTGCTGGCAGCGGGGACTCGCGAAAAGAGGTTTACCTTGCCACACTCGCGTATTCTTATCCACCAGCCCTTGGGAGCGTTCCAAGGACAGGCAACCGATGTGGAGATTCAGGCCAAAGAGATTTTGAGAATGCGCGAAAGACTCAACGACATACTGTCTCATCATACCGGCCAACCCCTGGAGAAAATTCAGAGTGATACTGATCGAGACTTCTTCATGAGCGGCGAGGAAGCACGAGAATACGGTATCGTTGACAAAGTCATCGTCGAGCGGGAGATTCTGGAGGAGGACTCCAAGGAAAAGGGACCCAAGAAAGCTCCCGAGGGCAAGGATGAATAGAGAAGCCATTGAATATAACCTCTATTCTGCTATAATATTTACGGTACACGAGAAGAGAAAAAAGGGACGCTGTGCGACATTGGTTTGTTAAGGAGGATTAGATGACGAGAAAGAAAGACGACCGGGGCGGAGATCTGGTCTGCTCATTCTGCGGCAAAAGCCAGGATGAGGTCAAGAAACTCATAGCTGGTCCCACCGTTTACATTTGTGACGAGTGCATTGAACTCTGCAATGATATTATTGCTGAAGAATTTGAGAAGGAAGAGGCTGCCAAGTTAAGCAGTGTACCCAAACCAACCGAGATTAAGGAGGCGATCGACGATTATGTCATCGGCCAGGAAAGGGCCAAGAAAATTCTCTCGGTGGCAGTTTATAACCACTACAAGCGCATTGAATCCCGGGCTGAGATGGAGGATGTGGAGATTCAGAAGAGCAACATTCTTTTAATCGGCCCGACAGGATGCGGGAAAACGCTATTGGCCCAAACCCTGGCCCGCATCCTCGACGTTCCTTTCACCATTGCCGATGCCACCACTCTTACTGAGGCGGGTTACGTTGGCGAGGACGTTGAAAACATTATTGTCAATCTGCTTCAGTCAGCTGACTACGACGTGGAAAAAACATCCCGTGGCATTGTGTATATTGACGAGATTGATAAGATCGCTCGCAAAGCGGACAGCCCTTCCATCACCCGGGACGTCTCCGGTGAGGGAGTCCAACAGGCTCTGCTGAAAATCCTGGAAGGCACCATTGCCAATGTCCCCCCCAAGGGGGGACGGAAGCATCCCCAGCAAGAATTCATCAAGATTGATACCACCAACATTCTGTTCATTTGTGGTGGCGCTTTCAACAACCTGGAGGGCATAATCAAGTCACGCATCGGGGTTAAGGCCCTGGGGTTCGCAGCAGAGATCAGAAAACGGGAAGAGCGCAAATTGGGCGAGATTCTGGTGCAGGTGCAGCCCGAAGACCTGATCAGGTTTGGTATGATTCCTGAGTTTGTCGGACGCCTTCCAGTGGTGGCAACCTTACATGAACTGACTGAAGAAGAGTTGATGAAAATCATGCTTGAGCCGAAGAATGCTCTGGTAAAACAGTACCAGAAGCTTTTCGGCATGGAAGATGTGACCTTGCGTTTTACTGAGGGCTCTTTGAAGGCTGTGGCCCGTGAAGCCATGAAGCGTAACTCTGGAGCTCGAGGACTTCGGAGTATCCTCGAAAACATCATGCTGGACATCATGTACGAGATTCCCTCCCAGCCAGATATTCGCGAATGCGTTGTCAGTGAAGAGGTAGTAACAAACAGGGAATCGCCCCTTCTGCTGTATGAAGGCTCCTTGGAATCAGCCTAAAGACATAGAGGCGCTAGAATAGAAATTACGGCTTTCAAGAACCTAGGAAAAGGCTACTGGTACTTTGCAGCGTAGCCTTTTCTTCACTGAATGGGAAAACGATGGGTATGTTCAAGAAAAATCGCGACAGTGTTGACGAAGGGGATCAGTTCGGAACGATGGAGTATCCGTTGTTGCCTCTCAGGGATATCGTTATTTTCCCCAACATGGTTGCTCCTCTTTTCGTTGGTCGGGAAAAATCAATCAAGGCCTTAGAGTACGCCATGGGGCAAGGCAAAACCATTTTTCTCGCCACCCAGAAAAAGGCAAAAACTGACAATCCCACGGAAAAAGACATCTTCCGAATGGGAGCCGTGGCGACAATTCTGCAATTGCTTCGCCTGCCAGATGGTACGGTGAAAGCCTTGGTGGAAGGGAAAGAACGCGGCAAGATTTCCCAATTTTTGAGCAACGATGACTTTTTCATGGTAGAAGTCAAGTCAATCGAGGAAAAAACTGAGCAGAATGTTCAGATCGAAGCCTTGATGCGTAGCACTGTTCAGGCATTTGAAAAATACGCCAAGCTGAATAAGAAAATCTCCCAGGAAATGGTTCTCTCGGTGTCCTCAATTGAGGAACCGGGGCGATTGGCCGACACCATAGCCTCCCACATGCCGTTCAAGATCGAATACAAACAGAAGCTGCTTGAAGCCATCCCGCAATTCAATCGGTTAGAGATGCTCTATGCGTATATCAGCGGTGAGATCGAGATCATCCAGACTGAGCAGCGCATCAAAGGCCGGGTCAAAAAACAAATGGAAAAGACCCAGCGGGAGTACTATCTGAACGAACAAATGCGTGCCATCCAGAAAGAGATGGGCGAGAAGGATGATTTTAGAAACGAACTCGCCGAGTTACAAAGACGCATCAAACGCAAACGTATGGCGCGGGAGGCGGCTGCCAAAGTTCGCTCTGAGTTTAAAAAGCTCAAGTTGATGTCGCCCATGTCTGCTGAGGCCACGGTGGTACGGAACTATATCGATTGGCTGCTTTCCCTGCCGTGGTATGAACGCACCAAAGACAAATTAGATATAGACCAGGCCTCTATCATCCTGGACGAGGACCACTATGGTCTTGAAAAACCGAAAGAGAGAATCCTGGAATACCTGGCGGTTCAGGCACTGGTGAAGAAGATTAAGGGCCCCATCCTTTGCTTCGTGGGCCCCCCAGGAGTAGGCAAAACTTCACTCTCCAAATCAATTGCTCGCGCTTTAGGGCGAAACTTCATTCGTCTTTCCCTGGGCGGTGTGCGGGATGAGGCCGAAATCCGCGGTCATCGCCGGACCTATATCGGAGCACTGCCAGGAAAAATTATTCAGAGTCTGCGCAAGGCCAAATCCAACAATCCTGTCTTCTGCCTGGACGAGGTAGACAAAATGAGCATGGATTTCCGCGGTGATCCATCTGCGGCACTGCTCGAAGTGCTCGACCCGGAGCAGAACTTCGCTTTCAACGATCACTACCTGGACGTTGACTACGACCTGTCCGAGGTTCTGTTTATTACCACTGCCAATACCCTGTTCACCATTCCGCCGGCGCTCCAGGATCGCATGGAGATCATTCGGTTGCCGGGATACACCGAATTTGACAAACTCAACATTGCCAAACAGTTTCTGGTCACGAAACAAAGTGACGCCAATGGACTGAAACCAGAGAACATCCAATTTTCTGACGGCGCCATCTACGAGATTATCCGCCGCTATACCAAAGAGGCGGGAGTCCGTAATCTCGAGCGAGAAATAGCTTCCATTTGTCGCAAAGTGGCCAAAGAGGTGGTAAAGAGGGGGCCAAAGACTAAAATCAAGATAACCGAGAGAAGTGTAAATAAGCATCTCGGGGTACCCAAATTCCACTACGGCAGCGCTGAAGAGAAAGATGAGGTAGGCCTTGCTGTTGGGCTCGCTTGGACCGAGGTCGGCGGCGAACTGCTTGGTATCGAAGCAGCGACCGTGCCCGGTAAGGGAGGCCTCACCATCACCGGTAAGCTTGGCGACGTTATGCAAGAGTCAGCCCAGGCCGCCCTTACGTACGTGCGCTCCCGGGCTGCAGCTCTAGAACTAGACCCTAATTTTTATAAGAAACTAGACATACACGTCCATGTGCCCGAGGGGGCTATTCCCAAGGACGGACCATCGGCAGGGATTACAATGGCAACGGCTATCGCCTCTGCTCTGCTCAAGGTACCTGTTCGCAAAGACCTGGCTATGACTGGTGAGATTACCCTGCGAGGCCGGGTGCTTCCCATAGGAGGTTTGAAGGAGAAGGTGTTGGCAGCGCACCGCGGTCTGATCAAAGAAGTCTTGATACCGCAAGAAAATGCCAAAGATATCAAGGAAATTCCCGGCAAGATTTTGAAAGGCGTGGAGCTAATTTTGGTGGCCCACATGGATGATGTCCTTAAACAAGCTTTGCTGGTGGATGATCCCGAACAACTTTTCAAGAAGCCTATAGAAGAAACCGAAGAGGTTTTGGTTCCAACCGAACCCCAAGAATCTTCTGAGGAGATTCTGGCTCACTGATTAACAAAGGGTCCTGCAAGAGTGCAGAGCTGACAATCATGCGTCCAGCCAAAATACGGTTGGACGTTTTTTACTTGATGTCAGTTGTCAGCGGTCCGTTGCACCAAAAAACAGAGCGCATAGAGCATAGCGCTCAGCGTAAAATCTCATATGCAATACCGCTCTGCGCTGTGCTGCAAACGAGGTGAGCTGCTACGGACAACGAATTACTGACAACTGACACTCTTAGAATTCCCTTGACAGATACCAGATAAATTGCTAAGGCCACAGAGTACATCTGGGCGGGTAGCTCAGTGGGGAGAGCATCGGCCTTACAAGCCGGGGGTCCGCAGTTCGAGCCTGCGT
>ENA-OVNL01000083-OVNL01000083.1-sediment-metagenome-genome-assembly--contig:-NODE-83-length-10757-cov-2.328184_pt1 | contig 10757 bp, 9 predicted proteins | sample MGYA00250099_ERZ650198 | MGnify/ENA primary metagenome ERZ650198 (study PRJEB26732, sample SAMN07278974) | sediment metagenome | biome: marsh; feature: saltmarsh; material: sediment | place: USA...
CAGAGGACGCCAGGAAGGACGTCCATATCCGTGGTCGCAGCAAGTTATTTATGAAATATCCGGGCTAGGCCGGCTTTATCTCCATGCTCATATCAACGGCCCGGGCTGAATGAGTCAGGGCACCAACTGAGATCAGATCGACTCCCGTAGCAGCCACTTCCCGGACATTGTCCAGGGTGATTCCTCCCGAAGCCTCAAGAGGGACTTTTCCCCCAGTTCGCCGCACAGCCTCTGCCATGGTTTTCAGATCCATGTTGTCCAACATTATAGCGTCAGCCCCGGCAGCTATGGCTTCAGCTAATTGATCCAGCGTCTCCACTTCCACTTCTACCCTTAAGGAATGACGATTGCTCGCCCTTGCCGCCCCCACTGCCTGTTGAATAGACCCTGCCGCCGCTATATGATTGTCCTTGATTAGAATCCCATCGTAAAGCCCAAAGCGGTGGTTGTAGCCGCCTCCGGCTCGAACTGCAGCTTTCTCCAACAAACGGTATGCGGGGGTTGTTTTGCGGGTATCTAGAATGCGGGCGGAAGTCCCGACCACTTTGTCCACGAAGGCTCGAGTGAGTGTTGCGATACCGGAAAGTTGCTGTAGAAAGTTTAGGGCCGTGCGTTCGCCCATGAGCATGGCAGCCAGATCCCCTTCTATCTCTAATAGCTTATCTCCTTCCTTTGCTCGGCTGCCGTCCTTCTGAGAAAGAGTGATCGCAAGCCCGCTATCAACCTTCAGAAAGACTTGTCTGGCGATATCTATTCCGGCAAGAACAAGTGGTTCTTTGGCAATAATACACCCCTTACCCAAAGCGCCTGGGGCCACTGTGCAGGCAGTGGTGATATCACCGTTTCCTATGTCCTCGGCCAGTGCTCTGTTGATCAAATTTTCCACTTCATCGGATAACAAGCCCTATACCTCGCCACTGAGCTTTGTCAGTTTTTCAAGTTGCGCCTGGAGCTTCTCCAGTTTGCCGCGCAATCTCTCCAGTTTTTCCTTTTCTTTGGCTACAATGTCTGCAGGGGCTCGCGTGAGAAATGCATCATTGGTCAGTTTCTTCCGGGTCCTGGCCAGTTCAGGCTCCAGCTTGCCGATTTCTTTCTGCAAGCGCCGATTCTCTTCCTTGAAGTCAAGGACACCCTCGAGTGGCACGAACAACTCAAGCTCTCGCACCACAGCCGAAGCCGCCACCCGAGGCCGCTCCCCGTCCTGAACCACCTCCAGCGATGACAGCCTGGCCAGATCTTCTATGTAATGGCTATAAGTCTTGACAATACTGGTGAGGCTATTTGGGCCAAAAACCACGGTGTCCACCTGGGCAGCCGGAGCAACATTCATCTCTCCCCTAATGTTTCTGATGGCCGTGGTCACATCCATCATAACTGCCATCTGCTCCTCCCCCAGACGGTCCACCAAAGATTCATCTCGTCTGGGAAACTCTGCCACCATAATGCTGCCTTCATGATCTGGTAGATGCTGCCATAATTCCTCGGTAACATAAGGCATAAAGGGATGGAGCAGCCGAAGAACGGAAGAAAGCCCATGAAGGAGAAACTGTTGGGTTTCTTTGCGATCCGTCTCGTCGTCACCGTAAAGGACTGGTTTGATCATTTCAAGGTACCAGTCGCAGAACTCGTGCCAGGTGAACTGATAGAGCACACTGGCAGCCTCATTGAAATGATAAGAATTCAGCGCCTCGTCTACCTGGCGGACAATTTCCTGCAAACGACTCAGCATCCAGCGATCTGCCAACCTTTTTGGCTCGGGTAACACCCCGGCAGCTTCCACCCCCTCGAGATTCATGAGAGTAAAACGGCTGGCATTCCAGATCTTATTGACAAAATGCCTGTAACCTTCGATCCGCTCTTCAGAAAGACGAACGTCCCTTCCCTGTGCTGCGAATGCAGCCAAAGTAAACCGAAAAGCATCTGTACCATAACGGTCCATGATCACCAGAGGGTCGATAACATTTCCCTTAGATTTGCTCATCTTCTGGCCCTCGGCATCTCTGACAAGAGCGTGAATGTAGACGTCATGGAATGGTACGTCTTTCATGAAATGCAAGCCCATCATCATCATTCGTGCCACCCAGAAAAAAAGAATATCGAAACCGGTAACCAGAACAGAAGTGGGGTAAAAGATCTCAAGCTCTGGTGTCTTCTCAGGCCATCCCATGGTGGAGAATGGCCAGAGGGCGGAACTGAACCAGGTATCCAATACGTCGCTCTCTTGGTTCAGGTTGTTGCTGCTACAGCGATTGCACTGTTTCGGCTCCTCCATGGCAACGATGACTTCATCGCAATCTTGACAGTACCATGCGGGAATACGGTGTCCCCACCAGATCTGTCGTGAAATGCACCAATCTTCTATGTTTTCTAGCCAGTCGAAGTAGTTCTTCTCCCACATCTCCGGGATTATGCGGGTTCTTCCTTCCCGCACCGCTGCCATGGAAACTTCGGCCATCTGTTTCACCGCCACAAACCATTGCTTGGAGAGTGTGGGCTCGATGATGGTCTTACAGCGGTAGCAGTGTCCCACTCTATGCTGGTAGTCCTCAACTTTTACGAGCAAGCCCTGCCCTTGGAGGTCTTCAACTATCTGCTGACGACAACTATCACGGTCCATGCCAGAGTATGGACCAGCCTCTTCGTTCATCACGCCTTCATCGTCCATCACCCTGATCACTGGCAACCCGTGCCTTTGGCCAATTTCAAAGTCGTGTGGATCGTGGGCTGGGGTTACTTTCAGCGTGCCAGTGCCGAACTCCCGGTCCACGTATTCATCTGCAATCACCGGCAACTCGCGGTTTAGCAGAGGGAGTAAGACTTTTTTTCCAATGAAATCACGGTAACGCTCGTCTTCAGGGTGTACCGCCACACCTGTGTCTCCAAGCATAGTTTCCGGTCGGGTAGTGGCCACGACCAGACCGTCAGTTCCATCAGGGGCAGGATAGTGAAGCTGGTAAAGCCGCCCCCTCCTCTCTTCCGCCTCCACCTCCAGATTAGCCAGTGCTGTGACGCATCGCGGGCACCAATTGATAATACGCTGGCCTCGATAGATCATGCCCTCATGATAGAGGGAAACGAAAACGCGCCTCACGGCTTCAGAAAGACCTTCGTCCATGGTGAAGCGCTCTCGACTCCAATCGCAACTGGCGCCTAACCTCTTGAGTTGATTGATTATTTTTCCACCGTAAAGTTCGCGCCACTCCCAAACCCTCTTGATGAACTTTTCCCTTCCTAGCTGGTGCCTGTCCAAGCCTTCTTCTGCAAGCTGACGTTCAACCACATTCTGGGTGGCGATGCCAGCGTGGTCGGTGCCGGGCATCCAGAGCACATTTTCTCCATACATGCGCTTGTATCGGCAGAGGATGTCCTGCAGGGTATTGTTGAGGGCATGCCCCATGTGCAGATCACCGGTAACATTCGGTGGAGGGATCACGATGGAATAGGCTGGATTGCTGCTGTTTTCGTCAGCTCGAAATAAATTCTGCTTTTCCCAAAATTGATACCACTTTTCCTCTGCAGCTTCTGGTTCGTAGGCTTTGGGAAGCACTGAGTTCTTCATTTCCTTCTTCCTTCTCCGTTGTCCGTAATCAGTCGTATAACACCCTATCTTTTACCACGGACAACTGACTACGGACAACTGTCAGGAGTTTCCCCAAAATGCCATTTGCGATCTTGGCAAAGGGGAAGTCTACTCCACACCGAGCAGTTCGCGCCATTTTATGGCAGTGTTCCCTTGAACATAGCACCACATCTTCATGCATGGACTAGCGAGGCTGAGATAGCACAATACAGGTTGCTCAGATGCTCGTTGTTTCGCAGCCTACCCCTTTGCCTTTGCTGGTGTCTCTTCTGAGTGACTGCGGAAGGTCTGTGCCACTTCCCCGGCTGCGTCTGGGGGAGCCCCTGGCCCCGTTCTGCAGGAACGGGGAACAGGGAGGGGGTGCCTTCCCCCGTCCACAGCTGCGCTTGAAGTGACCAGGCCGGAGCCTTGGAACGACAGAAGAAACACCGGGAAGATATTTTCACTTCCATATGAGACCTCAACTCGTTGATATCTTCAATCTAGAAACATCAACCATCCAATCTTGGAGAAACTCCTCGTGTTTGAAGCCTTGACTCTCATTTTTACCCGGTTATGCTTGGGGTTATTGAGGGGTACAGCGCAGTTGACCCTGCATCAATGCATAGAACCGTGAGGTGAACCATGATGCATAACAAGTATCAATTTGAAACGTTTAGCTCCGATCAGACGAGCTTCGATCAGGAGTTTACCAAGTATCTGAATGAGAGGCGAAGAGACGGTTGGAAAGTCAAGGATTGCTCGTATCGCCACGAAAGCGGCAGCCAGACTATGGCCTCCTGTCTCTTCAAAATGAAGGGTTAACAACAGAGCCACGCCCTTTCGGGCGTGGCTCTTTACACATCTCCTGGTGTCTCACCTAGATCACCCATCTCTAAGAATCGCAGGGCAATTTGTCGTCCCATGAGGGGCGCATTACCACCGGCGCGATTGTTCACAATGATGTTGATGCGAATATTGCTATCAACTGCTTCCCACATCAACTCAGCTGTCTCCTCCACCATGTGCGGATTCACCATTTTTTCAACCAAGGCATCAAAAGGATGGGCTTGTGCATAAGCCTCTTCATAGCGCGCTCCGCGAGGAGTCATCAAACGAATTATGGCCTGGCCACCCGAGTTGAAGAATCTTCCTCCTGATTTAGCAAACTGCTTTCTAAGTGAAGGGAGCCAGGTCCAGTGCGAAAGCACCTGACCAACACCGTATTTCTCCATCACCTGGAAAACCTGATTCGTGAGGTAAGGCTCGGTGCGCAACTCCAGGTGGTAACGATTCTCTTTTGGGATCTCCTCGAAAAATAGATCAAGGGCTGTCGCCAACGCTTGTGGAGAAATGCGATCCTTTTTGCGTTGATACTCCTGTTCAAAAATGAGGCCGCCAAGGTAGGGGCCAAGGATGGCAACTGCCGGATCATAGAATTGACGGGTAAAGATTTCACCATTCAGATAACGCTCATTAACAACATACCGGCCCCTACGCCATACCTTCTGCGCACAGATCGCTTGGGGGACTTTGAGTATGAGGCTGTCACCTTCTTGTAGATACTGGCGATATCTTTGCAGTACGTGATAGTTTGGGGTTGGCTCTCCATCCTCTTCCAACAAGAGCCGATAAAAGGTAAAATCCAGCTCGAGGACCCGGAAATGGTGGAAGTACTCCTGAACACTCTCAACCGGGAGAACTTCCTCCACGAATGATTGGCCACCCACGGTTTTTTTTCTGCGGGTCATTCGATCAGAGTAAAGTTTTTCTGAATAGATCTGACCAAGCCACCCCGCATACCGATCACTGGCCGTTCCCATGAATACATTCGGGTGGAGGCCACGAAATTGAAAATTTTTAATATCTAAGATTTCCGGGTTGGACATATCACGTTCCCTGAGTATTCGTTCAGTTGCGAAAAACGATATGAGATGTGGGAAGTGGGATGTGGGATTCTGGTTATGTAGTGGACCTTATCGCCGCCAAATAATCTCACATCCACCGCTCCTCAGCTTAATCAAACTGATAGAGGTATTAGCATGAAAAACAGGCGGCTCGCCTATTACATCACCCCGCACGGGTTTGGACACGCGGTGCGTTCCATTGAGGTGATACGCCATCTGCTGGTGCGAGCGCCGACTGTAGACATTGTGATCGTCTCCACCCTCCCTGAGTTCCTGGTGAACCAGAGCCTGGGCGACTCTGTGTCATTCAGGAGAAAACAGCTCGACATTGGTCTGGTTCAACGAGATAGCATCCAGTTCGATCTAAGCGCCACCTTGGACCGATTGCAATTCCTTCATGACCATCGGGAAGCTCTGGTGGCAGATGAAATTCATTTTCTCAAAACCCAAGAGGTTCAGGCCGTAGTCTGCGATATTCCCTTCTTGCCTTTTGAGGCTGCATCTCAGGCTTCCATCCCAGCTATAGGGATGGGAAACTTCACCTGGGACTGGATATATCAGGCATACGCTTCCGCAGACTCCCGTTGGGCACCCCTGGTGGACTGGGTCCGAAAATCATACCATACATGTTCGCTTCTCCTCCAATTACCCATGCACGGGGATTGCTCGGCCTGTCCTACCATTCAAGATGTCCCTCTCGTGGCTCGTCGGGCCAAGCGAGAACGCAAGGAGACCCTGAAAATACTTGGATTACGTCTAGATCAGAAAGTCTATCTTATCTCTTTCGGTTGGTTCGACCTGGGAGAGACTGCGCAAAAGCGGTTAGAGGAAATCACCGATGCAATGTTTCTTTTCAAGCACCCTTTGAGCTTTCATTTTCGCAACGGTATTTGCCTGGACGAGTACCCCCTTAGCTACGAGGATGTGGTCGCCGCGGTTGATGGTGTCATCACCAAGCCGGGTTACGGCATTGTTTCTGACTGCCTTGCCCATGGCACTTCAGTTATATACACGGACAGAGGCTTTTTCCCCGAATACGACATCCTGGTACGGGAGATGGCCAAACACTTGACTACCGTATACATCTCCTCCGAAGATCTTTATGCGGGAAAATGGCAAGCTGCCATAGGAGAACTCGAGAGACAGCCCCGGGTGGCGCCCACCCTTCCATGCAATGGTGCCGAAGTCTGTGCTGAAACCATTTTGCGATATCTAGACTAAGTAACTATCGGTTCAACTAGATACTAAACAGTAGGCACTAAGCACCCACAGGTCATTACACTTCGCGCGTTTGCGCTTCGTTGTCACGAGGGCTGCGCCCGTCTCTAGGCCTTGCGGCCGTCATTAAGTTGTTTCAACGCCACAATGACCTACTGCCATCTGCCCGCTGCCTACTGCAAGCTGCCCACTGCCAGCTCGCCTTCAATCCACAACCTTAGTATAGTGTTCTGGAAACTCACCCGTGTATCGCAAGAACGAAGGAATCGGATAACGCACCCCACCTTTATGCGTTCCTTCAAAACCCTCGATGATCTCTTCCACCCGGGTGACTGGAATGGAAAAAGCCATCTCATGATCCTGGGTTTGGGCAAAAGCACGGTCACCGAGGCAAGGGAGAATAACTTCACATTTTCCCGAACCTATAGGAACGATGATCTCTTCGGCGCAATCAATCCGCCCCCCGAAACTTGAGGTCAATCTACCACCGGATTTCCACAGTGCTGCCGCTAAAAGTCTTAGTATCTGCGCTGGATTGGCGTAGATAATGATCACTTCCGGTTCGAAGGCGGTTCGATGCAGCGGCGCCACCAGGATGTACTTGAATTCTCCGAAGGGAAATTTTGTAACCTGCTCTTCTGAGCGGATGCCGGCCTCTCTTGTTTCAGTGTACATCCCGGCGCAAGCCTGACCTTTCATATAAAAATCACTTGCCTTGCGAAAACCAAAAACTACGGCAGTCAAAGGACAGGAGATATCCTCATCCCCCACAGCCACAACCCAACCGTAGCGCCGAGCCATGGCGATAGCTTGACAGGTAGCGACTTTGATTTTGAGATCTTGGGCCGGGCGTTTTACCCGTTCTGGCAACTGCTCGCCAGGTTTCACTATCCGGACCGCCACTGGGAAATTTCCTAAACGCACATGTTTTGTCAGTGCATCCGTGAGTTTGGCTAGATCGGGTTTCACTGCATCTCCTCCTTTAGGACAAACGGCTAAAATAAACAAAAGTGGCTACAGTTGTGGAAAAGGGAGTATCTGAGAAGCTGATTTGACTAAACTGCGAGCGAGTTAGATAGCCAGATCCAGGCCGCCATCTCGGAGTAAGGCGCGGAGGTATTCGAGACTTTCTCTTCCGGCTTTTTCAGGTTCATCAACGTATGGGTAGAGTTCGAGGCTGACATTGCCCTGGTACTCGAGCCTGAGCATGGTTTCGAAAATCTCGGGAAATTGAATGGCCCCATGGCCGAGAATCAGATGATTGTGTTCCCGGCTCGAGGCAATATCTTCGAGATGAACGTGACCTATCCATTCGAAAAGTTCTTCAAAGGCACCACTGGGGTCTTCCCCTGCGCAAAAAAAGTGTCCAATATCGAAATTTACCCCGATTGCAGGTGATCTGACATCTACAATGAACTCTTTGAAGTCCCTGGTGTTTTCCATCAAAAGATCTGGCTCGGGCTCCACCAGTATCATTATGTCCAGTTCCTGCGCCAAAGGAGCAACCATCTCTAATCCTTGATGAAACAGGGCCATGGCCTTTTTTCGCGAGATCTCACCCACTGGGCCGCCGGGTGGCACGGATATATTTTTGCAGCCGAAAAAGTCGGCCACTTTCAAGCATTGTAAGGTGTGCTGGATTCTTATTTCCCTCCTTTCCTCCTGGGGTTCAATCCAGGATGGGAGGTAGGTATCTCCGACTGCGAACAAGGTGAAGCTGTTCAGGTTGGTAACGATGAGACCCTGAGCATCGATTAAGGTTTTCAATCGGGTTAGGTTTTCCTCGTCGAAGTCTGGGGGATAGAGATGGGGCCTGTCGCACATGATCTCTACCCCCCTAAAGCCCAAGCGACCGATCTTTTCCACTGCCTCGAAAACAGAGAACTTCACAAAGGCATTCGTGCTGTAGCCTATTATCATCAGAAATTCCTGTAACGATTTTCGCCGGACATACAGAACCGATTGCCCGCTACTAGCTGCCTGCTGTCTACCGCCCGCTGCGCACTGCCTTCTGCCTGCTGATCTCTTCTCGCAGTCCAGTAGCCAACTGGCGAAGCCTGGAAAGCTGGTCTTGGAAGGTCACAGGAGCATCATCGCCCAGTGGTTGTTTATAGTAGAATGCCAGTTCGGGTATCGGGCCGGAGCGACCCGCCCTTTGAAGGACAACCATCCAACGGGCCAGGTCCAAGACAAGGGGAGTCGCAAGAATTGAATCCCTGCCCTGCAAATTCAACCGGATACTCATGGGCAGTCCGAACAAGCCGAGAAAATCAATCACATCCCACGCTTCTTTGGCGTCACCGCGGGGAGGATAGTAATCGATTTTAACCTGGTGGGAAGAAGCCCCATATCGCTCACCCACGGGATAACCAAGAATTTCATCGAGAATTTCGGTCTTGTTCGACAACTTCCCTGCAGCCCTTTTGGGATCCATCAAGTTTTTCCCATCTTGATTGCCGAGGATGTTCAGACTGTACCAGCCATCCACGAACAGATTTCTGGCCTTCAAGGCTGAAGCCAATACAACTTTTAAATAGGTCTGGCCGGTCTTGCCGTCGCGCCCTGATAGTGGGACACCTCGCTTGAGAGCCTCATCTATTACCACAGGGATTTCCACCTCATTTGGGGTAAAGTTAACCAGCGGAACACCAGCGAATATCGCAGCGATGGCGTAGGCGAGATCAGGAAGATTTATAGAGTCGAATTCAGAATACAGTTGGGGAAGGCTCTTAAAGCGATGTAGATTCTCTGTAACTGTCGCGGGCAGCAGGTTGATGAGCACAGCCCTTGCCTTGGGATAGAGTCCTCTAAACTCCTTGATGTCCTGGGTCAGTTGTTCAACCTGGCCCTTTAAGTCCAGGCTGTCTGAAGGTGGTGTCCTCACCTGTACCTGTTCGAGTTCGTCCGCGTAAGGCTTCCATATGTCTTCCGATAGCACCCCCTGGGCCCCTATGGCTGAAAGCAGCGTCGTATCTGTTGCATCCCAGCCCGCAACCTGAACTGGCTCGGAAGGATCTAAACCGGGCAACATTTGTTTCGTGGTCAAGCTTGGCAAGACCAATTCTGGCTGGTACCGCATGGCCGCAGAGGCCACCGCGACGGTGGATCCGACAGCTCCTTTGGCTCCGGCTATCATCAATAGAAGTGACTCAGAATTGGAAAGATTAGACGCGGTCATAGTAATGACACCTCACACGAACTGGTCGACAGTATCAGAAAAATACGTTTATGTCCCCTATTCATTTTTAACTTAGCCAAAACCGCCAGGAAATGTCCAGCTCACATCTTGCTGATGAAGCGAAGCAAAAATAAAATTCCCAAATCGCAAACCGCAAAACTGAGGTTTCAGGTGTTCCGCCGGAGGCGGATCAGGTGTCAGAGAAGAAAAACAAAAAAACTGAAACCTGAACACTGAAACCTTAGTCTTTGGCTTTTAGTGCCACCCAACTTAGAACTCAGAGTAATGAATATCATCCTCAGGGTCGTACATTGAGTTGTAGTATTCTATCACCTGAGCTTCTTCCTCGGCTTCAAAGCGATGGGCGCAGTTTGGATAGATAACAACTCGCTGCCCCTCCCTAATGACAGCCTCAGATTTTTTCCCGGTGTCCAGATCAACAAGGTGAATGCGAATCCTACCGCTCACCATGTAGAAATGCTCCACTTTTCTGCGGTGATAGTGACCTCCCCGGTAATAACCTTTTCCCTTTTTTAGGCTGAAATAGCCGAGATGCTGAAACTCCGCACCATCTTCTATGAGAGCGAGCTCACCTCTGTCTTGAATGAGCCTCTTTTGTCGCCTGAATTTATCTGTTATGGGTAATGTTTCAATCTGTATTTTCTCGGTCATGCTCCAGCCACCTTTAGCCCGGATATTTCATGAATCACTTGCTGCGACCACGGATATGGACGTCCTTCCTGGCGTCCTCGGGTGTCGGTCCCTGCGACATACCGTTCAGGTACGCCTCGGAACCAATCCCCGCGGTACCGCGGGACGAGTTGCCAGGTGGCACGCCCATCTTTGTGGCCTCGCGACAGCAGTTCATGAAATATCCGGGCTAACCCGAGCGCAG
>ENA-OVNL01000084-OVNL01000084.1-sediment-metagenome-genome-assembly--contig:-NODE-84-length-10741-cov-2.462397_pt1 | contig 10741 bp, 10 predicted proteins | sample MGYA00250099_ERZ650198 | MGnify/ENA primary metagenome ERZ650198 (study PRJEB26732, sample SAMN07278974) | sediment metagenome | biome: marsh; feature: saltmarsh; material: sediment | place: USA...
TTCTGATACGGCTCGGGCTTAAGGGTACTAAAGCACTAGTTTCAGTCGGTTGGAAAGAGATGAACGCCTTCAAGGAGCGTTCTCACTGTATGGTGATTCGAAAGGGTTTTCTCTGATCAGTGATGTAGATCTGGTTTACAAACAAAAAATATCATGGTACGTGCTAATATCAAACTTTAACCTATTTTCCAGACCTGCTGCGCCTTAATGGCATTGTTAAAACCTAACACTTAAAACCAAAAACGTGATGAATTCGACTTTTTACGGATTCATCCATATTCGAGGTTCAAAAAAATGGATATTGAGCGTGAAAAAATCGATTTTGATGTGCTTTTTGTGGGCGGTGGTCCTGCAAGTCTTGCAGGCGCCATACGGCTGATGCAACTCGCCAAGGAAAAAAATATGGCTCTGGAGGTTGCGCTGATCGAAAAAGGTGCAGAAATAGGATCTCATGCATTGAGCGGCGCTATACTGAATCCGATTGCCTTAAAAGAGCTGCTTCCGAATTATTTAGAAAAAGAGTGCCCTATTGAATCAATCGTAAAAGAAGATGGGTTTTATTTTTTGACTCCACAAAAACACTACCGTATTCCCATTGTTCCCAGGTATATGCACAATAAAGGCTTTTTTATCATCAGTCTTTCCAGATTCACCAGATGGCTCGGAGACATCGCCGAAGACCTCGGCGTAAATATTTTTCCAGGCTTCGCAGGCAAAGAAGTTCTCTATGCTAAAGATCAGAATACGATTATCGGTGTACGCACCGGGGATAAGGGTCTCGACAAAGACGGACGCCCCAAGAGCAATTTCGAACCAGGAATCGATTTGCTGGCAAACGTGACGGTGTTCGGCGAAGGGGCAAGGGGGAGCCTGACAAAGGATATCTCCCAAAAACTGGGTCTTTTCCCCAATAAAATGCCCCAGGTTTTTGAATCCGGTATCAAAGAAGTGATTCAGCTTCCGGATAATAATTACTTTACATCCAGCAACACAAACAACATCAACACCCTTGGATACCCTCTTGGCCTGAATATACCAGGAGGCGGTTTTATTTATGAGATCAAAAACAACAAGGTGGCCATCGGTTTTCTTGTTGGACTCAGCTACCAAAATCCCATGCTGGATCTATATGACGAATTTATAAAATTCAAACAGCATCCTTTTGTGGCAGATATCATCAAAGACGGAAAAGTATTGGAACAGGGTGCAAGAACCGTTTCATCAGGCGGCTACTTCACTATCCCCAGGTTAGCCGTAGACGGTGGTGTTTTTGTGGGCGGCTGTGCGGCAATGCAAAACACGCCGGGTTTAAAAGGGGTGCATCTGTCCATGAAGTCGGGTATGCTGGCGGCAGAGGCGATCATAAACGCTCTTGAAAAGAATAATTTTACACAAGAAACCCTGACAGTTTATTCTGAATTGTTTGAAAACAGCTGGGCAGGCAAAGAAATTTATGAGGCAAGGAATTTTTCCCAAGCCCTTTCAAAAAAAGGTCCGATAAAATGGATTCACATCGGAGCTCAATATATCACCAATGGGCGGGGTTTCGTCGACAAAATGCCGATCCATCCCGATTCCGGCACGTTAAAACCCGCGAAAGAGGGCCATGAAGATGTTCGCTCGAAGCCTGAAAAGAAGACCTTGGACGGTGTATTGTTCGTCGATAAACTTACCGGTGTTTATCTATCCAAAACCATGCACAGGGAAGATCAGCCCAGTCACATTATCGTCCACGATAAGGGCCTTTGCGTCAATGAATGTTTTGCAACCTATAAATCTCCATGCACAAGATTCTGTCCGGGTGATGTATACGAAATCGAAATCGACCCAAAGACATCAGCACGTCGACTTAAGCTGAATCCATCCAATTGTCTGCACTGCAAAACTTGTGATATAAAAGACCCGTACGGAAATATAACATGGACATGCCCGGAAGGAGGAGAGGGGCCCGGATATACAATTCTCTAACCTCACAGATTAAAAGGGTTATCTCTACAGATAGACGATATTGGCGGAGGAGATAACCCCCAAAATTGTAAATAGTGTCCATCCATAAATTGGAATTTTTGTTCAAGATCAAGGCATGCGAAAAAAATAACCGCAGGCATATAGTTTATATTCCGAGGATTTATCCGCCTCAGGAGGATTGTTTTTTGAGCGTAACCTCAGAGGAATAGGCCCCGCATTCCACAGGGCAGGCGCAGAGACTTGTCCGCCTCTGGCGGATTGGGCAAAAAGACCATTTATGGATGGACACTAACTATAATCTTCCTTTCCTAAGTATCGCAATAAGAAGCCAAATACCCATAATCGCAGCGGTTGAAAACAACACAATTCCAATCAGGGATATCCCGTAAAAAAGAGGCGGAATTTCGGAAATAACGATAAGTGCTGAACCAATAATCAGCGCTGCAATAATGATCGAAAATGATATTCTGTTGCTAACCCTGTCATGGGTCGCCAGCATGGATTCGAGCCCTTGGTGCTCCATTTTTAAAGACAGTTTCTGAAGTCGAACCAGCCGTGTAATCTCAAGCAAATCTTTAGGAAACTGCTGAGCGAATTGCAGCATTTGTGATCCAAGTTGGATCATATCGTCCGCAATTCTCCCAGGATAAAACCGCGCAAGTTTAACTCGTTTTATGAATGGTTCTGCTTGAGCGATCATGTCAAAATCCGGATCGAGTGTCAGGGCTACCCCTTCTATCATCGTCAACGTCTTCATCATAAGAAAAATATCCGGAGCAATCATAAGACGGTGGCGTGCTACCAGCTCAAGCAAATTGTTCAAAAGTTTTCCGACCTCAATATCCTTCAAAGGCTTATAAAAGTGCTGTCCCATAAAGTCTGATACATCCTTCTCGAGCTGTCTGATGTGAGGCTCTTCTTCCCAGTGCGTCAGTTTTAAAAGCACCTGGGTTACCCTTGCTTCATGCCGATGGATAACACTGTCTATCAAATCGACAAAATCTTCTCTGGTCTGACGGTCCACTGCCCCGGTCATACCATAATCGATGAGACAGATGACATTTTCAGGAAGTATAAAAATATTTCCCGGGTGAGGATCCGCATGAAAAAAACCGAAATCAAACACCTGTCTTAGGTAAAAATCGGCCCCACGGGCAGTAATTTTCTTCGGGTCGAGCTCGGCTGCTTCAAGTTTGTCGATTTCAGAAACTTTGATACCGTCCATCAATTCCATGGTAAGAACATGTTCAGTGGACATATCTCTGAAAACCGCTGGTATATAAATATTCGGGTCGTCCAAAAACTGGCGGGCGAATCGTTCCATACTCCCGGCTTCAATGGTATAGTCAATTTCCCTTTCAAGAGTTCTGGCAAATTCTTCCACTATTTTCACCGGCCGATACAGAGCCATCTCTTTTATGTTGCGTTCAACCAGAGTTGCCATATGAAGCATGATTTCAAGATCAATTTCTATGATTTTTTTGATGCCGGGTCGTTGAACCTTTACCGCCACCATTTCACCATCTTTTAATCCGGCCTTGTGCACTTGGCCGATGGATGCGGCGGCAACCGGCGTTTCGCTAAAAAAAACAAAAAGTTCTTCAAGAGGTTTACCGAACTCCGATTCAACAGTCCTTTTTGCCTCATTGAAAGAAAAGGGGGGAACTTTATCCTGAAGTTTGGAAAGTTCTTGTGTAAAATCAGTCGGAATGAGATCCGGGCGGGTTGAGAGAACCTGGCCGAGTTTCACATAGGTGGGGCCGAGTTCTTCAAAGGCCATTCTTACCCTTTCTGCCCTTGAAAGTTTTTCAAGGCGCTTGGGTCGATTTCTTGAAATGATCTGAAGTCCGACCTCTATGTACTGATCGATCTTTAGAAGCTCTATTAGATCGCCAAAACCATACTTAAATAGAATCGCCAGTATCTGACGGTATCGGTTAAGATTTCGATAGGTTCGGCCTACGACACCGATTTTTCTTATGCTCAGCATTTGAAAAGAATGTTGTTTGTGTTTAAAATGGGTGTGTTCCTAACGACAAAGTGTTTCACCACAACCGGCACAACCTTACTTTGACGTATCCCCTGCTTCGCTGATCGCTTTTTTAAGATCCCTTATTTCCTTTTTCAACCCTTTTAATTCGTCTCTGGTAACAACATCCGCTTTTTTCATAAAATCCTTAACCGCTCGCTGAACTTTTTCTTCCAGCTTTTTTTGGGTCTCATCATACCTTTTCTGAAGATCTTCCAGAAACTTCGTTCCCTCATTTTCTGACATTTTGCCCTTATTGACAAGTTCCTTGGCCAAATCTTCAACCTCGTCCTTTGCGATGAGAGCCAAGCCGATACCGGTCAACATGGATTTTTTGACGATATTCAACATAAAACCTCCTTTCTTGTATATTTATTTCAACCTTCCGATAACAGCACCGGCAATAGTGTTTTTCTGGATCTCCTTGGTGCCTTCATAAATTTCCGTGATTTTGGCGTCCCGGTAAAAGCGCTCGACTTCATACTCTGCCATATATCCGTATCCGCCAAGCAGTTGGATGGCTTCATCGGCAACTTCCACCGCCGTCCGGGCCGCATACATCTTCGCCATGGATGTTAGTTTTGGGTCGATGCGCCCCTGATCAAAGTTCCAGGCAGCCTTGTAAGTAATGAGTCTGGAAAGTTCGATTTTTGTGGACATATCTGCAAGTTTGTGTTGTGTGACCTGGAACTGTGCAATTTTTTTGCCGAACTGTTCTCTTTGTTTTACATAGGCCAACGCACGGTCAAAAGCGCCCTGGGCTGTTCCGAGCGCTTGGGCGGCAACGAGTATCCTGCTTTCATCAAAAAATTCAAGGACATGATAGAACCCTTTTCCTTCTTTTCCGATAAGATTTGAAACCGGAACACGAACATCTTTAAAATTTACCTCTGCTGTGGACATCATATGGATCCCCATCTTTTCACCCACATCCGTCGCAGAAATGCCGTTCCGGTCCGCCTCCACCAGGATCAAACTTATTCCCCGGTAGGTCGGTCTGCTTTCAGGATCGGTTTGGCATAGAACACAGTAATAGCCGGCAATTTCACCATTGGTTATGAATATTTTTGATCCGTTTATGACCCATTCATCCCCATCCCTTTGCGCTGTCGTATCCATCCGAGTAATATCCGAACCGTGATCAGGCTCTGTAAACGCTCCGGCAGAAAGCATCTTACCCTCTGCAACGGGTGGCAAAAATTTTTCTTTAAGGGCGTCGCTGCCAAAACGCAAAACGCATTCAGAGGCAAAATTGGCAAGTATCACTGCACTACCGATGGTAGAATCTCTGCTGCAAAATTCTTCTGCAACTAAAATATTCTCAAGAACACCGAGCCCTTGTCCGGAATATTGTTCTGGAAAGTGAATACCGATGAATCCCAAATCAGCGGCTTTTTTCTATATCTTTTCGGGAAATTCGTGCTTTTTGTCCAACTCAAGGGCAAGATCTTTGTCAAATTCACCTTTGGCAAAATCCCTGGCCGCTTTCTGGATTTCTTTTTGTGATTTTGTGAGCTCAAAATCCATTTTATTCTCCATCTGCTTAAAAGTTTTATTTTTTTCGAAATTTAACATATGCTCCAGCCTATTGCAAGGAGTTTGAGATGGTCGAACCATCGAAAATATCTCGATGTACCAAATGCTGTAAACCTAAAAGGAGCTTGACGGAACCTTTCAACTGGAATAATTACACAAACATTGTTATAGTTAAAAGATGACCGTTTTATAAAAAGCAAAAAATAAATCTTAATTTTTATATAAAACCTTAATAATACTTTGGAAAGGAAATTAACACTATGCCGTTTTCAATTGCACTCGCAGGTAAAGGAGGCACCGGGAAAACAACTGTTGCGGGAATGCTTATCAAATACCTGGTAAAAGCAGATAAGACACCCATCCTTGCAGTGGATGCCGACAGTAACGCAAACCTGAATGAAGTCTGTGGTCTTGACGTCACAGATACCCTTGGCAATGCCCGAGAAGAAATGAAAAAAGGGATCGTGCCCAGCGGAATGACCAAGGACATTTTCATGAACATGAAACTGCAGCAGGCGGTTGTGGAGGACGATGGATTCGACCTCGTTGTTATGGGACAGCCTGAAGGCCCGGGATGTTATTGCGCTGCAAATACACTTTTAACAGGATTTCTGGAAAAACTGACCGGAAACTATCCGTATATCGTTATGGATAATGAGGCTGGAATGGAACATATCAGTCGCTTGACCACCAGCAACGTAGATGTTCTTCTTATTGTTTCGGACACGTCCCGTCGCGGCCTCCAGGCGGCCATTCGAATTCATGATCTGGCAAAAAATCTGAACATCGGTGTCTCCAAAAGCTACCTCATCATCAACCAGATTAAAGAGCCTCCGTCTGACAAGGTTTTAGATATGATTGAAAAAAATGGCTTGGAAATTGCCGGGACCATTCCTGAAGATAACGACGTATATGAATATGATTTAAACGGACGCCCGACCATTGAAATCCCGGAAGACAATCAAGCGGTTAAGGCTGCATTTGAAATATTCGACAACATAATCCCATAGCCCCTTTTGAAATCTATGAAAAGAACAGGCTTTTTGTATGATGAAAGATATCTGCTCCACAACACCGGACACGGTCATCCTGAATCACCCGAAAGACTCAAGGCCATCTATCAAGGGATAAAAGACGCCGATCTTCTTTCAAAGCTGACCATAATCCAAGCCAGCCGAGCGGATTTAAAATGGATCGAAACCGTCCATGAAAAAAAGTATATTGAACGCTTTGAGGCTATTTGCCGCTCGGGCAACTCAACGTTTGACTATCCTGACAATCAGATATGCGCCGAAACATTTGAGACTGCCCTTCTGGCCGTTGGCGGCGTACTCGATGCCGCTAAGCACGTCATCACTGGTAAACTGGACAATGTTTTCTGCGCTGTCAGACCACCTGGCCATCATGCGGAATGTGACCAGGCCATGGGATTCTGTTATTTTAACAATGTTGCAATAGCTGCCAGATATCTACGAATAGAATGGGGTATTCAAAGGGTTGCAATCATCGATTTCGACGTTCATCATGGCAATGGTACCCAGCATATTTTCGAAGAAGATCCTGATGTATTCTACTACTCAATTCATCAGCATCCGACTTTTGCGTTTCCTGGAACCGGGCGTGCTTTTGAAACCGGTTGTGGGAAAGGGACCGGATCAACGCGAAATTACCCGGTCCTGCCGGGTAATGGAGACAAAGAATACCTGGGACTTATACAAAGAGATCTCATCCCGGTCATAGAAGCATTCAGTCCCGAAGTGATCATTGTATCGGCAGGGTTTGATGCCCATGTTGACGACTATATGTCGGATATAAAACTATCTACACAAGGTTTTACAAGGATAATGGAAAGAATTGTGGCATTGGCCGAACTTTACTCAAATGGAAGAGTAATTTCCGTGCTTGAGGGAGGATACTGCCTTCAGCGTCTTCCGGAACTGGCGGCAAACCATATCAATGTCCTATTGGGTATTTAAAGATCATCTCCCAATACCCCTCGAATCCTTGGGCCCTCTTCTCCAACTAAATTGGAGAAGAATTGTATTTGAAAGTAAAATTGTTTACCGCAAAAATATGAAATTTGTCACAACCCCTTTTAAAAAATATAATCATCGGAGGCCAAAATGTTTATCAGCAAAGTAATGACTAGAAATGTTGTTACCATTGACGAAGATGCTGATATCTCACAAGCACAGAAAAAAATGTCAAAACATCTAATTCGTCATCTCCCCGTAGTCGATGAAAATGATCGACTCATTGGAATTGTAACTGATCGAGACATTAGGAGCGTATTGCCGTCTTCTCAATTTGCCAAAGAAAAGTGTTTGGAAGAATACAACTATGTTTCAAAGAGTAGCATAAAAGATATTATGACAAGAAATCCTGTTACCATTTCTCCCATAGACACCATTCAAGACGCACTTATTTTATTACACAAAAAACATTTCGGTGCACTTCCCGTTGTCGTCGAACAACAAAAACTTATTGGTATTATTTCCGTCAGTGATCTTTTACGTGAGTTTATTAATGTTCTGGGCCTAGAAGAACCCGGGATGCTTCTGTGCATTATCGTAGAGAATAAAATCGGGCAAATGAAAAAAATTGTTGATGCCATTTCCGAAGAACATATTTCATTTGGGAGCATTCTGGTTTCAAGATACTGGGAAAAGGGAAAGCGGGCTGTATTTCCGTATCTCTTAACTCAAAATATCGGGCCGTTAAAAATGAAATTAAAGAAAATGGGGTTTACGTTGCTTGACCCAATGGACTGGTAGATGGATTGTTCGCTGGAAAATGACTAAAACATCACCTCGCTTAAAAGAACAGAAAGAATTAACAGACAACCCATACAAAGAACTCTATATCTACTATCTCCATGGCCGACTGAAACCCAACGATAAAATATGTGGAAGTGATTTTATCGGTAATTGGCAGGAAGATGATTTTTCTTTTCTCTTTTTTTCCAAACCTTCTCCGGAAGAAGTCTCAAAAATACTCGGCTCCGATTCCAGGCTGGCCCTTATAGATGAATTTCATATGACATATGACCAATGGCAGGGAGGGAAAACCGCTCCTGAAAAAATCGGTCGATTTTGTATTGTACCACCATGGAGAAAAAATGGAAAGAAAATGAACGTGTGTCATAAAGAACTTACCATTTTACTTGATCCCGGTGTTGTCTTCGGCAATGGTTTACATACCACAACACAGGACTGCCTTGAAGCACTGGAAATGGTATTCTTGCGTGATCACATAGAGTTTGCTATAGATATCGGGACAGGAACGGGAATTCTTTCATTGGCTGCATCCCTCCTTGGGTGTAGAAGTACGCTTGCTGTTGACTTTAATTTTTTAGCTGCAACGACGGCATTGCGAAACGTACGCCTCAACAGTTTGGAAAATAAAATTCTGGTCACCCAGGGACGAGCAGAGGATTTTATTGACTCATCTTCAGATCTTGTGATAGCAAATATCCACTATGATGTTATGAAACATCTAACTGCTTCCCAAGGCTTTTATAATAAAAAGTGGTTCATTCTCTCCGGTCTGCTGAGAAGCCAGGCAAGGGATGTGAGCGTTAATTTGTCTCGGAATCGGATAAACATCATTAAAACTTGGGAATGTGACGGTATCTGGCATACCTTTCTGGGAAAGAAGGATTAACAATGATTATCAAATGCTGGGGGTCGCGGGGCTCCATCCCGGTTTCAGGGGGAGAATATATCAAATATGGTGGTGATACCACGTGTCTGGAAATTAGAACAAAAAGTGACGACATTATCATTGTCGATGCCGGAACCGGCATAAGAAGACTTGGCAACAAACTGATCGATGAAAACCGTTACAGATACAACCTCATTTTCACTCATTCTCACTGGGATCATTTAATGGGATTCCCTTTTTTCAAACCCCTGTATGAAGAACAGGCTGAATTCATGATGTACAGATGTCCTTTTCACAGTAAATTCGTGGAAACCATTCTTTCCAGAATCATGACCCCGCCGAGCTTTCCTGTCAGATATTCTAAAATTAGCGCGAAAATGGAATATGTTGGGGCATCTGTTTCGTCGTTTGAGATCGGCTCTGTTACCATCACACCGATCCCGATCAGCCATCCTGATAAAGGCAGTGGATACAAATTTACGGAAGACGGAAAATCATTTGTCTTTCTAACAGACAATGAACTGGGTTTTATACACCCCGGAGGCCTGACGTATAAAGATTATATGGAATTTTCCGCGGGTGCCGATCTTTTGATTCATGATGCCGAGTACCTCCCTGAAGAGTATCCCTCCAAAATAGAATGGGGACATTCAGTATTTACAGAAACCCTTGATCTTGCCATCGAGGCCGGGGTCAAGCAGTTTGGTCTGTTTCATTTAAACCAGGAGCGAACCGATCAGCAGGTTGACGAAATGGTCGAGTCTTGCAGGCGGACCATCGCTGCCAGAAGCCACAATCTTGAATGCTTCGCCGTAGGCTGCGATATGACATTCACGCTGTAAATAAGTGCTTGCCTGTAGAATTTTTCGAGTTATTCCAAAAAATTAGAATCAAATGCAAGATCTTGTTCTTCGAGCTGCCGGAGATCTGGTCCGGTCAAAAAACGCTGTCGCCTTAACCGGTGCCGGAATATCCGTTGAGAGCGGAATCCCCCCTTTCAGAGGAAAAGGGGGGTTGTGGGAAAAATTCGATCCCATGGAATATGCTCACATTGACGCCTTTATGAAAAATCCGGCCAAGGTCTGGGATGTTTTGATCAAGGAAATGAAAGAAATCATTGACAATGCCAGACCTAATGACGCACATAAAGGACTTGCCAGGCTCGAAAAGCTGGGAATTTTAAAAACGATAATTACCCAGAACGTCGACGGACTGCACCAGATTGCCGGCAATACGGATGTTATCGAGTTTCATGGAAATTTTGCATGGCAGCGATGCATGGAATGCAACAACAGATGCGAAACAACAAAAATTGACATCAGACAAATTCCTCCCCGCTGTGAATGCGGTGGAATTTATAAGCCCGAATGTATTTTTTTCGGTGAGATGATTCCACCACAATATCTGCGGCGATCAGAAATGGCCGCATCGGTGTGTGATACCATGCTGGTGATTGGAACATCTGCAGGTGTTCAACCAGCCGCCTCTATACCTTTGATTGCGAAGCAGGCTGGTGCGAAGGTCATAGAAATTAATCTCGAAAGA
>ENA-OVNL01000085-OVNL01000085.1-sediment-metagenome-genome-assembly--contig:-NODE-85-length-10702-cov-2.809788_pt1 | contig 10702 bp, 9 predicted proteins | sample MGYA00250099_ERZ650198 | MGnify/ENA primary metagenome ERZ650198 (study PRJEB26732, sample SAMN07278974) | sediment metagenome | biome: marsh; feature: saltmarsh; material: sediment | place: USA...
CCATGCTCCATGCCCCATGCTTTTCTAAATCCGCAATCCGAAATTCCTTACTCCACATGATATTTAAAATACGCCGCGCAGGTACCTTCACTGGAAACCATGCATGGACCGTATGGATCTGTCGGAGTACAACGCTTGCGAAATAGATCGCACTCAGGAGGAGTACACACCCCTCGAAGTACCTCGCCACAACGGCATCCTGGCATTTCACCGGCTGGAGGTACGGTTAAGTCATAATGGCTCTCAGCAGCATGAGCACGGTACTTCTCCCTTAACATGAGGCCACTCTGGGGAATAGGGCCAAGACCTCGCCACAAACCTTCAGCGTGTTCAAAAACTTCCTCCATCATCTCTCGAGCCCGGGGGTTGCCCTCAGGTCGTACGGCTCGGGTGTACTGGATTTCCACTTCACACCGAGCCTCCTCAATTTGGCTAATCAGGATATAGAGGCTTTGCAGAATGTCCACTGGCTCGAAACCGCTGATCGCGCATGGTTTACCGTATCGATTCACTACCTTCTGGTATGGGTTTGTCCCTATGATTGTGGTGACGTGCCCCGGACACAGGAAACCATCTATGTGCACCTCTTCCGCGGACAAGAGCGCATCCAGCGCCGGAGGCAGCAATTTGTGCGCCGAGAATACCAGGAAGTTTTCCAGACCTTCCTGCCGGGCCTGATGCAGGGCTGCGGCTATGGTAGGTATTGTGGTCTCGAAGCCGATGCCAAGCATGACTATCATCCGATCTTTGTGCTTGCGAGCCAGTTCTAGGGCATCAAAGCTAGCGTAAACCATTCGCACATCAGCCCCGCGGGCTTTCTCCTGATGCAGGGAAGAATCCGAACCGGGCACTCGCATTAGGTCGCCGAAGGTAGCGACCGTTACCTCAGGCTGCCTACACAGCATGATTGCTCTATCAATATCCTCGGGAGCGGTTACACAGACCGGACAACCGGGACCTGATATGAGAGTGACGGTTTCAGGAAGAAGCTCCTTTAGTCCGGAACGAAAAATGGCCACCGTATGTGTGCCGCATACTTCCATGAAACGCACAGGAGTACGCGATTTTTCCCGTATGGCCGACACCACTCCCTCCGCCAGTTCCGGATCCCTATATTCGTCCACGTATTTCATAAGCGAAAGTCTCCCTCCTGCACTGCTGAAGCTGGAAATCCGAAATCCCAATGACTAAGGTCTCAGCTTTTTTGTTTTTCTTCCCTGACACCTGACACCCGACACCTGAAACCTTTAATTCTGCAATCTAAAATCTACAATCCGAAATACTTTATCACACATCCACGAAGCACTCTCCGGCTACTTACTCTTCCAACGAAGCGGCTCCTACAATTGCTTGCCCCAGAGAAATACAACCGTCATTAGCCGGAATAAGTTGGGGTGTGTAGACTTCCAAGCCAGACGCTTCCAAGCGGTCCTCTAGGTTCTCCAGAAGAAAAACGTTTTGGAACACTCCCCCTGAACAAACCACCCTGTTGAGTCCGTGCAGCTTGCACAGACGCAAACAGGCATCGGCAAACATGGCAACCAGAGTCTGATGAAACTTGCCGCTGACCAGTTCTGGCGCCACTCCTGAGACCACATCATCAAACACCTGGGCAAAGATTGCGGTGGGACTCAAAAGCAATCTATCTCCAACCTCTCCAAGCTCGTACTGATATCTGTCTGTGGTAGGCTCCAGCCGCTGTTCTAATTCTATTGCCGCCTGTCCCTCATAGGCAATGCGATCTCTCAATCCTACTAAGGCAGCCACAGCATCGAAAAGTCGCCCACAACTGGAAGTGAGGGGGCTGTTTATTTGACGCTGCATCATCTGCACGAGTACTCTAATCTGATCCCGATCCCACTTTTGGAGTGGTTGTGGTTCGTCCTGGAAAATCTTTTCACCCAAACCAGACCACAAATAGGCCACCGCCATCCGCCACGGTTCTTTAATGGCTTTTTCGCCACCGGGCATGGGGACATAGTCCAAATGGGCAACCCTCTCATAGTTTCGTTCATCCGCTACCAGGATTTCTCCTCCCCAGATGCAGCCGTCATCGCCATAACCAGTTCCGTCCAGGGCCAGTCCCAAAACTTCTTCCTCCAACCCGTGCTCTGCCATACAGCTCACCACGTGGGCGTGGTGATGCTGCACTGCCAGAGTGGGCAGTTCATCTTGAGCCAGGGCCACTTGGGTTGTCAGGTAGTCTGGGTGGAGGTCATGAATAAGCAAGCGAGGGCTTACTTCTAAAATACGCCGAAGATGGTGGACTGTCAGTTCAAGGAACTCCAAAGTTTCAAGGTTTTCCAGATCACCAAGGTGCTGCCCGACAAAGGCCCGATTCTCTTTGGTCAGACATATGGTGCCTTTCAGTTCTCCTCCCAGGGCCAGGACCTCAGCCACCGGTTTTCTAAGAAAAATCGGTACCGGCACGTACCCCCTGGATCTCCGAAGTTGTCTGGGCCGGCTCCCTGCTGCTCTGAGGATTGAATCATCACTGCGCAACAGAATATCTCTGTTGTGGAAAAGAAAATAGTCGGCTATCTTTCCGAGCCGCTCCACTGACTCGAGGTTATCGATAGCAATGGGCTCCTCACTAATATTGCCACTGGTCATGACCAAAGCCAGGAATGGATGAGCAAGGAGCAGGTGGTGCAGAGGAGTGTAGGGGAGCATCACCCCGAAAGAGCGATTCCTTGGAGCCACTTCGGGGGCGATGGTGTTTCCCGGCCGCTTTGGGACAATAACAATTGGACGTTGGGAGCAGGTGAGTAGTCGCCGTTCTTCATCTTCCAGCAGGGCATAGCGTTCAATCTGTTCCAAGCTTGACGACATAAGGGCAAGCGGTTTCTCTTCCCTCCCCTTCCGCAAACGAAGCCTTTTTACCGCCTCATTTTGGCTGGCGTCAACAGCCAGGTGAAATCCGCCCAGTCCCTTTACGGCCACGATAGCGCCCTGGCTGAGGTGCTTTGCTGCCTCAGATATCGGCTCTGAAATCTTGAGGTCTTTGCCACTGCTATCCGCCAGCCATACCCGAGGACCGCAGCTCCAACAACCATTGGGCTGTGCATGAAAACGTCGGTCAAGTGGATCATGATATTCGCGGGCGCAATCATCACACATGGTAAAGACTGCCATGGAGGTTTTGGGCCGGTCATAGGGAATGTCGTTAATGATAGTGTATCGTGGCCCGCAGTTGGTGCAGTTAATGAAAGGATAGCGGTGTCGTCTGTCTTGCGGGTCAAAAAGTTCCCGGAGGCAATCGCTGCAGGTTGCCGTGTCCGGCGATATGAGGGCGGCTCGCTCTTCACCCTCCTCGCTGGCTTTGATCTCGAAAGTGCTGTAAGAAGCGGCAGGTAGTTCTTCAGTTTCTATCTGGGTAATGCTTGCCAGAGGCGGGGCCGAGTCAGGGAGTTCTTTGAGAAAATGCTGGAGAGCATCTCGGCCTCCCTCCACTTCAAGTTCCACGCCCTTCGGTGTGTTGGCTACGTAGCCGTTTAACCGGTGACGGTGAGCCAGCTGATAAATAAACGGACGAAATCCCACACCCTGGACAATACCCTGGATGTGAATTCTAAGTCTCTGTGTCATCTCCTCCAGCTTTGCGGGCGCTCACCTGCTTTCTGAGCCAATCGGCCCAATCATCCAACCCTTCACCAGTGCGGCAGGAGATCTCGAAAATCTCCAGATTGGCATTGATCTGCAAGGCCCGCTGTCTTATTTTTCCCACATCGCAGTTGACGTAAGGGAGTAAATCAATCTTGTTAATAAGTAATGCCCGGGATTCTTGAAACATCAGGGGATATTTGAGGGGCTTATCATCACCTTCCGGAACACTGAGGATCATGGCCTTCATGTCCTCACCCACATTGAACTCCGCTGGACACACCAGGTTACCCACGTTTTCAACCACCAAAAGATCCAGGGTGTCGAGATCCAGCGCATCAAGACTTGACTTGATCATGTTGCCGTCCAGGTGGCAAGCACCTCCTGTATTGAGCTGCACCACCTGGACCCCTTTCTGGCTTATGCGTTCCGCATCGTAAGAAGACTGTATGTCTCCCTCGATTACTCCGATGCGAATCTCATCCTGTAGTGCCTCAATGGTACGCTCAAGCAAAGAAGTCTTTCCTGCCCCCGGGCCGCTCATCAAGTTAATGACAAAAAGGTTGGCCTGGCGAAATATTCGCCGGTTGTCTGCGGCTAACCGTTCATTTGCTTCCAAAATATCACGTACTACAGGTACCTTAAGCGTCATCTCACATTTCTCATTTCATATTTAGTATTTATATAATTTCTTATCTATCCAACTATATGTTTAGTCGGTTTTGCCTGTCTCCAATCTGCAATCCCAAATCTTTTAGTCCCCAGTTCCGTCTTCTACCTATTACAACAAATGACAGCGAAGCGTAGTGACCTAATGACGCCGCAGGCAAATGACTGATTTACTACTCCATGGTTCATCCTTTCGGCACAACTAATCACGGACAACTGACTGGCTGTTTACAGAATGAGTTGAAATAGCAGAAATGATGTTTACAATAGAACGCACGAAGCTTAATGACTCAAGGAGGGAAATTTGCCGAAGCCTCGGTTTAAAAGTCATAGGATCGGGAGATAAAGTCATCAAATCCGAATAATGAATATTGAAATCCGAAATAAATTCGAATTTCCAAAACTGGTCTTCTGGACTCCCTGCCCTTCGAACGGGTCCTCAGTTCCCAATAAGCAAAAGATGATACAGGCCTTTTTAGATATTTGCGTTTTGAACATTTGAAAATTAGTATTTTGGATTTGTTTCGTGCTTCGGATTTAGAGTTTCGAATTTCCGACTTTGTTCATCGCACATGTGGTCGCTGTGCGGTTTGACTTACAATGCAAACCATCCTATTCCTGGTTGTTAGGTTATGCCTCCAGTAAACAACAAAAGGTCTCGCCGCATCTGGTTTCCTGTGATTCATTCTCCCTGGAGTGACGTCATCAAATTTCTATTGGTTCTTGCGGCTCTCACCTGGTTGCTCTATCGGGGCACTGAGAGTTTGGGCTACAACTGGCAGTGGCACCGAGTATCCAGATATATAGTGAGCGTCAAAGACGGTCAGGTAATTTTCGGGCCTCTCATTCAAGGATTGCTGGTCACCTTGCGCATCTGCGGCTGGAGCCTGGTATTTTCCTTTACTTTTGGATTGTTGACGGCACTCTTACGAATGTCAGATTCAGTGGTGGGCAGAGGCGTGGCTCGCTGTTACTTGGAGTTGATCCGAAACACACCGCTTCTGGTCCAGTTGTTTTTCCTCTATTTTGTCGTAGCACCGGTACTGAACATCGACCGTTTTACTGCAGGCGTTTTGGCACTAAGCCTTTTCGAAGGAGCATATGCTTCCGAAATCTTCAGGGCTGGAATAGTTTCTGTCGCCAGAGGGCAGTGGGAGGCGGCTCATAGTCTCGGTCTGAGCACATTTAACCTCTATCGGTATATTATTTTACCGCAAGCGACTCGCTACGTTCTCCCCCCACTCACCAGTCAAGCGGTCGCACTCATCAAAGACTCAGCCCTGGTCAGCACTATCGCCATTTATGATCTAACCATGCAGGGACAGGTAATAATTAGTGAGACTTTTCTGACATTTGAGATTTGGTTCACAGTGGCGGCCATCTACCTTGTTCTTACTGTTATACTGTCCACGATGGCTGATATCATGGCATACCGCTTGAAAACTATCAGCTAAGCTTGTGCCGGAGAATTTGATGCAGGGGAAGGAATTGGGCGATTACATCATCGAAGTGGAGCGCATCCGCAAGACATTTCCCAACGGGATTCAAGCTTTATATGACTTCTCAGCCAGGATCCGGCGCAGCGAGGTTGTTGTAATTATTGGCCCTTCCGGTGCTGGCAAATCTACGTTTCTCAGGTGTCTGAACGGCCTTGAAGACTTTGATAGTGGCACCATTACCATCGACGGAATACGTCTCGATGACAACAAGGAAAATCGGCTCGAAATCCGCAAAGAAGTAGGGATGGTGTTTCAGTTATTCAACCTCTTCCCGCATATGACTGTGCTGGAAAATGTTAATCTGGCACAAATGCTTGTCAGGAAAAAGAACCATGACGAGGCTACCAAAGTGACCATGTCACTTCTGGAGAAGGTGGGCATTCCTGATAAAGCCCAAAGCTATCCTAGCCAGCTCAGCGGCGGTCAGCAACAGCGTGTTGCCATTGCCAGAGCCTTGGCCATGGTACCGAAGGTGATGCTTTTCGACGAGGCAACAAGTGCTCTCGATCCGGAGATGATTGGCGAGGTCCTTGATGTCATGAAAACCCTTGCCCAGGAAGGAATGACCATGGTTGTGGTAACGCATGAGATGGGATTCGCCCGAGAAGTCGGTGATCGGGTAATATTTATGGACGAAGGACGTACTGTGGAAGAAGGATCAGTAGAACAAATCTTTTCCAATCCGCAGAAGGAACGAACGAAGCAGTTTATTGGTCAAATTCTTTGAGGGCAAAGGGTATGGGGTGAGAGAGATTGTGTTCATCTGCTCCATACTCTATGAGAACAAGAAAAGGGAGGAAACGATGAAGACTCGCCGGGCACTCTTGCAAATTTTGATCATAATCGCTCTGATGTGTTTCATGGTGACCTCAGGTTCAGCAGGCAAACTCCAGAAGCAACTGGCAGCCGAAAGCACGATCGAGAAGATACTCAAGCGTGGGGTACTTCGTGTTGGTATGTCTACCTTCCTTCCATGGGCCATGAAGGACAAAAAAGGTAGTTTTGTTGGTTTTGAAATCGACGTTGCCACCAGATTGGCAGAAGATACCGGGGTCAAAGTTGAGTTTGTCCCAACCAAATGGGATGGTATCATCCCGGCACTTCTCACCGGGAAGTTCGATGTCGTTATAGGTGGCATGACCATACGACCTGATCGCAACCTCAAGGTTAACTTCTCCATCCCTTACGACTACAGTGGCCAGACTATTTGCGCCCACAAGAAGTTGGCAGCCGGTTTCAAGGGGCCAGAAGATTTCAATCGACCCGACGTTACGGTCGGTGCTCGTCTTGGTTCCACCTCCGTTCCCGCAATTAAAAGAATGATGCCCAAGGCAAAGCTCCGTCTCTTTTCTGAGGAACCACAGCTTTATCAGGAACTACTCAATGGCAATCTCCATGCTGTTATCGCTTCCCTGCCAACGCCCGCCTACCAAGCCCTCAGATATCCTGACACCCTGTTTGCGATCACGGAACCGTTCTCGCGCGAGCTCATTGGCTTTGCTGTCCGCAAAGGTGATATTGACACCCTCAATTACTTTAACAGCTGGATTCGGACTGTTGAGGCGGAAGGCTGGCTACAAGAGCGGCACAATTACTGGTTTAACACCAGGGAGTGGGAGAATCTTATTCAGTAGGAGACGGCATGGAGCATAGAGCACGGAGGGCTTTTTGTCAGTTGTCCGTGGTCCGTTGTCCGTTGTGAGAAAAGCCTAGAGCAATGAGTCAGAATACAGGATACAGGTCTCAACTGCCGTGTTTCTTTTCCTGACACCTGACACCTGAAACCTTAAGACCTGATTATGTTGCAGAAGAAAAAATCCAAGATAACCCCTCTCGACCTGATTGTCTCGGCTCTCATTCTCGCTGCTGCAGTCTACCTGGGCTACCGGATTAGAGTGGGACTTCATTACAAATGGAACTGGCAAGCCATACCCCAGTATCTTTATCGTTACGACCAGGAGAGCGGCAAATGGGTAGCCAATCTAATCATGCAAGGGCTTTTCACTACTCTTCGTCTCAGTATCTGGGGCACCGTCTTGGCCACTATTCTAGGAACCATAATGGGTCTTTGTCGCATAAGCCAGAGTCTGTTCTATCGATTGCTTGGACGTTCTTACGTCGAATTGATTCGCAACATGCCTCCTTTGGTCCTTATCTTTATCTTTTACTACTTCGTTAGCGGTCAAATAATGCCAGTTTTGGGTTTAAATGAATTCATCTTGGCACAATCAGAGACCACACAGCGCCTTTGTGAACTCCTGTTTGCGCCACCGTCATTTCTTTCAGCTTTTTTCTCTGCGCTTATTACTCTGGCGATCTTTGAGGGCGCATATATCGCCGAGATAGTCCGAGCTGGAATTCAGTCAATCGACAAGGGACAGTGGGAGGCTGCTCACGCGCTCGGTTTATCAAAATGGCAACAAATGCGTTACATCATCCTCCCACAGGCAGTACAACGAATCCTTCCGCCCCTAGCAGGACAGTTCATATCCCTTATTAAGGATTCCTCCATCGTTTCAGTTATTTCAATCCAGGAGTTGACTTTTCAAGGTATGGAATTGATGGCCACAACCTATCTCACTTTCGAGATCTGGATTACCATAACCCTGTTATATCTGGTAATGACCTTCACCTGCTCTCTGGCCGTGCAGAGACTCGAAGTCCGAATGGCGAGAGGGAGGGCCTGATAGGCAGTAGGCATTCGACAATGAACATTACACATCTGTCATTGCGCATTACACATTGAGAGAGGAGATTTTCGCGGGCTTTCATTTTTCAGTCTAAAATGTTAAGTGCATATTACGAAATGCGAAATGCCAAATGATCAATGCGAAATGAGAAATTCCTAATGATTATGGCTCCCCTGCTCAGAACTATCGTTCTCGCCTTGTTTGGCCTTTCTCTGGTGGCCTGCGCCACCATCGCTATGAAACCCACACACGTCTGGTACCAACAAGATACCCTGGATTCAACCATGAGGACTGATCTGGCTGCATGTGAGTCAGATGCAACTGATCAGAAAATGATTGCTGACTGCATGCAAACAAGGGGCTACGTGCTCATCCCTCAACCGCAGGCGGAGCTATTGATGGTAAGATCGCTTCAGGAAGCAGGCTTAAACGATGATGAAATTGCCACTCAACTCCAATGGAATGAAAAGAAAGTGCGACGCTACCTTGACGAAAATTACCAATTGCCTCGAACTGCTTCCCTCGGGCGGCAACCTATAGAAATATCCGTAAGGATTGGTAAGCCAGCTGTAAAGCCTCTGATAGCTGACCTGCAGGACAATGATCCGCTTGTCAGAAGTAATGCAGTGAAGGCGTTGGGCGCAATAAAGGACCCGCGTGCAGTGAAACCTTTGATTGCGGTACTAAACGACAACGATCCACTCATTCAGAGACAGGCGGTAAAAGCACTTGGAAGAATTAATGACCTTCTCGCGGTGGAGCCACTCATTGGGATTTTGGAGGATAGAGAAAAAAAGCCATATGTTCGCATGAGTGCAGCCGAGGCCTTGGGCAGTATGGGTGACTTAAGGGCAGTGGAACCTCTGGTTGCCGCTCTGGATGATCCGTACTGGGAAGTCCGAGCCCCTGCCGCAGAAGCACTGGGCAAGATCGGGGATCCGCGTGCAGTTGAACCCCTGATTGCAGCCTTGCAGGATCAGGACGCAACGGTGAGAGGCAATGCGGCGGACGGTCTGGCTAAAATGAGAGACCCGAGGGCCATCGAAGCACTGTCGGCCGCGCTGACCGATAAAAGTAAAACTGTGCGAGAAAAAGCGGCCCGGGCATTAGCAGTGATTGCTGGGGAAGACTTCTGGTAGCAATGAAATATCCGGGTTAGGTAGGCTTGCTTTCATCCAAGTACTGCTCCCCTTTCGCGGCAATCTTGTATTCTGGAGGCCGGCCTACCTCAACAGCTATATTAATGTATGCCTGCTCTTTGAGCACATCCAGATAAGGTTCCAATTTGGGTTCAACTATCCCCAGTAGATCTGACAAGTCTTCCAGGGGATAGCCTGTATCACCCGCATCTGCCAGAAGCTTGAGAACTCTTTTCTGCACACTTTCGGTCTCTTTTGGAGCATCTTTCTTCTTACGACGGAGCCCTTTTACTTTCACCTTCTTCCCTGGTGATGAGCGTGGTTTCTCGGGTTCGGGTTTCGGAGGCTCTGGTTTCGGAGGCTCTGGTTTACTGGGCTCTTTCTTCTCTCTTATCTTTTCTTCAATCCTCGCATCGATTTTCTCTTCCAGCTCTTTAGCAATGAATGGTGCCGCTTCAGCAGCCTCAACTTCCTGTCCTTCAAATCCAGGTTCTCTCTCGAGATCGTCTATTGAAATCGGTTCATCACCATGTATAAGCGATACCAAGGTAGCTCGCAACTCGGCTTTCATGGTGTCATAGGACAGACGAGGGAGTCGTTGGATACCAAAACGCTTTTTCAAATCTTCGAAAAGCTGCTCCATAAAATTATCATCATCAACCTCCAGCACCTCAAAGGTGCGAAGGTGTGACGGCAGGCCAATTTTATTTAGTCCAGAATGGCACAGGCAACTGATCGGCAGGCTTTTGGTCCAGGCGCAGCCAAATTCGAAGTGGATCCACGGTTGGCGAATTGACTTCGGGCTGCAGAGAACCAAAAGAAGATCTGCACTCGTCAGCGCACCATCAAGCCCTACAAGCCATTTGTCTCCGACTCCACTATCGCCAGAGTTGCTGCTCAGTAGTACTTCAGCTTGCCCGAGAAAACTGGACTGGAGGAAATCCTTCAGGAATAAAGCAAGCATAAATATCTTTTGTTTTTATAAGAGCCTAAATTCAGTAAGGAGGAAAAAATGAAATCAAAACACTTAAGGAACTTACCAACCCATGTTATTTTCATTATTTTACCTATTGTACTCCTATTTACATTTTCTCTGATAAAA
>ENA-OVNL01000086-OVNL01000086.1-sediment-metagenome-genome-assembly--contig:-NODE-86-length-10696-cov-2.863829_pt1 | contig 10696 bp, 6 predicted proteins | sample MGYA00250099_ERZ650198 | MGnify/ENA primary metagenome ERZ650198 (study PRJEB26732, sample SAMN07278974) | sediment metagenome | biome: marsh; feature: saltmarsh; material: sediment | place: USA...
GCTTTGACGGTATCGTTCACCTGATGCCGTTTACCTGCATGCCGGAGTTGGTGGCTCAGACGATTCTGGCCAAGGTGGCAAGAGATTACCATATTCCGGTGCTCACCCTGATTTTCGATGAGCATACTTCGCCCGGTGGAGTGCAGACTCGGTTGGAGGCCTTCGTAGATCTGATCAAACGGAAAAGGGGCTTGAAAGAGGAATATTCCGGCTACTAGTCCGGATATTTCATGAATTGCTGTCGCGAGACCGCGGAGATGGCTGTGCCACCGGGCTATCGCAGGGAGTTGGATCCGAGGCGTACTTGAACAGTACGTCGCAGGGTCCGACACCCGAGGACGCCCGGAAGGACGGTCATAACCGCGGTCGCAGCAGGCAACTCGTGAGATATCCGGACTAAATATCGCCTGTTTCCCATTTGCCGCAACGGTCCCCCCACCGCACCAAGCGCTCCTGGCCTTGGGCTATCGGCAGCTTTACCTCCATGACCTCGCAGCCATTTGAGCAACCCTCGCATTCAAAACCGTTGAGTTTATAGGGTATCTCTCCAACCTCAAAACCACGGAAGCGTGTTTGTTTGGTTGAGGCCACTACTTCCTTGGCCAGCAGTGCGGCGCCAATGGCTCCCATCACCTCATAATCAGGTGGGACGGTCAAGCCATTTTCCAGAACTCGCTCGAAGGCGGTCTGCATGCCCACATTGGCAGCTACGCCACCTTGAAAAAGAATAGGTGGGCGGAGTTCCTGGCTCTTGACCAGGTTGTTCAGATAGTTGCGAACCAGAGCCTCGCACAAACCTGCGATGATGTCTTCCACACTGTGGCCCATCTGTTGTTTGTGAATCATATCCGACTCTGCGAACACCGTACAGCGACTGGCAATCTTTACAGGCTTTCTAGCCTTGAGGGCATATTCACCAAAAGATTCAATGGGAATTCCCAGGCGGTATGCCTGCTGGTCTAGAAAAGAACCAGTGCCGGCGGCACACACCGTGTTCATGGCAAAATCGATGACGATGCCGTTTCGCAAAATGATACTTTTGGAATCCTGACCGCCAATTTCAATAATCGTATGGGTCTTCGGCTCGTAATGGAGGGCTGCTACAGCGTGGGCGGTAATTTCATTCTTAATAACATCGGCACCTACTAAAATGCCGGCCAGATAGCGCCCACTGCCGGTGGTGCCAACACCGCTAATGCTTAACTCACCGTTCATTTTCTGAGCCAATCCCATGAGACCCTTTTGCATTGCCTTCATGGGCTGGCCGTGGGTGCGCAAGTATTTCTTGTGCAGCACTCCACCACTGTCATCCATCAGCACCAGATTGGTGCTGATGGAACCCACATCGATTCCGAGATAAACGGCTTTCATGACCAAATCCCCTTGTTGTCAGTAGTTCCGGCTCAGGCGAGGCAGGCGGGTCCCCTCCCGCCAAGTGCTCACATAATAACGTAAATTAATTCTTTAGGCGACAATTCTGCACATCTTCATTTCTTAGGTTATGGGTAATAGGGAATGGGTTATGGGATGTCTGCTATCTATAACCTATTGCCCATGACCTATGACGATGCTATGCGCTTGGCGTCAATCCAGGATAAGACCGCCGGCAGCAGAATAAGGGAGGCAAGCAGACAGGTGAGGATTCCCAGTCCGGTAACCCAGCCGATGCTGCGCAAACCAGGGTAATGGGAACTTATCAGGGAACCGAACCCTATGGAGGTGGTCAGAGAGGTAAGCACAATGGCGCGGCCTATTTGCCTGAGCACGACCATGAGGTCTTGCCCGGATTCTTCCCGCCAGCGGTGCACAATGTGGATGCCGTCATCAATACCAATACCCACAATCAAAGGCAGCACAATGAAATTGGCGTAGTTGAATGAAAGGGAAAGCAATGACATGATCCCCAACATTGCTATCACCCCAGCTACCAGTGGAATGGAAGCCAGGACTGCGGTCAAAGGATTTCGCAATGCCAGGAGCAGTGCCACAACAATAGCCACGCCGGCAAGGGCGAGGGAGTCGCCAAGGTCATGCCACACCAGTCTTTTCAAATGATCGGTCAAAACCGGCCAACCGGCCACTCGGTACTCACTCCTGCTGAGACCAGCTTCGCCTGCGGCCCTATGGAGATCTAGAGTTACGTTTTGTAAGTCACTCTTGCCCCATAAACCTTTCCGCGGATAGATGAAAGTGAACAACTTTCGGTGCCTGCCATGATCCACCCAAAAAGGCTCGAGCAATCCTTCGAGCTTTGCCTGTTTGAAGGTCTCTTGATCCACTTCACCTCTGGGACGAACCAGTGTCCTCAACCAGCTCAAATATGAAACGTACTCGGGGAGGAATTGAAAACCGTTCTCCTGAAGGGCCTGCTTAAAAGAAGCCTCAATCCGCGCCGGATCGAGGTCGGCAGCATGGCGATTGAAGAAATCAAGCGCTTGCCGCTGGCCCTCCGGCGCCGGCAGGTAAGAGAGAATGCTGCGGTAGTGTGACAAGCTGTCTTCACCCTGTCGTCGGTCCAACGCCTTTTCTAGCCGCCAGGCGCGATCCAGAAGTGCGACATCACTCTCTCCCTCCATTACCAAGAGAAGATATCCGCTCGCTCCACCCAGTATGGCCTCGACCTGTTTTTCTGCGGCCATGCGACCAGACTCTTGAGGCCTGAGGGCTCGAAGGTCTTCTTGAAATGAGACCCCAAAAGCTGAAATGGCCAGTACGACCAATAGAATAATACTGATCGCCATCGCCGGGAGCGGACGGTTCACCACAGGAGTAAGCAGAGAGTCAAGACCGAAGGTGGGAATAGGTCGTGAGGAGCCTATCGGCCGACCACGACTTTCCTGCCAAACAAGCAAGGCGGGGAGTACCACCAGCATGGCGGTCAGGCAGGCAAGAATGCCAACGCCGGTAATTATGCCCAGTTCCTGAAATCCCCTGAAAGAGGAAACCCCTAAAGCGAAAAAGGCTGCGGCGGTAGTCAGTCCACCAATCAGAATAGCTGTACCACTCTTAGCCAGGGCAGGAGGCAACCTGCTGCTCTGTTCCTCATCTTGCCCTGTCTCGACGTACATGTTGAGGAGATGGATGCCGAAGTCAATACCAAGCCCCAGGAGGACGGCGGCAAAGGCGCCGGTGAGAATATTGACATGGCCGAAGATAAGCTGCAAAACCCCGAAGGTCCAGATTAAAGCCATGGCCAAGGGTAGGAGCATGAGAAAGAGAATACGGATTTGCCGAAAAACAAAAAAAAAGAGAAGATTGACTCCGATGAGTGAAATGATAAAGCTACTTTGCAGATCCTTGCGGGTGAGGGCCTCGTCTTCAAGGGCAATGGGATATCCACCGGCAAAGGTAACGCTAGGGGCGACAGTCATGCCGGGATTGGAGTCTCGCCAATTGCGAATGGCTGTTTCAGCTGCGGCTGAAGCAGCAGCCATGAGCCGTTTGGTATAGGTAATGTTTCTCGCTGATTCCTCCGGCCGGATGAACACCAGAAGATGGCGGCGGTCCTTATCCACCAAATAACCATCCTCCAGGTCCAGTCCAGCAAAAGAACGTTGGGAGAACCAACGAGAAAGCCACAGGTGGCGCAAACCCAAGGGATCTCTGAGAATCATTTCCTGAACCGCACCTTGCATCGGCATCAGCAAAAGCCGCTTGTTTTCTCGCACCTGACGGTGAATGGAATCATCACTCAGCAGGTCCAGAAGATCCAACCGCTCCTGTTCTGAAAGAAAGAGGCCGGCGTGCGGAAGCAAAACTTCGGAGATGAATAGCTTTTGCTGGGTGGTGACCCTGGCTTCCAGATGCCCTATCTGCGGGAAAGAAGTCATTTGTTGAATGAAACCATTGACCACCTGTTTGCCGCTTTCCAAATCTCCAGGTTCAGGGAGGCTGACAACCACTACCAGGACGTCCTGGGGACCCGCGTCCAGCAGATCAGCCAGCAGTTCTTTGGCATGGCTGTCCCTGGATGGCATGAGAGAATCCAGACTGGAATCCATTCTAAGCTGGGTGATGAGTATGATTGCTATACCGGTGAGAAGGACGGCAATCAGCACAATCAGCCGATGGCTTCGGCGGATGAGATCAGCTAAAGCGGTGAAGAAAGAGCGGGACATGTTAGATTGCGGATTATAGGTTGGAGATTGTAGATTTTACCGGGTGGACATCATTAGCGGGAAAATTTCTGAATTCGGGAGTTACCGGTATCAGCCACAAAGACATTGCCGGCTCCGTCTATAGTGAGTCCGTATGGTTTAACGAACCGTCCGGAGCTTCTCCCTGGTCCTGCGTAAGATCTCAGACTCTGTCCGGTTGGACCCATTTCCCAGATTAAGGCGGTGGCGGCATCTAGTACCAACAGATTCCCCGTGAACTGGTCAAAGGCAACATCAGCGGGATAGTGCAGTCTGTCTGTGAAGGCGGCGAGAAAGCGACCTTGGGAATCGAACTTTTGCACTCTTCGCATCTCACTGTCTGCTACGTACACATTGCCGCTTTCGTCCACAGTCAGACCCATAGGTTCAACAAAATTGCCACTGCCCTTACCTTTGCTGCCCCAGGAGCGCAAGAACCTTCCCTGGTTGTCAAATACCTGCACCCGGTTCATTTTGGCGTCAACGGTGTAAACGGCTCCGTCCGGGCCCACCGCAATCCCGCTTAGAAAATAAAAATCGCCGCTACCCTTGCCCTTCTGCCCCCACTGGCCCAGGAAAACGCCATTGGCGTCAAATTTCTGAACTCGATGATTGTACGTATCGGCAACGTAAACAGTGCCTTCACCGTCCACGGCCACATCGTATGGTAGCGTCATACTGCCGGAACCAGCTCCTTTCTGCCCCCAGCTTTTCATGAAGGTACCGCTGGTGTCAAATACCTGAATCCGGCTGTTATAGGTGTCCGCCACGTAGACATTGCCAGCACCATCGGCCGCTATCCCGAAGGGCTTTTGAAAATCTCCCGTGCCCGTGCCAACCAAGCCCCAGACTTGGGCAAAACGGAGGGCGCTGCTCGTGCCCCCTGCAGAGGGAACACCGATAATGGGCCTGTTTGTCCTGGACGTGACTGCTCCGATTGAAACTACATTTTGGCCCACTGATACAGTCTCGTCGGGTTTCTGTTCTACCACCCTGGTAAAGGCCAACTTTTCTTGAACTTCAGTGACCTGAAGCTTACCCGTGCGGATTTTTTCAATTCCCAGAATCTCACCCGATACCGGGTGTTTGAAGATCTCACCTTCCCGGTATACTTCAAATTGCATACCCACTCTTGCCCCGGCGGATTTTCCCACATCGAGGATGAAAATGTTGCCTTTCTGGTGGATGATGAATCCCCGCAAGGGGAACTTGCTCACCAACTGGGCCACGAACGGACGGATTTTCTTGGACATGGCCCCAATGCTTCCGGCCGCCAGCCGGTCAGCCACCTTGATGGCGGCACTTTCCGTCTCAATAATCTTGACGTTGAGATCTAGCCCTTGTCGATGACTGGTCACTGCGCCGGTGACCATGTACGTGGCTCCCAACACTCGTCCCAATTGGGCTGCGGTATCCACGTCAATGACCCCGGCCACTCCCAATTGTTGCTCTTCGATAACTTTTTGCAGAGCTTGTCGCTCAATGACGTCGAAACGGCCCTGATTTACGAAAGCAGTGGTGAGCCACTGGGCGGCAACCTTACCAAGTTCCTCAGACTTAGCCTTCTCCCCTTGAGCTTCAAGATCCACCACGGCAATCCGCGAACGAGCAGAAGCATGCACCGATGTTTGAACGGTAGTCCACATAAGGAGGGCAAAGATCAAGATCGCGTAACGTGCCCTTGCCCACTGGTGAGGCCTCATGTCTACTCTCCTTGCGAGTGCTTGGGCTGGGAGAACTTCTGCCAGGCTGGGTCAGCAAAAGACTTGTAAGATTCAGCGAACTCATCGATTTCGTCAGCTAGATTGGTAAAGATGCAGTCCGCTCCCTCGTGAGTGAAGTAAGCTCCATGGTTGAGTGCCATCTCGCGTCCCACTTCGGGATGATCAACTAACATGCAGGTGCGATACAAGTTCTTATCATATGGTATCTTGGCTTTTATAGCCTGGAACAACGGCGAGTTAAGAGCTTCCTTTAATGAGTAATCGTGGATATTGTGAGTGGCGAAGTGGCAGAAAACACAGGGTTCCACATCGCCCTTAGCATTTATGTGAGCATACTTGCGAGCGCCTGACATGCAGCCATGCACCACCGGGCCATCGTTCCAAAAATCTATGAATAGAATTGCTTTGCTGTTGCGCCAACGACCCAGGGACTCCCTGAGATAATCTCTTTGCTGCGGAGTAGGCATCAGTTCGGTCTTGGGGTCCCTTCCCACCGGAACATACATGAAGTAGCAGCCGAGAAGGCAGCCTTTCTCAATCATAAAATCCACGAATTCGTCGCTGGTAATGGTGTCGTGGTTTTCTCTGGTTTGGGTGGCGGAGTAGCCGAAGAGCACGCCGGCATCACGAAGCATGTCCATGGCCGCCATGATCCTGTCAAAGTGCCCTTTTCCCCGCCTCAGATCCGTGGCCTCCTTGAAGCCTTCAATGCTTATGGAAGGCATGACATTACCCACTGAGATTATTTTTTCCGCCACTTTCTCATCGATGAGGCCCCCGTGAGTGTAAACCAGGAAGGACATATCGTTGTGCTTTTCAAAGACATCGAATATGTGCTTGTAAAAGAAGGGTTCACCACCGGAAACAGTGATGAAATAGATGCCCATCTCTTTGGCCTCGTTGAGGATCCGGTCTATGGTCTGGAAACTCAATTCCTCAGCCTGTTGATAACTGCCAGCATAACAGCCGAAACACTTGAGGTTACAACGCATGGTCGGGCTGATAACCAGGAATCCTGGTGGATAGTATCCTCCAGGCTGTTCTGCAAAGGCTTTACGTTTATTGGTTCCTACCAAGAGTTGGTTGATGACGTAGCTCTGGATGATGGTCCTGCGGTGGTGAGGATTGAGAGTACGAAGGATTTTTTTGGTAATTTCCAGGGTGGGGTGTCCCTGGTCAAAAAGGTCGCGGATCCAGCGAATCCGGCGAACGTAGTAGTCTCTCTTGCCAAGTTTCTCGGCAAGTTTCGCTATGGTTCGATAGGTGAGCTTGAATAGTTTGTCGTTGGTAACATGGGCCAGGGAAGCCAATAATATGTTAATGGCGTAAACTTCCAGCCGATGGCTATTTGTCTTCAAGGTTCCCCTCCAAAACTGCAGAAATTCACTGTCGGATTCTCAGTCAGATCTCATTAGTATACTGAGGGCAACGAGAGTTTAGCACTGAAATTCATTCTTGCCAAGCAGGACCCGAGTTCCTATATAGATATACTCCACTGCCTCGGGACTTCGCCACTGCCGGAAATCCTGGAGACAACCATCAGGAGTCCATCCGGTATAGAGAAGCCTTGCAGGTAAGATCTCCTGTTCAGCTCAGGCGATCAAATGCCAGAATCGCAAGAGTCCATCACCTACACCCACAAACATGAGACTGCCCACTATACTCCCGCTTATCAACAAGGTGTAGCTTTTTTTCCTGGGCACGCCAATCATGTGGGCCAGAAACACCCCGCTCCACATGCCACCTCCCTTCATCGGTAGCATGGTAAGCAGCAGTACTCCCACAGGACCAAAAGCTTGCAGCCTCTGGAAGAAGCGTCGCTCTTTCGCCACCTTCCCTTTGCGTTGAAAATACCCACTGAGCCATTGCAGCCGTTCACTGGTAAAGGTGTGCTCGTATAGGTAATAAAAGCAAGGAATCTGCAAGGTGTCCATAAAAATAACAAGGGGAAATAAGAACAGAAGATTAAGTCTAAACAAGCTGGCGGTTACAATCGCTACGGGCCTTCCCCCTACAATGTAGAGAGCTATGAAGTAAAGGAGGCTGTGCTCGTGAATATGCTGTTGCAACCATACAACCGAATCTCCCATTAATTCAGCACCAGGTGTCGAGCCTCCAGTGAAGGTCAAAAGTCTTAACTATTTAACTTAGCAGCGGATATTTTTCAATGATTATTTGGCTAGTCCTTGTAAACCTCGTCCTCAGGCCCAGGTGAGATCGCATAGGGCATGGCGCTTGGCGCATAGCGTACAAATATAGGGAGTCGTCACATTGACAGTTTTTCGCTTTGCGCTCTGCGCTTAGCGTCATTATGTATAAAGAGAAGATAAGTTTTCTATTAGTGTTTTAACCCTATGCCCTGTACATTGTACCCTGCACCCTAAACCGTTCCTTTTGTACCGGTCCGAAGTCGGGTCTTTTGTGCTTCCTTCACAAACTTCCCTCCACTTCATAAACAACTCGAGCAACTGAATTCCTAGCTTTAATTATGGTATAACGAACCCCAGTCAGTGGGAAAGGACTTCTAGAAGATGTTCGCCGAACTCGAAGGCCAGATAGAGAAAATCACCTTCACCAGCGTGGAGACCGGTTTCACCATCGCCAAGGTGAGGGTGGATGGCCATCGAGGGCTGGTGACCGTGGTGGGAAACATAGCAGCCCCTACGGTGGGGGAGATCATCACCATGAAGGGCGAGTGGGTGCATCACCCCAGATACGGCGAGCAGTTCAAAATAGCCCACTACGATACTAAAATCCCCGCTTCCGCCTATGGCATCGGGAAATACCTGGGTTCCGGGCTTATCAAGGGCATCGGTCCGGTGATGGCCGAGCGGATTGTGGATAAATTTGGCGCGGAGACTCTGGAGGTCATTGAGCAGCAGGTGGATAGGCTTGCGGAAGTTGAGGGCATCGGTAAAACACGAATCAAGATGATCAGAAGGGCCTGGGCCGAGCAAAAGGAGATCCGGGAGGTAATGATCTTTCTGCAATCGCATGGCGTGGGCTCAGGTTATGCCACCAAGATCTTCAAGCGCTACGGCAGGAAGTCCATTGAGGTGGTCAAGCAGAACCCTTATACCCTGGCCACAGAGGTATTCGGCATTGGTTTCGTCACCGCAGATGGCATCGCCGAAAAACTAGGATTCGCCAAAGACTCAGAGTTGCGAGCTGAAGCAGGAATTCTCTATGTTCTCAATCAACTGGCCGAGGAAGGCCATGTCTACTACCCCTATGAACCACTAGTGGAAAAGTGCCAGGGAATCCTCCAGGTGGAGCGGGATGTGGTGGCGAGGTCGTTCGCCACAATTGCCCTGGACAAAAAGGTTGTCATCGAGGATTTGAACCAGGACATTGAGGAATTTCGCGAAAACCACAAAGCTGTCTATCTGGCGAAGTTTCACTTCTCCGAAGCCAGCATTGCCTCTCGGCTGCATGATTTGCTTAACACTGCCAAATCGATCCGGCAGATCGATACCGCTAAAGCCATCGACTGGGTTCAGGACCAACTTGATATCACCCTGGCAGAGAGACAGGTGGAGGCGATAAAGGCAGCAGTTGAGGACAAGGTACTGGTAATCACCGGTGGACCAGGAACCGGCAAGACCACGATCATACACGCGGTCCTGAAGATATTTGCCAAACTAGGGGTAAATATAATGCTGGCTGCGCCGACCGGCAGGGCAGCCAAACGGATGAGTGAGGCCACGGGACATGAAGCCAAGACTATCCATCGGCTGCTGGAGTACAGCATGCAGCGAGGGGGATTTCAGAGAAACCAGGAACGGCCACTGACATGCGATCTCCTTATCGTTGACGAGGCCTCGATGCTGGCCACCACTCTCATGCACCATTTGTTGAAAGCTGTTCCTTCGGAGGCCACGTTCATTCTGGTGGGCGATGTCAACCAGTTACCATCGGTTGGCGCCGGCAATGTTCTGAAAGACATCATTGACTCGGGTGCGGCTAACGTGGTGGAGCTCAATGAGATTTTTCGCCAGGCCCAGGAGAGTTCTATTATTGTAAACGCTCACAAAATCAACAGCGGTGAGTTTCCCGTCATTGAAGCTCCAGACCGGCCTGACCAGGACTTCTACTTTATCGAACAGGAAGATCCGGATGAGGTTTTGAGGATAATACTGGAGCTCGTCAAAGAACGCGTACCCAGACGTTTTGGGTTTGACCCGCTTGATGACATTCAAGTGCTGACTCCCATGCACAAGGGTGTGGTGGGCGCTGAGAATCTGAACGCGGAGTTGCAAGAAAAACTCAACCCCGGAAAAGAAGGGATAACCCGGGGTGGTGCTATGTTCCGGGTCAATGACAAGGTAATGCAAATCAGAAACAATTATGACAAAGAAATTTTTAATGGTGATATTGGCAGGATCAAGAGCATCGATTCCATAAACCAGGAAGTGATAATTGTTTTTGATACCGGGGAGGTTTCCTACGACTACGCCGAACTGGATGAAGTTGTTTTGGCGTATGCCATATCAGTGCATAAATCGCAGGGTTCAGAATACCCGGCGGTAGTACTTCCCGTCTTGACGCAACACTTCATGCTGCTCCAACGCAATCTGATCTACACCGCTGTGACCAGGGGCAGAGAACTGGTTGTGCTGGTTGGTACCAAAAAGGCGCTGTCCATTGCGGTGAACAATGACAAGACCCAGAGACGCTACACCTATCTTCGCTACAGGCTGAGTTTTTAAACGCAAAGCGCAAAGCGCATAGCGTAAAGCGCTAAACGCAGTAGGCGCTAGAAACTCAGCACTGGGCACCAGGGACCAGATAGGGTCCTCGGCAGTTACCATATGTAGTAGCGGGAACTCGAATAAC
>ENA-OVNL01000087-OVNL01000087.1-sediment-metagenome-genome-assembly--contig:-NODE-87-length-10620-cov-3.059186_pt1 | contig 10620 bp, 9 predicted proteins | sample MGYA00250099_ERZ650198 | MGnify/ENA primary metagenome ERZ650198 (study PRJEB26732, sample SAMN07278974) | sediment metagenome | biome: marsh; feature: saltmarsh; material: sediment | place: USA...
AGCAACTTTTTCCTTCGGTTTTGGCGCCAGCAAGGTCACCAGCGCTATCGCGGCCACACCGACAACAATAACGATCCCGAAAAACTTATTCTTCTTGGAAATTTTCACAGATACCCTCTATCCAGAAGCGGATCCAAAAGTGATCAAATTTTGACTAGTTGCGCATTCTACTGGAGTTCCGCAACAAATGAACCGCTTTCAACTGCAAGTCGTCGCAGGGGACTGCAGTTCGCCGCAAACCTTTCTCGCAGGGCCTCAACATAACCGTTAATGTCACCAACCTCGAATGGTCCAGGGCTCATGAAGCGATGCCCATGAGAGGTGTTACCACTTGTCACATTGCCATAGGTGAATGGGATCACTTCTTTACCCAACAAGGCGACGATCCAGTGAATCGGTCTGGCAAAGGTAACTTTCAAGTCGCCCCAGCGCATGGACTTGGGGAAGGGTATGTCGCCGATTAAATCAGGAAGTACTCCAGCCAAAAGCTCCACAGTTGAGACTCCAGACTCTTGGCGGCTAACCACCACGTACTCACCTTTACTGGTCTCCTTCACCTGGAGTTCTTCAGGGCTGACCCCCTGGGATTTAGCAAAGCCGAGGGCGGCCTGCGTGGGGCTTCCTGCCTCGTCAAAGGCGATCTCTTTTGGAGGACCAGTAATCTCAACAGTTTGGGATTTCTGTTTCTCGGTCACATTTTTGATCAGCCAGACCAAACGTCTTGGGGTCGCCATTGTCTTGATGGCTCCGTGGTCCACTCGCCGATCCGACAAAAATTTGCCAATCATGGTAGCCATTGCATCCAGAGCTGGCTGGATATAACTGGCTGGAATTTCCTCGGTACCGATCTCTAATAAAAAGTCGCTTGCCATACATTCCCTCCCAAACCCAGTTCGCGGCAGCAGTTTCTCACGAGCGGGGATACAGGTATTTACTTTTTCCACCGATTGAGCAGGGGATAACCCATCTCTTTGCGCTGCTCTAGGTAACCCTGCGCTGCAAGTCGAGCAAGGTTCCTCACCCTCCCGATATAATTAGTACGTTCGGCCACACTAATGGCCCCTCGGGCATCCAACAAATTAAATGTGTGTGAACACTTCAGACAGTAATCGTAGGTTGGTAGCACCAACTTACGTTCATTCATCTTGACGGCCTCAGCCTCGTACATCTCGAAGAGCTTGAAGAGCATGTCCACATCTGCTTCATCGAAGTTATAGTAAGAAAATTCCACTTCCCATTTGTAGTGGACATCTCCATAGGTAATCTCGTCGTTCCATTTCAGATCAAAGAGGTTGGCAACTCCCTGGAGGTACATGGCAATCCGTTCCAGGCCGTAGGTAAGTTCACCCGAGATTGGATCGAGCGGCATACCTCCGGCGGTCTGAAAGTAAGTGAACTGGGTGATTTCCATGCCATCCAGCCAGACCTCCCAACCAAGCCCTGAAGCTCCCAGAGTGGGCGATTCCCAGTCATCCTCTACAAAGCGAATGTCGTGGTCCAACGGATCTATGCCGAAACTCTTGAGACTATCCAAATACAACTCTTGCAGATCCATGGGTGAAGGTTTGAGGATTACTTGATACTGATAGTAATGCTGAAGGCGGTTGGGATTTTCACCGTAGCGCCCATCGGTGGGCCGGCGAGAGGGCTCGACGTAGGCGACATTGTAAGGCTCAGGACCGAGGCATCTAAGCAAGGTGGCGGGGTTGAAAGTGCCGGCGCCCACTTCGATATCATAGGGCTGTTGAATAATACAACCGTAATCGTGCCAATATTTCTCAATAGCCAGAATCAATTCCTGAAATGTCATGGGAGACTCCTTAAAGAGAGGATGCGGGTAAGGGTTAGAGAGCTAAATTACCTTGCTGCCGGTTGTCTGTCAAGCCCATTATCTAGCCCGGATAATTCATGAATTACTTGCTGCGACCACGGATATGGCGGTCCTTCCTGGCGTCCTCGGGTGTCGGCCTCTGCGACGTACCGTTCAGGTACGCCTCAAAACCAACACCCTGCGGTTGCCAGGTGGTACCCCCATCTTCGTGGTCTCGCGACAGCAACTCATGAAATATCCGGGCTAAAGGATCTGCGGCTGCAGTTCGGCTTAGGGTATAGAGCATAGAGCACGGGGAAACACAGCTACCAGAAGGCAGCGGGCAGCAGGCAGATGGAAGATTGTAGATTTTAGATTGCAGATCGCAGATGTGGGATCAAGGGATTAAGACATTAGATGCTCGAGAATGATTTATCGTTTGCTGCTGACACCTGACACCTGACTCCTGACTCCTAGGTTCTGTCATTTGTAGATTTCAGGGCGCCTATCTGATAAAGGAGCTTGAGTGATTTCAAATCCTTCTCTAGATAATGCCTGACAAGATCAAGAAGAAGGAAGCGGCATTCCTGGCGGGATTGGCGTTGGAATCTGAGACGCCAGAGCTTGCTAAGAGGAAGTTGCTGTGCTTGGCGAAGAAGCATCACAGTACCCAAAGAAACCGGATAAGGTTGCTGACCATGCTTATGGTCTTTGCATACGAGACCACCCTGGAGAATGGAGAAAAACCAATTTTCACCAGCACGGAGTTGCCGGTCGCACAGAACGCAGCCTTGCAGGTTTGGACCATATCCACTCGAATGCAACATCCGTGTCTGGAACAGCAAGGAAGTATTTTCAGGCTTAGCCCCTATCTCCAGTTGCTCAAGGTATTGGTAGAGCAGGGCAAAGAGGGCGGCGTTGGCCTGTCTTTCCGGCGACATGTGCAGTACTATCTCGCAGCTGAGGCTGGCATATCCCAAACGGGCGATGTCGCTTCGGAGGGCGATGAAGGCGTTCTTGAGTTCGCTGGCATCGAGCCTTACCAGTCCAGAGGTTGGCCGGTCCATATAGGTAACAGCGACGTGGGAACAAGGTTCCAAGGTGTGAACAAATCTTTTCTTGCTGCGCCGGGCTCCTTTGGCAATACCGGTGAGTTGCCCTTGGTTCTTGCTGAAAAATGTGATCAAGCGATCTGATTCGCTGTAGTCCCTCGTCCGGAGAATGATCGCCTCGTCTCGGCGAATTGCCATGTACACTCCCTGCCGCTAAGCTTCTTGCATTCCTTTTTACCCAGCAATATAGTTTTAAAAGACTGAAGAGAGGGAGAGGTAGATGACGATGCCCGAAATATCATTGGCGATGGTAACAAGCGGCCCGGAAGACACCGCCGGGTCAATGCCCAGCCGCTGAAAGGCAGCCGAAACCAAAGTGCCCATGAGCGACGCCAGGAGGATGGACGGCGCCATGGAGGTTCCTACGGTCAGACCCAAAACAGGTTTTCGCTGCCTTCCTTGGTCATTGTCTGTTCACCGGCTCTTGCTGTTCACTACCTGCTGTGAGGAGCAAGGATGGATCAGGCAGTTTCAGGTAAACTACCTGACCTGATTCACCCAACCGTTTGAGGGGTTTATCATTCAGATAGAGTTGGATACCACCGGCGTTGCCAATGAGGAGTCTGTAGCTTGATGACGCCCGCCATGTTAGCTGTTCACCCGGCTGCAGCAGGTATTCGTGCTCCCCCGTATCATCTGTGCTAATACGGATCCAGGTGGTGTCAACTGCCTCGGCCCTCAACAGGTATGGGGATTGGGCAAGAGAAGATTCTCTCCCTGCCTGCGGCGATTCACCCGAGAGATAATCACTGCTTTCACCAATTTTGGATGCTTTTGCACCAGTGGGAGCAGCAGGGGCAGCCTGAACACCTAATTGAGCGCTGTCGGGCTCTGGTCCCGTCATCACCTCTCCTGGAGTGCGCCTGGAACTCTGCGCTGGCTTTGCTTGGTTGATTTTAGAGTCAGGATCACTCTTGATTGCTCTCTGATCCACAGTAGTTGGGGAGACGCTCTCTCCACGTGAGGACGACGTGGACTGCTGTCTCACAGAGCTGGGGCGGTACCAAAAGAAGATCAAACCTGTCAGCAGGGTAAGGGCAATGACCAGAACAAGCAGCTTCTTATTGGAAGATTGCGGCTGTAGTCGTTGATGAAATTTCTCTATCTTTTCCTGATGGTCTCCCGTCTCCTCAATCAGGTTCTGGTATTCAACAATCACCTTTTCTGGATCCAGACCAATCTTCTCTGCATACGCTTTCAGAAATCCCTTAATGAGGACCGGGGCGGGGAGTTGTTCAACGTTCCCCTGCTCAATGGCGCGCAGCATGTCCATACTGATTCTGGTATCGGCAGAGATCTGCTCTAAGGTTATTTCTCGTGCTTGTCGTTCGGCTCGCAGAAATTCACCGAGGCTTTTCATGAGATCGTTTCCAGTTGAGGTTCAGCCCCATATCACTCTTGGGGTTAGGGGTAGATACGCTGTAACATTCTTGGAAACGGGATAGCTTCGCGTAGATGTTTGATGCCGCAAATCCACGCTACAGTGCGCTCAATTCCGAGACCGAAGCCTGAGTGAGGCACCGAGCCATAGCGTCGTAGATCAAGATACCACTCGAAGGGCTCCCGGGGTAGATCGTGCTGTCTCAGTCTCTCCACAAGATTGTTGTAGTCGTCTTCTCTCTGAGAGCCGCCAATGATCTCTCCATAACCCTCAGGTGCCAGCACATCAACACAGAGGGCTAGTTCAGGCTTATCTGAATCGCTTTTCATATAAAAAGCTTTGGTTTGCAATGGGTAGTGGGTGATCATTACGGGGCGATCAAACAGTTCTGAGATGAGAGTATCCTCGGTGGCACCAAAATCTTCACCCCATTGGAGGTCAATGCCGTTTTGTCGCAAAAGATCAAGGGCTTCATCGTATCTTATTCGTGGAAAGGGAGGGAGCACCGACTCGAGCTTGCTTCGCTCACGCCCCAAAGTCTTGAGTTCCTCGCTTTTGTGGGTTAGGACCGAATGGACCAAGTGGCTGACCAGTTGTTCTGCCAGAGAGAGAATATCCTCCAACTCAGCGAAGGCCGCCTCGGGTTCTAGCATCCAGAACTCGGTAAGATGCCTGCGGGTTTTAGACTTTTCCGCCCTAAAAGTGGGGCCGAGAGTGTATACTTTGCCAAAAGCCATAGCACCAGCTTCGGCGTACAGTTGGCCGCTTTGGGATAGGTAGGCTTTTTCATCGTAAAAATAATCGGTTTCAAAAAGGGTGGTGGTGCCTTCACAGGCAGCGGGAGTGAGAATGGGAGCATCGAAGAGGATGAATCCCTCTTGGTTCAGATACTCCCGAGCCGCTTCAATGACCTGGCTGCGGATTCGCAGAATTGCGTGTTGTCTGGCAGAACGAAGCCAGAGATGGCGGTGGTCCAACAAAAATGCCGGTCCGTGTTCCTTGGGGGTGATGGGATAATCTTCAGCCACCTGGACAACGGCAATATCGCTCACTTGCAGCTCGTGACCACCAGGAGATCTGGCGTCCGTGTGAACGGTACCGCTGACCACTAAGGAGGACTCTTGGGTCAGGGTATCTGTGAGGGCAAAGGTAGCAGGGCTTACCGCGTTTTTTACCACCACAGCCTGAATGGTGCCAGTTCCATCTCTGATGAGGAGAAAGCGGACCTTGCCGCTTGACCGTTTGCTGTATAGCCAACCACGGATCGTCACCGCCTGATCGACAAACTGGCCGATGGTATCAACGGTGGTAGTCTGGACCATGAAAACTCTCCTAAACCCAGAACCATTCCCAGAGTTTGATCATCACCGTTTCTGACTCTGTGAGCCGCCCTCATCAACAATCTTCACATACGAGCGTTCCCGCAAACTGCTCAACCATTCCCTGTATCTGAATTCAACTTCTCTTTTGTAGAGCGAGTTCCGAATACTCTCCCGAACTTCGTCCAATGCCTTGGGGGGTGTTCTGTCCACCTCGGTGACTTTAATAATGTGTATACCTCTGGTGGTTTCTATGTCCGGGCTGACTTCACCAGCCTTCAAATTCTCGACTGCGGCCTCGAGAACGGGCTCGAGTTCGCCTGGGGCGAAGTAACCCATGTCTCCTCCCGCCTCCGCTCCGGGACCTTGACTGTATTTCTTAGCCAGCAAGCCAAAATCGACTCCAGCTCGCACACGTTCTAGGATCTGTTGGGCCAGGTCACGTGAGCGAGCTCGCTCCTCCTGAGTGTCGTCGGGATGGTAGGGCAGGTAAATGTCCTGGATACGCCACCGTTCCTGTTTCTCGAATTCATCGATATGGTCCTGATAGTAAGCCTCCACCATCTCGTCAGTGATTACGGTTTTATTTTGCACCTCGCGGCTGACAAGCTTTCTTTGTTCCAGACTTTCCTTGATTTGCTGGCGAAGGTCCGGTATCGTCTTCTCATCCTTGCGAAGTTCTGCTTCCAGGGTTTCCTGGGTAAGATGGTTTTCTTGCATGATTCTGGCAATCGCCCCATCTACTTCCTCTTCACTCACGGAAATTTTCAATCGGGAGATCTCCTGGGAGGCCAAACGTTCGTCGATGAGTCGATTCAGCATACTGTGTCGTATCTCTTCCAGGGACAACTCTTGCTCACGAAGGAAAGGATTTTGCTGCCGGGCAGCCACCAGCGCGTTTGTTTTTTCGTTGAGCTCACTCAGGGTAATAATATCATCATTCACGTAAGCAATGATGCGGTCTACGACCTCCGCAGCTGTGCCGAAAGAGGGCAAAATACCTCCCAGCAGCAAAAACAGTGACACACTGTGAATCCAACCTCTCCAGCGCACGTCTCTTCCCAGATACCACTGGCCCAGTTGATCTAACTACCCGACCTTTAAACAAAAAGCTAATAAAATTAAATTGATAACATGTTACTTTAAGTTGTGCAAGAGCTTTTTCAGCTTGGTAATTGACTCTACCACGTTGTGGGTGGGGCTGCTGAAATAGAGACGGTGTTCTGGGGTAAAACGCAAGTGCTTTGGCTCGGCTGCAACTAAGCCAGTCAGTTTGTTTAAGTCTATTTCGGGATTTTCAGAAAAAGTAAGAACATACTCGCCGTTCACTGCATCCAACCGTTTTACCCACAACCGACGCAAGAGCAGTTTGAGATTGAGCAGTACCAGCAGATGGGACGTCTCTTCAGGCAGAGGACCAAATCGGTCCCGCAGTTCTTCCTCCATATCTGCCAGAGAGCTTTCATCGCTGGCACTGGCGAGGCGCTTATAGGTATTCAATCGCTGGCTGCTGTTGGTGATATATTCTTCAGGTAGATGGGCGGCCAGGTTGAGGTGAATCTCCGGTTCTACCGGCTCCCTGGCAGTTTCTCCTTTGAGTTGGGTAATGGCCTTTTCCATGAGATGTACGTACATCTCATACCCCACTGCAGCAATGTGGCCAGATTGGGCCGCCCCAAGAATATTACCTCCACCTCTGATCTGCAAGTCGTTGAGAGCTATCTTGAAACCGGAGCCAAGTTCGGTGAAATCCATAAGGGCCAGTAACCTTCTCTGGGCCTGCCGGGTGACCAGGTGTTCACCTGGAATGAGCAGGTAAGCATAGGCCTGTGCTGAAGATCTACCCACCCTGCCACGGAGTTGATAGATCTGCGCCAAGCCGAACTTGTCGGCCCGGTTAATGAAAATTGTGTTTGCAGCGGGGATGTCTAGACCTGACTCGATAATTGTAGTGCAGACGAGCACATCAATGTGGTGGTGGATGAAATCCAGCATGACTTGCTCTAGTTCGCGTTCTCGGAGCTGACCATGCGCTACCGCCACTGTTACTTCAGGCAAAAGTTCCTGAAGGTAATTGGCCATTCGATAGATGGTTTTGACATTGTTATGGACAAAAAAGACCTGTCCTCTACGCTCCTTCTCTTTGCGGACCGCTTCCTTAATGATCAGGTCGTCGAAAGAGCATATTCTGGTCTCAATGGCTCTACGGTCCTCAGGCGGGGTGTCAATGACGCTTAGATCACGAATTCCAATGAGTGACATGTGCAAGGTACGGGGAATGGGAGTGGCAGTTAAGGTCAGGACATCGACTGCAGCCCGAAGCTGTTTGATCCGTTCTTTGTGTCGGACGCCAAATCGATGCTCTTCGTCGATGATAAGCAATCCCAGATCTTTGAAGACCACATCCCGTTGGAGTAATCTGTGGGTGCCGATGACAATATCAACAAGGCTGTTCTTCAGGTCAGCAAGGATCTTTTTTTGTTCCGCTTTCCCTTTAAAACGACTTAACACTTCCAGGAAGACGGGGTAACCATCCAGCCGTTGCTTAAAGGTGAGGTAGTGTTGTTCTGCGAGAACCGTAGTGGGTACCAGTACCGCTACTTGCTTGCCGTCCATTACTGCCTTAAAAGCAGCGCGGAGGGCTACTTCGGTCTTCCCGAAGCCGACATCACCACAAATGAGCCGGTCCATACACCTATGTCGTTGCATATCAGCAAGGACGTCTTCTATTGCTGCCTGCTGATCCGGGGTTTCTTCGTACGGAAAAGTGGCTTCGAATTCGCGGAAAGAGCTGTCCGGTGGAGAGAAAGTCATTGCTTGCTTAATGTGACGTAAGGCATAGATGTGCAGGAGCTCCTGTGCTACTTTCTGGATGGAGTCCTGAACCCGTTTTCGAGTGGAGGCCCAGCGCTGTCCGCCCAGTTTGTCCACTCGAGGCTGGTAGCCCTCGACGCCGATGTATTTCTGCACCCTATCCAACCGGTCAACGGGAAGATAAAGGAGGTCTCCGTCCTGGTATTCCAACAAGAGGAAATCATTTGAGTGCTCGTTGATTTTCAGATGGACCAACCCTTTATAAATAGCAATTCCGTGGTCCAGATGAACAACAAAGTCATCAGCCTGAAGATCAGCAAATGTGGCCAGAAATGAACCACTTTCAGGAGGGCGGACCCGGTGACGACGGGGCTTCTCACCATATAGCTCTGTTTCGGTGACAACGGCCAAACCCTCATCCGGCCAGAGAAAACCCATGGGGAGGCGACCCACCACAATCTTGGTAACCGGAGCTCGAAAGGAAAATTGCCCAAAAGGTTCCGAACTGAATTGGGCATCCACTCCATAATCAGTAAGCAGATCTTCCACCCGGCGACCCTGTTCCGCTGTACGACAAACCAGAAATGGGCTTATCCCAGATTTTTGCCACTGTTGGAGCCTTTGCGCCAAGGGTTCTAACAACCGTTGACGCTGCTGATGGTCTTGAATTTTCTGCTGTAGCCCCGTGTGATCCCCCAGGCGGAAGTGGAGAACTTCTGAACTTTTCCCATGAGAAGCATGCTCTACTGGAAGACTGGATTGTAGGATTTGAGGGTAGGCTGCAATCGATGTATCTATTTCCGCCTCACTGAGCAGGTAAGTTCTTGGGGAAAGAGTCCAGCTGGAGTTCTGGCGAGCAACATCCCGGTCTCGGTCAGCTTCCTCTAACAGCTCGACTATCGTCTTTTTAATACTACCCAAGTTGCTCTGCACCACGAGGGTTGATCGTGGCAGGTAATCAAAGAGAGTTTCGAGCCTGTCATAATAGAGCGGCAGTAACTGCTCAATGCCGGGGAAGTGGCTCAAGCCCTCCACCCGCTCCTGCCAGAGCTCCAGGTCGCCGCGGAACGTGCCTTCATCCTCTAAAGCTTCTTGCAACCAAGAAGCAGCCCTTTTCTGCCTCGATGCAGTGAGCAGCACTTCGTGGGCTGGCACTATGATCGCATCATCCAGATGTTCACTGGATCGCTGGCTGGCTGGACTGAAGAACCGAATTGACTCTAAAATCTCATCAAAAAACTCCAAGCGCAGGGGTTGGGGGTAAAGCGGAGTATAAAGGTCAATAATGTCGCCACGGACGCTGAGATCACCCACTTCCTCCACCAAATCGGTCCGGTAATAGCCGATGGAAACCAAATGGGATATGAGCTCTTCCCGCTGTATCTCTTCACTTACAACCAGATATCTGCTGGCGTCCATGCAGTGTCGACGAGGCAAAACCTTTTCCATTACTGCTTGGACCGGTGTCACAACGATTTTTGCCTGGCTGCTCGCTGCAGAGGCGTAGAGAACGGCGAGTCGCTGAGCTTGCACATCAGGAGCGATAAAGGGTTCCGCTGGCATGCGGCGATTGGCGGCGGGAAAAAGCCAAAGGGGACATTGTAGTGGGTCCCCCCGCCACTGTTCGGTTAGGCCAAGAAAGAACGAGAGGCTCTGATGAGCTTCCCAGGCTTGCTTCGACGAGGCAGTAATCAACAGCAGTGTCCGTTTCAGGCCTGGAAGCATGCGTGCTAGCCCATAATAGAGTCCCCATGGGCTCAGGCCCTGGGCAAAAATTTTCCGACTGCCGCCGGCAATGGCAGCGGCCAGGGCTTTCAGACGAGCACCACCAACCAGGTGTTGCCAGTTGTCAGCTAACTGGGTTTTATTGTGCTGCTCACGCTGTTCCATTACCTGTTACGCCCCCTCAACCTCGCCCCAGAACAGGCAGAGAAACTAACGCATCTGCTGAACAAAAGCAAGAGAAGAAAGAATCAATAGTTTCCCCCAAAATGTTATATCAGACATAGGCCAAAAGGGGAGGCTCTTCTACAACGAGCAATGCGCGCCATAGTATGGCAGTGTCCCTTATGAGAAGGCACCACATCTTCATGCAGACTCTAGCCGGGCGGAGATGTGCACAAAAAGGTTGCTCAGATGCTCGTTGTTTCCCAGCCTCCCCTTTGTCCTTCCTGGTGTTTCTTC
>ENA-OVNL01000088-OVNL01000088.1-sediment-metagenome-genome-assembly--contig:-NODE-88-length-10597-cov-1.912643_pt1 | contig 10597 bp, 7 predicted proteins | sample MGYA00250099_ERZ650198 | MGnify/ENA primary metagenome ERZ650198 (study PRJEB26732, sample SAMN07278974) | sediment metagenome | biome: marsh; feature: saltmarsh; material: sediment | place: USA...
AACTTCTCGCTTTGCCGGCCATTGAAAGAAATGTCCTTTTGATTTGCCCCGGTTTTTTTTCTAATCACGGACGGTGGAAAGGTGTTTCCGTCACAGAACTGCTAAAAATGTCCGAAGCCCCACACGATATAACCCATATAACCTTTCGCGGGCCAAACAGCCGTTACGAAAAAGTTGAGCGCTTCCCGATTGCGGATATCGTTGCAGATAAGGTTTTTCTGGCTTATCAGGTGAACGGGAAAAATCTTCCGCAAAAGCACGGTTTTCCTCTGCGTGCGGTGGCAGAGGATTACTACGGCTCAACCTGGGTAAAGTATGTTTATAAAATGGAAGCCCACAAATTTGAAAGCAGGCAAGCGGATTGAAGGAGTGACCAATGGAAAAAAAGGATTATATCGACAAAATAAAAAGGGTCTTCTGGAACATCTTTATATCCCCCACAAACCTATAAAGGTTCATTTAATCCAGAAGACCCAAACATCAGCAGTCAGCTTGTCTTTCAGCCGCCATAATAGATCGCAAGCAGAACAGCATAAATGATTGAGATGGCACAAACTGAAAATTTCACTATCATGTCGTTTCTCCTATGAAAGATATCGGTAAGAAACTTAAAATCTTAACCTAAAAACAAAGGATAGGAATGAAATGAGAAGGAAGATCATCAATATATGATGGCTTTTTAGTTTGTCATGAAAATGAGAAACCCCCAAGAGTTCGGCCGGAAATTCTCAAGGGCTACTTTGTGGCATAAATAAGTAAAAAAGATGATTACAGATACCTATCCAAAGTGCAACTCAAGGTTGATAAACTCTGATTACATATATCGTAAAGTCCATAAAAAAGCAAAAAGGCGTATTTGATAAGGTGTTAACGAAAAAGGGCGATTCAACTGAATCGCCCAATCCAAAGGTTGTAAAGATAGGTTAACCATCCTACAAAGCCCTTGTCAATTTTGATGACTTCCCTCAATGCCGTTATTAACTTCGGTGCATGCTAAAATTATGTATAAATTATATGTTTGACCGAAGATTAAGATGCACGCACACTAGAGAAGCCATAAGGTAAGTACACCACCCTAAACTCCCTTTTTTAGTTTAACCTTTAGAGGCTCGTTGCCATCATATGGTTTTTTATTTTAGGTGTTGAAGTTGGGCGGAACTTACTTGCGTCGATTCTGATTTCAACGCATGTTTTACTTTTTATTAAGCAGAAACCATGCCAAATTCATCAGATAGACATTTCTGATATAATCATAGATAGTTATTCTTTTTCGACAATATGATCATCGCCAAAATTTATGAATAATATTCACCAATTCTGTGAAATTCATTTCATGATCTTAAAATTTTTTTACACCTTTGAACATTACTAATTTTATAAATATAAGGTGGGAAGTGATGACTTCGTGTCATTTTGTGAACTATGGCCATTGTTGATATCATACTCCGAAAATTGAACTGCCAGGGGATGTATTGATTCGTCTCACGATCATATCAAATCAAGTTTAGGTCGTAAAAATAAATCTAAATAATACAACAGGTTTCAAGACTCTTTCAACACCTCGAGAAATATATCTAATGTATAATCAATATCCGAAGAAGTCACATGATAATTGGTAACAGCTCTCAAACGGTTCGGTCCGATGGGAAGCAGGCGGATGCCCCGGTTATGGAGTCTTTCCGCCAACATTTGTGATGTCATACCTTTTTTCGTTACGTCAACGAATACAATATTGGTTGAGACCAGATTTGGATCAATGGATAAACCCGCCATGTTTGCAAGGCCTTGGGCCAGTTTTCCGGCGTTTTTATGATCATCTGCCAGGCGATCCACCATTTCGGTCAACGCAACGATACCGGCTGCGGCCAGAATACCTGCCTGGCGCATACCGCCGCCGACGACTTTTCGGTTTCGCTGGGCTTTTGAGATAAAGTCTTGGTTTCCGGAAACAACAGAACCCGCCGGTGCCGCCAATCCTTTGCTCAAACAAATGCTGACGGAATCGGCTTGGGAAACAAGATCCTTGGCATCTACACCAAGAGCGGTTGTTGCATTAAACAGTCGGGCGCCGTCTACATGTAATTTCAACCCATAACGATGGGCCAATTCTGCTACAGAATATATATAGCCAACATCCAACGGACTACCGCTGCACCGGTTGTGGGTATTTTCCAGGACAATGAGTTTCGTTCTGGGAAAGTGGACGTCGTCCGGACGAATGGCAGCTTCTATATCAGCCAATGCCATTGTGCCGTCCCGTTTATTTTTCAGGCTGCAAGGATGTATACCTCCCAGTGCTGCGGAACCTCCCTGTTCGTAAACGAACATATGGGACTGATCACCGAGTATCATTTCATCGCCCCTGCCGCAGTGTGTAAGCTGGCTCACCAGGTTTGCCATGGTACCGCTGGCGACAAACAATGCCGCTTCTTTTCCCAGCCGTTCGGAAACCATTTCTTCGAGGCGGTTTACCGTGGGATCTTCACCAAACACATCGTCTCCGACTTTTGCCTCGTACATGGCCTGACGCATGGCGGGTGTCGGCTGAGTAATGGTGTCCGATCGCATGTCAACAATACGCATTCTTATCTCCTTTAAATTTAAATTTCCTAGACAATTTTATGATTTTTTCAATTAAATTTTCAAGGCATATTCTTGACTATTTTTTTAAGTTAACGTTAAAAAGGGATTTAATGCATTGCATGCCATTTGCCCGACAATCGAAATCCTGACCATCTTGGTCAGGATTCTTAATGTGTCAATTAATTAAGGGAGAAATCGACCATGGCCAAACTGTTATGGAGACCATCAGAGGAAAGAATCCAAGGCACCAATATGCATCGATTCATGAATTTTGTAAATGCCAAGTTCGATCAAAATTTTTCTGAGTATGATCCCCTGTACCGATGGTCCATAAACAATATTTCAGATTTCTGGGCAGCAACATGGGAGTTTGTAAAAATTAAAACATCAAAATCTTATGATCAGGTCATTGACGATGAGACGAAAATGCCGGGTGCCCGATGGTTTTCCGGATCACGGCTTAATTTTGCCGAAAATCTTCTAAGGTTCCGGGACGATCAGACCGCACTTGTCTTTCGAGGAGAGGATCGGGTGGCCAGAAAAATGACATATGCCGAATTGTACGATGAGACCGCACGTGTGGCCAGATCTTTAAAAACCGTTGGTGTTCAGGCCGGTGATCGGGTGGCCGGATTTATGCCCAACATGCCGGAAACCATCATCGCCATGCTGGCTGCTGCCAGTATCGGTGCCACCTGGTCTTCATGTTCTCCGGATTTCGGAACAAAAGGGGTGCTGGATCGATTCGGTCAGATCGAACCCAAGGTTTTGTTTACGGCGGACGGATATTTTTTCAAAGGAAAACACTTTGACAGCCTGGAAAAAATTTCAAACATCATCAAAGAGATTCCTTCCATTGAAAAAGTAGTGGTGGTTTCGTACACTCAAAAATATCCGGATATCAAAGGGGTACCGAATGGCGTTCATTGCAAGGACTTTCGGTCTTCAGAATCTGACCTAAACATCGAGTTCGCACAACTTCCTTTTGATCACCCCCTTTACATCATGTATTCGTCCGGTACCACCGGGCTTCCCAAATGTATGGTTCAGAGTGCCGGAGGTATTCTCATTCACCATTTAAAAGAACTTGTGCTTCACACGGATTTAAAAAGAGAAGATACTATCTTTTACTTTACCACGTGCAGTTGGATGATGTGGAACTGGCTGGTCAGTTCTTTGGCCGCAGGTGCAACACTGGTTCTTTTTGACGGCAACCCTTTTCATCCTGATCCCGGAGCCCTTTGGAAGATCGCTCAGGACGAGAAAATATCGATATTCGGAACCAGCGCCGGATACATTGCCGCTTTGCAAAATGCAGGCGTAACACCCGGTAAGACCTACGACTTAATGCCGCTTAAGGCGCTGCTTTCCACGGGATCTCCCCTTTCCATCGAGGGGTTTGAGTATATTTACAGAGAAGTAAAAGAAGATCTTCAATTGGCCTCAATTTCCGGCGGCACGGATCTTAACGGGTGTTTTGCTTTAGGGAACCCCATGGGGTCGGTGTATGCCGGTGAACTTCAGTGCAGAGGGCTGGCCATGAAAGTCGAGGCTTTTGATGAAAACGGAAAACCGGTCGTCAATCAGCAGGGTGAACTGGTATGCACGGCACCTTTTCCATCCATGCCCATCTATTTCTGGAATGATCCGGACAACAAAAAATATCATGACGCATATTTTGATGTCTATCCCAATACCTGGCGGCACGGAGACTATATTCTGATCACTGAAAAAGGTGGTGTCGTTATTTACGGCCGGTCGGATGCCACCTTGAATCCTGGCGGCGTCCGCATCGGTACTGCCGAGATCTATCGCCAGGTGGATCTTTTAGAAGAAATCGAAGACTGTGTTGTGGTGGGACAGAATTGGAAAAATGATGTTCGGGTGATTCTGTTTGTCAAAATGGCCCAGGGGTATGAATTGACCGATGAGATTATCAACAACATAAAAACCACTATCCGAACCAATGCGTCTCCAAGGCATGTGCCTGCCGTCATCGTTTCGGTACCGGACATTCCCTATACCCACAACATGAAAAAAGTTGAACTGGCGGTGAATAAGGTCATTCACAACCAGCCGGTCCTCAATAAAGACTCACTGAAAAACCCGGAGTCGCTGGACTTTTTTGCAAATTTAAAGGAACTTCAGGAATGAATAATCCGAACCATAATTATCTATGCCGACATTTACCATTAAAACAAAATCCGGCATCCCCACATTCTGAATCATCGGTACACTTCAGTGGCTCTGTTGTGATTTCGTTACTCTCTTTTTCAACAGACAACCTTGCTTCCATTCCGTATCGAATTTGTTTTGCTATTCTGTTGTCTACCTTAACCCTGGCAAAGGACTCCGAAGTCTGTTCAACCCGGCCGCAGGTGATCTCTTCGTCAGAATCTGAAGAAGGGAAAAAACATACCTCAGCCCCCATTACAAATCCGTCAGAAATGCTTCCGTTAATGAAGATGAATCCTCTATTTGCATTAATCCTCGTAACTTGTGCGGCCATGGCTATGCTTTGAAAACATGCCGCTGTAATGATTATAATTGCAAGCGAATATAGCAACATTCTGATGTTCTTCATGAAAACCACCTCTTTGTCGTATATATTTTTGTTTGTTTCGGTTCTTTTCATCTAAAAATTAAAAAGACTAAAGAAATAATATCAAGAAAGTATAGTTTGGTAAAGATTTTAATGTAAACACTATAAAATAGAGCCGAGACATGCTAGGCGGCCCAAAAAAAATCCTGCGACACAAACGTGCGCGCAGGATTTTTCTGATGATATTTCGGTTGCCAGTTATTTTTTATCGTCTTCTTTGACCTCTTCGAAATCGGCATCCACCACATCGTCATCGGGTGAGGATGAAGCGGCTTCCTCATGGCCGGCAGCACCGGCATGGGCATGCTGCTGGGCATCTGCTTGGGAAGCCTGCTGATACATGGCCTCGGCCAGTTTATGAGACGCCTGAGTCAATTCTTCGCTCAATCGCTTGATTTCTTCAACGTCATCTCCTTCCATGGCCTTTTTAAGGGGTTCAATGGTGGCTTCAACCTTGCTTTTGGTGTCTGCATCGACCTTGTCGCCAAGATCTTTAATCGATTTTTCTGTAGAATAGATCAGCGCGTCGGCATGATTTCGAGCGTCAACCAAGTCCCTCTTTTTTTTGTCTTCTTCAGCATGAAGTTCGGCATCTTTTATCAGTTTGTCGATTTCTTCTTTGGATAACCCGCTTGAAGCTGTTATTTGGATGGATTGCTCTTTGCCTGTGGCCATATCTTTGGCAGACACATTCACGATACCATTGGCGTCGATGTCGAACGTGACTTCAATTTGTGGCACGCCTCTAGGTGCAGGCGGTATTCCCACAAGCTCAAAGCGACCTAATGTCTTGTTCCCGGCAGCCATCTCTCGTTCGCCCTGCAGGACGTGGATGGAAACGGCCGGCTGGTTGTCTGCAGCGGTTGAAAAAATCTGACTCTTTTTGGTCGGAATGGTGGTATTTTTTTCGATAAGACGGGTCATGACCCCGCCCAATGTTTCAATACCCAGGGATAGAGGCGTTACGTCCAGGAGAAGTACATCTTTAACGTCTCCTCTAAGCACGCCGCCCTGAATTGCAGCGCCGATGGCCACAACCTCGTCGGGGTTAACCCCTTTATGCGGTTCTTTGCCAAAGAGTTTTTTGACGCGTTCCTGAACCGCCGGCATACGTGTCATACCGCCCACAAGAATCACTTCATCAATGTTGTTGGGTGTCAAGCCCGCATCTTTGAGCGCGATTCGGCAAGGCTGTTCAAGTTTATCAAGTAGATCGCTGACAAGCGCTTCGAGTTTGGCTCGGGTTATCTTTATGTTAAGATGTTTTGGACCTGAAGCATCGGCGGTTATAAATGGAAGATTAACATCCGTTTCCATGGATGTGGAGAGTTCCCTTTTTGTTTTTTCAGCAGCTTCTTTAAGGCGCTGTAAGGCCATTTTGTCGTTTCGTATATCGATTCCCTGATCTTTTTTGAACTCAGTTGCAAGGTAATCGATAAGCCGGAGGTCGAAGTCTTCGCCGCCAAGATGGGTATCGCCATTTGTGGCCTTAACCTCAAAAACGCCTTCACCGATTTCAAGAATGGATATGTCAAAGGTACCGCCGCCCAAGTCAAATACCGCTATTTTTTCTTCCTTTTTTTTGTCCATCCCATAGGCCAGAGATGCAGCGGTGGGTTCATTAATAATTCTGAGCACATTTAAGCCTGCAATCTTCCCGGCATCTTTAGTTGCCTGTCGCTGACTATCATTAAAATAGGCAGGCACTGTAACCACAGCGTCTGTCACTTTTTCGCCGAGGTATTCTTCGGCGGTATGCTTGATGTTGGCCAGAATAAAGGATGATATTTCTGCCGGACTGTTCAATTTGCCCCTCAATTTTATACGCACATCGCCATTTTTTGCCTGTTCAATCTTGTAAGGAAGTATTTTGATATCATCCTGAACTTCTTTTGATCCATACTGTCGGCCGATAAGTCTTTTGACTGCAAAAACTGTATTCTCCGGATTGGTAATGGCCTGCCGCTTTGCAATTTGGCCCACCATCCTTTCCCCGCTTTCTGAAACAGCGACGATGGAAGGTGTTGTACGCCCTCCTTCGGGATTTGTGATGACTTTTGCTTCGCTACCCTCCATGACCGCCACACAGGAATTTGTGGTGCCCAAATCGATTCCAATGACTTTACCCATTTGTTTTCCTCCTAGTATTAACGATAGTCTTTTTTATATGTTTCCTTTTATTCTTTTTGCTCTTGTTTTTTTTGTTTATCGGGTTTTCTAGAGACGACAACCATGGCAGGTCTTAGGAGCCTGTCGTGAATCATAAATCCTTTTTGTAACTCTTTGGATACCGTATTTTCAGGAAATTTGTCCGTTTCTTCCTGCATCACCGCCTGATGTATATTCGGATCAAAGGTATTACCTATGTACTCAAATCGTTTTACGCCAAATTGCTCAAAAATTTTGAGTATTTCTTTAAGGGTCATATTGACCCCTTCCACCATTGAATTGTTAACGTGTTTGTCATTACTTGAAGATTCGATGGCGAGATCCATACTATCGACCACCGGAAGCAAGGCCTTTGCAAAGTTTTCATTTGCAAATTTTCTGAAATCATTCATTTCACGTGTGGCCCGCTTTTTATAATTATCAAACTCCGCAGCCATTCGCAGCAGCCGATCATGATTTTCTGCGGCTTCCTTCTCGAGAGTTTCTACCTTTTCTTCCATTTCTTTGAGGGGATCAACGGGTTTCGGGGTATCATCTTTATTCAGATCCTTATTATTGTTAGCCGTATTTTTTTTACTATTTTCTTTATCATCCGTATGAATTTTAACTTGCCTTTCTTTCCCCATCAGCGATGTTTTCTCCTGATTTTTTTAATTTTTGTCACTCAGTCAATAAGGTTTCGGACGAATATCAGAACAACGCTAAAAAAATAAGACTATCTGGGATATTGTCAAGCCGGAAATAGGAATTTTATATTATAGGTTCGGGAATTTAGCGAATGAAGAGATAGTGTGAAAAATCATGGGAAAAAGTCGGTTGTGCACCCCCTGTCGAATCCTTACTGAAATATAACAAGCCAAAAAATTAACCGGGATCAATCCACGACACAGACCGCATTACTTATCGCTGCTTCCTTCCGGACCTGACGAGGTTCGTAACCGTCTGTTGCGCGGCGGCCGATCAGATTGGCTCATAGGTTCCCAGGTTAAAACCCTTTAGAGGGAATTCAGCCCCGCATGAAGCGGATTTCGGGAAAAGGGCACCGCTAGCTCCCCGCCTAGCACAACCACAATTATGAATATAATCGATAACAAAAAAATTCAAGTTAAAAAAGAATTCGGCTTCTCTACCACAATATAGACGACAATTCAACCGATCAGATCTATATTCTGTGTTTTTTATTGACATTCAGTGATTCTTATCATAACCTTTTTTAACTGTAACAAAATCAAAAATTCGTAACATTTTAGCTTTTTGAAAAAATCATCGCTTCAGGGCGAAAAAAAGTTAAAGGTAAATTATGAAGCGAAACGTTTTAATTTTATTATTATCGTCTTATTTCATAGTATTATGTTGTGCCGCTTTTATCTCCGGAACAGAGGCAGGGGCAGGTGTATATACCTATGTAAACGGCGAGTTGAAAACATCTTATCAAGCAACGTTTGATGAAACGAACCGAGTATGTATTGCAGTCCTTAAAAGTCTGGAGATGGAGATCACAGAAAAAACATCAGATAGTATTAAGTCAAAAATTAAAGCCAGACAAACCGACGGAACACCGGTTACAATAAAAACTGCAATGAGAGCACCCGGAACTACCGAGGTTTCCGTCCGATCAGGCATCGTAGGAGTATGGGATAAAAAAGTTTCTGAGCTTATTCATGCCACCATCGCACAAAGGCTACAATAATAAATTATTACGTATTGTTGAACAGACCGTTACAACCTATGGAATGCTTAAACCGGGAGATTCGGTTCTTGTCGGTGTATCCGGCGGGCCTGATTCAGTTGCCCTTTTTCACCTGCTTCTCACACTTGCACCCCACTTTTCCCTCAGGTTGGGAGTTGCACATTTAAATCATTGTCTGCGTCAGAACGATTCAGATAAGGATGCCGAATTTGTTGCATCTCTCGCCGGCAGATTTGACATACCTTTTTTTATGCATAAAGCAGATGTTCGTCGCTATCAACTTGAAAACAAACTTTCCCTGGAAGAAGCGGCCAGACGCGTTCGATATACCTTTTTAAACAAAGAGGCAGAAAAAAACCGGTTTAATAAAATCGCACTCGGCCATCATTTTGATGATAATGCTGAGCTTGTATTAATGAATCTTTTTAGAGGAAGCGGTCCGCTGGGCATTTCGGGAATTCCCCCGATAAGGGACGGAAAAATTATCCGGCCGCTCATACAATCAAATCGTTCCGAAATAATCGCTTTTCTGGATCAAAATGGATTAAAATATACATCTGACGTATCCAATAGGGACACAAGATTCCTCAGGAACAGGGTACGTCATGATTTAATTCCTCTGTTAAAAACATCTTACAATCCCAAAATCAGCCAAAGCCTAAACCGGCTTGCCTCAATTATCAGATCTGAAGAAGAATGGATTGAAAATCTCATTCACCCGCTCTTCGAAAAAGCCGCCATCAACATTCAGGATGCACAAATTGCCCTCTCTGTTTCAATCCTGAGCCAAATTCATGTGGCAGCACAAAGACGGATAATAAGAAAGGCGATTTTAAAAATAAAAGGGAACTTAAGGCGTATTGGATTGACCCACATAGACTCTGCCATAAACCTTGTGGAATCCGGTCCGGTTTATGGAAATGTTGATTTGCCGGATCGTATCAGGATCCGGCGAAAAGGAGATGTTCTTCTTTTCTCCAAGGAAAAGAACACCTTGCGTAGTGGGGATGCAACATCCGACAGGGAAGAAATGTTTGCTTTTGAGTATCGGATAGAAAAACCCGAGTCCCTTTTTATAAAAGAAATTGGCGCTCATATTAAATTCACTGAAATGAGCATAGAAAATCTGCCAGACTTATGTGGGTCTGGACAACATACCGGTTTTTTTGATAAAGATGTACTAAGTTTTCCGATGGTGTTAAGAAATTTTCGGCAGGGTGACCGGTTTACACCACTGGGGATGACCGGAACTCAAAAAATAAAAAAATTTTTCATCGACAAAAAAGTTCCCCGAAAAGAACGCATAAAATGCCCCATATTGCTTTGCCGGGAAAAAATAATCTGGGTTGCCGGTTATAGAATAGATGAATCTGTAAAAGTAAAACCCACAACCAAAAATGTTCTCTGTATTGAACTTTCTCTTGCCTAATTAGCAATAATGATTAATATAATTATGTAACTCGTGTCCATCCATAAATGAGGATTTTTGTTCAAGATCAAGGCATGCGAAAAAATAAGCCACAGGCATATATTTGATATTCCGAGGATTATTT
>ENA-OVNL01000089-OVNL01000089.1-sediment-metagenome-genome-assembly--contig:-NODE-89-length-10590-cov-3.306287_pt1 | contig 10590 bp, 15 predicted proteins | sample MGYA00250099_ERZ650198 | MGnify/ENA primary metagenome ERZ650198 (study PRJEB26732, sample SAMN07278974) | sediment metagenome | biome: marsh; feature: saltmarsh; material: sediment | place: USA...
CTTATTGTAGTTCGCTCGCTAACCCCGTCCGCCTCAGGCGGACTACGGGGTTAGCGCTCGCTGGAGCATTTTCATGAAATATCCGGGCTATGGGGTAAGTCGAAGCTTCTGTCCTGCCCATATGGTGGACCCTCGGATATCGTTGTATCTTCGCAGGCTGGCTATAGAGACACCCGTTCGCCTGGCAATGAGGCCCAGGGTATCACCTTTCTGAACCACATAATGGCTTTCAGACATAACTTTTTTTTCTCGGGGTCCACCTTTACCAAGTTCATCCAAGGCAACAACTACCTTAGGACCGAAGCCGGGAGGAACTTTAATCTGATGTTTCCCTCTGGGCACATAGTTTCGCCGGAATTGAGGGTTGAGTTCTTTGAGAACCTTGAAGTCTGTATCCAGGGCAAGGGCCAGATCTGTCAAATTCACCCGACTGCTGGTTTTGATCGGGACCGAATCGTACCAGTTGGGTGGGTAGACCCGCTCTGGGGGGAGACTAAAACCATACCGTCTCGGGTTTTCCATGATAATTTTAATGGCAGTGATGCGAAAAACATATCGTTCTGTTTCCAGAGGCAGATCAAGCCGATAAAAGTCTTTGACTTTTTGTTTCCTCATTTCCCTCTTGAGGAAGGCATCGCCGCAGTTGTAGGCAGCGAGGGTTAGCGTCCAATTATCGAACTCGTCATGCAATCGTCTTAAATAGTTGATGGCTGCCTCAGTAGATTGTTCAAAGTCTAGGCGTTCGTCTATCATTCGGTTTTTCCGGAGCCCAAACCGTCTCCCGGTGTGCGACATGAATTGCCAGAGTCCGACCGCTCTCTTCCTCGATTTAATATCGGTAATGAGGGCGCTCTCCGCCACGGCCATGTACTTGAGGTCATCGGGCATTCCGGCTTCGGCCAGTTTCTCCTCAATGTATGGGAAATAGCGTCCAGCCCTCTTGAGCCACAGAAAAACCTGGGCTCGATCCCAAACCGCAATGGTGAATTCTCGATCCAGCATCTCCAGAATTCGGCGGTTTTCCAGAGGTATGGACTCATCGCACAGGCTGATCGACCCTGGGAGGTGAAAGTCAGGTAGCACTTCAGGGGCAGTGGGCTCTTCGGCGGTGGAGATAGAGGATCTAAGGCTCATTACCACAAGATTGAGGGCCAATAAAAGGGCTACCACTCCAAGAAGAATAACCTGTAGTCGCACCCTACCAAAAGATGGCAAATGAGAACGAATCACTTTACCTGACCCTTGCCGTATCCAAAATCGTACCGTATGGTTTCATGCTCAGCTTCAACCTCAATGAGAGGGAATGGCTATGGAACAGCGGACTGCTTTTATTGAAAGGTTTGTTCGCTCGCCATTTTCTTGTTCAGGTACGTGTTAAAAGCAACTTCCATACCATGAAATGATACAAGGTGGCGGATCTTTTGTTTTGAAAAATTGAATCTTCTGAGGTAAGAATAGATAGTTCGCTCAAATCAAAATATTTAATCTCCTAGAGCAAGTAGCACAGCGCCAAGATCATGTCCGCGAAAGAAACTGTTGTTGTACTGGGAGCCAGTCCCAAACCAGAGCGCTACTCCAACCAGGCAGTACGGGCTCTCGTTGAGCATGGGCATCGAGTCATTCCCGTTCATCCCTTGCTAAAAGAAATTGCAGGGGTGCCTGTAGTACCCGCCTTGAGTGGCGTCAAGGACCCAGTGAACACTCTCACCCTCTACGTTGGTCCAGAGCGAGGGAAAGAGCTGCTTGACGATATGATCAACTTGGGTCCAGATAGGGTCATTATGAACCCGGGGACAGAATCAGACGAAATCGAAGAGGCGTTGAATGCCAAGGGTATAGCCGTGCTCAGAGCATGCACCCTGGTCATGCTCAGGACTGATCAATTTTAACTTTAACCCCACGTTGACAAAAAGGAGGAGGAAATGAGCGTTAAAGTAACCTGGTACAGTCACGCTTGTGTCTTGATTGAAACGGAAGGTACGAATCTACTGGTGGATCCCTTCATCAGCGACAATCCCTTGGCACCGGTCAAGCCAGAGGAAATTCCGGCCGACTATATCTTTGTCTCCCATGGCCACGGTGATCACGTGGGGGATACGGTAGATATTGCCAAGCGGACTGGTGCCACTGTGATTTCCAACTTCGAAATACACAATTGGCTGCTGAACCAGGGAGTCGAAAACGGTCATCCACAGCACATCGGAGGTGGATTCGACTATCCGTGGGGGCGGGTCAAACTGACGATTGCCCAGCATGGTTCAGCCCTCCCGGATGGTTCATACGGTGGCAATCCTTGCGGTTTTCTCTTCTATGTGCAGGGAAAGAAAATCTATCATGCCTGTGATACGGGTCTTTTTTACGATATGAAACTGATCGGGGAAGAGGGAATTGACCTGGCCATATTGCCTATTGGAGACAATTTCACCATGGGACCGCAAGATGGCCTCAGGGCGGTGAAGCTCATCGAACCAAAAAAAGTTCTTCCCATCCACTATGACACTTTTGACCTGATCAAACAGGATCCTACCGTTTGGAAAGATCAAGTGGAACAAGAGACTTCGACCCGGGTGACAGTACTCAAGCCGGGTGAATATGTTGAGCTTTAGTGCTGAGGGGCCAGATTTCGAAAGGACGTTCCTCCAATCATTTTGAATCCCGCTTTAGCGGGGTTCAATCGCTCGCTGTGGAGGAGCCTGCCCCTCTTCCCTCCTGATTTTTTGCCATGGTCTGAGTCTTAGGGGGCAGAATCACAAACAAAGCATCTGACCTCTGCTGTCATTGACGAAAAACATCGGTGAGACGGAGGCGAGAATCCGGAGGATGCAGTGAAGGACGAAATTCAAGAACTGCTTGGGATGCTGTCGCCACAATTTGATTGGGACAAACATTGGGAAAAGAGTGATGCCAGGGGTATCGAAGAACTATTTCGAAAATGCGTCAAGTTCGCCACCTTTACCGAGGGTGATTACCATGACTGCGGCAGTTACAAAGCCGAGGATACCCCGAGAGGAATGTATCGTTTATTCTATCTACTGGAACCGGAAGCGGTGGATTTCTCAAGTATGTATAGGGGCGATCTTTTTCGTTTCGTCTCTGCTGACGAACGATTCTTGGTGCGGGTTTCTCTTTTCGAGTACGAGTTGGGTCTTTACTTCTTGGCCCCAGAAGAGCTCATCGACACGAGCGATGCAGCCTGTGTACCCTCTGCCTGGCCAGGAGCTGACAACAGGATCCGGTTAACCGACCCTGAGGGTATTGACTTTTTTGAGATGGTAAAAAAAATAGTCGAGCATGAGCTGGATGTGTATCCAGTGGGGGAATTCAAAGTGTGAGAAGCATAGCGCATGGCGCATAGAGCTATGGATTTGTACTGAATGCTGAGAAAAAATGTTTAACTTGCCGTTTTCCCTTTCTATGTCACTATGTCAATTCTTTCGCCTCAAGTTGGCGGGCAAGGCGCGCACCTTCCTTTTCGTCTACAAAGTACAACATGATTCCGCCACCTATAAAGAGTATTAAAATTGAGAGGATAGCATGGCGCGGGTTACCGGTGAGAACCCCCACTAAACCCATCAATATTGGCCCAATCACGGCGGCAAATTTACCCAGCATATTATAAAAACCGAAGAATTCAGCGGCTTTATTGGTGGGAATGAGACGAGAATAAAGGGAACGGCTCAGTGCCTGAACCCCGCCTTGCACCAGGCCGATGGCCACCGCCAATAGGTAAAACTCGCCTGGATTGTCCATGAATCTTCCCCATATTGTCACCCCACCATAGATCACGATGCCCAACAGAATACCATTCTTGGTGCCTAGCTTTTCGCCGAGTTTGCCGAAGAGGATGGCGGCAGGAAAGCCCACAAATTGAACGATGAGCAAAGCCACGATAAGGCTGGCGGCAGGAAAGCCAAGGGACATGCCGTAGTCCACCGCCATTCTAACGATGGTGTCAACCCCATCTATGTAAAGCCAATAAGCTATGAGAAAATAGAACACTACCCGCAGTTTGCGGATCTCCCCAAAGGTTGTTTTGAGCTGCCGGAAACCACTACCGACCATTTGCCAGCCGCTTGTTTTGCCAGGGGTCGGTGGCTCCTTAACCCAGATCATTACAGGCAAGGAGAAGATAGCCCACCAGATAGCGACACTGAGAAAAGAAATACGCACCGCTGTACCAACATCGGTCAGGCCAAACCAGGCGGGCTTGAGAGTCATGAGAACGTTGAAAGCGAACAACAGCCCGCCACCCAAATAACCCAGACCAAAGCCCAGAGCTGAGACCATATCCTCTTTGCCGGAGGGAGCGACGCTTATCAGGAGTGAGTCATAAAACACATTACCGCCGGAAAAGCCGATTATTGCCACGATGTAAATGAGCACGGCAACGTGCCAGGCGCCCCGGGCCACGAAGAAAAGGCTGCCAGTCATGACAACGCCCATGGCGGCAAAAAAAAGGAGGAATTTTTTCCTTGCTCCACCCTGATCGCCGATTGCTCCGAGCAACGGTGCCATGGCAACAACAATGAGGCTGGCTACAGAATTGGCTAGTCCCAGACGAAACGTACTGGTGGTGGCCGCCACGCCCACATTCCAGTACTCTTTGAAGAATATGGGAAAGAAGCCCGCCATTACGGTGGTGGCAAAGGCGGAATTGGCCCAATCGTAGAGGGCCCAGGATATGACTTTTCTGTCAGTGGCTAGAGTTGGCATTCCAGCGGTCGTCTCAATGTCGGCAGGGATATCTCCGTGTTTGAGATTTTACAACATTCTCACCCTACTTTTTCAAAAAAGAGGCTGGAGATGGTATGAATATCAGTCTCGCTTATAATCCATGAACGAACAGAATCCAAGGCGAAAAAGCTTTTGAGCGACCCACAATGAACACATTTGTCTGTAATGGCTTGGATTCTTTTCCGACTAATGATTATCATATCAACAAAGAACAGATGTCGACAATCCACCACGGTGGAAAGGAGACAGGTATGAAATCACCATTACCAGGGTCAGATGACCGTTCTGGCCGCAGGTTTTTCCTGAGGCAGTTAGGCATTTTTGCTCTGCTTTTGGGATTCCCGGTGTGGGCCTGGGGTTTTGTCCGAGAACGTTTTCCAACGACACTGGCAAAAAACTCCTCCGAGCCTACCAAGCACAAGGAGTTCAATGTGACCGATAAAGTTGTAAGAAGTGACGAAGAATGGCGCCGGATACTTACCCCGGAGCAATTCAAGATTATCAGGAGAAAAGGCACTGAGCCACCATATAGTGGCAAATACCACAACTTCAAAGGGAAAGGCATCTATCAGTGTGTAGGATGTGATAATCCTCTATTCAGCTCGGATACCAAGTTTGACTCTGGCACGGGCTGGCCGAGCTTTTGGGAGCCGATTTCCGAGAACAGTATCAGAACAGAAGCGGATAACAGCTTTTTCATGAAAAGGACTGAGGTGTTGTGCAACCGGTGTGACGGACATCTTGGCCATGTTTTCAATGATGGCCCGCCACCCACGGGCTTGCGCTACTGTATTAATTCGCTAGCTTTGAAGTTTGTGCCAATCAAAAACGAGTAGAATTGAAGTGGCGCCCAATAAAAAATACAGACGTGGTCATGTTCGTCCCTGTACGGCGTTGTTCCTGGTAGTAGTGACGGTTCTGGGCGGCGGCCTTCTTCTCCATGGTTGCGACAGCTCAAATCAGGACTGGAGGTCTTGGAAAGAGAGGAAAAACATGGAGCTTGCAAAAAGTGATTCGAGCCATCTGACGGCTATCCCGCCAATAGACGTTGAGGCGCCAGGGAATACGGAAACGGCGACCTTTGCACTGGGCTGATTCTGGGGTCCTGATGCCCAGTTTGGCAGCATCGATGGTGTCATTCGAACCCGCGTTGGCTATGCGGGTGGTACCACAAAAGAGCCCACATATCACAACCTCGGTGATCATACCGAGACAATCCAGATTGATTATGATCCTGCCAGGATCTCATACAAGGAGCTCTTGGATGTCTTCTGGCGCAGCCATAATCCTGCTCGGCGTCCTTGGTCGAGGCAATACAAGATGGCGGTGTTCTATCATAATCGAGAACAAAAAAGGTTGGCGATGGAAAGTAAAAAGAGTATTGCAGCCAAGACAGATGGCAAGGTCCATACTGAGATCATACCCTACTCCGAGTTTTATCTGGCCGAGCCGTATCACCAGAAGTATCAATTGCAGCTGAATCGGAATTTTATGAGAGAGTTCAAAGCAATCTACTCTGCCACCGAAGATTTTGTGAATTCAACTGCTGCAGCTCGGGTCAATGGCTACCTTGGTGGGTACGGCAGCTTATCACAACTGCAGGAGGAGTTGAGTGGTCTCGGCTTGTCTACGGCAGGAGCAGAGAACCTGCTTCACATTGTGCGTAACTCCCGATAGGCAGATAAGGTGAGGCCAAGGCGGAATAGGGCGGTATGCAGGAAGGATATGAGTGACAGGAATAATTTCCATAGTTCTTAGGATAACCTACCGGCTGACCATATCTCAATCCCACCACGACTCGTCTCTTACTATATCGGATTCGGATTTGATTTTTTGGCCCATTAAATCTGGTTTTTTGACAAGATGTGGTAATTTGACAAGATGGCGTTTGCAGGAAATAATTTATAACTATTTGATTTTACGCCATTTTATATTTTTTGCGTGTTGGCACTACTCCTGCACAAACGAGATAGCTGAACGATCATAGTCAAGCAAGGCAGGAGGTGCCACATGATTTCAGCAGTTAGTATCCTGTGTGTAGGCGCAATTGTTCTTACCCTGTTGTTGATTTTGAAGCTGATACTCTCTTTTCATGAAGGGGATGGAACAGTTGAGATAGATATCCGTGACAAGCGAAAAGGCAAGCCACTTTAACATTACTTTAATCTGAAGATACCTGCAAAGAGATACGAACCTATTAGCGAGAAGAAAGGCAAAAGGCGCCTTAGGTGCCTTTTTTTTCGGTTCGCTCAAACCTGGCTGGCTGCTGCGACTGTTTACTGGGCGGAACCGATGCATTTTTTTAGAGTTTCGAGCAATTCCTCAGTCTCTGGAGGTTTTTCTATGTAAGCCTCCGGCTCTGGTACGGTTTGGCCCCGGTAGCTATTGAGCGTTTGCATGGAGTGTAAAAATGTCTTCTTGGCGATTGCCGAGATCATGATCACCGGGATATCCTTTAAGTCTTCGTCTGTTTTTACCTCCCGATACATTTGGACACCACCCGATTTCGGCATCAAGACATCAAGAATGATAGCCGCCGGTTTATGTTTGCGGGCCTGCTCAATGCCCTCCTCGCCGTTGGTGGCAATAATTGCTTTGTAACCGCTGGTCTCTAAGAGGGTGGAGATGAAGATTCGCATGTCCATTTCATCGTCCACTACCAGTACTTTCTTGTTCTGCATGAAAGAGGACCTCCGCTCAGCTTATTTTTCCTCGTCGCACGTCTAGCCCGGTTATTTCATGAATGACTTGCTGCGACCACGGATATGGGCGCCCTTCCTAGCGTCCTCGGGTGTCGACCCCTGCGACGTACCGTTCAGGTACGCCCCAGAACCAACACCCTTTGATTGGCCTCACCATCCATCCGCAGAAATGTACCAGGATTCCCACTCTTCAACAACCCCAATAGTCTGCAGGAGATTCCCCAAAACCCAGCTGCGCTTGAAGTGACTCTGCCGTAGGCGGAGGGCCTTGGCCTCCGGGCCATTGAGGGCCTACACCCCGGAGGGAATGACAGCAGAAACTCCAGGATGAAATCTTCATCTTCCAATGAGACTTCAACCCGGAAATAGCTTCAAGGTATATACATCAAGCATTCATTTTTGGGGAAAGTCCTGAAATAGTCTGCTCTCAGAATAGTGGCCTCCAGGCATGAAGACAAGGGTAAGAACGTGGCAGCCACAATTTTGTGATTTTCACTCAAGCTTTTAATCATGGCTATTCTCACGGTGGGCTCGAAACTTGCAATAATACCTGAGGCTTGCTCTCCTCATTCGAAGTCACATCTGTGGTGCCGCACACTGACTATCATTCTTGTGGTATCTCACTTCGATGTGACATGGAGTTAGAGGATGAAGAAATTTTATCTTGCTTTGAAAAGGGAGAAGTTACAGAAAAGTATCTATCCCCTGGAAGGTGCTGTCAGCATTGGCCGCAGTCCGGAAAATGACATAACCCTTGTGGATTATAACGTCTCTCGCACTCACGCCAGAGTCATCTTTCAGAAGGGTTTCTGGGTTATTGAAGATCTTGGCAGCGCCAATGGAGTAATTTTTGCCGGGGAGCGCGTGGTTTCTAAAACGTTGAACCTGGGAGATACTTTTCAAATTGGCGAATCTCTACTGACGTTCATGGAAGAAGGTGTTTCAGATAACACAGAACAACTCTCTGCGACCATGCAAGTGTTTTCGTCGCTCATTAACTATCAATCTCCTTTCATAGATCCAAATCGAACCAATCCAGGTTTCATGCGACTGCAGGGGGCCCTTCTGTCCACCCCCATATTTCGATCTCTCGGCAAGCAGGCACTGAGAGGGTTGGAAGATATTGCCAACCTGCATCTTTTCAGTGCTGGCCAACTTGTTTTCCAGGAGGGTGATCCGGGGCGCTCCGTTTACATAATCCTTAACGGCCGGGTGCAGGTATTCACCAAGGACCACCAAGGCAAGGAGTTTCCACTGGCCACCCTGGAATCCAATCAGTTTTTCGGGGAAATGGCGCTGCTATCCGGCAAACCGAGATCCAGTTCGGTGGCAACAGCCAAAGAAAGTCTTCTGGCTGAGTTTAGCTATAAAAACATGCAAAGAATCATGATGCGTTATCCCCAAATCAAGGAAGTTCTCGTTCAGTATTTTCGTGAGCGTGAGGAGGACTCCAAAAAGAAACGGGCTGAGGCAAATATACATGAGAGGAGGAAGGAGCCTCGATTCAAAGAAAGGCTTCTGGTTAGTTTTGGGGTGTGGCCGTTGGAGAGTTTGCCAGAGGAGATGATCAACCATACATATAAGGCAGCTTCAGAGGATATTTCCATCTCAGGCATGACGTTGGTGGCCATGGGCCCAGCCATGGAAGCATTTGATGCCGGTTGCCGATTACAGTTGGAAATACATCTCCCTTCTCGTTTTGGAGTAATCGAAACTCAGGGCTTAGTGCGCCATGTTGCCCGAGAGGAGAATACCGTAAAGCTGGGCGTTGAATTTGTAGATACACCAGTTGAAGATAAGAGGAAACTGCAAAAGTTTCTCTACGGTCAGACTCACACCATTGCCTAAAACTGCAACAAGAAGTGTAAGAAGAATTTCATATCCGTGGTCGCAGCAAGTGATTCATGAAACATCGGGCTAAACGAGCGCAGACATAGGCCCACGCCCAACAATCTCAGGATATGATATAATTCCCACATACTTTCTCAGTGAGCCAAGGATTGACCAATGATGAAAGGACAATATACGTTGGTGGAGATAATTCGTGACCCCAGGATGCTGGTCTGTGAGGCGAGCGAAATGACGCGGGATGGGCATTATTACCTCTACCGGTACAATGCTACAGAAGGAAAATTTTACCGAGCCACCGTACCTTCGGGTGCTGCATCAACCCACTTTCAAGTGCTCGAGACAAACGACAAAATTCCGCTGGGTGGATGGCATGTGGTCGTAAGAGGCGAAGTCTCCAAAAGCCGGCTGCATCTGGTAACCAAACAGAGACGACACTCGACCGGCTCCGATGATGCCAAAGGAAAGACACTCAGAAACAAGATGAGGTGACGTTCGACTTCATAGAGCTACCTCGCTTCATTCCCTATCCTGCCGCCCCACCAGAGGGCAAGACTCTCTCAAGCCCATACTCCAGACTCGTATCGAAGCCGCAGGCTCTCCAAAACCCGGGCTAGGTTATTCTTGTGGGGGGATCCTGTTTTTTCATAAGCTCAATGTCCCGGGGATTGCAGAGCTGACTTGGCAGTTCAGCTACTCGGCCACAGGCAATACAGACAAAATTGATATTCTGCAACTTGGGTTTACAGATGTGACGGGGATCCGTTGATGCCTGACCGCAATGGTCACAAACGTAGGCCTCGTCTACTTCAACTGGATCACAGAGATGACCGAACTTCTCGGTCGTTTTACCACAGGTCTCACACATGTGAACTTTCTCAGCCATGATTTCTTCCCCTTTCAATTCACCTGAACGAACTATAGCAGGGTGACGAAGCTTTATGAAACCCTGCAGAGAGGTTCTAGCCGTGCCCTGCAGTTCGAGTCGCGCTACTCGGGATTCTTTGGATTATCACTATGTGCTTGGGATCGGTCCCCGATCTCACAACTTCCACTCATTCACGTTGAAATACCCAATTTTGGCAGTACCCATCTGTTGAGCACCACCCACCCTACGATGATCAGTAGCAGGAGCCAGATATTTTCCATGAGATTCTTTTCCTATGTATGGGTTTAACCCGGATGTTTCATGAATTACTTGCTGCGATCACGTATATGGCCGTCCTTCCTGGCGTCCTCGGGTGTCGGCCCCTGCGACGTACCGTTCAGGTACGCCTCGGAACCAATACCCTGCGGTTGCCAGGTG
>ENA-OVNL01000090-OVNL01000090.1-sediment-metagenome-genome-assembly--contig:-NODE-90-length-10572-cov-3.172939_pt1 | contig 10572 bp, 7 predicted proteins | sample MGYA00250099_ERZ650198 | MGnify/ENA primary metagenome ERZ650198 (study PRJEB26732, sample SAMN07278974) | sediment metagenome | biome: marsh; feature: saltmarsh; material: sediment | place: USA...
CGTAGAGAATATTAAGATTTTCAAACGGCTGAACGGTGGCCATCTGCTATTCTGGCTTGAGCGGCCCGAAAGTGAGCCTCTCAGACTTAGCCCTATAACTTGTCCCCGTGGACGACTAGCTCATAGCTCTCTATAATGTCCCTGAAGTCTTCCACTTTCCAACTTCCTTTTAGGTAGCCTCGCCGAAATAGTTCTCTTTCCAGCAAATGAAGGATAAAGCTCAAATGTCCCGAGCATCCATCTGCATCGAGCTTCTGCAATTCCTTCTCTATTTTCTGCCCCACCATAACCGCTTGGCGGTGAACCACAGCCCCTTGGCCATCACATTTCCTGACGGAATACAGTCGTCTACAACTAAAGGGGCGCACAGCATAGATGCGGCAGTTCTGCTCCTGATCCAGAAAAGCACAGCGAGCTAAAACCTGGTTGAGTTTATCGTTCCGATTCTCTCGCAGGTTGCGGTTAATCTCTTTGATGGTTTGCCTGTCCCACCCCTGGATATACTCGAGTATTATCAACCCCTCTAAAGTTGTGGCCCCCACACTACCAACATCTATACAACAAGAGGCACAACCCTTTTCGCACACCGCCTGAATTTTATAAGGCTGTACAAGCCTCTCATACTCGTCATATAGCTGGAATACCAGTGTTTTCTTCTCTATAAAGTCCATATTGTCATTAGGTCATTAGGGCTACGCCCGTCATTAGGCCTTGCGGCCGTCATGAAGTTGTATCAACGTTACAATGACAGCGTAGCGTAGTGACGGTCACTTTTGGTGGCCAAATGACAGCTGGGCGCAATTGCGCCTAGCGTACTGAATTCGCAGTGCTTAGTGTCTAGTGGCTTCTGCTGTCCGCTGTCGGCTGCCACCTGCCTGCTGGTTTCACTCCATCCTCATCACTTCACTAACATTTTTCCTCGCTGCGGCTCGGGCTGGGAAGAAGCCGGCAACCAGAGCACAGGCCAGAACGAGAACCAGGGTCTTGGCAAACATCGCCCCCGGAACGCTGAATTGAATCGTCCAGCCGAAGGATTGCTTATTGATTACAAAGATGAGCAATAGAGAGAGAAGTATACCGTTTACAGAGCCCAAAACAAAACTTATGAAACCCATAAGGCCTGCTTCAAGCAGGGTCATTTTTTGAATTTGCCGGTTGGTCGCTCCCACCGCCTTGAGAACTCCGATGTCGCGCTCGCGCTCGCTGACCAGAAGTATCAAAGTGTTCACAATACCGAAAATCGCTACGATTATAGCGATTACCTGCAAGGCGTAGGTAATTGCAAAGGTTTGATCAAATATCCGCAGGATTTCTTGCCGCAGCTCCCGATTGCTGGTGATGAAGACCTCCTGGCTTCTTTCGAGATCCCGGCGAATAAGTGTCCGGACTTGTTCTGGATCGGCAGCGGACTCGAGGTAAAGTCCCACTGAAGTGTACCTGTGATCGTCAGGCCAGTAACGATGGTAGGTGGACCGGTCCATGATTACCATCCCCCCCTCGGTGCGATAATCATAGAAAACTCCTGCGATCACCAGTCTTTGCACACCGTTCGGTGTAGGAAGTTCAAGCTCATCCCCTTCTTCAAGGGCCAATCGATTCGCGAGCACCTCTGAAATGGAGATCTGGCCCAGCTCTCGACAACGGCGCATGATTTCACTGGAGGACCCATGTCGATACATTATCCGGCCAAACGTTTCTTTTACTTCCAGATCGGTGACGTCCAAAAGCACCGGCACATCCCCAATATGGATTGGAGTTTCAGTCAGACGTTCCATGGCCACGAATCCGGGTAGTTTCGGCAAGGATTCCACCAATTCAGAGGGCAGTCCAGTTCGCTGCCCCGTAATTCGTCCCGCCGGGGAAATGTAGAGATCGGCGGCGATGATTTGTTCTGTCCATACCACTACCGTCTGGCGGAAGCTGAGAATCAATATGGAGATGCTGATTAACATTGCCAACGCCGTCATCAGGGAGGCGATGGCAACCGACGAACGGTTGAGAGAACGCCCGAGGTAGCGACTGGCCATCTGACCTTCTAGCTTGAAAACCCTGCTGAATACGGAAGAGAGAGACCGGTTGACCAAGAGAACACTGGCCGGTGCCAGAAAAGAGAATCCTGCCAAAATCAGAAAGGCGGCAACGAATCCGAAGATTGGCAATTCTTGCACCGGGGGTTGCCTGCTACACAGGTAGCCGAGACCCAAGACCAAAGCACCTACCAGGGAGAGTTTGCCAAGATTCATGTGGAGTCGTCTCTCCAGACTGCCTCGATAAAGCGCCTCACTAGGCAGGGTTCGACTGGCCTCGAGGGATGGAGCCAGTCCTCCGAGTAAGGCTACGCCCAGCGCCGTCCCAGCGCCCAGCAAAATGATAAGTGGTGACAGACTGAGGCTTTCAGCCCGCACGAGCAGATAAAGCTCGCTGATGGTTTGTGACATGGCTTTCAAGGCGAGCTTCGCCATTACCAACCCCAAGCCCACTCCAAGGAGAGCGCCCAGTAGCCCAACCAGGAGAGCTTCACCCAAAAAGAGCCCAAGTATTTGCCACCGTTGAGTTCCGAGTACCCGAAGCATGGCAATCTCATAGCGCCGCTTGCTCACGGCAAAGGCAACCGCGTTAAAGACAAGAAATATGCCCACAAACAGTGCGATTAGACTGAGGGCGAGAAGGTTGAGCCGGTAGGCATCAACCATTTCCTGAATTCTTCCCAAACGTTTCTGGGGCGACTCCACCCTCACATCAGCGGGCAGGAGTTTCTGAAGGTGCGCGATCACCGTTTCAGTGTGAGCCCCCTTTTCTAAGAGCAGATCGATACGATCCAGTCGACCGCTGCGATCAAAGGCTTCCTGGGCAACGGCGATGTCCACCAGGGCCACATTTCCTTCAAGCGCGCCGGCCGGACCCTTTAGTTTCAATAGTGCCCGCAAGGTGAAGGTCAATCGCTTCGCACCGGAAAGAATCTCCAGCCGGTCATTTACCTTTAGACCGTGTCGTTGGGCGAATTTTTCCGTCAGGGCAATAGCACCTGGTTCGGTTAAGAAAGAGAGGATGGTACCACTGCTTTGCGCGGATTCAACAAAATCATAGTGGCGGAAGTCCTGATCGCTGAACACATCGATCCCCAGCATCAGCAAGGGTTCGTTCAGAGGCGCTGTTGCCAGGACATTGAACTCCATCACCGGCGTGGCGGCTCGGATACCCTCGGCTGAAGCCACCGTTGCATAGAGATCTTCAGGGAATCCATTTCCCTGACCCGTTACTTGTAGCTGGGTACTCCCGGCGAGTGAAGTCACCGTATCTCGGAAGGAGGTCAAAGCGCTCGAGGCCGCAGTCTTGATCCCCACAAAAACTGCAACCCCCAAAGCAACGCCAAGCAAACAAAGGAGAGCACGGCCTTTATAGCTTATTAAGTGCCTCAGACAGAACCAACGCCACAATCGAATCATGCAGCCTCCAGGTCATTAACGAGTTTAAGTCGGATGCGGGACTCAACCCAGGAATTAAATAGCAGGTCCGATGTGAGATGTGAGATCTGGGAGGTGAGATCTGACACCCTTTCTTTGACATCCCACATCTCATATCCCACATCTGAGGATGCTCTGGACAAAATCTCAGCCCCACCTATGTCTCCCCGGAGCTGAGGCTGCCATCTCGCATGTACAGTTTCCTAGTGGCATAGGAGGCGGCTTCGCTGCTATGAGTAGCGAGAATAAAGGTGATATGGTGTCTGTCGCTGAGTCTGGCCATTGTCTCCATGACCTGATGGCCGGTACGCGAGTCCAGATTCCCTGTAGGTTCATCCGCCAATACCAGTTGGGGCTGATTGATCAGAGCCCGGGCAATAGCCACCCTTTGCATTTCGCCACCGGAAATCTCATGTGGATAATGGGTTTGGCGCTCCACAAGGCCCACATCGCTGAGCAGTTCATGCACTCGAGCTTCAATCTCTCTCTCTGATTTTCCTTGGAGGCTATGGGGCAGAGCCACATTTTCAGCAACAGTAAGGATAGGTATTAAATTGAAAAACTGGAAAATAATCCCCACCTGGTCGCGGCGATAGCGGGTCAAATCCGCGTCAGCCAGTTGGGATATTTCCTCTCCATTCATGCTGATGGTACCTTTGTCGGGCCGGTCGAGCCCGCCGATCAAACCCAGAAGGGTGGTCTTGCCGCAACCACTCTCGCCCCTGATAGCCACAAATTCACCGGGCTGAATGGTAAGTGAAACGTCATTTACGGCCACAATGCGCTGTTGGCCCAAAGTGTAGGTTTTGGTAACAGAATCCAGCTCAATCATTTGCGTATCTTCACCTTCCTCCAATCAAAGCTTATCTGACCGCGTAGAGAATAGCGCCATGCGACTTAACCCAAAAATGTAAAGTCAATGAGATTAGGCCTTTGAGGGAGGATCTTCATGGCTGCTGCCGCCAAATCAAAAGCTTGCTCCACCCCATCCAGAACGGCAGAGTCGCTGCTGGCTACAACGCCCCCCGAACCTATGAGCCGTCTCTCGGGCACTTTTAGGGCCTCTGCATTCCCAGCTAAATTCCAACGTTTCAACGCAGCGCGAAGCACAGCCGCGAGTTCGCCGCTTTGGCGAATCGGTGCATCCAAGAAAAAAAGTGTTTCCTTGGGGGCATACTTATGGAGGGCTTGAAAAAGGGCGTCTATTGCCTCATGTGTCAGAGAAGAGATACGATACCGATGGGAAATTCCGGCCACATCACGAATCAAGCCGTCATTGGCAGCAATTAATGGTCGGCCCGCAAACCCGCTCTCTGTGGTAATCAGGACATTGTGCCCATCCACCAGCAGCTTGCGATCAACCAACTCTTCAGGACCTAGAAGACGTTTACGTCTTTGCTTCGCCTCCTCCCGAGCAAAAACACCTCGATGCAAAATTTCCCGGTGGAGTCGATCGAGATTGTATCGATTACCAACCAACTGGAGGCTAGCGCTGCGGGGATAGCTTCGATCTAAGAGATAGAGGAAGTCCACCGCCGCTATCCGCAGGTTATCGTGGTCCAGATCATCCATGGGCAGGCAATGTCCGCAGAAGCTCTTATAATTTAGGAGAGTGGGACGAAATCCGAAATCCGAATTTCGAAATCCGAAACAATATCGAATTTTCAAAATTCAAATGACCAAAACCATTCAACTCTGGTATTAGTCAACCCTATTTTGAGCATTCGGGAATTCGTGCTTCGGATTTGTTTCGTGCTTCGTGCTTCGTATTTCGGATTTGATGTAGGACGCCTACCATAACCAATGAACTACAAACCTTGCCCCGATAACTGCTCAAACAACTCCTTTTGTTCCTCTGTCAGTGATTTGGGCAATTTTACGATAATCTTTACGTACAGATCACCTCTGCCTGTCTTATTGAACCGATGGACGCCATGCCCCTTGATCCGCAATTGGGTGTGGCTCTGAGTTCCTGGGGGCACTTTGAGACTGAGTGTCTTTTTATCAAGAGTGGGGACTTCTAGCTGTGTACCCAAAACCGCCTGGGTGAGAGTGATCTCCCGACTTATAATAAGGTTGTCGCCTTTACGGTCGAACACCGGGTGAGGCGCAATCTGAATCTTGATCAGTAAGTCACCCGCGGGTCCTCCCCAGGCACCTTGTTGTCCTTTCCCGGCAATGCGAAGCTTCTTCCCGGAAGAAATTCCAGGTGGGATTTTCACCGTAACTCGCTCCACCCCGGCGCCTTTATTGAAACCTGCTACCTTTGACCCGCCAAAAACAGCCTCTTTCAAGCTCACCTGCATGTCCATAACCAGATCGGTGCCTTTTTGGGGCTGCTGGGCAGTGCGGCCGAAAGGACCGCCAGAATGATACCCCCCACCACCTCTTCCAAAGGGTCGTCTTCCGCCCATTCCTCCGAAAATGCGTCCTAACACATCCTCTGAGCCGAAACCAAATTCCCTGAACACCTGGCCGAAATCGAAATTACTAAAAATATCTTCCTGGCTAAATCGCTGTTGAAAGCCCTCAGCTCCAAACATGTCGTACTGCTTGCGCTTTTCCTTATCGCTGAGTACAGCATACGCTTCGTTGACCTCTTTGAAGCGCTCCTCTGCCTGTTTGTCCCCTTGGTTTTGGTCAGGGTGGTATTTCAAGGCCAGCTTACGATAGGCTTTCTTAAGAGCATCGTCACTGGCATCTTTACTCACACCAAGGATTTTGTAGTAGTCTTTGCTTGCCATTATTTATTCTCGAATGTGGGTAAGTTCTCCGCTTCCAAACAACTGCAAACTTATATTTTATCAAGCCTTACCACCGGTTGGCAAGAGGAGCGTAAAACAGCAGGCAGCCTGCAGCTGACAGTTGGCAGCCGAAATAAGATACGGACCGCCGAGGGCTGACAGCTGATAGCTAAAGAGTGGCAAGAAACTTCAGTATTGAGGCGTTTGTCTTGAAAGCATTCTCCACCATCACCATGTGGCCTGCCCCTTCTATGATCCTCAAGGTTGCTTGCAGGAGATTATCGGCAAGGTACTGGGAGTATTTGGGAGGTGTCATACTGTCTTCACTGCCGCAGACTACAAGGGCAGGATGGTTGATACTGCTAATTTTTCTCAGTCTATCAAACTCATTGCAGGCCTTGAAATCATCCAGCATGACTTCTGGCTGCTCAGCAAGTAGTTGCTCCAGACCCCATTTGACGACTTTTTCCGAGGTCCCAGGTCCGTAGCACCACTGCACCAACTTTGTTGCTGCGGCCTCAAAATCAACTTCTATCCCTTGGAAAATTTCGGAACTGACCCTGAGCCGTGCCCCACTGCCAATGAGTATCAACCCCTTCATTTTCTCCGGGTATTCGATAGCCGCCTCAAGAACCACGGCCCCACCCATGGAATGGCCGGCACAAAAAGGCCCACTCAATTCCAACCGTTGCATGAAGCGTATGAGCCAGCGGCTATATTCGGCAATTGTGGCGCAGCCTTTGCCATGACTTTGTCCATGGCCTGGAAGGTCCAGGCAGATGGTGTTAACTCCCCGATCCAGACCTCTCCGCTGGTTCTGCCAGACCATACCATTGCCACCGGCTCCGTGGACAAAAACAATGCTACGCCTCTCAGGGGTTACTCCATTGACTCCGGTCAGGTAGTGAATTGGTCGTCCGTCAATCTCTACAGTAGGCATCACATTCTCAACTCAAAAATAATAGGGCGGGTTTCTGTGCCCGCCAAATAAAGCCTTCAAGTTTGATTACAAAATCCCCCTCGCTCCCCCTTTAGGAAAGGGGGATGGTTTCGATAGATTCCAATGAAGTCCCCCCCTTTGATAAAGGGGGGATTAAGGGGGGATTTTTTTGGGTTGGCCAGCACAGAGACCAGCCCTACTCAAACCGAAGAGGATCAATTCTCTTATTCACCTTTGATCTTGCGTAGTTCCTCTGCCCGCAACTCTTTCCGCAGCACTTTCCCTACCATGGTTTTAGGTAACTCCTCGCGAAATTCCACCAGACGGGGAACCTTGTAAGCTGCGAGTTTTTCTTTGCAGTGGGCAATAACCTCTTCTTCAGTAAGAGTTTCTCCGGGCTTCAGTACCACGAAAACCTTGACGGTCTCACCCCGGTATTCATCCGGAACACCAATGGTTACCGCATCCGCAATCTTAGGGTGTTCGTAGAGGACTTCATCAATATCTCGCGGATAGATATTGAAACCTCCGGCAATGATCATGTCTTTCTTGCGGTCGACGATGAAGACGTAGCCATCTTCATCCATATGGGCAATGTCTCCGGTGTAGAGCCAACCGTCTTTGATGGTCTGGGCGGTTTCATCGTCCATATTCCAATAGCCCTTCATCACTTGAGGTCCCTTGACTACCAGTTCTCCAACTTGCCCAACCTGCTGCTCTTCTGTCCCGGTCTCGAGGTCCATGATCCGGCAGTCGGTGGATGGTAGGGCAACACCGATGGAGCCCGTCTTGCGCTTGATGCTGGGGTTCACGTGGGTCACGGGCGATGCCTCTGTGAGCCCATAGCCCTCCAGTATCACGCTGCCGGTCAGTTGTTCAAAACGATTCATGATCTCAACCGGCAGCGGAGCAGAGCCGCTAACCACAGTGTGAAGCGAAGATATGTCATACCTGGAGATCTCGGGGTGATTGACCATAGCGGTGAGTATAGTTGGAACCAGAATCGCAATGGTCGGTCTCGTCTTGGTAATGGTCTTGAGGAAATCTTTGATCTCAAAGCGAGGCACCAGGGTCATGGTGCAGCCCATGCAAATAGGCCAGTTCATGACCGCAGTCATCCCCAGGACGTGGAAAATGGGGACCACACAGAGGAAACGTTCCTCTCCCCTCCTGAGGGTCGGCAGGCACCCACTGATCTGCATTACGTTGGCTACCAGGTTCCTATGAGTAAGCATCACCCCCTTTGCCACTCCAGTGGTGCCGCCGGTATACTGGAGTAGGGCCACTTCAGCCATATTCACTTCTGGCCGGGGAGCATTGCCAAGGCTATTCTTCACCAGTCCTTTGAACGAGTGGATGGAACTGGAGTAGGGAACCTTCATATTAAGATTCTGCTTCTTGGCCTTGAGGGGGTAAAGCAAATTGAGAGGAAAGGGAAGGTAATCCCGTATACTCGTGATAACGAGGTGCTCCACCTGGGTCTCTTTCCAGACCTTGTCGATGCGTGGAAACAGATGATCCAGACCAACCAGCACCTTGACCCCAGCATCGTTGAACTGATGGATCATCTCCCTTTCCACGTACATAGGATTGGTCATTACCGCTACGCCACCAATACTGAGGACAGCATAATAGCTGATGACGGTTTGCGGACAATTGGGGAGCATTATGGCTACCCTGTCCCCGGGCTTTACCCCCAATTGACTGAGAGAGGCGGCAAACCTGCTAACCTGATCGGCCAACTGCTGGTAAGTGAGTTGGGCCCCTACGAATTCGGTGGCTGTAACCTGCGGGAAGTCTAAAGCTGCTTTCTCTAATTGTCTGGGTAAAGGATCCTCAGGTGGATCAACTTCAAAAGGAACACCCTTGTCATAAGACCGATGCCAGGTCTTTTCCATGGCTATACCCCCCTGAAATGTTTTGTCGCAGAGATCTCAGACCTACCCGCCTCACCTGAAAGCGAAGTCAATGGCGGGCAGGAAACGCAGAGATAGCATAGTAGTGACGACAAGCGTTCTGATTTATCTGACGTGGGCGAGTTGAACTATTGCCAAGCTACCACACATTGATAGGAGAGGTCGAGAGTTTCTTTGAGCTATCTGTGACGGGGGACCTTGGTACATCGCGGCTTTACTCTTTCTCTGAGGTGACAGTCTCAGCCAGAATTTCTGCTATGTCGTATACCTTCACTTCTTCATCCATGTCGCAGGTCTTTAACCCGTCTTCGAACATGGTGGTGCAAAAGGGGCAGCAGACACCGATAATATCAGGCTCGAGTTTCAGTGCCTGGTCAGTGCGGGCGTCATTGATCTTCTGATCTCCCAACGTTTCCTCCATCCACATTCTGCCACCACCTGCGCCGCAGCAAAAAGCCTTGTTGCGGCTCCGCTCCATCTCGGAAAGCTTCAGCCCGCGAATAGACTTCAGGAGAGTTCGCGGTTCTTCGTAGAGATCATTATATCGCCCCAGATAACAAGAGTCGTGAAAAACCAAATTCTTGTTCATGGTTTGTTGTGGTTGCAATTGCCCATCCCTCAGCAAGGTGGCAAGAAATTCACTGTGATGGTAAACCTCCCAATGAGCACCAAACTGGGGATACTCATTCTTTAAACAGTTATAGCCATGCGGACAGGCGGTTATGATTTTCTTTACCCCATAAGAATTAATAATCTCCACCAGCTCGGTGGCCATACTCTGAAAAAGATACTCGTTGCCGAGCCTTCTGGCCGTTTCACCGCAACACTTCTCCTCTGCCCCAAGAATGCCAAAGCTCACCCCCGCTTCATTGAGAAGCGTAACCAGAGCGGAACTGATCTTTTTGGCCCGTTCGTCAAAACTGCCGGCACACCCCACATAATAGAGATATTCCACCTGGGAGTCCTCGGCGAAAGTTTTTACCGGCAGCCCTTCGGCCCAATCTCCCCTGGTGGCAAAACCCAGACCCCAGGGATTAGAGTTGGTTTCCCAATTCCGCATTACATTTTGGACCTCTGGGGAAAAATTGCTCTCCATGAGAACCAAATAACGACGCATATCAACGTACTTATCAACGTGTTCTATGAATACCGGACAATGTTCCATACAGTTGCCGCAGGTGGTACAGGACCAGAGCTCATCATGCTGGCAGATGTCTCCTATGAGAGCTTTGACTAACTCACCTTCAGGGTTAACTGAAGCAGCTTCCGCTGCCCCTTGCTGCGCCAGCAGCATTTTACCCTTTGCTTGCAGATGTTCTTTGAGATGGTGGATGGTTAATTTGGGACTCAAAGGCTTGCCGGTGAGAGCGGCAGGACAGTTATCCGAGCAGCGGCCGCATTCTGTGCAGGCATAGAGATCTAAGAGCTGCTTCCAGGTGAATTCCTCTATTCTTGAAACCCCGTACGTTTCTGCTGTTTCGTCCTCCAGATCCATCTTGCTGAGTTCG
>ENA-OVNL01000091-OVNL01000091.1-sediment-metagenome-genome-assembly--contig:-NODE-91-length-10566-cov-2.352464_pt1 | contig 10566 bp, 9 predicted proteins | sample MGYA00250099_ERZ650198 | MGnify/ENA primary metagenome ERZ650198 (study PRJEB26732, sample SAMN07278974) | sediment metagenome | biome: marsh; feature: saltmarsh; material: sediment | place: USA...
CCCGCCGAAGGCGGGATTCAACAGGGCGAGCGCATTCCCCGTAGTCCGCCTGAGGCGGACTGCAGGGAGCTTCAATGTTCTTGATCTTGGTTTTGGAACGACAAATATGAGCAACAGTTCCTCAAAGAGCGAACTTAAGAACAGTAGTCCTAAAAAGGAAGCTACTAAAAAACTCGATTTTCTTCTCGATACCATCGATACCGAGGTGGCTAACCTGGCGGACGTTGTGGAAGTGGACGGGCCAATCTTGAATAAGCAATCCCTTGGGAAAGAAGCGTCGACAATTAGCCTCGATGGCGGGGAGACAGGGATGGACAGCTTGGAACTGGACATGGATTTGTTCGGAGCGTCGGATGATCCCCCGCTTGAAGATGAGTCTGAGGATAATCAGGCACAAGCTGCAATTAGCCTCGATGACGGGGAGACAGGGATGGACAGCATGGAACTGGACATGGATTTGTTCGGAGAGTCCGATGGTCCCTCGCCTGCAGACGAGCCTGCGGATAATCAAGCACAAGCTGCACTGGATGCCCTGAGTGACGCTGAGGATGAAGTTGAAGCCATGTTGGCTAAGGAGGGGTCGACTGACGCCCAAAGTTCTCATGCAACAGAGACGAGCAAGGAGGCGGTGGATGACGACATTTCCAAGGCGTTAGACGAACTCCTCGCCACCCGTGAAGTGGACGCATCAAAGATCCTTGAAAAACAGGCGGTGCCAAAGCAAAAAAAGGAAGCCAAAAAGTCTCCTGTTGTAGAGGAGCAGCTATCGGAGGATCTCTTTGACGATTTGGAAAAGGAATTTAAGTCCGCGGGAGATGAGGCTGCCGCTCAGGAACCGAATGGAGATGAGAAGGAGTTCTCCAAAGATCTCTTTGAAGAACTGGAAATGGACTTGCAGAGCGAAGAAGAGGCCGCAACCGCTGCCGAACCGGTTGGCGTTGAGGAGTGGATTTCAAAAGATCAGCCTGGCGACGCTCAATTACGGGCTGAAGGGGCAGGCAAAAATACGGGTGAAGCAGCCACTAAAAGCGGTTCTGAAGAAGAGTTGGCTGATTTGCTAACCGAGAAGATTGAAGCGCTGGTGGCCCGGTTGGTTGATGAGCGCTTGTCAGCCATTGCTGAGCGCGTTATTAAAGAAAAGATCAACAAGATTTTCTCATCCATGAAGTAAACTTTCCAATTTTTCACTCTGTATCATTCGAGACAATCCCATCCAGACGAGCTATCCATTTTGACCAATCCCACTTGTTTGTGCTAGGTTGGATCTCTGACTCATAATAGGCGAGGAGGTCTGACCGATGGAGCCAATCAAAGGTCTTCGAACGGTTTCTGGTATCACCGCACTGTGCTTGGTTCTTACCCTTCTTGTTGGCTGTGCCACGACTTCAGAAGATGAAAAAAGCCTAACATACCAGTCACCGCCGGGGACCAAAACGACGATCATCCTCCTCCGGAGTGGTGGCAGGGATATTTTCAGTGGTGAGGCAGACGACCCCTTGACATGGGAGGGTAGAAGACGGGCTCAGCACTTGCCGGAAGTGATCGGCGACATGGGAGTGAGCGCAATTTACTGTACCAATCTGCGGCGTAACAAGGAAACGGCTCAACCGTTGGCAGACCATCTTGGCCTAGAACCAATCCTGGTATCCCAATCTCGTTTGTTCAATTACAAGAAGCTGTCCAGGGACCTTTTGGATGAATTCTTTACCAAGTACGCCGGGGGCGTGGTGGTGTGGATAGGAAATCTGAATAACCTGGAGGAGATGTACAGATTGCTGGATGGCACCGGTAGTCCGCCAACCAAATACGGCGATGTGTTTATAGTGACCGTACCAGACGTCACCCCACCTCGTATCAAGAAGATGACGTACTGAAAGTAAGGCGGTGGGTTTCTATCGGGATGAGGGCGGCGGATGAGAGTTCAGGATTTGCTCTTCGAGGTATGAACCAGATCATCTCGTTCTGCCCCTTTCGTGGGCAGCCCGATGCGCTTTGCCGCCGAAGCAAGAGCATGAGCTCAGGCAGGTCCCCCAGCCATGGCGCGGTTTTTCCGGTGTGCATGTGCAAGATCAGGATAATGACTAACCGTAGAGAATGGAAAACTTCTACTCTTCCTCTGCTTCAGCAGGTGGACAGCTTAAACAGTGAGTTTCCAGGTCGTAGCGGTCGCTGAGTTCGTCAATGACGGTCTCTTCGGCCAGGGGGACACCGGAGAGAAATCCAGCTCGGGCAATGATGTGGGCTGCAACTGGAGCCGTCAGAAACAGGAACAAGCAAATCAACACTGCACGGACGGCAATAGCCCCATTTTCAAAGTGAATGGCAATACCTATCAAAATCAGGACAGTCCCCAGGGTTGCAGCTTTGCTGGAGGGATGCATGCGAGTGAACAGATCCGGCATGCGCAGGAGGCCGATGGCAGCGAGCAAGACGAAGAGACTGCCGCCCCCGGCCAAAATAAGGGTCAGCAATTGTTTCACAAGGTTCATCCTTTCAATCTCTCCTCTATATAGCGAGCAAAGGCGACAGTACCCACGAAACTGATCAAGGCAAGTACCACAGCCACATCCAAGAAGACCGGCTGATTATAGGCCATTGCGTAAACAGCCGAGATCCCGACACCCACTGTCGCCAGTAAATCGAAGGCAACGACACGATCCGGCAGGCTGGGCCCCCGCAGCAGCCGGACAAACCCCCCCACCGCAGCTAGTGCCAGGACGCCGAGGACAATTTCTAGGAAAAGATTGATGTGTTCGGTCATCTTAGTAGCTCCATAACCCTCCGCTCAAAGCCGCTCTTGATTTCATTACGCATGAGCTGGGGGTCTTCGACAAACATCCCATGCACGTAAAGCACCCTCCGATCATCGGAGACATCCAGGCTTAAAGTCCCGGGGGTGAGGGTGATCAAATTTGCCAGTACGGTGATCTCTATGTCAGTGCTGACATCCAGCGGTATAGCGACAATTCCGGGCTTGCGTCGCGATTTCGGACTAATGACATCCCAGGCGACGCGAAGGTTTGAATGAATCAGTTCCCGGAGAAAGAAGAAGGTGAACCGGATGCTTTCAGGGAGCTTCCTGAAATACTGGGTGGGGCCGAGAAGAGGTCTCAACCACCACAGAACCACATAACCCAGGGCGAAGCCGAGGAGCAAGTTGGCCGCATCGGTCTTACCGGTCATGGCTTCCCACAATAACGCCAAGAGGAGATTCCATAAAAGAACTTTCATGGCATAACTCCTTGCACAATGTCAACGGGCTGCAGCGGCACTTGACCCATAGCGAGGGCGGCCTGAATGTAACCGCTTGAATCGAGCAACTGAGCAGCGGCACGCTCAGCAAGGTTGAAAAGCAGTTGCGGCTGCAAACCGATCGCCACCGTGAGACCAGCCAGTACTGTGATGGGCCCTAGGAGTAGGAGCAGTCGCCGTGGGGTGAGCGTTCTGGTAGAATGTGATCCTTCGCTGGAATCACCTTCTGGAGCCGGCTTCCAGAAGGCCTCATCCCAGATCTTGATCATGCTCATCAGGGTCAGGAGGCTGGCGGCCAGAGCCGCCGCTACAACGAGATACTGCTCGGCCTGCAAGCCCGCCTTAATCATTGCGAATTTGGCCCAAAATCCTGAGAGCGGCGGCAGGCCGGCAAGACTGAGTGCGGGAATCAAAAAAAGGACGGCGAGCCAGGGTGATGAGGCTGCTAGGCCCCCCAAGCTCTTAAGTTGGTAGGTTCCGCGCAAAGCCTTTATCGTTCCGCTGATCAAGAAAAGGTTGGTCTTAACGATGATGTGGTGGCTTATGTAGAAAACGGCGGCGGCTATACCAAGAAGCCTCGCCGCTGGATTGTTAGAGACAAGCAACCCCAGCCCCATGATCATGTAGCCAATCTGACTGATGATGTGGAAACTGAGGATACGTCGGATTTCGACTTGAGCAAAGGCACCCAGAACGCCGATAACCATGGTTAGACCAGCGAGTGTCAATAACAGAGTATAGGTGTAGGTCATCCTCGGAAAGACAAGAGTGAAAAGGCGAATGAGGGCATAGACCCCGACCTTGGTGAGGAGACCGGCAAAGAGGGCAGATGTCGGCGCAGGGGGCGTATGGTAACTGGTCGGCAACCAGAAGTAAAGCGGGAAGATACCTGCTTTTATACCGAAACCGATGATAAAGAAACCGGCCACGCTCAGAATCAAGCTAGGATGTGTCTGGGAAATCTTTGTCAGCTTCAGTGAAAGGTCCGCCATATTCAAGGTGTGAGCCACCGCATAGAGGATCCCCACGGCTATAAGGAAGGTGACCGAACTTAGCAAATTAAGAGTGACGTATTTTATGCCGCCTTCGACCTGGGGTGGCTCACCACCGAGCACCAGGAGCACGAAGCTTGCCATCAGCATCACTTCAAACCACACATACAAATTGAAGAGATCACCGGTCAAAAAGGCCCCGCATACGCCCGTGAGCAGCACGTGAAAGAGGGGAAAATAGCCAAAAGAGATGTGCTGCTGGTCTACAGCAGCAAGCGAATAGACCGCCACAGTCAGGCCAACCAGGGCGGTGAGAACCACCATGACGGAGCTCAGCAGGTCTGCAATGAGAGTAATGCCGAAGGGTGCTGGCCAGTTCCCCACCTGGAGAACCTGGATACCATCGGCATACACCGACATAAAGAGACCGATTGCCGCAATCATCAGAGCACCAGCACCAACCAGACCGAAGATGCGCTGCATCCGGGATGACTTCCAGGCAATAAAGGACAGCCCCGCAGTAACGAGAGGAATGAGAATGGGTAAAATCAGTAAATTGTTCATCTGTCGGTTGCCGTCAACTTATCCAGATCGCCCGATCCCACAGTTCGATAAACCCGCTTTACAAGTACGGCAGCAAAGGCAATTACCGCGAAGCTGATCACAATGGCGGTGAGTATCAGTGCTTGAGGAACCGGATCGGCAAATTCTGTTCCCGGTACTAGCTCTCCTTTTGGAATCAGCGGTGGCCGGGCTCTCACCAGACCGGCGGCGGTAAAAATAGCCAAGTTAGCTGCGTGTGAGAGCAACACCAGTCCGAATATGAGTTTGACTATGCTCCGACGCAGCATGAGGTACAAACCCATTGCGAACAAACCACCCACTACAATGGAAAGAAGGAAGAACATGACTGCATCACTCCTCTTCGAGAGTGAAAAGGACCAGAAGTGTAGTTCCCAGCACCACCAAGTAAACGCCCAGGTCGAAGAAAAACACGGTTCCAAGCTTACCCAGAAACGGGATAGGGTAGGGTAACCACAGACCAGTCAAGAAGGGTTGGCCATGCCACACCGCGGCCAATCCGCTCCCGGCCGCGGTGACCAACCCTAAACCAATAATGGTTCGTGGGTCGAGGCGAAGAAGACGCCGTGCCTCCTTTGCCTCATAAGCCAGCGCGTAAAGAGCAAAAGCCCCGGCGATTAGCAGTCCCCCCACGAATCCCCCTCCGGGTTCGTTGTGCCCTCTCAGTAGAATAAACACCGAGAAAATCACCAAAAGCACCATAAGGTAACGGCTGGCAGTTTGGAGAATGAGCGATTTCATTTCTCCACCTCCCCCTTTTGTGAAGCTATGAGACGAAGCAGGGCGTAGACACCGAAACCAGCCACCGCCAGAACAGTGATTTCGCCAAGGGTATCGAGGGCGCGAAAGTCGACCAGGATGACATTTACTATGTTTCGACCGTGGGCCGCGGACAGGCTTTGCCGGGCAAAAAAATCAGTGAGAACTGGCTCCAGGTGGATGGACGCGGTTGCCAACATAACAAAGACCATCAGCAGTCCGGCCACTATGGAAATGGTGAGGTCGCGAAATCTCTGACGCCTGGTGCTTCTGGGGACGAATGGCGGCAAGTGGTAAAAGACTAGGACAAAAAGGATCACGGTAAGGGTTTCGACCATTACTTGTGTAATTGCCAGGTCGGGAGCTCCGAACATGACAAAGATGAGGGCCATACCCAAGCCGGTAACCCCCAGCGCAGCCACACCCGTCAGCCGATATCGAGCCCGAACGGTAGTAATAGCACCTGCCAGAATTAACAGCGCGACCACCGCCTCGTGCGGGCGAAGCTGCCAGGCATTTTCAGAGAGTTGTGGCTGGATACTATGAAGAAGTGGATAGGAGACGAGAGCCGTCGCCGCGAGGATTGTGATGAGTATATATCGCCGCAAGTAACCGCTTTGGATGAGGCGGGTTACTCTCTGTGCACTGCGAGTAACTCCCGCCAGGAGACCTTCGTATGCCCGGGTCGGTCCAAGTGGCTCCAGCCTGCATGTGAGTTCGTGAAGCAGTCTACCCTCTTGCCAAGCCCTTCGGATGCCCGGCCCCCAGGGCTCCAGACGACAGGCGAGTTCCAGGGTGCGGGTGAGCCATGGTCGCAGCTTCTTAAACAGCAAAAATCCAGTAGTCAGCGTAAAACCGCTGAGTGCCATGACGAAAACCGACTCCCGGCTGAATCCGTGCCAGAGCTTCAGCTTCATCTCCACCGGAAAGCCGAGGATGGCGGTTGCCATGGCCGAGCCCATACTGCTATCGAATGCACCAGGAACGAGCCCGACAAACATCCCGAGGCCGGCAAGGAGGACTGGCCCGAGCAACATGGAGATTGGAGCTTCATGGGGGGACTTGGGGGTCTGTCGGAAGGAGCCAAAAAACGGCCAAATAGCCACAACCAGTGACATGGCGACTAACAACACATTAGCCAATACTGCAACGATTATCAGCCAGAGCCCTATGGTTTCAATGTCCAGCTTAGCGGTGTAGAGAGCCTCTTTGCCGATAAAACCAAACATGGGAGGTGTACCTGCCTTGCTCATGGATGCAAGGATGCCAGCAAATGCTGTTACTGGCATGAGCGAGCGGAGGCCACAGAGCCGAGTCACGTCACGGGTGCCCGTTTCGTGGTCGATGTTGCCGGCCACCATGAAAAGAGCCGCCTTGTAGAAAGCATGAGCTACGAGAAACACTACCGCGGCCTCAACGGCCAGCACGGTGCCCACACCAAGGAGCGTTGTGAGTATGCCGAGAACGCTGATTGTGGAATAGGCCAGAATCCGCTTGAGATCACGCTGTCCCGCGGCCATAATGGCACCGACGAGCATGGTCAGAACACCCACACCGATCAATAACGTTTCCCACTGGATAGTGCCGCCGAGGATTGGGTGGAATCTCGCCAAGAGATAGACTCCGGCTTTTACCATGGTCGCTGAATGCAAGTAGGCGCTCACGGGGGTGGGCGCGGCCATGGCTGCTGGGAGCCAGAAATGGAAGGGGACCTGAGCCGACTTGGTAAAGGCACCCAGAAGAAGTAAAATTAGAATCGGCAGATAGAGAGGGTGTTGACGAAAATCAACGGAGAACAGGGCGGAGATCCGACCGGCCTCTTCTAAAGGCGAGCCCAACTGCACCGCAGCGAGCATCATGAGAAGAAGACCCGCCAGAAGTAACAGACCACCTGCTCCTGTCACCAGAAGTGCCTTGAGAGCAGAAGCTCGGGACGTCTCCGTGTGGTGGTGGAAGCCGATGAGAAGATAGGAGCTGATACTGGTCAATTCCCAGAAAACGAAAAGGGTAATCACGTTGTCACTGAGAACGAGTCCAAGCATTGAACCCATGAAAAGCAGGAGGTAGGCGAAGAACCGACCCCCGCCCGGTTGCTCGCCAAAATAGGCCCCGGAGTAGATGAGCACGAGAGCTCCAATACCACTCACAAGGAGCACGAAGGTAAGGGATAGGCCATCGAGTGCGAATGAAAGGTCCACACCGAGACTGGGCACCCAAGACCAGCTCGTTATAAATCGCGCGCCCGGCGATATGGGAAGATGCCGTCCAAAAAATGCAACCAGGGCAAATGGGAATAGAGCCAGAACCCATCCCGTGGCGCGACCCAGAAGTCGGTAAAGGAATGGTGCAAAAAGAGCGAGAGTAAATGTTGCAAGCAGAGACCAGCCCATGACAGGTTACTCCAGGTCGTGACGCAATTTTACACAAGACCAGCAGTGAAAAAAGGCTACCAATAAAAGGCCGGAAAGCCAGAGGGCGTACCCTCTGAGATGTAGCCGCAGATTGGACAGGAATAGTAATCCATATCCCTTTAGAAGTCGATGGTTTCTTTAGCGCTTCGAAGTTCCCTCCACTGGGACGGCTTGGAGATCTGGCAGGAGCAAGCGAAAAAAGCCGAATGCAAGGGGCAGTAGCCAGCTGATGTGAGTCAGGATAAAGAAGCGACGGAGCCGTGGAGGGCCGAAGAGCTCAGCGACGAAAGCACCAGAGAAGATGATTATGAGGGGTAACAACATTGTGGGTTAAGTCATTGTTAACAGTTAGGGGTCCGCAGTCCGACACGACCAAGGTGATTGCCATTCACTACGCATCCATGGCAGTAGTTCTTTCCCATTGGCCTAAAGAACGATCCAGGTGGCCATCCCGGTGCTGCTTTGCAGGACTTTGCTGGAGACACTGCCCATGAAGAATTCTTGCACCCCCGAGATACCTCTCCGTCCCATCACGATGGTACCGTATTCGTTATTCCGGGCTTCCTCCAATATATCGCTGGCCGCGCTTCTGCTTCCATCTACAACCTTTTTGCTGATTTGTGATTCACTGACTCCTGCTTTTACAAGCATTTCCTTGGCTTTTGTCATAAACGGTTCTATTGCCTGGCCGGCCTTTGTCTTCCAGAGTTCCTCCAGTTCTGGGGCCTCATCCAACACCTCTTGAGGAACAAAACGTCTCAAGTGCCTCATGGAGTGAAAAATCGTTACCGGGCAATCTGTTCCGGAAAGCATGAAGCCGGCATGGTCAACAGCCCTGAGGGCGTTTTCCGAGTTATCTATGGCAATGAGCACCCGGTTGGAGGTGACAGTACCCTCCACGATCCACACCGGACATACCCGGCAGTATTCCAGAAGCTTGCTGGAGACCTCGCCCATGAAAAAGGCCTCAAGTCTACTTCGGCCGCGGGTGGTCATGAGCACAGCATCTGCTCGCTTGCTTTCCACCCAATTGCAAATATCCTGGGCAATGCCCCGATCTTTTTTGCGGGAAACAGTCTGGACCAGATCTTCTTTGAACCCTTTCTTTATCAGAAGATTTTTAGCCTTGGAGAGGATTTGCTCGGCCATGCGAATGTTCTTGTTCTCCAAAGTTTTTAGTTTCATGGCGGTCTCACGCTTCATAGAACGATCATCCGCAAGAATTGGAGGCAGACTGGGGAGGACATACTTAAGAGTTACTTCCAGGTTGTGGTCTTTGCCGTAGATGAGATCAATGTACTCTAGGGATCTATGAGCATTTTCAGAACCATCTACAGGCACAACAACCATTTTGCTTAACTCGGTCATAATTTCACCTTCAGTCGAAGAAAGAGGGCCTCATCTATTGATCTGGTCACAATCCCGTTGGCAGCTACCATCCAATACAAATGAGATGATAGAAGTCGGGCGTCACTTGAGATTGATGGTAGAAATTGCCCTTGGCTGCGGTCGGACTGTGGCATCCAAGCCAGCGACAAAGCATTGCTGACCAAATAAAATAAGCTGTGCCACATTACTTGTCAATACCATCAAGACCTCAGGATCAGGTTTCTCCGGTTGGCGCTCAGCATTTAATTATACGTTATCAAGTCTTCGAGAATATGAACCGCAGAACTGCAGAATAAGAAACCGCAGAATATCGAGGTGAACAGCATTGTCTTATCTTTTTCAAAAACTTCTGCTGTTCGATATTGAAGCTCCCTTTCATCTCGCTAAAGCGGGACAGGGAATTTTCGTTGAACAAAAAACCCCCACTGATCGTCATCTGGGAGACCAGTGGGGGCCTGGCAGGGCCAACCTCGGAGGGGACCTGACATCCCAAAAGAAGAGAAAATGAAGAGGAAGCCCCACCGAATCCAATGGCTATGAAAGAATCATGCCATCTCGGGCAAGTTCTCTTTTCCCAAATAATTTTAAAGTCTTATAATTAGGTACAATGCAATCGTTGCAGGTGACGATTGGCAACTAAATGCCTAGATTGTTACGAAAAGTACCACTTCAGTGTGCTGGCAAGGAGAAAGGAAATTGCTAGGTGAATGAGAGCGGGCCCGGATATCCGGGCTAGGGCGTCAGTTTCTCTCATCAGTGTGAGGCAAGAGACCCCCACAGACTGGGCATCTCTTTTCAGCTGGCCTGATCAACAGCGACGCCTTGCACTGAGTACATATGACCTTATTGAGCTCTATTTTATTATCTTCGGTCATCTCGCAAGAGGGTCTATAGCCATTAGGTCATGATAGCGTGATTTTTGTTAGTTAAAAGTGTTGAAAATAAAGAGGCACAAATCATACCAATTCGTAGAATTACTTTTTTTGTATAAATTACAGATAGTTATTTCACATATATATGGGAATATTCTTAGGTTATTGGGTAATCTAATTCCAAGAGTATGTAATCAATTGCCACTAATAAGTCAGAGTGCTGAAAGCGTGTGGACCTGTGATCCAGAACCAAGACTACAGACTGCAACACGTTCCTCAAAGGGAAAGGAAAAGAGGGGGAAGTCACTG
>ENA-OVNL01000092-OVNL01000092.1-sediment-metagenome-genome-assembly--contig:-NODE-92-length-10465-cov-2.956296_pt1 | contig 10465 bp, 5 predicted proteins | sample MGYA00250099_ERZ650198 | MGnify/ENA primary metagenome ERZ650198 (study PRJEB26732, sample SAMN07278974) | sediment metagenome | biome: marsh; feature: saltmarsh; material: sediment | place: USA...
TGATGCTGAGGGCCATCCCGGGGTGCAGAAGGTCATGGCTCAGGAGGAGATCAACCTGGCCGGCCCCATCAAAGTGCTCAGTGAGAGCTTTTATCCCGAAGAGTTCGGCGACCTCTATCAGACACCGGCCCAGTCCCGGGCAATGTTTGAGGAGCGGGGTTGGGACACGGTGGCAGCGCTGCAGCTCAGAAACCCCATGCATAACTCCCACGCCTACCTGGCCTGGATCGCCATCGAGGTCTGCGACGGCGTCTACATCCACCAGCTGGTGGGCAAGCTCAAACCAGGTGACATTCCCGCTGACGTGAGGGTTAATGCAATTCAGGCCCTGGTGGATAACTACTTCCGCAAGGAACGGGTGCTGCAGGGCGGCTACCCCATGGAGATGCGCTACGCCGGTCCCCGTGAAGCCTTGCTGCACGCCTGCTTTCGCCAGAACTATGGCTGTAGCCACCTGATCGTTGGCCGTGACCACGCAGGCGTGGGTGACTACTACGGCCCGTTTGACGCTCAGAAGATCTTTCTGGAAATCCCCGAGGGCTCGCTGGAGCTCAAGCCCTTGCCGCTAGACTGGACCTTCTACTGTTACGATTGCGGTACCATGGCCTCCATGAAGACCTGCCCGCACGATGAGAAGGCGGTCATCGATGAGGACGGCAACTACGTAAGCGGCTCGCGGTTGCTGCTGTCCGGCACCATGCTCCGCAAGATGCTCTCCGAGGACAAGCCGGTACCCAAAGAGTTCTCCAAGCCCGAGGTCATCAAGATCCTCAAGGCGTACTACGCTAGCCTGGAAGAAAAGGTGGAGATCAAGCTTCACGGCGCTGCCACCGGCGATGTCGAGAAGAAGTAGTGAGATAATTGGTCGAAAAAGACCAAATGACAACCGGCGAGGGCGGAGGTAGTATCCCGCCGATTTTACGAACGGCATAGAAGTTTTGCTTTCTATGACCACCTAACAGGTAAACAATATCCATTGGAAGGGAGGTGAGTGTCGGCTATCAAAGGTTCCGGGGTAGGTACTCCGGGGCTGTACTGAGTGATCACGTATGATTTTTAAGTCAATAAAGATTAGGAGGGAAATCAATGCCAAGTTACGTCATTGATGAAAAATGTGACGGATGCAAGGGGCAGGACAGGACAGCCTGCATGTACATCTGCCCCAACGACTTGATGATCTTGGACGTGGATGCCATGAAGGCTTACAACCAGGAGCCCGAGTTCTGCTGGGAGTGCTACAACTGCGTAAAGATTTGCCCCCAGCAGGCTATTGACGTCCGCGGCTACGCCGACTTCGTGCCCATGGGCGCCAGCGTGGTACCGTTGCGAGGATCCGAAGACATCATGTGGACAGTCAAGTTTAGAAACGGCACCATCAAGCGCTTCAAGTTCCCCATCCGCACTACGGACGAAGGTACTGCCGTGCCCGATGGAGGCTTTACTGAGGGCTCTGGCGATCTCAACGACCAGAACCTGTGGACTGAACCGGCATCACTGGGAGTTGATGCGCTGCCCACCAAGTAATTGAGGAGGTGAAAATAATGGAAGCTTTTGAAACCGTCGAACTGAGTACTGATCTTCTGATCGTCGGCGGCGGCATGTCCGCTTGTGGTGCGGCCTTTGAGGCGTCTTATTGGGCCAAGAAGAATAACCTGAGCGTGCTTATGGTTGACAAGGCTGCGGTGGACCGCAGCGGCGCGGTGGCCATGGGTCTTTCCGCCATCAACACCTACATCGGTATTGACCGCAATGAGAACACCCCCGCGGACTTTGTCAGCTATGTCCAGAATGACCAGATGGGAACCGTCCGTGAGGACCTGGTCTACGATATTGCCCGCCACGTTGATTCCTCGGTGCACCTGTTCGAGAAATGGGGACTCCCCATCTGGAAAGATGCCGAGGGCAACTATCAACGCGCCGGTCGCTGGCAGATCATGATCAACGGCGAGTCATACAAAGTGATCGTGGCCGAGGCCGCCAAGAACGCCCTGGGTGTGGACAACATCATCGAGCGGCTGTTCATCGTCAAGCTGATGACGGACGCCAATGACCCCAACCGGATCGCCGGAGCCGCAGGCTTCAGCGTCCGCGAGAACAAAGTCTACTTCATCAAGGCCAAGGCCATCTGCTGCCTGTGCGGTGGCGCCGTGCACATTTTCCGACCGCGTTCCGTGGGTGAGGGTCTGGGACGCACCTGGTATCCACCCTGGAACGCCGGCTCCAACTACGCCATGATGGCTCAGGTTGGTGCCGAGCTGGCCCAGATGGAAAGCCGTTTCATCCCCACCCGGTTCAAGGATGGCTACGGCCCGGTGGGCGCCTGGTTCCTGTTCTTCAAGTCGTCGGCCACCAACGCTTTCGACGAGGAGTACATCAACAACCTGGACATGCTGAAGCCCTGGGCACCATATGACACTGCCAAGCCAGTGCCCACGCCGTTGCGAAACCACCAGATGATGGTGGAGTCCATGGAGGGCAGAGGCCCCGTGTTCATGAGGACTGAGCGGGCCATCGCCGCCCTGGCCGAAAAGTACAAGGATGACCCCAAGGTTTACAAGAAGAAGATGAAAGAGCTGGAATCCGAGGCCTGGGAAGACTTCCTGGATATGACGATCTCCCAGGCGCTGCTCTGGGCCGGCCAGAATATCTTCCCGGAAGAGAAGAAATCTGAGATCATGGCAGCCGAGCCTTACTTCATCGGCTCCCACGCCTCCCACGCCGGTATGTGGGTGAGCGGACCAGCAGACCTGGCACCGCCCGAGTGGAACTGGGGCTACAACCGGATGACCACGATCAACGGTCTGTTCACCGCTGGTGACGGGGTGGGCTGTTCTGCTCACAAGTTCTCTTCCGGCTCCCACGCCGAGGGACGGATCGCCGGTAAGGCCGCGATCAAGTTCCTGGTGGAGAACCCCGGAGATGTGAACCTTGATGCCGGAAAGTTCGAGGAAATCAAGGCTGAAATCCTCAAGCCCCTGAAGACCTACGAGGAGGGCAAGGGCTACACGGTCACAGACGACATTACCCCCAACTACATCCGGCCCAAGATGTTCTTGTTCCGCTTGAACAAGATCATGGACGAGTACGCCGGTGGTACTTCCATGTGGTACACCACCAACAAGGCTATGTTGGAGCGGGCCCTGGAGGAACTCAGGATGCTCTACGAGGACTCCAAGTTTCTGGGCGCCGACGGTCTGCACGAGTTGATGCGGGCCTGGGAGAACTACCACCGCCTGTGGACCTCCGAGGCCCACGTGCGGCACATGCTCTTCCGCGAGGAGACCCGTTACCCGGGTTACTACTACCGGGCTGACTTCAAAGAGGTCCTTGACGAGGCGAACTGGAAGGTGTTCACCATTTCTAAGTGGGATCCAGCCACCAGAAAGTGGTCTATTCGCAAGGAGCCCGTGCAGAATTGGTTGGGCGTATAAGTAAAACCTGATTGATCTTGCTCCAGGCGCCGCATCGGCGCCTGGAGCAATTTTCTGTTTGTTCCTTTCAATTGCTGCATGCTCTGCCCTTCAACCCGGGCTGATGTGCAGTGAACGATGATTCGCTTTTATGGGTTGCGGATAGCCTCCCTTTCATTTTCTGGGACAAATGCTGAGGGCTGCTGTCTGTTCAAGGACCTTTCCTAGAGATTTCAGGGAATCCGTATTCTCTCCCTGAGTAGGTTCCAAGAATCTAAACCCTATGGTGATTGCCCGGCAATACGGCTACAGATACAGAACTGGGAAGTTCCGGCGGCGACAAGTTCATGCGCGCCGGGCAACCTCCTTAGGGTTTAGTCGTAACTCTTCCTACGTACAATCTTGCCCTAAAGTAAAACCAAATACCTTGGAGGAATGCGATGGCTGATGAAAAGGCTTTGACGGAGAGTATTTTAGTGGTGGGCGGCGGTATCAGCGGCCTGACCACAGCGGTGGAGGCGGCCGAGGCAGGCCGCGATGTTTTTATTGTTGAAAAGCGGCCGTATCTTGGCGGTCGGGTGGCGCAATTGAACCAGTACTTTCCCAAGCTCTGCCCGCCCAGTTGCGGCCTGGAAATCAACTTTCGTCGCATGAGACAGAATCCCCGGATAAAAACGTTCACCATGGCTCAGGTGGAAAATATATCTGGAGAGGAAGGAAACTTCGACGTGACCATCAAGCTCAACCCGCGGTATGTGAATGAGAATTGCACGGCCTGCGGGGAGTGTGCCGCAGGGGTCACAACTGAAATTCCCAATGAGTACAACTACAACATGGACAAGATCAAGGCTGTCTATCTTCCTCACGACATGGCGTATCCCATGCGCTATGTGATTGCCCCGGAAATTATCGGCACAGAAGAGGCAACCAAGGCCAAAGAGGCCTGCCAGTATGACGCGGTGGATCTGGAAATGCAGCCTGAGAGCGTAACCCTCAAGGTAGCATCTGTTGTCTGGGCCACCGGTTGGAACCCTTACGATGCCACCAAGATGGAAAATTTGGGCTACGGCACGGTCCCCAATGTGATCACCAACGTGATGATGGAACGGTTGGCGGCCTCTGATGGTCCAACTGGCGGCAAGATTGTCCGGCCCGCAGATGGCAAACCGGTGGAGAGTGTCGCTTTTGTACAATGCGCCGGTTCCCGGGACGAGAACTACATGCCCTTTTGCTCCCACATCTGCTGCTTGGCCTCACTCAAGCAGACGACCTACGTTAGGGAACAGCTCCCCGATGCCAAGGTCACTATCTTCTACATTGATATCCGAGCTTTGGGCAAATATGAGGAGTTCTACACCAAAGTTGCAGCTGACGAAAATGTCACCCTCATCAAGGGCAAGGTTGCCAAGGTAGAGGCAGATCCGGCCAGCGGCCAGATTGTCGTCGAGGCCGAGGATATCTACAGTGGCAGTAAAAGCCAGGCCAAAGTGGATCTGGTAGTGCTGGCTACCGGTATGGAGCCCAGCACAGCCACGGCCAGGGTGCCCGCTGATGTAAGCTACGACGAAAGCGGCTTTGTGGTAAGTGAGAAGCCGGGAATCTATGCTGCCGGATGCGCCAGAAGGCCTCTTGATGTGGCGACTTCCAACCGAGATGCCACCGCTGCAGCGCTCAAGGCCATTCAATCTACGGTGAGGAGGTAATCCAATGGAGAAGAAAGTAGGGGTTTATATATGTAAAGGCTGTGGAATCGGGGATTCCCTGGATATAGAAGCCCTGGCCGCGGTTGCCAATGACGAATTCAGCCCAGCGGTTTGCAAAGACCACGATTTTCTGTGCAGCGAGGCAGGGGTGCAGGTCATCCAGCAAGACTTGAACGGTGATGACGCTGTGAATGCAGTGTTGGTGGCGGCCTGCTCCCCCCGGGTCATGCAAGATGTGTTTGACTTCGGGCCGAGTGTGGTACTGGATCGGGTAAACCTCAGGGAGCAAGTGGTCTGGTGCCAGCCCGCAGGGGAAGAAGATACCCAGATGATGGCCGAGGATTACCTGCGGCTGGGGCTTACCAAGGTCGGGATCATGGAGCCCTTGGAGCCCTTCCAGCCGGAAGAGGAAATGTCAAAACGGCTGCTGGTAGTGGGCGGCGGCCTTGCAGGTATTACTGCCTCTGCTGAAGCAGCAAAGGCCGGCTATGAGGTGGTGCTGGTGGAGAAAGAAGCTCAGCTGGGTGGCTGGATGAATAAACTCCACAAGCAGGCTCCCATGAAACATCCTTACACCGACCTGGAGGATGTGGATATCGCTGATCGCGTCAAGGCGGTGGAAGAAGACGGCAATGTCACGGTGTATACCGGGGCCACCATGGAGAAGATCGAAGGTGCCCCATGTCTCTATACTGCACACATCAAGCAGAACGGCAATGTGGTGACCGAAAGGGTGGGAGCCATTGTTGTGGCCACCGGAGCTGTGCCATACGATGCAAAGAACCTGAGTCATCTGGGATTCGGCCAGAGCGAAAACGTCATCACCAACGCCACCCTAGAAGAGCTTGCCTCAAAGGGTACGATTACGCGGCCCTCTGACGGCCAGCCGGTAAAATCGGCGGCCTTTGTTCTGTGCGCCGGCTCCCGGGATCCAGAACACCTGTCCTATTGCTCTTCCACCTGCTGCATTGAGTCTTTGAAACAGGCCAAATACTTGAGGCTCCAGGACAAAGATGCCAAAGCCTACATAATCTACAAGGATATGCGGACGCCTGGGCACTATGAGTTGTTTTACAAGAGCATGCAAGAGGATGAAGGTCTGTTTCTCACCAAGGGCGAGGTGAGCTCCGTCACAGAGGATGAGAACAAGAACGTGGTGCTGGAAGTGGATGATACCCTGCTGGGCGAAAAGATTCAGCTGAAGGTGGACATGCTGGTGCTGGCAACCGGCATGGTGACAAATGCGGCCATTGGTGAGGAGGTCGAGCTGGTTCTGGAAGATGATGAGGAGGGTGCGGCCGAATTAGAGGACGTGCCTGCCGACACCATCATAAAGTCAGACATGCTCAACCTGGAATATCGGCAAGGGCCGGAGGCGCCACCCTTACATAGTGGCTTTCCGGACTCACACTTCATCTGCTTTCCCTACGAATCTCGGCGTACGGGCATTTATTACGCGGGTAGCGTACGGGCTCCCCTGGACGGGCCCAGCACCATCGATGACGCTGGCGGAGCCGCACTCAAGGCAATCCAGTGCGTGGAACTCACTTCCCAGGGTATGGCCGTGCATCCCAGAGCCGGGGATATGAGCTATCCGGATTTCTTCATGGACCGCTGTACCCAGTGCAAGCGCTGCACGGTGGAATGCCCCTTCGGGGCAATCAATGAAGATGAAAAGGGCAACCCGCTTCCCAACCCCACCCGCTGCCGTAGGTGTGGGGTCTGCATGGGTGCCTGCCCGGAACGGATCATCTCCTTTAAAAATTACTCGGTTAAGATGATCGGTAACATGATCAAAGGCATCAACGTGCCTGACGAGTGGGACGAAAAGCCCCGATTCATTATCCTGGCCTGTGAAAATGACGCCTATCCGGCGCTGGACATGGTGGGTATTACCCGACAGCAGATCAGTCCCTGGGCCCGGGTTATTCCCATGCGCTGCCTGGGCGGTTTGAACCTGATATGGATCGCCGACTCTCTCTCCAAGGGGATAGATGGTATCTTGCTGCTCGGATGCCGCCACGGTGATGACTACCAGTGTCACTTTATGAAGGGGAGTGAGCTGGCAGAGATTCGGTTGTCCAAGGTTGCGGAAACCCTGGACCGCTTGGCCCTGGAGTCCGACCGGGTGCAACTGGTTCAATTGCAGATCAGCGACTATCCCGATCTACCCAGAATCATCAATGAGTTCTCAGAAAAACTGGATGAAGTTGGTCCCAATCCATATAAGGGTTTCTAGTCCTTGGACTCATACGTTCTATGCAGAACTTATTCGGACTTCGGCTGAGCTCAGTTGAAGCCCTCAGGACTAGTGCAGAGCAAGCGGAATTAGCCCCTGCTCACGAGAAGATAAATCGCCTAACTTGCGCATCGAAGCACGAGGAGGTAATTACCATGGCAGATGAATCTGCAGTGCAAGTAGAGAGTAAAGCTGCGACCCTGATAGAGCCCGATCTGAATTTCGTTCGGGAGCTCAAAGAGGCGGGGGGAGACACACTAAAGAAGTGCTTTCAGTGTGCCACCTGCTCGGTGGTCTGTGCGCTTTCTCCTGATCAGAAACCCTATCCTCGCAAAGAAATGGTTTACTGCCAGTGGGGTCTGAAGGACAAGTTGGTAAACAATGTCGATGTCTGGCTTTGCCACTACTGCAATGACTGCTCGACCCATTGTCCCAGAGGTGCTAGGCCCGGAGATACCCTGCGAGCCGTCCGTGCCCTGAGCTTCCGGCATTTTGCCTTTCCCAGCTTCATGGGGAAGATCGTCGGTGAGAAAAAATACTTACCGATCATGCTTGCCATCCCGGTGCTCATCCTCTTGCTTGGCATTAAAATAGCAGGAGGCCATATCCCTGAGGGAGCGGTGGAGTACCGTGACTTGTTTCCACTCCTTCTGGTGGATGCTATCTTTGTCACGGTCACACTCCTCGCCATAGGATCCATAGTGTTTGGCGTTTGGAACTTTTTACAAGGTATACACGCCAATGCGGTCGCGGAAGGCTACGCGGAAGATAAACCGCTGGCGATGGGCGAATATATCAAGAGCCTGATCTCGGTAATTCCCACCATTTTGTTGCACGACAAATTCAAGCTTTGCACCACCAACCGCGATCGCTACTGGGCCCACATACTTGTGTTGGTTGGCTTTGTGGGTCTGTTCATTGTTACCAATTTAGGTTTTGTCGGCATTTATGGCGGGCCCCTTCTCGGCATAAATACAGATTTTCTGGCTCCACCATACTCAATTGCCAACCCGATAAAGTTGTTCGCCCTGCTTGTGGGCATCGGGTTGCTGGGGGGTATTCTCCTGGTAATCGCCAACCGGCTTAAGCCCAAAGATGCCGAGAGCACCATTAGCTATCTTGATTGGTCTCTGATTGTTGCTGTCTTGGTTACGGTTTCCACAGGGCTTCTGACCTGGATTGGCAGGGTGGGCAATTTGGGTACTGTCGCCTATGGTATTTACTTCCTGCATCTGGTTTCAGTCTTCTACATCATCGCCTACCTGCCCTACAGCAAACTGGCCCATATGTTCTACCGCACAGTAGCAATGGGCTACGCTGCTTACATCGATCGGCCTTTTGGGGTAGAAGGAGTCGCAGCTGCACCTGTGGCCGCTCCAGAAGCTGAGCCGACTCCGGCTGCCGAAGAACCTCCAGCTGCAGAGCCCGCTGCTGAGGAAGCGGCCGTCGAAGAACCGGCCGCCGAGGCGGAACCGGTGGAGGAGAAAGCTGAGGCTCCTGCTGAAGCAGAGGCTGAAGCTCCTGCAGAGCCTGAGGAAGAAAAGCCGGCAGAAGAGGAAGAGAAGAAGAAGGAGTAGAGTAACCAACAACCAAAATCGAGCTACTAGAAAGCCCGGTCCTCTCTAGCAGGCCGGGCTTTTTTGTTAGGATTTGCAAAAGAACTTATCAGTGTCTATAGTGGTAGTGATGTGAGATGTGGGATCTGGGATGTGAGATAGAGACCTTTTCTTTTTCATCCCACATCGCATATCTCACACCCCTAGGATGAAGTATTCATCTATTATTGGGTACTTACGCCCAAACTTACGATGAAGACGTATCTGGGGGGGCCGCTTCCTCAATGGGCGAGTACATCAGCACGAAACCAATGAAGCTGAGAGCGCCGACAGCCAGAAATAGGATGTCCAGTGAGAAAAGATCGGCAAACCAGCCGGAGATCACTGAACCGCTTATAAAACCTAAGTCGAGGGTTGCAGTGGCCAGACTCATCATGCCAGGGAGTTCCTCCGGTTTTTTCGATTGGTCCGCGGCCAGTGCTACGGCCGCTGGAAAGAGGAAAGCAAGCCCTGCACCGTAGAAGAAAGCGGAGGCATAAAACGCAGGTGGGTGGGAGATCAGGGGGATGGAGCAGATGCCGATTCCGAAAGAAAGATAGGAAACTTTCATAAAACGCTTCTTACCGAATCGATCGATGAAAGATGCAGCGACGAGGCGCAATATGAAAGCCAAAGATGCAGCGACTGCAAAATAGTATCCGGGTGGCAGTCCGAGTCTTTCAGCCTGGAGAGCGACAAAGTTCAACACTGTGGCGTGTCCCTGGACAAAGAGGAGGATTGCCAGAAGCAAAAGACAAGTTGATCGCCTTCTCAGCAAGGGACCATAGAGAACAGAACCCTCATATCTGCTCGTTGCGACGGTACGACTCGTAGCCGGGGTAAAAGTCAAAATGGCAGCGAGTAACACGGTGGCAGCCGCACCGTTGAACAAGGCAGGATATCCAAATCCCCTGACGAGGTGTTCACCTGCTAAAGGCATAAGGGCTACAGCTGCCAGGATGGTAGCGCCGATGTAACTGTAGGCCTGGCCTCGTCGTTTTGCTGGGACCCACTGGGCCACCGCAGTGTAGGAAGCGGAGATAAATGCTGAAAATCCTATACCGTGTGAGACTCGAACGAGGAGCATGGGCCACCCCACTTGCTGGAGTCCGTGGTATGCTAGGGTGGTGAAGAAAATGATGATGAGACCCAAGAGAATAACCCACTGTTCGCCCCGACGCGCCACCAATTTCCCCATATAGGGCCTCGAAACTACAGTACTGATGGGCATGAGGCCCATGACCCAACCGATGGTGGTCTTGCTGCTCCCGATCGCTTGAAGATAGATAGGATAGAGATAGAAAATGGCTACGTTGGAAAAAACCAGGAACATCAGGACATTGAGAAAAAGAAACGGACCTATCCAGGGACGGCGGTAACTATCTGAAGAGGTCGGATACACTAAAAAGAGCCTTTCCGAGTCGGGGCTATCCTCGTCCAGTGAGCAGCTGACAGCAGGCAGCTGGCAGCAGGCGGCCATTTCGACGAAGCACGAGAAAAAAACCAGGTACCAAGAGG
>ENA-OVNL01000093-OVNL01000093.1-sediment-metagenome-genome-assembly--contig:-NODE-93-length-10284-cov-2.849025_pt1 | contig 10284 bp, 8 predicted proteins | sample MGYA00250099_ERZ650198 | MGnify/ENA primary metagenome ERZ650198 (study PRJEB26732, sample SAMN07278974) | sediment metagenome | biome: marsh; feature: saltmarsh; material: sediment | place: USA...
TGATTTTTCTTATGTTCATAAGTGCTGGTCCTTTGCTGGCGAAGGATGCTGAAGTTTCTTCAGAAAAAGGTATCGATCGTTACAAGAAGCTGGTGAAACTGAATCCCCACAAAGCTACCAACTGGAATGCGCTGGGCTACTATTACCTCAAATCAGGGAATTTGCAGGAGGCGGAGCTTCACTTTCTAAGGGCTATCGAAATTGAAAATTCCTACCCGACCCCCCATAACAACCTTGGCGTGGTTTATCTTAAGCAGGACCGCCCGGAACTGGCAGAAAAAGAATTTCTCCAGGCCGTCAGGCTAAACCCACAGTACACTAAAGCTCAATACAACTTGGCCGTGGCCCTTTTCCACCAAAAACGGTATGTGGACGCAGCCAAGGCCTACTTCAAGGCCCGCGACTTGGATCAAGAGTATGTGAACAGGAGGGATAATAGCGAAAATACGCAGAAAAAGTTGCAGTCGGCCCTGGAACAGGCAGCTGAAGATGAAGAATCCTCCAAAGAACTGAAGCGGATGCAAAAATGGTTGGCACCAAACAACTAGGCCGGTTCAGCTGGTGCTGGATTTTGTTGCTCTATCTTGCGGGTATGGCTCAGCCAGTTGCGGCGGCAGAACGGGCGGACCTTTTGTGGGATTTTGCCGGCCACCTCTATCAGGAGCAAGACTTCTACAGGGCCCTGAGTGAGTACCAACGTTTTCTCTTTTTGTTTCCCACTGACTCTCGAGTCCCGGAAGCTGAACTCCAAATCGGCCGTTGCTATCGGCAAGATGGAAAGTTCCAGAAGGCTTTTCGGCACTTAATCAGGCTCCACAATCGCCGGGCCGAGGAACCTGCTGGGCGCGAAGCTTTGTTGGAGATGGTAGCGATTCGAGAGGAGCAGGGACGTTACCCGGAGGCCATCTACTGGGCGAAACAATTTATCGAGCGGTACCCCGACTATGCAGAAATTGATGCCGTATACGTCCGCTTGGCGTGGCTTCAGATCGACAGCGGCAAATATGAGGAAGCAATTACCACCCTTGGGCTGCTCCAGTCAGAGAGCACCCAGTATCCTCGGGCAAGATCACTGCGCCAGGCGTTGGAGCAGAGACCTGAAACAGGTAAGAAGTCCCCTGCCGTGGCAGGAACGTTGTCGGCGGTTCTCCCAGGTTCAGGGCATCTCTACGCCGGGAGGCCAGGCCAGGCTGCTTCATCATTCCTGCTCAATGCTCTTTTCATCGCCGGAGCAGTAGTAGCTTTTCAAAACGACAGTCCAGTTCTCGGCGGAATTCTCATTTTTTTCGAGCTGGGGTGGTATCAAGGGGGTATCCGCAGTGCGGTTCAAGCGGCGCGCCAGGAGAATGAAAAGCAGGAAAGGAAATACCGCAGAGAGCTCAAGCAAAGGTATCGGCTTTCTCTCGGGTTAGAGCCCGGAAAAAATCGAATGGCACTTTCGGTGCGCTTGAGTTTCTAGCCCGGGTTGTGTTCTGTCAAATGTTGTATAATGTGGAAAAAAGCAAGGGTCAACTTTCATGCAGATGAGGCCTGAGGCAAGAGAAAGCATCAAACCCTTTCGGTTGGTGAAGTATTTTACTCTGACCAGCCTTGTGGTGATTCTCATACCCACCTTAGTACTGGCCATATTCATCTCACAGCGGGCCAAGAACGAACTCTTTAAACAAAGTGAACAGTATGCCCTCTTGGTGGCCATCAATTTGAACCATCAGGTCTTCAGCCAGTTCGTCCTACCGACGGTGCTGAAATATGGTCGGATTACGCTCGGCAATCCTCAACAATACGAACGAATGGACAAGGTGGTACGCAACACCATCCACGGATTCAATGTAGACAGGGTTGATGTCTATAATCTCGAAGGGGTAATCAGCTATAGCACAGATAGTTCCCTGGTGGGGCTTTCCGGGCTTGGCGGCAGAGATTTCAACTTGGCACGTGAAGGGAAATCTTCCTCTCGGCTCGTTTCACGGGGAAGCTTTCTCGGTTTTTATCTTGGAATGTTTTCAAACCAGATGCAACTCAAAACCTATATCCCCCTCCTGATATAACTACACCTATTACGAAAGCAAGACCCTATCCTTGGGGTGTTCGAGATTACCCAGGATATTTCAGAGGATTATGCGGCCATTACCAGTTTTCAGAATAACATTATTTTGAGCCAGCTGGTGGTAATGAGCCTTCTCTTTTTCGTATTACGTTTCATTGTGAAGAGGGCAGAGGGAATTATCGCCAAAAGAAGTGAAGAGCGCAGGCGCCTGGAAGAACAACTTCATCAGGCTGAGAGATTGGCTGCCTTGGGAGAGATGGTTGCCGGTGTCAGCCATGAAATCAGGAATCCACTCGGGATCATCGGCTCCACCGCCCAGCTTCTACATCAGAAAATTGAGGAAGGTGACCACAAGAAACAGCTCGGCAAAATTATCATGGAGGAGACGAGCCGCCTGAACTCAATTGTCACGGATTTTTTAGATTTTGCTCGTCCAACCACGCCACATTTCTCAGAGTGCCAGGTGCATGAAGTTTTGGAGAAAAATCTTGAGTTCCTGGAGGTTGAACTCAAGAGGCGAGAAATTACCGTTGAAAAGCGTTATGCCGAAAATGGCACACCAATCTATGCAGATGGCGCCTTGCTCTATCGCGCTTTCTTAAACATTTTCGTCAATGCTATGGAAGCTTTGGATGATGGGGGGGCAATTACAGTAGTCACGCGTTACAAAGATTCCAAGGAGGATAGGCTCGAGGTGGTCATCTCCGATACAGGTGCTGGAATTTCTCAGGAAACAATAGCAAAGATCTTTGATCCCTTTTACACCACTCGCGAAACGGGTACAGGGCTTGGACTTCCCATAGTCCGGAACATAATTGAAAGCCATGGTGGTACAGTTCACATTGAAAGTCCACCTAAAAGAGAACGAGCGCAGGTGCAAGACAGGGGAACAGCTATTATTATTTCCCTGCCCGTGAATCCGGTTGTGAGCTAAGCACATTATCTAGTCGGCAGCAGGCAGCCCTTCGACAGGCTCAGGACAAACGGGCAGAAAGTTTCGTTATAGGTTATACGTTATTAGTTATTAGGAAAAAACACCTATCTGCCCAAACGGCCGAATAACGATTAACGAATAACGAGTGGGTTCTGCGCACCGACTCAATATCCGCACATTTCAATTGATTATCACAGCAGAAGAGAATCATGGAAACCATTCTTATCGTAGATGATGAGAAGAACTACCTTTTAGTCTTAGAAGCTCTCCTGGTGGATGCCGGCTACGAAGTTATTACTTCTGACAACACCATAGAGGCGCTGGAAATTACCATGAGCCATGACTTGGATCTGGTAATAACTGACATGAGAATGCCTGGTCAGGATGGGATGGAGTTTCTCGCCCAATTACGGAGTCGGCAGCCCGGTCCGCCGGTAATTATGATGACGGCATACGCCACCGTGGAAAAGGCTGTGGAGGCAATGAAGCGGGGCGCTTTCGATTACATCACCAAGCCTTTTAAGAACGAAGAGCTCATCCTTACCATTCGAAAAGCCATAGAGATGCACCGACTCAAGCAGGAGAATCGGTTGCTCAGCCTGGATCTGCAAGAGCGCTACCAGTTTGGTAACATTGTAGGTAAGAGCAAAATCATGCGCCAGGTCTATGAGATTATAGAAAAGGTGGCCCAAACTCGAGCCTCGGTCTTGATAACTGGAGAATCGGGTACTGGCAAAGAACTCATTGCCAGAGCAATTCACTTCAACAGTCCCAGGCGCGATAAGCCGTTTATCTCGGTGAACTGTTCGGCTTTGTCGGAAACGTTGCTGGAGAGCGAGCTTTTCGGTCATGAGCGGGGAGCATTTACCGGTGCTGTCACGCAACGGAAAGGGCGGTTCGAGTTAGCACACGGCGGAACTCTTTTTCTCGATGAAGTGGGGGATATGTCTCCTGCTCTGCAGGTGAAATTGCTTCGGGTCTTGCAAGAGATGAAATTTGAACGGGTGGGCGGCACCACGACTTTGCAGGTGGATGCCCGCCTGGTTACCGCCTCCAACCGTGAGCTCGAGCGGGAGGTGGAGTTGGGACGTTTCAGGGAGGACCTTTATTATCGGCTGAAAGTTGTCCACATTAAGGTGCCGCCACTGAGAGAACGACGAGATGATATACCACTTCTGGTTCACCACTTTTTGGAAAAGGCCGCCAAAGCCAATGCGATTCCCGTCAAGAGCGTAAGCCATGAAGCACTAAAGTACCTGTACCAGTATGACTGGATAGGAAACGTGCGAGAGCTGGAAAATGTCATTGAACGCGCGGTAATACTTTGCGACGGTGATGATGTTCGTCCCCAGGACTTACCCGAAGAGCTGTTTCAGCAGCGACTGCCGGGCATCAGCAAAGAAACGAGGGGTCAAAGCCAAACTACCTCAGACTTGGCAGGAGATGGTGAGTTGCTGCCCTATTTAGGACTTAACCAGCGGCAGGTCAAGGCAATAAATTTCATCAAGAAAAACGGCTATATAACCAACGATTACTACATCCAAATCAACCATATCTCTGATCGTCATGCCCGTCGAGATCTCAGGCAAATGGTGGATTTGGATATTGTTGTGCGTGTTGGCAAAGGAAGGAGTACTCGATATGTGCTCAAGTAGTCCGGATTATGTCCGGATTATGTCCGGATTATGTCCGGATTTGATTTTTTCGCCGAAGGCCTTAAAAATAATAATTCAAAAAAGCTTTGTTATCTCAAGGTGATAAAAATTTTTTGCTGATACGTAGAAGTGGCAAGAAATTTGCTATGTTTAGTAAAACGAGTAAGGATGGTAAGGACAACACGAAAATGAGTACCCTGCCTTCTTGACTCTTCAACTCTTTTTCTCCTTTCTCTTGACCGTCTGGATGTGGCCCCACCCAGGCGGTCATTTTTTTGCCTCCTGAGTTCTCAACAGCTAACCTGGATATTTCATGCATTACTGAGTGGATGGACTCTGATCGCCTTTATTCAAAACCAACTCCATAAGGAATAGATACTTTGTTAATGATGAGAAAATAGCTTGACGCTTATGGGGTCGTAGTCCCCTCCAGGACGCAATCAATAAGTACTGAGTTGTTTTTGCCTAGAAGGGATGAGAAAAAATGAACATCGAACATCCAACGTCCAACATCGAATTTTGAATGGAAAGAAACTGATTCAGCGTGTGTCACTGATCAATAAACCTACTCTACTCAATGATACTCTTCAGGAAACAGAAGAATTAATTAAGATTTTCGTTACGAGTATCAAAACGGCTGAAAAGAAAAAGAGATAGACATTCAAGTTTTGACCTCGGATTCTTGAAAACAAATTAAATTAGATTGCGAAGCGGAGCGACATCCTTATTCGATGTTCAAAGTTGGACGTTCGATGTTTGACGTTCATCTTTTACATCTTGACAAAGCGAGGAGCTATTGCTACTTTTCCTAGCACTCGACAGAGGCGAGTGCTAAAAAGGTGGACATGAAGGGACTAGTGAGAGGGGAGAGAAGTCGTCGGGTGCTGGAGGCGGTTATCCTCGAGTACATCAAGGGTGGAGTGCCCGTGGGTTCTCGAGCAATAGCAAAAAAATACGGTCTCAGCGTTAGTCCAGCAACCATTCGGAATGTAATGGCAGACCTTGAGGAACTTGGTCTCCTCTATCAGCCGCACACATCCGCCGGTAGGGTCCCCACAGAACTCGGGCTCCGGGTGTATATTGATGCAATTCTCACGATACAGCAGCTCAGTATTGCTGATCGTGAACAGATTAGACGATCGTATCAGGGCGGTGTGTCCCGGTTGGAAGGATTGTTGCAGGAGACTTCTAAGGTCCTCTCATCTTTCTCCAAACAGGCTGGTGTGGTCCTAACACCTCGCCTGTCTCACACGGTATTCAAGCGGATCGAGTTTGTTCGGCTGCGTGCCAGCATGGTCATGACCATTCTGGTTTCTCAGGCCGGCATTGTGCACAATACAGTCTTTGAAATAAAAGAAGATATTTCTCAGGAGGAATTGGATAAATATGGTCGTTATCTCAATGACATGTTGCAGGATCTAGCCCTGCATCAGGTCAAGGCGCGATTGCTGGAGGAGATGCAAAAGGAGAAGGTTCTCTTTGATCGTTTGCTCTCCAAGGCCTTGGAATTAAGCCAGAAGGCGTTGCAGGAGAATATAGAAAATAGCGAACTCTACATCGGCGGCAGGACCAATCTTTTGGACAACCCAGAATTTGCCGATGTGGAGCAGATGAGGAGGATTTTCAATGCTTTCGAAGAGAAAAGCAAGATTATTGATCTCTTGGATAAGAGTATGTCAGCCGGAGGGGTCAACATTTTCATCGGCTCAGAAAGCGAACTGCTGGACATGGAAAGTGTAAGCTTTATTACTTCGCCCTATGCCAGTGGCGACGAGGTTCTTGGTACCCTCGGTGTAATTGGGCCCACGAGAATGGACTACTCGCGAATTATTCCGCTGGTGGATTACACTGCCAAGCTTCTGAGTAAGATGCTGGAGGAGTCTTTTTAGCCTGGATATTTCATGAATTCCGCCTACGGCGGACTGCGACCACGGATATGGCTGTCCTTCCTGGCGTCCTCGGGTGTCGGCCCCTGCGACGTACCGTTCAGGTACGCCTCGGACCCAATCCCGCGGTACCGCGGGACGAGTTGCCAGGTGGCACGCCCATCCTCTTCGCGCTCGCTGTGCTCCGCTCAGTCCCGCAAGCGGGTTCCCAGTTTCGCGGTCTCGCGACAGCAATTGAAGCTCCCTGCAGTTAGCTGCAGGGAAGCGTCGAAATGTGAGGTAGTTATGCCATTTCGTTGTAGTGCGCTCGCTACCCCCGCCGTCCCACCCGGGCGGGACGGGGAATGCGCTCGCTGATGCATTTTCATGAAATATCCAGGCTTAATCTCAACAGACATTTTAGCTTGTCTTGCCAGCTCCTTTCGTTTTTCGGGAGCTTTTTTATGAATAGAGGGCAAGGGGGCTTGACTCAGCGCTAATCGTTCTTAAAAAAGTAATGTGGAACAATGGAGGGATAAGGGTGGTTTCTCAGGAAAAGCGAACAAGCGAACCTCAGAACAGTGTGAACGAAAATCAAGAGGACCAGCAAGAGATCTCACCTAAGTTGGAGAACCAAGTTCAAGCGGACGAGGCTGAGATTGAACAAGAGGAACCTTTTGATCCTGAGACAGCGGATAGGGAAACGCTTTTGGCCAAATACCGGGAGCTGGAGGTTGAGCTCAGTGAAGCTCATGAACGGGTTCTGCGCACCGCTGCGGATTCTGAAAATTTCAAGAAGAGGCTGCAACGAGAGAAAGAGGAGCAGACTCGCTACGCAAATGAATCCTTTACGCGCGAGCTGTTGACCGTAATAGACAATCTGGAACGGGCCCTAGAACACTCAGGGGCCGGGTCAGATCAGGAGGGTCTGGTGGAGGGTCTAAACATGACACTCAAGGGCTTCCTTGACACCCTGACCAGATTTGGCTGTACTCAGATAGAGGTAGAAGGAAAACCCTTTGACCCGAACTATCACGAGGCCGTTTCTCAGGAAGAGAGCACTGATCACGAGCCCAACATAGTGCTGAGGGAATTGCAAAAGGGCTACTTGCTCAAAGAGAGGTTATTGAGGCCGGCAATGGTAATTGTGTCCAAACGGTCCAGCCAACAAGACACGGCTACCCGAGAGCAAACCACAGCCAAGGATGCGGAAGTGAACACTGGTGAGGTCAAGATAAAGGTAAAAAAGGGATAGGAGAGAAGGACATACTAGAGAATCACATTAGGATGAGAGATTAAGGAGGAAAGAATGGCAAAGATTGTCGGCATTGATTTAGGGACGACAAACTCAGTTGTCGCGGTCATGGAAGGCAAAGAGGCAAAGGTCCTCACAAATGCTGAAGGAAGCCGCACGACTCCGTCTATTGTGGCTTTCACCGAAAGTGGCGAGAGGCTATTGGGTCAGGTGGCAAAGAGACAGGCAATCACCAATCCCGAAAACACAGTCTACGCGGTCAAACGCTTAATCGGTAGGAAGTATGACTCTAAAGAGGTTAAGCACGACATTTCCATCTGCCCTTATAAGATCGTCAAAGCTGACAACGGTGATGCGCACATCGAGATTCGTGGCAAGGAGTATAGCCCCGCAGAAATTTCGGCCATGGTTCTACAGAAGATGAAGCAGACCGCGGAGGATTACCTGGGTGATAAGGTAACCGATGCGGTGATCACTGTACCTGCTTACTTCAACGACAGTCAGCGCCAGGCCACCAAAGATGCTGGCCGAATAGCTGGGCTCAATGTCTTGAGGATTATCAACGAACCCACGGCAGCTTCCCTTGCCTACGGCCTCGACAGGAAAAAGGACGAAAAGATCGCGGTCTTTGACCTGGGGGGCGGCACCTATGACATTTCCATTCTGGAAATTGGTGATGGCGTTTTTGAAGTAAAGGCGACAAATGGTGATACTCACCTGGGTGGAGAAGATTTCGATCAGAGGATTATGGATTGGCTGGCAGATGAGTTTCATAAGGACCAGGGGTTCGATCTTCGGGGTGACAAGATGGCCTTGCAGCGTCTCAAAGAGGCTGCAGAGAAGGCAAAGATGGAGCTATCTACCTCCATGGAAACCGAGATCAACCTGCCGTTTGTTACCGCTGACGCCAGTGGTCCTAAGCACCTCAATATGAAACTCAGTAGGTCTAAAATGGAATCACTGGTGGCGGATCTCGTTGACAAAGTGGTTCCACCTATGCAAACCGCTCTCAAGGATGCAGGCATGGCGACCTCAGAGATCGATGAGGTGATCTTGGTGGGCGGTATGACCCGGATGCCCAAAATCCAAGAAAAGGTTAAGGAATTTTTCGGCAAGGAGCCGCACAAAGGAGTCAACCCCGACGAAGTAGTGGGCATAGGTGCTGCAATTCAGGCCGGAGTGCTCAAGGGCGACGTCAAGGATGTACTGCTTTTAGATGTCACCCCGCTCTCGCTTGGTATTGAGACACTGGGTGGAGTAATGACCAAGCTCATCGAAAAAAACACCACCATCCCAACTCGGAAGAGCCAGATTTTTTCTACGGCTGCCGACAACCAGCCGGCCGTCTCCATCCATGTATTGCAGGGTGAAAGGGAGATGGCGGCAGATAACAAGACTTTAGGGCGCTTCGAGTTGGTGGGCATTCCCCCAGCACCGAGGGGACTTCCGCAGATTGAGGTTACCTTCGATATTGACGCCAATGGTATCGTTAACGTCTCGGCCAAGGACCTGGGAACAGGAAAGGAGCAGTCCATCAGTATTACCGCTTCCAGCGGATTGAGTGAGGAAGAGATCCAAACAGCTATCAAAGAAGCGGACATGCACGCCGAGGAGGACAAGAAAAAGAAAGATCTGGTCGAGGCCAAGAACAATGCCGACTCTCTCATCTATCATACCGAGAAAACCCTCAAGGAAATGGGAGACAAGGTTGACGCGGCTACCAAGCAAACCGTAGAGGAACACATGCAGCGGCTCAGAACGGCTATGGAAGGTGATGATGCTGAAGCCATCAAGCAAGCTTCAGAAGAGCTGATGCAGGCCTCACACAAAGTGGCAGAAGCCATGTATCAGCAGGCATCCCAGGACACCGGGGCCGAGGCGGCTCAGGAGCAGCCCGGGGAGGCTGCTGGCGGTACTGACAGCGATGAAGAAGTGGTTGAAGCCGGAATGCAAAAACGCGGCGAGGGTGAGGCCGGGCAGGAATACCCAGACGTGGGGACCGCCGTGACGTTCCAACAGTTGTTTCGAGATGATGGCCATGATCGCGCAGACGCTGCCGTGCATCAGGGCGGTGCCGCAGCCCCGTAGCACCCAGGTGAAGAGATGGGCGTCGGGGATCAGGCGGAGATAGAAGATGTTCTCGAGAATGCCGAAGCCGGCGCCGACGGCGAAGCCGAAGCCACGCTCACGATGCCCGAGAACCTGACGACGTGGAAGATCAGCGGCTGGGCCATGAGCAAGGCGACGCGGGTCGGTGAAGCTTCCACGGAAGCCGTCACGACCAAGAATCTGCTCGTGCGGCTCCAGGCGCCGCGCTTCTTCATGGAATACGACGAGGTCGTTATCAGCGCCAACGTGCACAACTACCTGGCATCGGCGAAGACGGCTCGCGTCAGCCTGCAGATACCCGAGGAGCACCTGGCCTTCATGGCGGGTTATCCTGCGCAGACCGACGTGGAAGTGCCTGCCGACGGTGAGGTCCGCGTCGACTGGCGCGTCAAGGTGCTCAAGGAAGGCACGGCCGCGCT
>ENA-OVNL01000094-OVNL01000094.1-sediment-metagenome-genome-assembly--contig:-NODE-94-length-10223-cov-2.437512_pt1 | contig 10223 bp, 7 predicted proteins | sample MGYA00250099_ERZ650198 | MGnify/ENA primary metagenome ERZ650198 (study PRJEB26732, sample SAMN07278974) | sediment metagenome | biome: marsh; feature: saltmarsh; material: sediment | place: USA...
TCAGCAGTCTGCTGATAGAGCTGTATTGCTTCGTATTCAGCAGCAATCATAAAGCGAATAGCACGAACCAGTTCCTCATGTGTGAGTTTACGATCATGTTTCAGTACGGTAAACGGGTTGCAGAATTCTGGCATGATATGCCTCCTTTTCATGGTTTCAATAGACGACGCATTTTCAGATGTACCTTGGTCAGGAAAAGCAACTGTTGTTAGATCTCCTTACTCCCTCAAAGCCACGAAAACCTCGTGTGGTTGGTCGCAGACAGGACATCGGTCGGGAGCACCTCCCTGTACTGGCTGGGTAGCCTTTAACTGGTTGGGCGTTTTGATATATTTAAGGGGTAACGCGCCAGCCCATTTGCCGTCTTTGTTAATCAGCGCCGTGATTTCAAACTTTTCGCTCTCCTGCATCCAATCCAGCTCGACCAAGCAATCACACATTATAATGATTAACTACCTATTTTCAGAATAAGCTCCGTTTCTCAAAACCGTCAATCTAAAAATCAAACTAGTTCGACTTCTCCATCGTCGGGAGGGCAGTTGTCAGTAATGCCCACGGTCAGTCAGAACGCAGTTCGCTCTCTGAACCATAGTCTTTTGACTCGGGGTAACATGAAATATTTAAATTTGAGGCGAAACTTTGAAGTGCTCTGGTGGGAGACTTCAACCGCAACATAATGAGACAAATCTTTCGGGTGGGAGCTGAAGATTGCTTGTCTATGTGAACATCGGAGAACTTTAAGGTATGAAAAGAAAATGTGATTTGATCAGGTTATATGAAGTTTCCCACTGGTTTGCTAGGAGTAAACATGACATCCCTTACTCTACACTTCCAGATAAGAAAACCCAACCCAAGACTTGGGGTTGGGTTTTCTGATTAAGATCCCTATTATCCTTTCATTCCCGAAAAGATGTCATAGACATAATCGTGGGCATCCAAGGCGGATTTGTCCAGCGTGCCTGCTTGAACGGACTTGACCACTTCCTCACGTGATGGACTGAAGATCGCCTCAAGAAGCTGTTCACGCTTCTGCTCGTTCGCCGGCCCTAGGACAAAGAGCACCCGGGCGCTGTGCTGGATGTAGCGCGGCGCAAGCAACTGGCGCTTCAAGAGCTCCATGATGACCGGCGCCTTGGCACGGTCAAAGCGGCCAGGATTGCCGAGGCGGTCCAGCTCGGCGAAGAGGTCATACGTCCATTCGTTGTGGTAGTCCCACAACCTCTGGAACAACTCCTTGGTGAAGGGTGTACCGGCTTTGACCTCGAAGGCGTCCTCAGCCGGATTGAGCCCATCCTCGGTGAGGGCCGGCCGTTTGAGGTAGCCGTCCTTGGTGATGACGGCTTGATGATGGAGCAAGGTCCACAGCCATGACACATCGATCCGGTAGGTGGCGAGATCATTCATGAAACGCAGGCAAAGCTCGTAGTCGTCGATGGCGGCAGCAAAGTTCCCGTTGAGAATCTGGAAGCCGTAGTTCGCCGCCATGTAGAAGGCGTGCTGGATGTGCTCGACGGTGATCTCACCCTGCGGTACGCCGTAGATGTTGTCCCATAGTTCTTGGCTGAAGAGTTTCTCCGGTTCGCTGAACATGTCCCTGGTGACGACCCAAGGTGTGATCTTGCCCTGCTGGTTCAACAAGTCGCGGGATTGAAGCAGCCGCCGCTCTTCGTCCACCAGACCACTGGCAACCGTCGGCACCGGTTTGCCTTTTACGTCCACCTCCTCTGGTGGCGCGTCGAGGATCGCCTGGAGCTCCTTCACGGGAGCCTGCAACGGTTCGTTGCCCGCGGCGACGTAGGACGGTTCGGGGCTGGCAACCCAGCTCTGCCGATAGGTATCGTAGAGTCGTCCCTTCACCTTTCCCTCGAGGATGTCTTCCAGGGTAGGCTGTCCACCTGCAGGCAGCGGTTCCTCGGGCACAAAGATAAGACCAAGCAATCGCTCTCGCACCTTGTCGATTACCATTCCACGCAGGGCCACCGGATTATACTGGGAGCGGCCGTATGGATCAGCAGGTTGGTAGATCATTACCGCCGCCATCCCGCCAATGGGAGCCCCCTGGCTGAGCTCGCCATTCTTCATACCGGCCATCAGCATCATCAGCGCGTTGTACCGCTGATAGGCAATCATGTTCGGGGAGGCCATGCCGATGGACTGTGGATCCGGAAACACGCCCTGCGGGTCGTCCTTCCACATCTCAATGATGCTGGCAAGGTAGTCCCAACGGCCGACGTTGGTCCCAAGGAGTCGGCGTCGCCAGACCCAGGCGTTCACGGGCAAGAAGCGGCCCGCATTCCCCTCCTCATAGAGGACTTTGATCTTGATGGTACCAGGCTGGACGCCGATCAAGCCTTCCACCCGTGCCAGGAGCTTTTCCACAATGAGAGCTTCCTGGGGGGTCTGAATCTTCGGGATGTAGTAGTAGAGGCCGGTGCCGATCCGTGTGAGGGCGTCGTAGTTGTTGAGCGCCCAGAGGAGGGTGATGGGAATCATTCCGTGCACCGGTCGGCCATCGACGGTGATGTGGTCATAGCGCACGTGAATGCTGGGAGGACGAGCGAAGCGGGTCGGCCACTGCGCCGGTGGCGCCTGGATTCTGTACTCCCGCGTTTTGCCTTTCTTAACCACCTCATAGGCGCGGTCATTCCAGGTGCCTTTAAAGATCTCTGTGGCGTTTTCCACGGCCGCGAAAATCCCCAGCGGCTGATCTTCGGGAGAGCCGTCTGGCCGGAAATGGGGCGGGGCGGCGTCTTCAAAGTCAGGCATATTCATTGGTGCCGGGCTGTTCAAGGCCTTGAAAGCCATGTCCAGCGGGTGCCACGGCCCGGTGAGCTCCAAACCGGGATTGGTCAACGGGTGAGCATCCTTCGGGATGTCCACTTCGTCGTTGAGCCGCCAGCGCCACTCGCTATCCAGGCCGAGAAAGTTATCAATCAAGCCCTGAACGATCTGGCGATATGTCCAGGACTTCCCGGTTACCGGATCCTCAAAGGTGTCATCCCACTTCGGCCAACCATATTTCTCGCGGACCGCCGCGGGAGAGCGCAGTAGCGCCCGGCGCGCCGTGAGGGCCGTGGCGATCTCGGGATGCAGCTCTTGGGCGAGTGCGGCGATCTCCTGTTCCACATTGACTTCTCGGCCATTTATTTTCTTGGTTCCGAAGAGCCCTGGGAAGCTCTGGCGAATGTCCTCGCGGATCGTGGCCTTGGACACACGAGTCCCTGCCGATGCCGAACGCTCCGTGCCTGTGCTCATAGCCGTCTCCTTGTCTTTAGACGTTTATCGGACCGCAAAGTTTAGATGTCATCTTATGATAAGAACCGGCTTTTGCATGTTTGTCAAGTATCCCTCAGCTGGGACTGGAATTTCAGAGTATGAGTTATCGAATCGGCCCGCTCTCGTCTCCCTCATAAAGCTAAATGAAAGAAGGTAGATAAAAAGGGGATATAACTTAGCAGTGACTAATCAGTTGCGACAGATGTATAATCATAACTCTCCGAAGGGACCATCGGCAACACATGAAGTACAGCACTAAATTCTGTGTTTTCTATAAACCCTGAGCGACACGACTTGAGCTCGTCGACAGGTCTCGTCGACAGGCTTCGTCACAGGGGCTAAGGCTAGATATTCTGCGTGGGAGGTTAATGTGACACGTTTCGAGGGAAAAGTTGCTTTGGTCACTGGGGGCGGTTCTGGTATTGGCAGAGCCATCGCTTTGGCCTTCGCCCACGATGGAGCACGGGTGGTGGTTGCAGATGTGGATAACACCAGCGGTGAAGAAACTGCACACGCGGTCTCAGAGGATGGTGGTGAGGCGATATTTCTGCAGGTTGATGTTGGCAATAGGGCGCACGTAGAAGGTATGCTCCACAAGGCTGTTACCACCTACGGAGGGCTGGATTGTGCTTGCAACAATGCCGGGATCGCGGGAGTGCAGGCGCGGACCGCGGAGTGCACCGAAGAGAACTGGGATCGCACCCTGTTAATCAATCTCAAGTCCGTATGGTTGTGCATGAAGTGTGAGATTCCTCAGATGCTGAAACAAAAATCCGGAGCCATAGTCAATACATCTTCAGCGGCGGGGCTGATCGGTCTTCCTGGTTGGCCTGCTTACGTGGCCAGCAAGCATGGCGTGATTGGCTTAACGAAAGCAGCGGCACTGGAATACGCCAAAGCCAATATCCGCATAAATGCAGTGTGCCCCAGCATCATCAGAACGGAGATGGCAGAATGTTTCACCGGCGGGGACCGTAAGGTAGAGGACTACATCCTGGCGCAGCAACCTCTGGGTCGTATGGGGACACCAGAAGAGGTGGCTGAAGCCGTGTTGTGGCTTTGTTCTGATGCAGCTTCGTTTGTCACCGGACACGCCTTGGCAGTGGACGGAGGCTTGCTTGCCCGGTGAAATGGATCTGCACCTGTTTACTATTTACCGTTTGCTCTCTTTTACCCTATGCTCCATGCCCCAGGCTATGCTCAGGAGATACCCATCATGAAGAAAATGAAGGTTGCACCAGTCAAGCCCACAGTCTCTTTCAATGTGTTTGAAAAAATTGATATTCGAGTGGGCACCATCCAACGAGTGGAAGACATCGAGGGTGCAGACAAGGTAGTTCGACTCATTGTTGATTTCGGCGATCACCAAAGAACAATTTTGGCTGGGATCAAGCAGGAACGGCAAGATCCAAAAGAGATAGAAGGCAAACAGGCATTGTTTGTTGTTAACCTCGAACCGAGGAAAATGATGGGTGAAGTCTCGGATGGCATGTTGTTTGATATCGGTTACGCAGATGGAATTAGTCCCGCCTTGGCAGTTCCGGAAAAGCAGGTTCCCGACGGTGCCCGGGCGGGATGAGTAGACTGGCCCGGCGTGAAATGAGCTTTTGTCGTATCAAGACTTTTGGGGATTCACCATGGTAATTGTCGGTGTTGATACTGGGGGTACCTTTACCGATTTTGTCTTCAAGGAAGGGGAGCACTGGGGGATCTACAAACTGCTTTCGACCCCTGCCAACCCGGCCTCTGCGGTATTGGCAGGACTGAATCACATTGCTCAGGGGAAACGAAAGCAAATCATCCATGGTTCTACCGTGGCCACCAATGCAATTCTGGAAAGAAAGGGAGCGAAAACGGCTCTTATTACAAACGAGGGTTTTGAAGACGTCATTGAAATTGGCAGGCAAAACCGAAGTCGTCTGTACGACTTGGCCTACCGCAGAGAGCCCCATATTGTCCCGTCGGATCTTAGATTTGGTATCAAGGGAAGAATTCTCCACAACGGTGATGAACATGAACCGCTGAATGTGGAAGAAGCTCAGCGGGTGGCTGAACTGCTCCAAAAGTCTCAGGCAGAGTCCGTGGCAGTTTGTTTTATCTTCTCTTTTGTGAATCCAACCCATGAAAGAAAGATAAAAGAACTGTTGGCGGCCAGGGAAATGGTAGTCTCGCTCTCTCATGAAATTCTGGCTGAATTCCGCGAGTTTGAAAGGACTTCCACAACCGTGCTCAATGCCTACGTCTCCCCCAAGATGCAGAATTACATTGGGCACCTGTCGAGCGAGATGGAGGACGGGGACACCTTGTCTATTATGCAATCGAATGGTGGCAGCATCTCGGCTGAAACCGCCAGGAAGGAATCGGTGCGGACCATCCTATCAGGTCCCGCGGGCGGGGCCGTTGGAGCCTTAGAGATCGGCAAAATGGCCGGATACACCCAACTCATCACCTTTGACATGGGGGGGACTTCCACAGATGTTAGTCTAACAGATGGAGCGCTTTCCCTCACCGTTGAATCAAAGATTTCCGGTTATCCTATTAAGGTTCCCATGATCGATATTCACACGGTAGGGGCTGGTGGCGGCTCGATTGCCTCCTTGGATGTTGGAGGGTCTCTCAAAGTAGGACCTGAGAGCGCGGGAGCAGATCCAGGTCCCATTTGCTATGGAAAAGGGGATAAAATTACGGTAACGGACGCCAACCTCTACCTTGGTAGGTTGATTCCTAAACATTTTCTGGGCGGCAGCATGAAGCTGCAGGGCGAAAAACTCGAAAACTTTTTCCAAAAAATGGCAAAAGAGACGGGTCTTTCCACTATGGAGCTCGCCGAGGGCATCCTCTCCGTGGCGAATGCAGCAATGGAGAAGGCCATACGCGTGATCTCGGTGGAAAGGGGTTATGACCCGCGGGAATTCGTGCTTTTTTCTTTCGGTGGAGCGGGGGCCATGCACGCGCCATTTCTTGCCAGGCTTTTGAATATCCCAAACGTTCTTATTCCCCAGCATCCTGGTATTCTGTCTGCCATCGGCATGCTCATGGCTGATGTAATAAAGGACTATTCCGTTACGGTGATGAGAAACCAGCACAACGCCCCAGCAGAAGAACTGTCTGAACTTTTCTCGGATCTCGAGAAAAAGGGAGTCGAAGATCTCTTGAACGAGGGGATTTCTGCAGAGAACGTTCGCTTGGAAAGATACCTGGATATGCGCTATGAGGGGCAGTCTCATGAAATCATCGTTCCATTTGGAGTCCAGTACGTGGAAGATTTCCATGTGCTCCATGAAAAGACCTACGGCCACCGCAACCGAGACAAAAAAGTTGAAATTGTAAACCTCAGGCTGCGAGCTTTGGGCATGCCCGAAAAACCCGAATTCGCAAAGGCAGAAAAAATGGAAGCAAAGCCCCCGGAGGAGGCCTTCCTCGGGGAATGCGAAGTGGTGTTCGACCAAAAATCCACCACGACTCAGGTGATCTCGAGGGACAAACTTTTGAGCGGAAACAAAATAGGTGGCCCAGCAATATTGGTTGAGTATTCCTCAACTATTGTCATCCCGCCCTTCGCAGAGGCGGCAGTGGACGCATATGGAAATGTAATCATGGAGATCATCGAGTAATTGGAGTGCTGGATGATTGGAGTAATGGGGTAGTGGACAGATGGTGCACCGCAAAATCTCAAATTCCAAGCGCCAAATTACAAACAAATCTCAAATTCCAATATTCAATTACCAAAACTGGCTTGGAATTTCTTGTCTTTCCAATACTTCAACACTCCACTACTCCATCACACCATCGAGCACAGCTCGAGAGATGGAGTTGGATACTGCTTAACACCAAAGCTAGCGGCTCTATCTAACACACCGGGGTGCAATGTGAAAGTAAATCCGATTTTGCTGGAAGTCTTCAAAAACCGATTTTCTTCAATCGCTGAAGAAATGGGTGTAACCCTCAACAGGACAGGTTTCTCCCCCAACATCAAAGAAAGAAGAGACTTCTCCTGCGCCGTTTTTGATCAGCGGGGAGATACCATCGCCCAAGCAGCTCATATCCCGGTTCATCTGGGTTCAATGCCCATGTCGGTCAGGTCTGCCATCGAAAGCGTGTCGTGGGAAGAGGGAGACATGGTTATTTTGAATGATCCCTTCAAGGGTGGCACCCACCTCCCGGACATTACCGTGGTGGCGCCGGTATTTGCCGGTAAGAAAACCCCCTCATTTTACGTTGCCAACAGGGCTCATCACGCCGATGTCGGCGGCATGAGTTCCGGATCAATGCCCCTATCAACGACTATTTTTCAGGAAGGGATCATCATTCCCCCTCTCAAAATCGTTGAAAAGGGTTCCATTAACCTGGAACTCATGAGCTTTTTCTTGAACAATGTCAGAACTCCTGTGGAGAGGGAAGGCGACTTTGCCGCTCAGTTCATGGGCAATACCACAGGGGTGCGCAGAACCCAGGAATTGATTCAGAAGTATACGCTGGAAACCGTGGAATTTTATGCCAGAAGCCTTATGGACTATGCTGAGCGCGTTACCCGGCACGCCATCAAAGACATTCCCGATGGCGTCTATGATTTTGAAGATTCTATGGATAGCGACGGCTTCAGTGAAGATAGGGTAGGAATCCATGTTTCGGTCACTATCGACGGCGATCAAGCTCTTCTGAATTTTGGCCAATCCAGTCCCCAGGTGAGGGGAAGTATCAATGCGGTATACGCCATCACCCTTTCTGCAGTGCTCTATGTTTTTCGGGCTCTGGTTGAAAGAGATATTCCCACCAATGCCGGCGTACTGAGGCCCATAACCGTGCTGACCCAGGAGGGCTCTATAGTTGATGCTCAGTTTCCGGCGGCTGTGGCTGGTGGGAATGTTGAGACTTCTCAACGGATCGTGGACGTGGTACTGGGTGCTCTTTCCCAGGCCCTGCCAAAGAAAATCCCGGCGGCTAGTCAGGGTACCATGAACAACGTAACTATTGGGGGAATTGATCCCAGAAACGGTAGACCCTTTGCTTACTATGAGACCATCGGAGGGGGCATGGGGGCTACGGCGAGGGGTGATGGGGAGAGCGGTGTTCATTCCCACATGACCAATACCTTAAACACTCCCATTGAAGCCCTGGAATACAGTTATCCATTTCTGGTCACCGAGTATTCCATTCGTCGCTCCACCGGGGGGGAGGGTCTGCACCAGGGAGGAGATGGTATAGTCAGAGAAATTCAGCTTCAATCTGAGGCGGAAATTACCATTTTATCGGAGCGCAGAAAACTCCCGCCCTACGGTCTTGGTGGCGGTGGACCCGGCGCGGTGGGCAGGAACGTCATTATCCGGGGTGAGGAACGAATGGAAAAACCGGGGAAATTCTCGGCTTCCCTGCAAAAGAACGACATCGTAAGAATCGAAACTCCCGGGGGGGGAGGGTACGGTAAGAAAGGAACCAGGAGCCAGTAGGCAGAGAGCATAGGGGAAAGCCAGCAGGCAGGTTGCAGCAGACAGCGGGCAGCCGTTGCAACTAGGCACTCCTTCGACAGGCTCAGGACAAGTAGGAGCTAAACACGGCGGGGCGATACGGCGATGAGAGGCCAGACGACAAACGAAAGTCGGTTCAAAGTACTGAATATCGAACACCAGAACAGGAAACCACAGAATGATGAAGTGATTCCTTCGATATTCGAAATTCCTTGTTCGAAATTCTGCGGTTCAGAGAGGCGGTAGCTTAGATGAAGTCAGTTTTGCTTGCCTTTCTCCTGGATTCTGAGAGAAACTGGCACTCAACGTAGTTATCCATTAGGAAAAGCAATATTGAATCTGAAACACGGGTCTTGGACAGAATGGACAACCGCAATCCCATCTACCTGGCGCCAACCGAAATCATTGACAGCAATCATCCTACGATCCAGGAGTACGCCACTCAAATAACAGATGGCTGTAGTGATCCGGTGGAGCAGGCGATGTTGCTCTATTTGGCAGTGCGTGATGGGATTCGTTACGATCCCTATACCCCTTTCCACCTGCCTGAGCATTACCGAGCCAGTGCGGTTCTCGAGCGAGGCCGAAGCTTCTGTGTTCCCAAGGTTTCTCTGCTCTGCGCATTGGGCAGAGCCTGCGACATACCCTCACGAGTTGGCTTCGCCACGGTGAAGAACCATCTAGCCACCAGGCAACTCATCGAGTTTCTGGGAAGTAATGTTTTCGTTTACCACGGTTTCGTCGAGTTCTATTTGGAAGAAAAATGGGTGAAGGCGACTCCTGCCTTCAACAGGGAGCTCTGTGAAAGGCACAAGGTGGAGCCGTTGGAATTTAATGGGCGGGAGGACTCACTTTTTCACGCTTTCAACCGGGAAAACAAGCAGTACATGGAGTATGTGGAATACCACGGCACCTACGGTGATATACCCGTTGACGACATCGTCGCCGCCTGGAAAAGAGCATATGGGGTAGAGCGGGTGGAGGAGTGGATTGAGATGTTTGCCCAAAAGGAAGATACTCAATTGGCTGGTTTTGAGAAAGAGGATGTGTGGCAAGGATAAAGGGTGGTCTCTTGATTGTCGTGGCTTCCGTGATCTGCCATGCAATGCCACACAAGGAAAGGATGGACCTTAGAGATGTTAGAGTATTTTCAGGATTTTCATCCAGTTCTTCAGGCTCTCATTGCCACCTGTTTTACCTGGTTTCTGACAGCTCTGGGGGCAGCAGGGGTTTTTTTCACCAAGACCGTGAGCAAGAAGGTACTCGACCCCATGCTCGGCTTTGCCGCTGGCGTAATGATTGCTGCCAGCTACTGGTCTCTGCTCGCCCCAGCTCTTGAGATGTCGGAAGGACAAAATCTGCCGGTATGGTTCCCGGCTGCCACGGGTTTTCTCTTGGGGGCTGTGTTCTTACGATTGATCGATAAGGTCCTGCCGCACCTTCACCTCTTCGCTCCCATTGAGGAAGCAGAGGGAATCTCAA
>ENA-OVNL01000095-OVNL01000095.1-sediment-metagenome-genome-assembly--contig:-NODE-95-length-10217-cov-3.575740_pt1 | contig 10217 bp, 3 predicted proteins | sample MGYA00250099_ERZ650198 | MGnify/ENA primary metagenome ERZ650198 (study PRJEB26732, sample SAMN07278974) | sediment metagenome | biome: marsh; feature: saltmarsh; material: sediment | place: USA...
AAGCACAGCCGGCGGCGGCCCGCACCGTAGAGTTCTGTTTCTTGCGAATCGACAAAAAGCCTCCCGGTGCTTACATTTTTGCCACCGGTTCAATGGCGGTTGGGTCAGCTATCTGCCCTAAGGCTCGGCAGCAGGCAATCAAGCGCTCAATTTCTTTGGAAGACTCGAGCAGTGAGACGAGAACGTCTACTGCTCCTGCAGGTTTGAGTTTTCCCAAAGATTTGATGGCAACTACTGCCATCTTGGGATCTTCGTGGTTGGCATAATCTAAGAGTAATGAAGTCAGCCGTGGATCGTTCAGACGCTCAGTGAGATGGAATGCTGCTCGCCTCACCTTGCGGCTATCGTCACCAAGCGCGTATGCTAACTCTGTTTTCAGATCTTGGGTTACACCGTCGATTACCTCTAGGATTCGTACTCGTTCCTTGGGGTAGCCCTCGAGTACCAATTCACGCTTGAGAAGTTTGCTCGCTTCCGGTCCCAATTCCTTCAGCAAGTATGAGGCGATTTGCCTTACTCTGAGGTTGTCTTCCCGTTTCACTACCTCGATGAGCAGTGGTATAGCGAGGGAGCCGAGACTGCTGAGGAGTTGTGTTACGTTCTGCAGTCTGGCAGGATCTTGTGACCGTAAATCGTCCAAGAGAATCATCTGCGTTCTTGGCTCAAGCTCTCGGAAGGAAATTATCTCACGCGTCTGGGTCTGGTCATCGGGACTGGCCCGCAACTTTTCTCTCCGTTTGCTCAGATTGGTGAGAATCCGACTGGCTAACCGATATTCCGTAAACTGAATAAGATTGGTAGCTGTTCGAGAAAGCAAGTTGGCCATTTCTCGAAGGACTTCGGGATCTTTCTCTTGCGGTAAGACGAGCAAAAGAGAGTCTGTCAAAAGCTCCACCAGGCTAGGTTGAGAGCCGATAACCGGATCGTCCAGCAAGCTTTCGCAGACATTGATCACCCTGGTCCGCATAAGGGGAGCCTGACCTGCAAAGTCCTGGAAAAGTTGGTTGATTATCTGCCGAGATAGCTGCTCGTCACCTTTTAAAAGGAGGTCATGCAACCGTTCTGCGATTGACTCCAGTGAATCATCAGTGAGGTGCGCAACATCCGGCTCCAACGAAACCGGCTCCGGGACAATTGCCGGCCCTCGAGATTCCGCAGAAATATGCGAGCCAATCTCAGCAGCAGCCTGAGGTATAATTCCTCCGGGATCCATTTCGCTCTCTGCAGGTGTGTCCTCCACTGGTTCCAGTTGTTCAGTGGTAACACCAATGCCAATCCGTTCCTGCATGATGTCGTACAGACGTTGATCGAATAGGATGCCTACTAGTTGCTGCTCTCGGGCAAGCCGTCGCCAAAACCCACTGTCGAAGCCGTCGGTGGGACTCTGGCCAGTGGCACTAATGAAGGCCACCAGTTCACGAACAGAAATTTCTTTTAAAAGGCTCAGGCTGCGAAGATTGACAGACTCCAGCAACCTCAAAAAACCATCGGCCATGGTTTTGAATTCTGCGGTGTCTAGCTTTTGCCCGTTGACCAGGAGAGACGTGCCCACCCGGGCCAGCGTCAGGACAGGTCGTCTGGAAAAGAAGCCTTTCAGCGCTTGATAGAGGTGCTGAACGGAAAAAGTAATGGCAGTACTTTCTGGAGGGTAGAGCTTGATATTGCTGATGGCCGTGAGCAGGCATCTCAGCACCTGGGGTATCTCGCTCAGATCCTGCTCATCCAGTCTCTGGTCAACAGCGAGCAGGTGGGCAGTATCACGAATGGGTGCTGCTCTGCTCTGCGCCTGCTCCATTTCCACGTCTGCAACGGCTTCATGCTCCCCCGCTGTTGTGGTGGTGTAACGCACCTGTCTGAGTTCGATATGAAGCAGACGCTGTTCCGCGGCAAAACGCTTCCAGAATTGTTGACTGATCATCTTTCTGCTTACGCGTCCAAGACCCTCCAGCATTGCCGTTAGCTCGTGCTCATCGAAACCCTGAGAAAAGGCAACACCTCTCAGTTCCACTCCAGTGAAGAACTTGATAAAAGCCTTGGCAATGGATTTGAATTCGGCAATTTCCAGCGACTCGCCGTTTACCACCAGACCATTTTCCACAATAGTAATAGTGAGCCGTTCGTTGTCAGCCAAAATCGTATTGATGGCTTCCGAGAGCTGCTGGGTGGAACTGACGATGGCCTTGCTTCCGGGTGGGTAAAGCTTGATGTTGCGAACGCTGGTGAGCAGAGCCCGAATAATTTCCGGAATCTGGGATAGACTGGTTGGATCCAGGGGCGCATCCTCTGGGACAGCATCTTCAATTTTTTCACCGGTGTAGTTGATCGCCTCTTGGGCATTGAATATGCTGTGGTCAAGAGCTTGTTGTGAGTCCAGGTAAACTCGCGCTTTTTCCTGGTTGGCCGAAAGCTGAAAATGGTAGGCAAGGGTGGCAGCCGAAGGCAACAGCCGCTGTTCGTAGAGGGTTTCTTGGTAATCGCCGATACGCTGGTGCAGTTCTTTTTTCCGATCTTCAGCTATTGCTCCGTAGGTAATTTCCAACACACGCTTGCCAAGGAAGTTTATGGTGTCATCGTTCATTTGGTAATCAGTGCTAATAAGACCCTGAGTTACTGCCTGATCAACGAATTCCAGTACTTCAGCCTCCCTATTTTCAGAACTTCCGGTCAGTACGCTCAGGGAGACCTTCTCACCAAGTGTGGAGGCCTCGTCCAGTAGCTTTTTGCTTTCTTCGTCAAGGGCGGCTATTTTTTGGCTGATGACTTCTTCAAAGGATCTGGGTAGATACGCTTCCTCTAGAGCTTCGACGCTCCATTGCTGTCCGCTTAGGGTTATTTTGCCATCAAGAACAAGCTTCCGCTGGATCTCGTTTAGAAAGAGAGGGTTGCCTTGGGTGAGCTGAGCTAAGGTTTCCTCAAAATTTTCGGGCAGACTCACCCGGGGGAAGATCCCCCGAAAGTGCGCACCGATATCCTCGGGTGAAAGTGGAGTGAGGGTCACCCTACCAATGTCAAGTTCTTGCCCATAAACTCTGAAAAACCGGTCCAAGGGAGGTTGCTGTCCTTGGACTATGCCTGGGCGCATATGGGTTGCTGTTCCACAGACAAAGAGGGGAATGTCCCCTCGCAAGAGTAACTGTCTGAGCACCAGGAGAGTGGCCTCGTCGCAGAGGTGCAAATCATCAATGAAAAGAATGAGAGATCGGGAGTTAAGCAGTTTGGGGATAAAATGGACCAAAGTAGTAAAGATTTGTTCGCGCTGGCTCTGTTGATCTTCCTGCTCGGAGGCCTCTGCGGGTTCTCCCAATTGGGGCAAGATGTGGCAAAGATTGTCGACTTCCTGTGGCTCCAGTTCGTCTAGGATTTCTGCACCTTTGTCGGGCCTTTGATTCATTATCTCCACAATGATGTCGGTGGTTAGATAATAGGGCCGTAAACCTTCCTGGGGCTTCCCACTTACTGCAATCTGCAAGATTTTGGCCTGAGCAAGATTTTTGCGTATCGTCTGGAGGAACTCACTTTTACCCATCCCGCTCGCCCCTTCGATGATGAGAAACTGGCTCAGACGTTTGCTGAACTTCCTCAGGGACGCGGCCACCCTAGTAAGTTGGATCTTGCGGCCGGCAATTCTCGCTTTGTCTAACTGATAGAGAGCTGTCTTGGCAAAGACGTCCTCAGGGGCTATTTCCCCGGCGTTGGTGAACCGGTCACGTCCGGTCTTTTTGGCGTAGTAAAGGGCAGTGTCAGCCTTCTGGATGAGGGCTTTACCCGTGTAGGCATCATGGGGGGCCGAGGCAACTCCAATGCTGAAGGTTATGTGCAGCTTTGCATCGACATCCGGGATCTGTGCGGGCTCTTGATGCAGCCTCTGGAGAAGCCGGTCAGCAACCTGCAGGGCCGCCTTTTTTTCTGCATTGGGCATGAGAATAATGAACTCATCACCCGCATAGCGAATAGCGAGCCCTTCATCTCCTGACACCTCCTTCATCAAGTTAGCCACCCAGACGAGTACCTGGTCTCCGATCTCATGACCGTAAGTGTCGTTGATCTGCTTGAAGTGGTCCAGGTCCATCATAAGCAACGACAGTGGCTGAGCCTCCAGAGAATCCCATGGTACTTTATATCGGAAGTAGTTCAGAAGAAAACGGCGGTTGTATATACCGGTGAGCTCATCTTCGAAGATCAGCCGCGAGGGGTCCGTGCCCACATGCTGGAGAAAATAAAGGAGGTCTTGGTATTCCATACTAGTTGTCCAGGCCAGATCAGGGAACTATACGGTTGTTGACTTGCAGGATCTCAGCCAAGAGAGCACCGTAAACAGAAGGTGGGGGGTAGAAATATTTTGCGTTTCGAAGAGAAGGGCGCGAGGCACTCCCGGGCAAGGTTCAATTTCTGGCTATGATACAGGGAGAGTAGCTTGTTTTCAATACAACTTTTACTATCCATTGCGCGCCCTTAAGATTATAGATCCCATTATCACTATATCTATACTCTATTTCGCCACAGCAAGATTTTTTTGGGGAGGAGTTGTTGGAGCACGTTGAAAAGAGTTGGCGATCTGCCTGACCCGTGGATCGTCATCATTCGCATAGTTGGCCAGCACTTCAGTCACCCGCGGATGATTAATTTGTGCCAGAGCCAAGGCTGCTGTGGCGCGAATGTCAGCGCTGTGTCGTTGGCGCCGCAGGAAGCCCTTTGACCCCAGGAGTTTGGCCAGAGGCTCAATGCTGGCAGGATTGGCCATCAAGCCTATAGATTGACAGCAGGCTACAACCACCTCCTCATTTTTGGTTGACTGCATTATGGAGAGAAGCTTTTCATTGGCTGTAGGCGGTTTGATTTTCCCCAAGAGCTTGATGGCAGCAACTGCCGCATGTATCTTTTTATTTTCAGTTTGTTCCAAGAGAAGCTTTCCGACCTGATCCTGGTCTAGCCGCTCTGCGAGTTGAAGGGCTGCCTGGTGTACCTGGCTATTGTCATCTGCAAGGGCATAGGCGAGTTCTGTTCTTAGGTCATTGGTGATAGTATCAATGACCTCTAGCATACGTATCCGTTCATCGGGAGTGGTCTGGAGGGCCAATTCACGTTTCACTAGTTTGGCCGCCAACACTCCATGCTCTGCTAAGAGGGCGGCAGCCATCTGCCGCACCCTGAAATCTTCTTCATTCTTAAGGATGCTGACGAGGAGAGGTAGGGCCACCCCTCTCAGGTTGCCGAGCAGTTTAGCCGCATCTTGCCGCCGAGAAAGTTCTTTCGAGCGAAAATCCTCAAGAACGAGCTGTTGGGCCTTGGGTTCCAATGGTTTGAGGAGGATTTTTTGCAACAAATTAGCCTGCTCACCTTTGGCCTCCACAAGCTCTCGCTGTCGACGGTGGAGGTGCAGAAAAATCTGACTCGCTGTAGGATATTCACCAAATTGGAGTAGGATTGTGGTCAGACGATGCAGGAGGTTGGCCAACTCTCTGAGGATGATGGGATCATTTTCTTTCGCAAAGACAATGAGTAGTGGTCCAGTGATTAGCTTGGCCAACTGGTTCTGTAAGCCTATGTTCAAACTCTCTAACATGCCATGGAAACGATTTACCACCTTTTGGCGCGTTTGCAGTGGACCCTGCAAAAACTGTTGTAGGAGACCTTTGATTATCTTCTTGATGTGATCATCGTCTCCCTTCAGCAAGAGATCACTCAGCCGCACCGGCATTTTCCCTGCGAGGGCGTCGAGAGTCTCTACCGGTTCTCCTTCAGTCGGTTGTACCTCTGTTACTACCTTGGCTATTTTCTTAACAGTACGGGTTTCGGTGGGTGTCAACCTGGTTGCTGCAACCCTGGCTTCATATAACCGTTGGTCGAAAAGGATGGACGAAAATCCCTGTTCTCTGCCCAACCTTTTCCAGTACGAGCCATCAAGGTCTTGGGCAGAAAGTTCGGCCAATGAGCCAATAAACCCTTGCAGTTCCTCGGCCGAGACGTTAGCCAGAAAGGTGAGGCTCGTAAGAGCGAGAGAGTTCAGAAACTTCAGAAAGGACTGCGCTAGGGTTTCAAACTCGGAAATGTCAATTCTTTCACCGTTCACCAAGAGGGCAGTGGAGACCCGCGCCAAGGTGAGCGCAGGTTTCCTCTCCAGTATACGTTGGAGGGACTGCAGGAGGTGTCCTATAGCAGCGGTGATAGCTTTACTCTGCAAGGGATAGAGCTTGATGCTCCTGGCGGCATTAAGCAGGCTGCGCAAGACTTCTGGCAAATCTTTGAGGTCTGATGCATCCAGACCTTGTTCGGCATCTTCAAGCTGGGCAGAGATCTCTGCGGCGCTCACAATGGACTCGTCAGCAACTGCTTGATCTGTCTGAACTTCACTTTCTGAATCCGCGATCACGGTATAGCGAACTTGGCTCAAATCAATATTGACAAGGCGTTGTTCACCCGCGAAGCGCTGCCAGAATTGTTGGTCAATCATGTCTGCCTTGACTCGACCAAATGCTTCCAACAGGACCTGCAATTCCTCTTCGGTGAGGCCCCTTTTGAAAGTGATACCCTTGAGTTCCAAACGACTCATGAATTTCAGGAAAGATTCGGCGAAGTATTTAAACTCGGAGACATCAATTTTTTGACCGTTGACGATAAGCGCTTGCTTTATGCCAAAAAACGAGAGGAGTTCGTTTTTGGCCAAAAACTCATCGATCACCTCTTTCATCTGGCGGTTGGCGGTTACGATCGCTTTGCTGCCGGGGGGATAAAGCTTTATATTGCGCACCACCACCAGCAGAGAACGAAGTATAGTGGAGATGAGAGGCAGGCTTGTTTGGTCTAGCGGGCTGGCCTCCGGTGCAGCTTCGGCCGATCTCTCTGCGGTATAGTAAACTGCCTCTGCAGAGTTGAACAGTTTGTTGCCGGCTGCTGCCTGGGCTTTCTCATAATTGCCCGCCTTTTCTAAGTTGGTGGACCGCTTGAAGTGGTAGGCTAATGTAGCTGCAGAAGGAACGAGACGTTGTTCGTAGAGAACTTCCTGGTAGTTGCCGACATGCTCATGCAACTCCTGTCTCCGATCCTCTTCGATGGTTCCATAGGTGATGTCCAGAACCCGTTTGCTCAGGAAGCTGATGATCTCATCATTTAATTGAAATTCTGAACTCACTAGCCCCTGGGCCACAGCCTGATCAATGAACTCCAGAACCCTAGCCTCTCTTTCCTCGGAGCTACCGGAGAGCATACTCAAGGAGACATTTTCTCCAAATGTTGAGGCCTGGTCGAGTAACCGCCTGTTTTCTTCATCGAGGGCAGCTATTTTTTGCTGTACAATCTCTTCGAGGGATTTGGGAAGATAGCCTTCCTCCAGAGGTTCGGCTATCCATTGGTTGCCTATCAGGGTTATTTTTCTGTCTTGAACCAGTTTGCGCACAATCTCGTTGAGGAAAAGGGGGTTTCCCTGGGTTGTCTGGGCCAGGTTTGTCTCATAGTTCTCTGGCAACTTCACTTCGGGGAAGATTGCTTGCAGGTGTTCAGCGATATTTGCGGCCGTCAGAGGTGTAAGGCTGACTTTGTGAATGTCCAATTCTTTACAGTGAGTGGCATAGAATCGCTCCAGAGGGGCAGGTTGGCCATCTCCCCCATCTTGGCGGGTATCCGTGGCAGTAGCGCAAACGAGTATAGGAAAGCTTCGGTCAAGAATGAGCCGCCTCAAAAGGAGTAAAGTGGCCTCATCCACCAAGTCGAGGTCATCGATTAACAAGATGAGGGGACGTGAATCGAGAACCTTGGGGATGAAATGTACCAGGGTGGTGAAGAGTCCCTCGCGCTGTGTTTTCTCATCGTCCTTACTGTAGTCGTCTGTCTCTCCCAATTGCGGTAGTACGTACGAAAGGTAGAAGATTTCCTTCGGTTTCAGGGTCTCCAGGATATCCACACCTTTTTCGGTTTTTTGATTCAGAACGTCTACCAGAATGCTGGTGGTGAGGTAGTAAGGACGAAAAAGCTCCTGGGGATTTCCCTTAACTGTGACCTGCCAATTGTCTTTCTGGGAGATATTCTTTCGGACAGCTTCTAGAAACTCACTTTTACCCATACCTGCGGCGCCTTCAACGATGAGGAACTGGCTTTGACGTTCATCGAATTTCTCCAGAGCCGCGGCCACATGTTTGAGGTGAAGTTCTCGGCCGGCGATTTTTGCCTTCTCAAGCTGATGCAGGGCTGTCTTGGCAAATACCTGTTGAGGCGAGAAATCGCCAGCGCTGGCCAACTGATCTCGTCCTGCTTGTTTGGCGTAGTAGAGAGCGGTATCAGCCGTGCGAATGAGATCTTTGCCGGCCTGGGCATCGTGGGGAGCAGAAGCGACCCCTATGCTCAGGGTGATGGAAAATTCACCTTCTGCCTCCTGGAGCACTACGGGTTTCGTGTGGATCAACTCCAGGAGTCTTTCTCCCACTTGCAAGGCCCCCTGCTTATCCACCCGGGGCAGGAGTATCATGAATTCATCGCCCGCATAGCGGATGGGATGGCCGTTGTCTCCTGCCGCCTCTCTGAGCAAACTGGCCACCCAGACGAGGGTCTGGTCACCGGCTTCGTGGCCTTGGGTATCGTTGATTTGCTTGAAATGGTCCACGTCCATCATGAGCAAAGACACCGGATGGTTTTCGATGGAGTCCCACGGGACTTTATATTGCAGGTAGTTCAGGAGAAAACGGCGGTTATAGATACCGGTGAGTTCGTCTTCAAATATCAGGCGTGAGGGGTCTTTGCCCACGTTCTGGAGAAAATGGAGAAGATCTTCGTATGCCATACGAGTCCCTCGCGCCTTGCAGTGGAGGCGTGAAGTTTATTCGGGCTAGTTAAGAAGCTACTTTTTAGGCCATCCGTAGCTAGATGCAAGCCATATGCCAATGGCGGGGGGCGAAGTCCTTACCGAACTCGCTCCAGGAGGGAGGGGATTGGGGGATTGAGGCATTGAGGGATTAAGAAATTGAGAAATTAGAGAAGAGAGGTCGGCTGATTTTTCTTACTTGATGTATATCCCATAGTCATGCATTTCCAAATTTATGAATCATCTAATTTCTTGTTTAAGCTATCTGAAATCAGGTGATATACACCATTTTCATCCTTTTCGACCTTCATCCCATAAGCACGAATGATTTCTACCAGTGGTCGACCCAGCAGAAAGTCCAGTTCCTCGTCCTCCCGATTGAGCTTTTTGGTGACAAAAGCACGAATGGCAGTATCCTGGCGGAGTAGGTCCAACACCTCATCTAAAACTGCCAAATCTCCGGTATCGTGTAACCGGGTATAGGCTGCATCTAATTTTCTGGGATCGCAGCGTTCATCATGGACATCCAACATTTCCAGCAAATTCTGGTCCTCCTTGATGAGGTGACGCCTGGTGAGTTTTGCTTGCTGCCAGAGTTTCTCCAGGCCTTCAGGGGCCCAACACGCCTGAACGCGACATTGAAGGGGACGGTGATCATAAATGGTACAGCCTCTCTTATTTTTTTCATAAAAGATACAGTGGTGCTTCTTCTGGTGTTGCTTGATTTTGATCAGTTCACCGGGAAGGAGGCCGAAGCGCCCGTCAATGTTAAATTTGACAGGTTCACCGCGCCTGATGGTGTAAATTTGCCGGGTTGATAGTACGCCCCGACTCAGAAGTTCTATATCTTCCGGGTGCAGGGATGGGCTTCCCCGGTGGCAACATTCCCCGCACCGTAGGCAATATGGCCGAGTACCATAGGCGATCTGGACCAGTCGTTCTGTGAGTTCTTGCCATTTCTGACTCCGAACCACTGGCTTCAGTTCCTCCCAGGTGTTGATCAATTCTCGATAGCAAGGATCCTGCTTTGTCAGGGTTATGGCCTGCTCATAGTGGCTTTCCACATGTAGTTTTGCCAAAATCTGCCGCAGTGCCAGACGCACTCCTGCTAGAAATTCTTTGCGCTTGCCGGAGTGAAACAGTTCGCGCAATTTATCTGCATCAAGTTGAATGGAGTGCTTCGAATTCTGCTTCATTAGGCAAAGCTTTCTTGAGGGACGAGGTTCAGTTTGTGTCAAGCAAAGCAGATAGGTGTTCTCCGAATGTAACCCATGAGTAGGGTTGGAGCAATGTCAAGGCTGACGCAGAGCGCAAAGCGGAAATGACAGTAAAACGTAGATGGCAAACAATGAAAAATAACCAATCCAATATCAAGTTCCCTTGCTGTTCACCGTTTGTTGTTTACCAGGCGCTCTGCGCTGTGCGC